>ERZ791921.11-NODE-11-length-188305-cov-16.269981_pt1 | contig 188305 bp, 168 predicted proteins | sample MGYA00510135_ERZ791921 | MGnify/ENA primary metagenome ERZ791921 (study PRJEB30046, sample SAMN00792070) | human gut metagenome | study: EMG produced TPA metagenomics assembly of the A metagenome-wide association study of gut microbiota in type 2...
ACAAAAATTGGACTAGGTCGACCCAACCACAAGTAATGGACTAATGCATTTTTTTATGAAGTTCTAGTGGTAATAGACACATGAATTGGATGGTAAGCCGGTATATATTTCTTGTGCATCTAACTTGCGAAGTTAGTAGGCATTATATGATCCTATTACAAGAAAAGTGAGCTAAGTGAAAAATCTCGTAATAGAATTCCTCTCAATACCTCTTTTTGTAAAATCTTTACACTTGCCGCTATAAGAACAGGCTAATAATTTTCCTCGTTGACAAATAGCAGTAACAGTAATATAATTTTTCTAATAGCAAACCATTAAGATAGAGGCGCGGAAAGCATGAGTAGGTTGTGGAGCGGGAGCTGAGAAGCATCACAAAAGGGCTAACGCCGAAGTGCAATGGCAGCCGTGTCGTTGTGCTGGGCCGTCAGTGAAAGCTGCCGGACTGTCGCTGCATCTGCAGCGGAGGGCTATCTCGGCTATGGGTGTGAATATTTATTTGACATGCTAACCGTTGAGATAGAATCCAAAGGAAATATCTCAACGGTTATTTTTATGATTAAGGAGTGAACGACATGATTCGTGTTTTGGTAAATGGTGCGCTGGGCCGCATGGGCAGCGAGGTATGTAAAAAGGTATATAGCGAAGCTGATTTGGAGCTTGTTGGTGCTGTTGATATTAAGGAAGGCACTGTACATCTGGGCGATGGCGTTAAGGTAACTACCGACTTGGTTGCTGCCATTGAAGCTGCCAAACCGGACGTTGTTGTTGACTTCACCCGTCCTGATGTTGTTATGGGCAACCTGCGCAAAATGCTGCCGCTTGGCGTGCATGCAGTAGTTGGCACAACAGGCTTCAGCGATGCAGATTTAAAAGAGGTTGATGAGCTGGCACGCAAGCACAACACCAGCCTGCTGATTGCTCCGAACTTTGCGCTTGGCGCAGTTGTAATGATGAAGCTGGCGTGTGAGGCTGCCAAATATTTCCCGCATGTGGAAATCATCGAAAAGCATCACGATAATAAGCTGGACGCTCCGAGTGGTACCGCTATTATCACCGCACAAAAGATTGCTGAGGTGCGCAAGGCAATGCACCAAGGTAATCCCGATGAAAAGGAAACCATGGCAGGTGCGCGCGGTGCGGATTACGAGGGCATGAAGATTCACAGTGTCCGCTTGCCGGGTTACGTTGCTTCCCAGGAGGTTATCTTCGGCGGTCAGGGTGAAACTTTGAAAATCAGTACCGACCCGATTAACCGCGAATGCTACATGCCGGGCGTTGCGCTTGGCTGCCGCAAAATTGTTGACCAAGTAGGCCTGGTATACGGCTTAGATAAATTACTCTAAATAGTGAGGGGGAGAATTTTATGAAAAAGTATAACGTTGCTATTTTGGGCGCTACCGGTGCTGTTGGTACTGAATTTTTGAAGCTTATCGAAGAAAGAAACTTCCCGTTTGCAGAACTGCGTCTGCTGGCTTCCAAGCGCAGCGCAGGCAAGCAGATTGAATTTATGGGCAAAACATATACTGTGCAGGAGGCTACCAAGGACTCCTTTGAGGGTATTGATATCGCTCTGTTCGCAGGCGGCAGCGTTTCTAAGGAGTTTGCTCCCTACGCTGTGAAAGCCGGTGCGGTTGTTATTGATAACTCCAGCACCTTCCGTATGGACCCCGAAGTGCCGCTGGTTGTGCCGGAGGTTAACCCCGAGGATATATTGAAGCACAAGGGCATTATCGCCAACCCTAACTGCTCTACCATTATTATGGTTATGGCACTGAAACCGCTGTATGACCTGGCACGCATTAAACGTATCGTCGTTTCCACCTATCAGGCTGTTTCCGGCGCCGGCAAGGAGGGTATTGACGAGCTCACCGACCAGACTAAGGCTTACAGCGAGGGCAGAGAGATGGAGGCACACATTCTTCCGTCCGCAAGCCTGCCGAAGCATTATCCGATTGCGTTTAACCTGATTCCGCAGATTGATGTTTTCCTTGACAATCTCTACACCAAAGAAGAGATGAAGATGATCAACGAAACCAGAAAGATTATGCATGATGACGAAATGCGCATCACCGCTACTACCGTGCGTGTGCCTGTATACCGTAGCCACAGCGAATCGGTAAACATCGAATTTGAGCATGATTTGGAGCTGAAGGATATGGCAGCTGCAATCAACGCTTTCCCCGGCATTCAGATGATGGACGATCCGTCCAACCAAATTTATCCGATGCCTTTATATACCTCGGAAAAATATGACTGCTTCGTTGGCCGTCTGCGCCGCGATGAGTCTAATCCTAACACCTTTAACCTGTGGGTAGTAGGCGACCAGATCCGCAAGGGCGCTGCGCTGAACACACTGCAGATTGCTGAGGTTATGATTAAAAACGGCTGGTTAGAAAAATAATAATGCACCTCTGCGTGTAAAGACTACCGGCGTACAGCCTGTACGCCGCAGCCTTTCCGGCATCCGGTACATTTTGCATTTTAATTTAAACATATGAGGAGCAATTTACATGAAAATCATTGTACAGAAATTCGGCGGCACCTCCGTCGCGAGTGAGGAAGCCCGCGTTGCAGTTAAAAACAAGGTACAGCAGGCTATCCGTAACGGTTACTCCCCGGTAGTTGTAGTTTCCGCAATGGGACGCAAGGGTGCGCCCTACGCGACTGATACTCTTATCGGTACTCTGAAGGACGTTAACCTTTCCGTTAATGTGCGCGAGATGGATATGATGATGTGCTGCGGCGAAATCATTTCCGCCTGCGTAATGGCAGCAACTCTGCAAAAATTCGGTATCAACGCTATGGCGCTCACCGGCGGTCAGGCAGGCATCGTCACTGATTCCCAGTTTGGTGCCGCACGCATCAAAAACATCAATACCTCCGGTCTTATCCGTTTGTTGGAGGCAGGCATTATTCCGGTTGTCTGCGGCTTCCAGGGTATGACGGAAAACAACTATAAATTTACGACATTGGGCCGTGGTGGCAGTGATACCTCTGCTGCTGCACTGGGCGCTGCGCTCAAGGCTGATTTTGTTGAAATTTATACAGACGTTGAGGGCATTATGACTGCCGACCCGCGCATTGTCGAGAAGGCTAATATTCTGCAGCAGATTTCCTATGCTGAGGTTTGCCAGATGGCACAGAACGGCGCTAAGGTTATTCATCCGCGTGCCGTGGAAATTGCTATGGGCAGCAATATTCCCATGTATGTAAAATCCACTTTCAGCGATGCTCCCGGCACTTTGATTACCAGTGAGCGCATCGGTCAGGGTAACGGCGGCGAAATTGCGATTAACGAATCCTGCGCCAGCGGCGTAGCTCATCTTAATGATTTGGCACAGTTCCGCATTGACCTGAACCCGCAGGATATTACCGCAGGCCGTAATCTGTTCGAGGATTTGGCGGATGCAGGCATCAGCGTAGGCTGCTTGAACCTGTCCGAGAAGGAAGCAATGTTTGCAGTATTTTCTCCGGACGTAGAGCACACCTGTAAGGTGCTTGATGCAACAGGCTTTAAATATACGCTGAACGAGGGCTGCGGCAAGGTTTCCGTTGTCGGCAGTGCTATGCGTGGCGTGCCCGGCATTATGGCTACCTTTGTAACTGCGCTTGCCAGCCACAATATCGCTATTCTGCAAACTGTGGACAGCGATACTACGATTTCCGCGATTGTAAAAGAGGAGCATTTGGTGGAAGCAGTCAAAGCATTGCATGAGGCCTTCAAGCTGTAGGCCGTGTATAAAGCACAGTCTGCGTTGTTACATAGTTTTGACGTACCGCTAGTGCGTCGTAAAAAAATATAAAATCATTTAGATAATAAGCAATATATCATAGAGAATTTTAGTTTCTATTAGTTTTAAGAGGTGGAATTACAATGAAAAAACCGTATTTTGGCAGATTATTAACGGCAATGGTTACGCCGTTCAACGCTGATGGCAGCATCAATTATGAAGCCGGTGCAGATTTTGCCGACTGGCTGTTGGCTAACGGCAGTGACGGACTGGTAGTAGAAGGCTCTACCGGTGAAGCTGCAACCATGGACATGGATGAAAAAATTAAATTCATGCAGACCATTGTTGCACGTGTCAACGGACGGGCCAAAATTGTTGCCGGTGCAGGCACCAACTGTACTGCCAGCACTATTGACCTGGTTAAGAAAATGGAGGCCTGCGGTGTTGACGGTGTCCTCGTAGTTGGCCCGTACTACAACAAACCGACTCAGGAAGGCTATTACCAGCATTTTGCAGCCGTAGCCAAGGCTACCAAGTTGCCGATTATCGTATATAACGTTCCCGGACGTACCGGCGGCAACATTGCCCCGGAAACTGTTGCACGTCTGGCAGCAGATTTCAGCAACATTGTTGCTATTAAAGAGGCAGCAGGCAATGTAGCACAGACTGCGGAGCTGTATCGCGTGCTTCCTGAAGATTTCTCCATCTACAGCGGTGACGACGGCCTGATTCTGCCGTTCCTGTCCGTTGGTGCCTGCGGTCTGATTTCTGTTCTGGCCAATGTTAACGGCAACCTGCTGCAGCAATTGATGCAGGCTTACAGCGAAGGCCGCGTTAAGGATGCCGCTGACCTCAACAAGGTTATGGTGCCGCTGGCTAAGGCTATGTTCATAGAAAGCAACCCTATTCCTATCAAAGCTGCCGTTACTAAGGTTACCGGTATTGAAGCAGGTGCTCCGCGTCTGCCGCTGACTCCTATCAGCGCTGCCGCTGAGGCTAAGCTGGATGCAGCTTTAAAAGCAGCAGGCATGATAAAATGAGCAAGCTGGTAGTAATTATCCAGTGTGATACAGTGCAGCAGCGTTGCTGCGGCTACAACTGTACGCATGCCTTTTACAGCCGTGAGGGCAAGTTTGCCGGTTATCCCGAGGATACGCATTACATGAGCTTCACCTGCGGTGGCTGCTCCGGCGGTGCGCTGACGGTTAAGCTGGAAAACCTGGCGAAGCGCCTGCGCCGCTTTAAGGAGGATGGGCAGGAGATTTGCGTGCATCTTTCTACCTGCATGGTATCGGATAATTCTCATAAGTCGCCATGCCCGCATCTTGATTACATCCAAAAGATTTTAACGAAAAAGAAGCTGACTAATATTGTTCATGGTACATATATTTCCAAAACGGCAACCAGACGCCGTGAGGAAGGCATTTACAAGAAATTTGAGTGAGCTTTGAATAAGCAATGAAAAACACCCTGCGTATTGCCGTTGGCAATGCACAGGGTGTTTTATGTTGGAGAGTATTATTTGAAAAGATACAGCAGATAGCCATAGCCTTCGGCTTCCATCTGTTCGTAGGGGATAAAGCGCAGGGAAGCACTGTTGATGCAGTAACGTACACCGTTGGGTGATTCGTGGTCACCGGTGAAAACATGGCCTAAATGCGAATCGCCGCTGCGGCTGCGCACCTCGGTGCGTGCCATACCATGGCTTGTATCTTTGCGTTCTACTAGCAAAGGCGCTTCAATAGGCTTGGTAAAGGCGGGCCAGCCGCAGCTGCTCTGATATTTGTCGGTTGAAGAAAAGAGTGGTTCGCCGGTTACGATATCAACATAAATGCCTTTGGCAAATTTATCCCAAAATTCGTTGCGGAACGGTAGTTCGGTACCGTTTTGCTGTGTTACCTGAAATTGTTCTGCGGTAAGCTTATCGCGTATAGTTTCGGCAGCAGGTTTTTTGTAGGCACCGGCATCAATTTTCAAGGTGCTGAGCAGCTTGATTTTAGCAGGCGATATATGGCAGTATCCGCCAGGATTTTTATCAAGATAGTTCTGATGATATTCTTCTGCCGGATAATAGTTTTTCAGTGGTCCGACTTCGACTGCAAATACCTTATGACGACCGCGTTCCAGTTCCACGATACGTTCTACGACAGCCTGCGCTTGTGTATTGGTATAGTAGATGCCTGTTTGGTATTGTGTTCCGGTATCATTACCCTGTTTGTTGAGGACTGTTGGGTCAATGACGTAAAAATATGCCAAGAGCAGATGGTCAAGACTTACCTTTGTCGGATCGTATTCAACACGCACGGTTTCGCGAAAACCGGTTTTCCCGCCCCAAATTGTCTGATACTTGGCATCGGCTTTGCCTGTGCCGTTGGCATAACCGCTTTGGGCATCTATGACGCCCGGTATGGATTGCATCAGCTTTTCCAGTCCCCAGAAGCAGCCGCCTGCAAGATAGATAACATTTTCTTTTTCTTGGGAAAAATCCATAATTGTGACCTCCTTGACCTTTGGGATTGCTTGTTGCTTAGCAGATTGGTGCATACGTGTGTTGGCAAAGCAGCTGGTAATTAAAAGCAACATTCCTGCGAGAATAATGACAGATTTTTTTAGCATGATGGCACGCTCCTTCCTGCATCGTGGGGTGAGTGGCTGAGAACTGCTTATACTTTTAAAATAGCAGAAAATAATATTCTGTGTCAATAGACAATTATGATTACTTAATGAAAACTACTTGTCCTTTTTGTAAATAAGAATGAGGCGGAGACAAAAGACAGGAGTGTCAGCGTTGAGAAAATTTTATTTATGAGTAAATGAATCAGCAGTGTCTGTCGAATACCAGAAAATCATAGGCAAATATTGTCGGATACTTAATTTTATAAAGAAAACAGAGCATAAAAAAATCTCTGCCAGGGTGCTTGAAAACACCGGAAGCAGAGATTTTGATTCTTGGATATCGGATTAATATGCAGTTTTATTTTTCGTCCTCAAATTTTTCGGGGAAGAAGATGCGCAGCGTTTTTTCATCAACGGTCTTGCCGAAGCTGTTGCCAATGAAGAAGCACAGCAGGGAAAGGCCGATGCCGAGCACTATCTGGTGCAGGTCAAGCACCTTAATCTTAAAGACCATGGCCAGGCAGTAGATGACAACGCCGCCGCCCATGGCAGCAATAGCGCCGTATTTGTTGGCTTTGGGCCAGAAAAGACCGAAAATCAGCACCCAAAAGAAGGCTGTTTCCAGACCGCCGAAGGCAAACATGTTAATCTGCCAGATAACGCTTGGCGGTTTTATAGCGATGGCATAAACAAAAAGGCCGAGGATAACAGTAGCGCCCAGACTGTAGAGACGAATTTGGTTATTGGTGAGCTGTTCTTCGCGCTTGCCCTTGATGTTCATGTACACGTCCTTGACGATAGAGGAGGACGAGGAAAGCAGCAGCGAGGAAACTGTGGAAATAGTTGCTGCAATCGGGCCGATGATGATGACGCCGGCCCAGAAGGGTGTTAGGCTGTGCACGATGGCAATCGGCATGATGTTGTCGACGCTATTGCCGTAGGCTGCAATAGGTCCTGTAAGGATGCCCTTGCTGATAACACCAATCCAGGTTGCAACAAGCGTCATGGCGCCGATTACAACGGTACCGATAATCATAGCGTTATGCAGCGCCTTGGTATCCTTGTAGCTGATGCCGCGGACAACGGACTGCGGCAACGATAGCGTACAGATGCCGACGAGCAGCCATTGGCTGATGTACAGCGAAATCGGCATTTTGCCGCGGGAAAGCGGCTCGAGCATATCGGGGTGCTGCGTACTGATGTAGCTCATGATTTTGTTGAAGCCGCCGCCTGCGTGCATCATACCGCCCATGAGGATGCACAGGCCGACGATCATGGCGATGGCGCAGCAGGCGTCGGTAACGGCAACGCCCTTAAAGCCGCCGATTGTTGTGTAGATGACAACTATGAGGCCGAACATGGTGAGGCCGGTGAGGTAGGAAAAGCCGGTTACTGCTTCGAAGAGCTTGGCAGCGCCGACGAACTGTGCCACCATGGTGGCGCAGAAGAAGGCGACAATAACAACGGCCGCCATATTCGCCAGAAAATCGGAATGATAGCGGGCACGCAGCACGTCAATGACGGTTACGGCGTCAATCTCACGCGCTATGAGGGCAATCTTTTTGCCGAACACGCCCAAGACGAGAAAGATAACGACTACCTGCACGATGGCCATGTACAGCCAGCCGTAGCCGATAACCCAGGCTACGCCCGGACCGCCGACGAAGGTGCTGACGCTGCTGTAGGTGGCAGCGGTGGTCATTGCCAGCACAAAGCCGCCGAGAGTACGTCCGCCGATAAAGTAATCCTTGGCAAAATCCTTTTGCCTGTTTTCCTTGGAGGTACGCTGGATGTAGGCGCTGATGCTCAAAAGAATCAGCAGAAAGGCCAGCGCGGGTATAATGTTCAAAATACTACTCATGCTGTTTATCCTCCGTGCTTTCGTCTAAATCAAAGTTGACAAACACCTTTTTCGTCAGGAAAACGGTAACGACGATGGCAAAAAGCCAGGTGCCTACGCAACCGCCCCAAACCCAAAGAGGCGTATGCCAGAATGTAATATTGCTGTCTGCCAGTCCAAAGCCTGCCAAGCACCAGAAGATGATGACGGCGATGGTGGCAAGAACAGTTGCCAGCGCCTCACGGTTGGCCTGGCGGAATTTATCACTGCGCTTCATATAAACTGCTCCTTTCGTACAGACAATGCTGTCTGCTTACGTTAATAAATTTATTTTACCACAAAATATGCAGAAATACTTGCAAAATATGCTTAAAAGCATCATAAAATATCAGACGCCCAGTGTAATTTGACGGCTGTCTGTGTTATAATGTATCTTGGTGATTGATTTGAAGAAAACAATGTATAATTTAGCTACAATGTGGCTGACGCTGAGCGTCATTTTTTTCCTATGTGAATATGTAACCGGTATGCTGCAGGTTGTGACATTAGGCGGTCTGGTGGCAGGCTCCTTTATCGAAGGTGCTTTTATGTGTCTGGGTTTGAAGCTGATGCATGTTATTGTCGACAAGCAGTTTTTGCTGACGAGGCTGCAGGAGCTGGCCAAACGCAGAAATGACTCCCTGAAGGCTATGCTGGTGATGGCTGCCTTCTCCCTGGAGGGTGCCGTAACTGTTTGCCGTATGTTGCCGGGCTACGACCTTAATTTTGGCATCATGCACGGTATTTTTCTTTTGCTGCTTTATCCGGCAGCAGCTATTGTAATGGATAAGTTGATGTTAAAGGAGCAGATGGAGCATGGAAATTAAGCTGATTGCCAGCGATATGGACGATACACTTTTGAATAAGGACTGCCAAATTTCTGCGCGTAACGAAGCAGCCATCAGAAAGGCGTTGGATGCAGGCAAGATTTTTTTGATTGCTACGGGCAGAATGTATGTTTCCGTGCGTCCTTATGCGGAAAAGCTGGGCCTTGATGTGCCGCTGGTTACCTATAACGGCGCATTGGTTAAGGGCAGCCTTAGCGGCAAGGTTTATTATGAGCATAAGATGAAGCTGTCTACAGCTAACGAGGTGTTGGCATACTGCCACGAGAAGGGCTATTACCTGCAGCTTTATGTGGGTGACAGCATTTTGATTAAGCAGGAGAATGACTGCTCCCGTATGTATACCAAAATCAGCGGTATTCAGACTACTGCTATCGGTGATGCGCTGTACCATACGGACGAAGCACCGTATAAGATTTTAGTTATGACCAAGAGCGAGGAATTTGCCGCTGTATGGCAGCAATTTAAAGAGGATTTTGCCGGCAAGCTGGATGTTACCAGCTCTAAAGACAATTTTCTGGAGCTGATGGAGCCCGGTGTCAACAAATGGGAGGCTGTAAAGAGCGTGGCTGCAAGCTACGGTGTACAGCCGCAAGAAATTATGTGTATCGGTGATTCCAACAATGATGTGAAGATGATTGCCAATGCCGGTATCGGTGTAGCTGTTGCCAACGCTAAGGACAGCGTGAAGGAGAATGCAAAAATCATTACCGCATCTAATAATGATGACGGCGTTGCTTTGGTAATCGAAAGCATTTTGACGCCGCAGGCTAAGCAAGAATAGAATAGTTTTTCAGGAAGGAGCTGTTTATGAAAAAGCGGCTCCTTTCATAGTATATAGAAGGGAGTAATAATTATGGCTGAAGAAAAAGGGACATCTCTTTTGGCGTATATCAAGGAGCACGATGTACTGAATACAGAGCAGGATGAAAAAAAGCAGGTACAAAAGGAGAGTCTGCACGCAGTACACGAGCATGCGCATACGCATCCGAATAAGAAGAAGGTTGTCAACCGCTTGGCACGCATCGAAGGACATGTGCGTTCTATTAAAAATATGGTTGATGAAGACAGAGACTGCTCCGAGGTGCTGATTCAGATTGCCGCAGTGCGTAAGGCCTTGGATAATACTGCAAAGGTTATTTTGAAGGACCATTTGGAGCACTGCATTTTGCACGCCATAGAAAAAGGCGATGGCAGCAAAAGCCTGCAAGACTTTGAAGCCGCCATCGACCAGTATTTACGATAATATTTTATTGTAGATTTATTTAAGCGAAGCGCTGCTGCAGCTTCGGTACGAAGAGCAGCAGAAAACCGCTGCGCGCGATATAGAACACGAGGAAGGCCAGCCACAGACCGATGTTGCCATAGAGCGGAATTAGCGTGAAGTAGGCTGTAAGATAACAGCTCACTGTTAGCAGCATGGAAATGCAGATGGGCTTGGTATATAATGCGCCGTTGAAAACGCCGTAGTAGACAATGCCTAACGCGCTGATGAGCGGGAAGAAGGCGATAAAGAGGTCGTAATCCTGCGCGGTATGAATTACCAACGGCAAATTTGTAAAGCAGCTCAATATTGCATGACGGCAGGCATAATAGCCAACTGACTCTGCCAGGCCAAAGCTGATGGCCCAGATAAAGCTGATCCGCAGCGTATCGTTGAGCATGGGCTTGTTATGCTCACCAAAGGCAATGCCGGAATAAATTGCTCCGGCCTGTGACAGACCAGTGAGAATATCGCCCATGATAAACTGTATCTGGAACAGAATGGAGTTGGCTGCCAAAAGCTCGCCGCCGAAGGCGGAGCTTTGGTGCATGAAGCTATTGACCATGATAATCATACAGAACATGCGCACGGTGAGGTGTGAGCCGCACTGCACCATCTGGCGGCAGGTGGGTCCGGAGAATATTTCCTTGAGTGGTACAGCTGTGAGTGGCAGCGGCTTGTGCTGCCAGTAAAAATAAAGAATGGCAAGAAAGCCTGTAATATTTGCAATGCAGGTGGCAGCGGCTACACCTGTAACCTCAAAGTTCAGTACAACGACGAAGAGCACGTCGAGCACGAGGTTAATAAGGTTGCTGGCCAGTGCCGTGAGCACGGCAATACGTACATGCAGGGTACCTGCAAACCAGCCCTGCGCCGTCTGAAAGACGAGCGTCAGCGGCATAATCCAGATGAGCAGGCGGTAGTAGCGCTCCAGCATCGGCTCCGTTGCTGCATCAGGATTAAAGAGCACCAGCGCCGTGCGCCATATTGGTTCCTGTAAAATGACGAGGACAAGACCAATGGCGAAGGCAGCAAGTACGCCGCGCAGAAAACTGCCTGCAAGCAACTTGGGGTCGTGGTGCCCCATGGCCTGCGCCGCAAAGCCGCTGGTGGAGATTTTCAAAAAGCCAAAGAGCCAGTAAACGGTGCTGAAGATAACAGCACCCAGCGAAACAGCGTTGATATAGGTATAATTGCCAAGATGACCTACAACTGCTGTGTCGACTGCGCCCATGAGCGAGGCAGCCATTGTGGAAAAGGTGAAAGGCAGACTTGTTTTTATAAAGCGCATGTGAGATAATTTCATTGTTGTATCACATTCCTATCAAAAAGTTTACAACACTATAATAACCCCTATAGGGGGATATTGTCAATAGTAAGAAATATCATTAAGAAGATAACTATACCTAAATTTGGATACTTGTACAAATAAAAGAGGCTTTATTATGTCTATTTTACCGATTTTCATACCGCATGCAGGCTGTCCGCATCAATGTGTCTTTTGTAATCAAAAGACGATTAGCGGACAGAAGCTGGCTGCTGTGGCCGCCGCCAAGGAGCAGCTGATGCGCTGGCGCAGTTGGCTGCGTCCAAGTGTGCAGCACGAGGCGGCATTTTATGGCGGCAGCTTTACCGGACTGCCCCTGGAGCTGCAGGAGGAGCTGTTGGCGCTGACTGACGCGCTGTTGGCCGAAGGCTTTATCGGCAGCGTGCGTCTTTCCACGCGCCCGGATTATATAGATGAAGAGCGTTTGCAGCTTTTGCAGCAGCATGGTGTGCGCCTGGTGGAGCTTGGCGTGCAGTCGCTTGATGATAAGGTGCTGGCGGCAGCGGAGCGCGGGCATACGGCGGCGCAGGTGGCACCGGCGGTGGCACTTTTAAAACGCTTCGGCTTTCAAGCCGGCCTGCAGCTGATGGTGGGCATGCCCGAGCAGAGCTTTGCCAGCGTGCAGGAAACAGTGCGTAAGGCTATCGAGATGCATCCCGATGTGGCGCGCATCTATCCTTTGTTAGTAATCAAGGGTACGCCGCTGGCTGCTGAATATGCTGCGGGGCGCTTTGTACCGTTGACGCTGGAGGAGGCCGTGACGCAGGCAGCCTGGGCTTACCGCGAGCTGACGGAAGCAGGCGTGAATGTTATCCGCATCGGCCTGCAGCCTGACGAGGAGCTGTGCGCACCGGGAAACATTCTCGCGGGGCCGTTTCACCCGGCGATGGGCGAGCTGGTAAAAAGCAGGGTGCTGCGTGATAAGATTACCCCGCAATTAGCCAAGCTGACTGACTGCGGTGCTGTTGATATCCTTTGTCCTGCGCGTCTGGAATCCAAGCTGCGCGGGCAAAAAAGCTGCAACCTGCGCTATTGGGAGAAATACTTCCCTAGCCTTGAGCTGCAGATAATTCAAGATAAGGCAGATGAGATAAGAGTATGTCCACATGTAAATCCTTCGCACCAATCGTAGATGAGCACAGCAGAATATTGATTCTCGGTTCCATGCCGGGAATAAAATCCCTGGAGCAGCAGGAATATTATGCGCATCCGCAGAACCGCTTCTGGCGTTTGCTGGCGTTGCTTTTGCAGGAGGACGTGCCGCAGGATTACAGTGCCAAGCAGGCTTTGCTGCATAAGCATCACTTGGCGCTGTGGGATACGCTGGGCTATTGCGAGCGTGATGGCAGCCTGGACAGCAACATCAAAAACGAAGCGCCGAATGCTGTTGTTGAGCTTGCAGGCGAGCTGCCGCATTTGCAGGCGGTAGTCTGCAACGGAGGTAAGGCGGGTGCAGCCTTTAAAAAATATTTTGCCAAAAAAATGCCTGAGCGGGTGCGAATTTTTTATCTGCCGTCTACAAGTCCTGCTAACGCGCGCCTGCGTTTGGAGGATTTGGCAGAGCATTGGCAGGTTATTTTGCAATTTTTAGCATAAGAGAAGTTCTGCAAGGTGTAAAAAAACATCGTTTTATGATACAATAAAAAGATATAATAACTGACTTAGAGAAAATGGGTGATTTCTAGTGCGTTTAAAGTCCTTTTCAACCTATGGCTTTAAATCCTTTGCTGATAAAACTGAATTGACCTTTGACAAGGGAATTACTGCTGTTGTCGGACCGAACGGTTCGGGCAAGAGCAATATTTCGGATGCCATCCGTTGGGTGTTGGGCGAGCAGAGCGCAAAATATCTGCGTGGCAGCAAAATGGAGGATGTTATTTTCTCCGGCAGCGGCAAGCGTAGGGCGTTAGGCGTAGCAGAGGTCACCGTTGATTTTGATAACAGCGACAGAACACTGCCGCTTGATTTTGAGCAGGTAAGCCTGACGCGACGCATTTTCCGCAGCGGTGAAAGTGAATATGCGATTAATAAGAAAAGCTGCCGTCTGAAGGATATAATCGACCTGATGGCAGATACCGGTCTTGGTAAGGGCTCGATGTCCATTATCGGCCAGAATAAAATTGATGAGGTCTTAAACAGCCGTCCCGAGGACAGACGCAGTCTGTTTGAAGAGGCGGCAGGTATTGCCAAGTACCGCTTGCGTAAGAAGGATGCGGTACGTAAGCTGGATGATACGGCCAATAACCTTACGCGTATTAACGATATCCGCAGCGAGGTAGATGCGCAGGTAGAGCCGTTGGCGCAGGCAGCAGCCAAAACTCAGCAGTTCAACGAGCTGAGCGAGGAGCTGCGCCGTTGCCGTTTATCTGTACTTTTGCGCCGCTTGGACGCTTTGGAGGAAACAGGCAGAGAGCTGCAGACGAAAAAGGAAGCGGCGGCAGGTGCGTATTCCGAGCAGGCAGCGAAGGTCGGCAGCATGCAGGCCGAGGCTGTAAAGGTACAGCAGGAGCTGGATAAGCTGGCCGAGGCTTATAATAAATTACAGGATGATATCAAAAACCGCGAAACTGCTTTGGAAAAGCTGCGCGGCGACCAAAAGGTTTTGGATGAACGTGTCAGCCAGAACGAAAAGGCCGGCGAACGCCTTGTGCAGCGCAATGAACGTTTAGAGCAGCAGGTGCGCGAGCAGGAAGCAAGAATGCAGGAGCTGGCAGCAGAGTTTGATGCTGTCGAAAAAAGACATGCTGTGGCCGATGGCGCTGTGAAGCAGCTGCAGGCGCAGCGTGACGAGCAGAGCGCCAAGCTGGAAGAGGCGAAGCGCAATGATGAGCAGGCGCAATCGCAGTTTTTCAGCGGTATGCAGGAGCTGATTAACCTCCGCAACGAGCTGCACAATCTGGAACAGGAGCAGGAGCAGCGCGCACGTCGCCGTGAGGCTCTGAAGAAAAGTATTGAAGAGGCCGAAGCGGCAGACCGTCAGGCACAGGAGCAGTACAACAGCCTGCTGGAGCAGCAATCGCAGTGCGCTCACGGCATGGAGCTGGTGCGCAAAAAGGGCGAAGAGCTGCGCAGTGCCTATGATGCAGGTCAAAAGGAGCTGCAGGCTGTACGCAGCAGTCAGCAGCAGTGCCAACGTCAGCTGACTGCTGCCGAAACACGCGAGCAGAGCTTAAAGCGTCTGCAGCAGAGCTACGAGGGCTTCAGCTACGGCATCAAAGCGGTGCTGAAGGCGCAGGAGCCTTGGCGTGAGCAGGTTGTAGGTGTGGCTGCGGAGCTGCTGCAGGTAGAAGATAAATATGTCGCTGCTATTGAAACAGCGTTGGGTGAGGGCGCGCAGAACCTGGTGATGCGCTCGGCCAATGCGGCGAAGGAAGCGATAGCCTTTTTGAAGCGTACTGGTAGCGGACGCGCAACCTTTCTGCCGCTGGATACCGTGCAACGTCGCGGGCCGAACCGCGAGGAGGAAGCACTGGAGAAGCTGCCGGGAATTCTTGGCTATGCGGTTGATTTAATCGGCTTCAAGCCCGAGGCGGAAAATGCCGTCCGCTTCTTGCTGGGCAGAGTGCTGATTGCCGAAAACATTGATGCTGCCTTGGCTGCGGCAAAGGCCGGTCGCTACCGTCTGCGCGTAGTTACGCTTGACGGCGACGTGGTAAATGCCGGCGGCAGTATGAGCGGCGGCAGCAAAAAGCATAAGGAAGGCTATTTGAGCCGTAATGTAGAAATTGCTCAGGCGGCAGCGCAGGTGAAGCAGCTGCATGCCGAGATGCTCAGCTGGCAGGAAAAGCTGGAGGAGCTGGAAGAAACCGAAGAAAATCAGAAGGAGCAGCTGCAGCAGCTTGCTGCACAGTTGCGTCAACAGCAGCTGAAGGCCGACAGGCTTAAGCTCAATCTGGAGCAGGTGCAGCAACAGAAAACGCGCGACAACGAACGTCTGCTGCTGCTTTTGGATGATCGCAGCAATATCACCGCGGCCTATATGGCAAACCGTGATAAGGTCAAGGCGCTGCGTACGGCAGTTGCCGAGCGCGAGGGACAGGATACCCAGGCTAAGGAGCTGTTGGATAACCTGAAGAAGGAAATTGCTAAATACGGCAGTGCGGTTACCGCCTTGGATAACCAGCTGCAGGATGCCCAAATTACGCTGCAGACCTCGGCCGCACGCACGCAGGATATCAGCAAGGCTATGCACAGCCTGGACCAGGATACACTGCGGCTGCAGGAGGAAATTGCTGCCAACCAAAAAGAGCAGGAGCGCAGACAGCAGGAAATTGCCGACTGCGGTGTGCAAAAACAACGCCTGCAACAGCAAAGCGACGAGCTGCTGGCACAACTCCAGCAGATTCTGGGCGGCAAGGATGACTTTGCTCAGGAGCGCGGCAGCCTGCTTGATAAACAGCAGGATATTGAAAAAGAGATTGCCGGACTGCGCAAGCAGGTGAATGACAGTGAAGCACAGCTGAAGCAGACAGAGCTGGACCTGGCGCGGCACGAAAGCAACTGCGGTCATATACATGAGCAGCTGCAGCAGGATTATCAGCTGGATGAGGCGGCGGCGCGCGGTCAGAATTTTGCCGAGCTGCAGGAAATGGATCTGGTGGCGCTGCAAAGACAGGAAAGCCGTCTGACACTGCAGATTGCAGACTTGGGACCGATTAACGCAGCAGCGATTGAAGAATATAACGCAGTGAAGGAGCGCAGCGAATTCCTGTGTAAGCAATATAACGATTTGTGTACAGCAAAGGAAAATCTGGAGGCTGTTATCGCAGAAATCAACAGCGGTATGACCAAACGCTTCAAGGAGGCCTTTGCCAAAATCAACGAATACTTTGCGCAATGCTATGTCAAGATATTTGGCGGCGGTACGGCGGTGCTGCGGCTCACCGAACCGGATAATCTGCTGGATTCCGGTATTGATATTGATGTGCAGCCACCCGGCAAAAAGCTGCAGAGCCTGTATCTGATGAGCGGTGGCGAAAGAGCGCTGACTGTTATCGCGCTGCTCTTTGCTCTTTTGAGCTACCAGCCATCGCCGTTCTGCATTCTGGACGAAATTGACGCGCCTTTGGATGATGCCAACATTCAGCGCTTTGCCGATTTCCTGCGGGATTATGCAGGAAACACGCAGTTTATCGTGATTACGCACCGTAAGGGAACGATGGAATGCGCTGATATCATGTATGGCGTAACTATGGAAGAATCCGGTGTTTCTAAACTATTATCCGTAAAAATAAATGCAAAGGAGAATGAATAATGGGATTTTTTGAGCGTTTAAAGGAAGGCCTTTCTAAAACAAGACGCAACTTTACTGACCGCATTCAGGAGCTTGTAGGCCTGTCTGCAACGATTGACGATGATTTCCTTGATGAGCTGGAAATGATTCTGCTTTCTGCCGACGTGGGCGTAAAAACTACCGAAAAGCTGATTGATGCAGTGCGCAAAGCAGCGAAGAAGAAGGAAATCAACGGTACCGAGGATGTTATTCCCTTCCTGAAAAAATATATGGCAGAAATGCTGGCAGACAGCGGCCAACGTACACGTATCGGTGCTAAACCGACTGTTATCCTGGTAGTTGGTGTTAATGGCGTAGGCAAAACTACTACCATCGGCAAGCTGGCAAATTACTTCACTCTGTTCAAATACAAGGTTGTTCTGGCAGCAGGCGATACCTTCCGTGCCGCAGCAGGCGAACAGCTGCAGATCTGGGGCGAGCGTGCGCACTGCGACGTTATCCGCCATGCAGAAGGTGCCGACCCGGCGGCAGTTGTCTTTGACGCTATGAAGGCTGCTATTGCGCGTAAGGCAGATATTCTTTTTATTGATACTGCAGGCCGTTTGCACAACAAGGCTAACCTGATGAACGAGCTGGAAAAAATTCACCGCATTATTAAGCGCGAAATTCCCGAGGCTCCGCATGAAACCTTTCTGGTGCTGGACGCTACCACCGGTCAGAACGCAATCAATCAGGCGAAGGTGTTCATGGAAACTGCCAAGGTTACCGGCGTTGTACTCACCAAGCTCGATGGCACTGCTAAAGGCGGCGTTGTTGTGGCAATTAAGGAAGAGCTAGGCCTGCCGGTTAAATGGATCGGCGTAGGCGAAGGCATTATGGATTTCCGCCCCTTTGAGCCGGATAAGTTTGTGGAAGCACTTTTTGACAGCGGCAAGTAAGAGGCTGCTTTCAGATAGCAGGCGTTAAGGCCTGCTGAGTAGGATATACGAATATAGCAGAAAATCTCCCGAAACAGCTGCTTTAAGCAGCGGTCGGGAGATTTTTTGTGCGGGCAGAGAAAAAGCCGTGTGCGGAAGCACACGGCGGTGGTGGTAGAATTTTTAGTTATAGGTTGACTATTCTTATTCAGCCTTCAGCGTTTCAATCTGTTCGATAGAAAGAGTAGTAGCTTCAGAGATAAACTGCAGAGAGTATCCCATATTTAACATGCGTTTAGCGATTTCAGTTCTTGCTTCAGCTCTACCTTCAGCCCTACCTTCAGCCCTTCCTTCACGTCTTGCATCTGACATAAGGGGAGTTAAAAGCATAATTTACCGCCTCACTTTCTTATCAAGCTTGCTTCTCTACATGCATATCATTCTTCAGCTTTTCTATATCATCAATAGACAGACCGGTAAGCTCAATGATTTCTTGCAGAGAATAGCAACCCTTAGCCAGCATAAGCTTAGCGATAGAAACTTTTTCATCAACTCTGCCTTCGCGCCTCTCATCTAACAAACGTGCTTCTAAAAGCATAAATTCTCGCCTCACTTTCGAATCAAGCTTAAGATAGCTGATTTCATCGTCAATCTGCCTGGTGAAATCGCTATTTACAATATGGTTATTAACATAGTCATAAAAACTTTTGATGTCCTTGGAGATATTGCCGTGGGTACCCTTAGTGTTCAAAATCATGGTAGTTGCTTCATCAGAAAGCTCCAGGTTCAAATCCTCCAGACAATGCTTTTTAAAGGTATAAACATAATTGCCTTTAGCAAAAAAATCAAAGACACAAATAAATATGATATAGGTTGGAGGCAACAAGTCATAATCCTGGCCCTTTTGCAGTAAGTCGATATCCATCAACGCCTGATAATAGCGTGTACGCTTGGGCAGCACATAATTTTTAGTGTCTGGATTTTTGATATTATTGACCTGCATTTCCAAGTTATAATGCGTGTTCTTGTCGTCCGCCACGATGATATCCAGACGAATGCCACGACTTGCATAGTCGGGCTCAAGAGATTTTTCAGCCTCGAAGTAGCTGATGTCAGCAATTTTAATCTGCAGTAATTCCTCTAAAAGATGAATGCAGATGCGCTTGCGTGACATAACTTTTTTAAAGATGAAGTCACTTTGAATCGTCAAGTTTTCAAATTTTGTTGCTAAGTTTTGCATATGTTTCCTCCTTTGATTATAGCATAAAATAAGGTAAAAATATATAAGACAGCAGATGTAAAAAAAGGCACCTGCCGAAAGCTCGACAGGCGCCACTGGTCCGCACGACCAGGCAAGAGCTCCGCAAAATTGCGGCTACCCATGCAACTAAGGTTATTATAACATAGAAAAAGAATACAAACAATAGTTCACAAAATAAAACATTTTTATAGGTTGAAATACGCTTAACTTTTTGTACAAAAGGCAGCTTCTAAGAATATCTTCTGCTTTTTTCTATTTAACCAGATAACGATTCGTGATATACTTATTATGATTTGCAATTTTTGCTAGTGCTATGAGGATAAATTCAAAGCGTAACAAAATATTGTGATGCATGTGCTTTGAATAAATAATTTATTGAGGAGAAAGAGCTTATGATTATAAAATATGCAACTGCGGAAGATATTGCTGCCATTGCCGCAGTGGAGGCAGAATGTTTTCCGCCGGCTGAGGCAGCAACGGAAAAGGAATTTATTGAAAGGGTAAAATATTACGGCAATCATTTCTGGCTTATGTATGAGGCTGAAAAGCTGATTGCCTTCGTGGACGGCTTTGTGACGGATGAGCCTGATTTGACGGATGAAATGTACGAGAAGGCAACGCTGCACGATGAAACCGGCACGTGGCAGATGATTTTTGGTGTCAATACCATTCCTGCTTATCGCAAGCATGGCTATGCCGGTGAGCTGATTCGCCGTGCGATTGAGGATGCCAGAAAACAGGGGAGAAAGGGCCTGGTGCTGACCTGCAAGGATAGGCTTGTTCATTATTATGCTAAATTCGGTTTTACCGATGAGGGTGTGTCCGAGAAATCTACGCATGGCAATGCTGTCTGGCACCAGATGAGGCTTACATTTTAATCGGGGGAGCTTAAGGGAATGCTCTAATTTGGCTTGTACATCATGACAATATTGCTGCTCTATATCTAATGTAGAAAAGTTGTGTGTCGAATAAATAAGCAGCTGCGCAAGCAAAAAGCCTGCGCAGTTTTTTCTGTCTGCGTTCTGTAAAGCGCTGTCGATGGCTTAGTTGGCAACGTGTCGACGGACAAAATTTGTCAGAAATGTGAAGAAAAAAGTTTACGCTTTTTTGTATATGTGTTACAATATTTATGTTATAGAATTATGCGACTTTTTTGGATGTGATTGATATAATGCAAAAGGAACTGATTATGCGCTGTCTGCCGACGGCCTTCTGCCATGCTTCAACAGTGCTGGCGCTTCCTGATGGCAGCCTGCTTTGCTGTTGGTTCGGCGGTACGCATGAGGGCGAAAGCGATGTGGGTATCTACCTAAGCAGACGCACGGATGCAGGCTGGAGTGAGCCGAAGCTGCTGGTGAACGGGGCGGCGGCGAACTGGAATCCGGTGCTTTTTGCGGGCGCGGACGGCAGATTGCTGCTGTTTTACAAGCAGGGCCAGCAGATTGCCGATTGGTAGACGTGGCTGCTGCAGTCGACGGATAACGGCGAAACCTGGAGCGGATCGCAGGAGTTGGTGCCCGGTGATGTGAGCGGAGGGCGCGGACCTGTACGCAATAAGCCGTTGCGCTTGGCAAACGGACGCATTCTTGCCGGTGCTTCTACCGAACATGGCATCTGGAAGGCTTTTGCAGATATCAGTGATGATGACGGCGCAAGCTGGCATAAATCCTCTGCAGTGCAGATTGATGGCCTGCAGTATCAGGCAGGTGAAAAGACTGCCGACAGTAATATTGCCGTCAGCCAGCAGTCCTTTTACGGCCGCGGCGTGATTCAGCCGAGCCTGTGGCAGAGTGCGGACGGCAGTGTGCATATGCTGCTGCGCAGCAGCGAGGGCTTTGTCTATCGCAGTGATTCCGCAGATAACGGTGAAACCTGGTGCAGTGCCTACGCTTTGAGCCTGCCAAACAATAACAGCGGTCTTGACTTGGTGCGGACTGCCGGCGGTGTACTCTATCTGGTGTGCAATCCGGTGGCTGCCAACTGGGGGCAGCGTTCTCCCTTAAGCCTGTTCAAATCCACAGATGAGGGTGCGAGCTGGCAAAAGCTGCTTGATCTGGAAACAGAGCCTGCGGAATTTTCCTATCCAGCGATTATTGCCGACGGCGAGGGCCTTGTGCTTACCTATACTTATAAGCGCTGCAATATTGCCTGTGTAAGGCTGAGCGCGGATGAACTTGTTAACCTTTAAATTTTAAATATAAGGAGATGTAAAACAATGAAGAAAATTTTAGTTGTGCTGATGGCTATGCTGACCATGGCTGTTATGCTTACCGGCTGCGGCGGCGACAGCAAAAAAGCAGCTTATCCTGCAGACGGAGATATTTCCGTAATTATTCCTAAGGCTCCGGGCGGTGGTACCGATATCTCTGCCAGAGGCCTGATCCAGTTCATGGAAAAAGAGCTGAAGGGCAGCAAATTTGTTCCCGTAAACAAACCCGATGGCGGCGGTGTAACCGGCATGGTAGAGCTGGCTAACGCTAAACCCGACGGTCATACTCTGGGCATGGTTACTGTTGAGCTGGCTATGTTCCCGCATCAGGGCAAATGCAAAAACACCTATAAGGATTATGCAGCTATCTGCGCTCCGATTGCAGCTCCGGCAGCTTTGATTGTGCCGAAGGATGCTCCTTATAACAGTGTAGACGAATTCGTAGCCTTCGCTAAGGCAAACCCCGGCAAGGTGAAGATGGGTAACTCCGGTATCGGCGCTATCTGGCATATTGCCGCACTTTCCTTTGAAGAAGAATTTGGCGTACAATTCAAGCATGTACCGTATCCGAAAGGATCCGCTGACATTGCTGCAGCTTTGGCAGGCAAGCACATCGATGCAACTTTGGCTGACCCGTCTGTATTCAAGAGCCAGGTAGACGCAGGCAACCTGAAGATTCTGGCTGTTATGGCTGACACCCGCAGCGTAATCTATCCGGATGTTCCGACCTTTAAAGAGCTGGGCCACAACATGACCGTTCGCGCTTGGGCAGCACTGGTTGCTCCTAAGGCTACTCCGAAAGAAAAGCTGGAAGCTCTGCGCGCTGCTGCTAAAAAGGTTTGCGAATCCAAGGAATTCAAGGATTATTTCATGAAACAGGGTATCGACCCGACCTGCATTATCGGTGCCGATGCTGATAAGATGATGGCTGAAGACCATGCAATGTATGAAAAATTCCTGAAGAAAGCAAAATAAAATCGCCGTAAGACGTAAGTGAAAATGCCGACGCTGTAACCTTGTAAGAGGTTGCGGACGTCGGTATTTTTTGTTTGCCGGGGAGCTTTTATAGAATAACAAACTAAATATATTATTCTACAAAAGAGAAAGCTTCAAATAATAATCCTTGACAAAGTTTTAAGTAGGTGCTAAACTGAAATTAGTACTAAAATAAGATGTAGTGCAAATAAAGTATCTTTAATAAAGTACACGATTTTTGATAAATGAAGTGATTTTTTACTTCTGTCTATCTCGATTACAACAGAATATAATTCTAGTCTGGAGGCTTTATCCCACGCGGATGAATGCTTTGCAGGGAAGTTTGATGAGATTTCAACGCTGTTCCGCAACTGTGAAAAAGAGTCGATGCATTATTAGGAAAAAAACTAACCTCTTACAAAGGAATGCAGAGATGATGACTTTAAGCCAGGGTACTGACAGACAGGTGTTTAGTAAAGGTCTACGAGAACGGACTTTATTAATTATTGGTAGTGGTTTGACTATAATAATAAATTAAGTGTCCTTTTTGCTTGATCTTGTGCTGAACAAAAACGGATATAGCACAGCTTAAGGCAAATTAAGCTGTGTTTTTTATTTTACAGCTGTTGTGTAAACAAGAACAAGTTCTTCAGGCAGTGCTGCCGTAAAATCATTGCCGTGATTGCAGTATCTGCATATTTTAGTTATGAAGTCACAAACTGTTTTGATGAGTAGCAGTTTGCGGAGTTTTCATATATATTTGTACGGAGCTTTTCTCTGTATAAAGGAGTCAGCAGAAACAGTGGTTGTTTCTGTTCGTTCCTTGCTTTTTGATAAGGGGGAATATATCATGAAGCTAAGTCAAAAAAGTGGAAGTCACTTATTTCAGGTGTTCTTCTCGCAGCCAGTGCATCGAGTTTTCTCATAGCACCAGTATATGCCGCTGATTATAGCAAGCCTCTCATAGGCACGCTAAAAAAGGACAGCGAGATACTGAGTCCCGATGGTAATACCGTAACAGAAAATGACGGTAAACTTATTTATGATTTCCAAGGAAAGGACCATACCTTTGCTATTACCAATAAGGATGGTATTACTGCCCGCAAAGACAGCGTTTATAATAACGTAGGCGCAGATGGCAGCTATGGCACGCTCCATATTTATCAGACAAACAACAAGAGTAATGCCTGGGCTGGTGTAAACGGTTTTACTGCAAACAAGGGCATTATTGTTGTCAACAGTAATCTGGATATCACTGCCACCTCGGAATATTCTTCTGTTGGTATTGCGGCAGCCAATAAGGGCAACCTGATTATCAACGGTAATGTAAAAATGCGCACGGATAATGCAGAAAAGCCTTGGGGCATCATTACCGGTAATGTTCATGGTAACGTAGGACCAGGCGGTTCAACCAGTATGGGCGGCGATGCCAACTATACAGGCGCCCGTTGGCAGCCTGCAGGTATTTCCGTTGACTATACCCGCGGTGATGTCACTGTCAACGGTAATGTGGATCTTGCTGTACGCGGTACAGCTGTAAGAACCGATGCTTATCAGGCTGACGGTGATGTACAGGCTTATGATTTGGGAACTATTTCTTTGCTGGGTAATTCTATCCGTATCGACACACCGTACAGAGAAGAAAACTTTGTTGAAGGCTTCGGCAAATTTATCGAACCGTATTATGCTCTGGCAAGCTACGGCGGCACGATTAACGTAAATGTAAAGAATCAGGAAGCACAAAACGGCAAGGTAGAAATGGTCGGCAACGTGCTGGCAATGAAGTCCTCTGATGAGGCCGGAAAGGCTATGGTTTATCAAAACGGTCGCCTTAACATCGGCCTGACCACGCAGGATTCCTCCTGGAAAGGTGTAATTGACAATGCCGGTACTGAAAAAGCCGGTGAAGTAAATCTGTGGCTGCAGAACGGCGCGCAATGGATTTATGAAAATGCTTCCCGTAAGGATGGCCTTGATGCAAGCAATCTTGCTGATTACAGTAGGCCGTATTACGAAAAATATGACGGTATTTCTCATCTGAGTAGCCTTGTAGGCGGCAAGGATAAGGCATCTGCCGGTATTATTAAGGTAAATGATAACGATCCTATTCAGATTGGCAATGCTGAAGGTGTTACCAAGGTATGGTATGAGCACGCTGATGCTACTCCGGGCACTATTATCGGTGGCGATGTTAAGGTTCTTAATGCTAAGACCGGCACCGAGATGATGCTTTACACCGGTAATAATGGCATTACTAAAGGCTTTGATGACGGTGATACCGCTGCAGAGAAAAATAATGTTAGTGAAGTATTGAACTCCTTGGCACACAAGCTGTGGTATATGGCCGGTGACTCTAACCTTAAAGGCAGTGTATCCATTGCTGAAGGTCTTACGGCTTCCTCCGTAACTATGAAGACCGGCAACATTACCTTTGCCGAGGGTGGACAGGGCTTCTATGATTATACTCCGGAGAAGGACGATAAGACCTATGCAACCGGACCTATCGTAAAATCCGAAAATATTGGCGAAACACGTGAAAGCGATATCAACGGAGTAGTTTCCGTTAATGTTACCGAAGCCCAGAATGGGGTGTCCGGTAATGCTCCCAGTGCTATGTATGCAGCAGGCGAGGCAGAAGGTCCGCTTGTTGTTGATTTACAGGGCCACACCTTGAAGCTCAATGCCAACAATCAAACTGCTAATTATGTGTCTACGGTTTATGTTGATGAAAACAAGAGCATGAAGATTAAGGATTTCAAAGGGAATGGCGTGCTGAAGGTTTCCGCCGGTCTTGGTGCTGATGGCAATGCTGATACTAAGGCTAAGTATGTCTATGGCATTCGCGTAGGCGATGGCGGCAACCTTACTGCAAATACCGATGTTGAGATAGACGGAGTTAAATCTAGTGCTACTCAGCGTGCTTATGGTGTATATGTAAGTACCAAAGGCAATGTTGTATTCGAAAAAGACCTGAGCATCAAAAATGTTCAGACCGGCAACAAGGTTGGACCGAACACTGCCGGTATTTATGCAGACAGTTCTTCAAGTGCAGATGCGCCTATTAATATAACTGTTAAAGGCAATCTTAATATTGAAAACGTATTGGGCAGTGCAATACGTGCATTGAATACTTCAACTATATCTACTGCCGGTGCAACTATTAAAGCTGCCGATATGCCTAACGGTACGGATTATAGCCAATATTATGCTTTGCAGGCCAACAAGGGTATCATTAACCTGAATACAGGTGAAGGCATTACTGCCGGAATTTTGGACGTTACCGGTGACATGAAGGTAACTGATAATAAAGCTTCTGTTATCAATGTCAACATGACCAAGGGTTCTCAATGGACAGGCGCGGTAAGCAATATTCTAGGCAGCACTTATAATGCACCGACCGGACAGTTTAATCTGACAATGGCCAAAGGTTCTGTATGGAATCATGAAACCGGTCGTTCGGTAGATACGCTGAAGACAACTTTTGCCGGCAGCAATGTTTCTAAGCTGGATGGTTCAGGTGTAATTTACCAAAATTCCGACAAGGGTATTACCGTATATGATTATAGCGGTGACACCACTGTTGTTTACGGCCATGATGCCGATAATCCGCAGAACATCACCGGGGGTGACTTCACTGTCAAGACAGCAGCTGATGGCTCGAAGATTACTTTGGTAACCGATAGCCAAGGCATTAATGCCGGCTTTGAAGCTAGTGATACTGCAACAGAAAAGAATAATGTTAAGGAAGTGCTGAATAAGCTGGCTAATAAGCTGTTCTACACCGGTTATAAAGATGCAAATCTAGACAGCGTAGTGAAGATTGCCGATGGTCTGACAGCGTCTAGTGTAAGTGCTATTGTAAAAGCCTCTGGCGATATTACCTTCTCTGACGGCAGCAACGGAACGAAAAAAGCAGGACAGGGCTTCTATGACTATACTCCGGAAGAAGATAAGCCTGATTACAAGACTGGTGCTATTACTAAGTCGGAAAATATCAGTCTGAACCGCGAGGTAGACGATAAGGGTGTTGCACATATTAATGTAACTGAATCGAATGCCGGTAATAATAAATTTGCCAGCGCTCTTTACGCAGATGAGGAAACATCTCCGTCCCAACCGATGACTGTAAATATGTCCGGGAAGGGACTGGCTTTGAATGTTATGCAAACCGGCGGACAGGCAGCGGCTATTTACGCAGGCGCTAATACTTATATCAAGGTTATTAATCCGTCCGCAGAGCAAAAGCTTTCTATGTATAGCTAATAATACGGATACCAGAGGCTCTCATGGCGTTTACGCTGACGGTAATGCACATCTGAATATTTCCGGACCGGTAGAAATTACCGATATTGTTACGAAGGGTGATTCCGCAACCGGCATTAATATCCAGGGGCAGAAGAGCGAGATTAATATTGATGGCCCGCTGACAATCAGCAATGTCAAGGGCATTAGAGAACGTGGCGCAGGTATGAATGCTTCCGGTATTCAGGTAACAGGTGACACTTCCACTGTAACTGTCAGCGGTCCGGTAGATATTTCCGGTGTACGCGGCAGCGGCATTAGGCTGACTGGTAAGGATACCAAGGTATCTGTCGGCGGCGGCACCATTACTGCAGCTGAAGACAGCGATAAGTCGCATAATTTCTATGCAGTCCGCGTAGATAAAGGCACGCTGGACATCAACATGAAGGACGGCGCTGCAGGCGATACGACCACCAAGATTACCGGTGATATGTACGCAACCGGCCAATATGGCAAGAAGGTTGTAGAATACACCGGTGGCGAGCTGATTAACTGGAATGATGCAGGCGTCCTCAACGTGGCTTTGACCGATAAGGATTCCTTCTGGAAGGGTGTTGCAGCCTATGATATGTATAATTCCGACTATGGCAGCGGCGGCAACACTATGCATGATATCGGCCAGTTCAACCTGTATCTGCAAAACGGTGCAACTTGGACCAACGAACAGCAATCGCATGTGACAACTACAACCATAGCGTCCAAAAATCCTGTATGGACAGGCAGCACGCTGGCAACACTGCATGGCGGCAAGGATGCAGATAACGCAGGCCTGATTTACCAAAAGGATAACAATCCTATTTCTGTTGTAAATTATAGCGGTCATACCACTGTATTCTATGATCATGATGCTGCTGATCCGACCAAGATTATTGGCGGCAGCTTCAATATTACCAATGCAGCAGAAGGTTCTGCTATCACCTTTATCACAGATAATAAGGGCATTACCTCCGGCTTTGCAGATGGCGATTCCGGCGATGCTAAGGATAAAGTAGCCAACGTACTGAACAACCTGGCAGGCAAGCTGTTCTACAAGAATTATACTGATGGTCATCTGGCCGGCGTAGTGAAGATTGCCGATGGTCTGACAGCTTCTTCCGCAGCACTGAAGACCGGCGATATTTCCTTCTCTACCGAAGAAACAGGTACCTTTACACCTGGCCAGGGCTACTATGATTATAAGACTAGCAAGCCAGGCAGCCAGATAGCCAAAGAATTTACTACGGCAATTACCGGCGACGCAGCTGCTGATACGGTTTACATAGAAAAAGGCGTATTGAAGGACGATGGTACCTATGTATTTACTGCAGACAGCACAACCATCACACCTGAAAAGCATCTGATTGCCGGTGGTGCATGGCTCCCGCAGATTAGCGCAGCTATTTCCGGCTCCGACGAAAACCATAATGTTACCATTGATATGAATGGCAACAAGCTGACTGTAGATACAACAACCGATACCCATACAACCGGTATCGCAGCTGTCGGCAAGGGTGTAGTCAACATCAATAATACCGGTGCAATGGCTATTAATGCTACAAGCACTACGAATGGGCAGACAGGTGCGCTGTTCGTTAATGCCGGAGGAACGATTAATATTCACAATGCCGGTGCTGATAATGTACTTACCTTGCGTGCTAACAGCGCTGCTCCGGCAAATGCTGCAGTTATCAAGAGCATGAACGGCGTAAGTGGCGTTATGTCTGCTATCACTGTTGATGGTCTTGTTGATATTTTGGCTGATAAGAGCAATGCTTCCGGTGCTAACGAAGCAATCAGTGCAGTTGCTTCCAAGGTTGAGATTGGCGGTGGCGTCATCAAGGCTATTAATGGGGCTGAATATGCTATCAGTGCCTATGGCGAATTCGCTTCCAAGAACCGTGGACAGGTTAATGTGAATGTTAAGAAGGATGCCGAAGGCGCTATCATTGGTGCAGGCAACAATAATGTACAGATGGAAGGCAATGTAAATCTCGGCGGCGGCATGGATAGTGCCGGTGCAAGTGCAGATGTAAGCATTGGCCTGAATACTAAGGAATCCTTCTGGAAGGGTGATGTAAGCAATACTAACGGCAGCAGTGCAGGTATCGTTAACCTTTATATGGGCAACGGTGCATCCTGGACCGGTAATAACCTTTCCGGCAACACAGTTAATGCTAATCTGGATAATGCAACCTGGACCGGCTACAGCAACGGCAATGCTATGCACCTGAAGCTGGATAACTCTATCTGGAATGTAAATGGTGCAAGCAAGATTGCTTCCTTCTCCGGTAATAATGGCAGCATTATTGTGGCAAACAATGCAGGCGATATCAGTGTAGCTGATTACAGCGGCAATACCAATGTTATTTATAACCATGATGCTGACAATCCGACGAATATTCTCGGCGGCAGCTTTACTATCGATCAGGCTGATGCCGGCTCCAGTATTACGCTCATTACTGATAATCAGGGCATCACTAAAGGCTTTAATGCATATGATAAGGCAGAAGACCAGAATACCGTTAATGAAGTTCTTAACAAGCTGGCACAGAAGCTCTTCTACACCGCCAATGATGGTAAGCTGGCAGGTACTGTCAAGATTGCTTCCGGCCTGACTGCTTCTTCCGCAGCCTTGAAGACCGGCGATATCAGCTTCTCTACTGATGCAACCGGCACGAAGACACCTGGTCAGGGCTTCTATGAATATACTGTAACAGACGATACTGTTATTACTGATCCGATTACCGGTAATCTTGATAAGAAGTATGTAAATATGGGCATCGAAACCGAAAAAGGCATTTACAACTTCACTAAGGATACAGTTATTAATGTAACCAAGGGTGATTACAGCTCCAACCTGAGTGCTATTGAATCCAGCGGCGGACCGATTACGATTAATGCCGACGGACAAAATCTGGACGTAGCCTATCATGTTCTTAAGGGCAGCAATGTTGCACGTGCGGTAGCTACCGGCCTCAGCTATGGAAAGTCCAAGGATATTACTATTAAAGCTGACAGCCTAAAGCTCAGTACTGATACCACCGGCTTCAGGACCCAGGGTGTTTATGCAACAGGCGGTAAGATTACCATTGACGCAGACACCACCATTACTACATCTGCGCAAACAGAAAGCAATGGTATTTACAGTGGCAGCGGCGGTACTGTTACCATGAACGGCAATCTGGATATTCAAAAGGATAGTAAGGCAGCTAATTACATTGCGCTGAATTCTGACGATAACGGCATTATCAACGTCAATGTTAAGAATGGCAAAGCTGGCGCAGGCATTGTCAAGATTGATGGCGATGTCTTCACTAAGTCTGCAGAAACCTATGATTATTGGGAGGATGAAACAACTTCTACCTCTTCTGCCGTTAATCTGGCATTGCAGGGGAAAGACAGCAGCTGGAACGGCCGCAGCCTCTACGAAGTTACTTCCGGTGATGACTCAACCAGCTATGGTACCTTTAATCTGTGGCTGACAGATGGTGCAACCTGGACAAACGAGAAGAACGGCAAAGAGGTTCCGAGCGGCTTTACCGGCAGCCATGTAACCGGCGGCATCGAAACTAACGGCGGCCGTGCGGGTGACCCCGCGGATTACTATAAGCCGCAGCCTAAGCCGGTGAAGTATGGTACTATCAACATCATGCTGCTGCTGGACTGCGATATGCCGGAAGGTACAATGGCGCGCGCTCTGGTGACCTGCACTGAGGCTAAGACCGCTGCCATTCAGGAGCTGCTGGAGGGCAGCAAATACTCCAACGGTATTGCCACCGGTTCCGGCACGGATCAGACGATTATCATTGCCAACAGTGCGAGCGAGCTGTACATGGAGGGAGCAGGCAAGCACTCTAAGCTAGGCGAGCTTATCGGCAAGACCGTGAAGAACGCAGTTAAAAAAGCGCTTGCCAAGCAATCCGGCCTCACTCCCGCAAAGCAGCATGACGTTTTCCGCCGCCTCAAACGCTTTGACATCAAGCCGGGAGATATGTGGCAGGCATACAGTGCGCAGGATGCTGCAGTAGTAAAGCCGGAATATCTGCTGGCAGCCGAAAAGCTGGCTAAGGAAGATATAATGCTGGTATATACTTCGCTCTATGCGCACCTGTTGGACCAGCATTTGTGGGAGCTTATCAGCGCCGGAGAAATGCAGATGGCAGGGCAGAAGCTGCTGCAGGCTATTGCAGAGCAATATAATGTTGAAGCTGAGATTATAAATGAAGGCACTTTGGCTTCTATGCTGGCCTCCTGGCAGCAGCAGTTCAATAAAATTATCGCTCAACGCTTGCATCAGACTGCAAAAGAGAGCTAGTTTCAGGTGAGAAAAATATAAATATGCACTTGACCTTATAGCGGCAATATAGTGTATATTATGGTTGTAATCAAAGGAAGCGAGGTGAATAATATGCATCCGAAATTTGAAATTCCGACTGATCCGCACGGCAAGCATCGTTATGAAAGCGCTATGAAGCACGTAGAGGCTGCTAAAAAGGCAGGCAAATCCAGCGACGAAATCCATGCTATCTTCAAAAAGGTAATGGAGTTCAACCCGATGGACATTGAGTCCATTCCGCAGGATGAAGCCCATGCTAAGTATCGCACTGCCATGGTGCATATGAAAAAAGCACTGGAAAGCGGTAAGAGCGCAGACGAAGCGCATGAAGTTTTCCGCAAAATCATGAATGGCGAGACCAGCGGTCATTGCCACCACAGCAAATAAGGCTGAAAACAAAAGCATCGTAGGCTATTGAGGTAGCTTACGATGCTTTTTTTGTGTAGAGATATTTTATCAAGCTTATTCTGTTGCGTGCATTTCTTTTTCTAATTTTTCTATATCCTTTATGGATAACTTGGTAAGTTCAGAGATTTCTTGCAGAGAATAACAGCCCTTAGCCAGCATGAGCGTAGCAACTCTAAGTTTTTCTTTGGCTTCACCTTTAGTTTCACCTTCGGCAAGAGATTCTTCGCGAATATCCTTCATACGCATTTCGTAAGTCATATAGGAATCCCTCACTTTCTTATCATTCTTGATTTCCGTAATCGTATCGGCGACCTCGCGCGTGAAATTACTGGTAACTGTATTACTGTTGATGTAGTCAAACAGGCTTTGAATATCCGGAGATACATCGCCTTTAGTGCCTAGTGTATTGAGAAACATAATAGCAGCTTCATCTGCCAGTTCAATCTCCATGTTTTCCAAACAACGTCTTTTAAAGGTATAAATACGCTGGGAATCCTCGAAGAAGTCAAACAGGCAGAAGAAGATTATATAGGTAGGGGAAAGTTCATCATAATCCTGGCCTTTTTGCAGCATATCGGTATCCAACATAGCCTGATAGTAGCGAGTACGCTTGGGAAGTTGAAATTCGCCGGTACGGCTGACAGGGTTTTTTACCTGCATTTCCAGATTGTAATGCGTGTCGGTGTCATCAGCAATTCTGACATCCAGACGAATACCGTGGCTGTCAGGATAAACATCAAGCGTCTGTTCTGCTTCAAGATAGGTGATATCTGCAATTTTGGTGTGGAAAAGTTCTTCCAGAATATGCTTGCAGATGCGCTTTCTGAGCATGACGTGCTTGAAAAGAAAATCGTTGGAAAGAGTTAGCTTGTCAAGATTAGAGATTTGCTTTTTCATATGTTTCCTCCTTTGATTATAGCATAAAGTCGAGCAAAAATATATAAGAGAGCAGATGTAAAAAAAGCGCCTGCCGAAAGCTCGACAGGCGCCACTGGTCCGCACGACCAGGCATAAGCTCCGCAAAAATGCGGCTACTCATGCAACTAAAGTAATTATAACATAGGCAAAGAATAAAAACAATAGTTCGATAAAAGAAAAGTAATGTTGCACAAAATAATTTATAAAAATTTTATAAAAGCAAGTCAAGATAGACAGATATTGTCCAATTTATATGGTAAGATTATATTAAAGCAGAAGTCAAAAAGCTTCAGCAACGCGAGAAGTTCGCAAAATGGCTTTTGTTTTACCCCGATATCTGTAATGCTGGACATGATGGTATTCAAGATATCCCAATTATTGAAGGGAAGGTGTTTGAAAATGAGAACAACAGGAAAATTTGCGGCAGCAATCCTCAGTGCAATTATTATGGCTAATGGCTTAAGCTTGCCGATGGCTTATGCTGCTCCGTCAAGCAGCTATGTAAATGTGGATGAAAAGTACGACCCGTTTGCAGAAGAAGAAATGCCTGCTAAGGAGGCAGATCCTTCGAAGCTGACTTTTAGGGAAAGACTTGCGCTGCAGAAAAAAGAGGAGCAGGCCGCTGCTCAAAAGGTAACAATTGCCAATGTTTTGCCGGGACATATTTATATCCCTAAAAAAACTATGCTTAACGTTGAGCTTATCGAGCCTGCAAACTCTAAAACTCATAAGAAAAATCAGCAGGTGGAGTTCAAGACTACCGAAAACCTGATAATTAACGGTGTTGTAGTTATTCCTAAAGGTACTATCGGCATGGGTTATGTATATGAAGTGCAGAAGGCAGGCGGCTTCGGCAGAAAGGGTGTACTGCGTATTGCAGGCAAGGAAATCAAGACGTTGAACAATGTCAGCGTTCCGTTGAGAAAAGGCCTTGAAGGAAAGGGCAAAACCGATGGCGGTGCTGTGGCTGTTGCTGCTGCGGTTAGCCTGGTTGGCGGTCTTTTTATGAAGGGCAGCAATATCAACTATCCGGCCGGTACTGATTTTCAGGTAGAGGTTAGGGATAATGTGGATTTGGGCGTAACTCCGGAGGAGCTGAAGGATGCTATGAATCCCGATATTCCGCATGGTCAGGAAATCGTTATTGAAGTTAAATAAGGTATCTTAGCGAATTAAGGTTTAACCTTTCGTGCTTTGGCGAATCTGCGCAGGCTGTGTGCTTGCGCAGATTTTTTTGTATATAAAAAGCCGTGCGTGGGAGCGCATGACGGGGGAATAATACAAAACTTTATTGCTTGCTATAAATTGTATTTGAATATAGTATATAGTCTCCTAAGGGATTGTACCATAGGAGACTATTTTATGAAAGAAGTGATTGTTTTTATGAAAACAGAAGCCGTTAATGAGCCAAAGCTATATGGATATGCTAGAGTGTCCACATTTCAACAGAAGGAGGATAGGCAGATTATTGCATTAAAATCAATAGGAGTGCTTGATAAAAATATTTATGTTGATAAACAGACAGGAAAAGATTTTAATCGTCCTCAGTATAAAAAGCTTCTAAGAAAATTAGATGCATCAAGTGTTTTGGTTATCAAATCTTTAGATAGACTTGGAAGAAATTATCATGAATTAAGTGAACAATGGCGTATAATAACTAAGGAAAAAAGGTCGGATATTGTAGTTATTGATGTACCTTTATTAGATACAAGACGTGAGAAAAATCTTTTAGGAACATTGATTAGTGATTTAATATTAAGTTTATTAAGCTATTGTTCTGATAATGAGTATAGAATTATACATCAAAGACAAGCAGAAGGTATTGCTGCAGCAAAAGCGAAGGGAATAAAATTTGGGCGTCCACCTAAACCTTTGCCGGAGAATTTCCATGTTATTGTTACTCTTTGGAGCAAAAAACTTATTTCAACTAAAAAGGCAGCTGAATTATGCGGTATGCCAACATCTAGTTTTAGGTATAAAGCTAAGAATTATAAGATATAAAAAAGTATCAGTCACCTACTAGGTTGGCTGATACTTTTTACATATATTTATCGTTAAATTCTTTAAAAATACGGCTAAATACTTCCGGCGATGTCTTGTATAGATGATAGGTTTCATAAAAGAGCTTACTTGCTGAAGAAAAGCCGTGCTTACCATCTGTAACTATATATGTTATACAACCAAGTTGCATAGAAAGACCGTTAATGTTACGGAATTTATCATCCGTTTGAATACCTAACATAACTGCTCTTTTTTTGTATGCAGCTGATAGTTTTTTTAAATCATTTTTTGAAGTTAAGCCATTGAAATAAAAATAGAACAAGGCGACAGCTTCTTCAACGGACCAGTTTATTTTAATCATTTAAAAATCCTCAATATGGCAAAAAAGTATAGGTTTTTAACTTGCTTTGAGTAAGCATAAACCTATTTATATTTTACTACATCAGCTAAAATCACGCAATCAGGCATAAAGTATTTTTGATTTTATTTCACATTGGCAATATGACAAAAACCTATACTTTTTGGTTGTTGTCGAGGCTTAATATGTGGTGTATAAATTGTCAAATAGAGACAAATAATGATGTATGTCCTGTTTGTAAACAAAAAACAATAGAAGATGTTCCAACTGATGTTTTGTGGTGTCATGAATGCAAAATTCCTGTTCAACAAACTGTTAATCAGTCAGACTATAAAATTTGCCCAATTTGTCATTCTAAAATGAAGCATTTATCTACTGATTTACGACCGGTGTTTCCGGAAGAAAGACTCTTAGTAGAGCTTTTAATCGGGAAAAAACCGTATGAATGGATACAAAAATCAGTGTGGGCATCTAATAGCCGATATTATGTTGATGGCAAATCTATACCTGTTGCGAGTAAGGTTTTTCAAGCAGCTGATGCTGACGATTTGATAAAAAAACTTGCTGAGTATCAAGAAGGCAATACATATCAGTATTTTGATATGTATATAACGAAATTTGTGCAAGCAAATAAAAATAGATTAAATTGGCTTAAGGATGAAGCTTTTTCTTTTATTAAGAATACAGCAAGCAAGTTTGAAGAAGAACAAATAGTGCTATCTTTTTCAGGCGGAAAAGATTCGGCTGTGACGGCAGATATAGTTATTAAAGCTTTGAGTAATCCCAGCTTAGTGCATATTTTCGGCGATACTACTTTAGAATTTCCTTTGACTATTGAGTATGCACATAGATATAGGGAAAACAATCCGCAAGCGATTTTTCAAATAGCGAAAAATCGCGAGCAAATTTTTTATGATGTATGTTCAGATATAGGTCCTCCGGCTCGTATGATGCGTTGGTGCTGTTCTATGTTTAAAACAGGTCCGATTACGCGTATTTTGAATAACTTATATCGTAATCAACAGATATTGACTTTTTATGGCATCAGAAAGGCGGAATCTGTAAGCCGTAGTAAATATAATAGAGTTGAAGGTAATTCAGAATCTGTAAAGATTCAAAAGCAAACAGTGGCTTCGCCAATATTCTTTTGGAGAGATATTGATGTTTGGCTTTATATGTTAGCAGAAAAAATTGATTTTAATGATGCTTACAGACTAGGTTATGATCGAGTAGGCTGTTGGTGCTGTCCTAATAACAATCAGCGCGCTCAATTTCTGTCAAGAGTTTATATGCCAGAACAATCTAAGAAATGGCGTGATTTTCTTATAGAGTTTGCTAAAAAAATCGGTAAACCTGATCCGGAAGTTTATGTAGACACTGGCAAATGGAAAGCAAGACAGGGCGGTAATGGTCTTCCTGCGGCAAATGATGTCAAAATAAAATTTACAAATTGTACGTCCGAAGAACATGCCAAAATATATAAATTAGTTCGCCAGTTTGATGATGAATTAGTTAATCTCTTCACTCCTTTTGGTAGAGTAGCTCCTGAACTGGGGCAAAAGTTATTACATGAGGCTTTAATTGTAGATATTAGAACTAATGTACCAATATTATCTATTCAGCCTTTTGGTAATAGTGAATTTGATTACGCTGTTAAAGTAAGAACCATGAACGTAGCTTCTCATGACGATTTACAACGCATGGTAAGCTATCAAATAAAAAAATTTAATGCTTGTCGTAAATGTCTTAAATGTGAATCATTATGTAAAGCAGGCGCCATTTCCATTATAGGTGATGAGTATTATATCAATCCTGATAAATGTGTGCATTGTAAAATGTGTGTTACGCCTAAGTATCTTGATGGTGGATGCATGATGGAAAAATATTTACGTACACTAAGCAAGAAATAGGAGTATCTAAATGTCAATGAAGTTTCGTGCCCATGAAACATTCTTTATCAGAAAAGGCTGGTTAAGCAAGGGAATGAAGAATGTAATAAATAAACCGAATGTTTTTGTAGATAAAATAAATAATCCAATGGATGCTTTGGGTATCGGAGCTAATATGGTAAAGTCCTTGCGTTATTGGCTGCAAGTAACCGGTCTTACTGTAGAAGGAAAAGGGAAGGTTAGAGAGCAGCACTTAACGGATTTAGGTGCTTGCATCTATGAACATGACAGGTATTTAGAGGAACTTGGCACATTGTATTTGGTGCAGTATAAATTGGCTACAAATCAAGAAAATGCAACTGCATGGTACTATTTCTTTAATCATTTCAATATGACAGAATTCAGCAAAGAAGACTTTATTCTGCAATTGCAAAAATACATAGCGAAAAAAGACGGTGCAGATAATAAAGGACATGCGGTAAGATCCCTAGAGGATGATTTCAATTGTATTATCAATACATATTTGCCTCGGTATAAATCTAATCCTTTAAAAGTAAGTGCAGAGAATAATATTGATTGTCCTCTGGGTGAACTGGGATTAGTAGACCTTGTTACAAGAAAATCTTATAGAAAAGCAATGCCAGGCAGTAAAACAATTAACCCATGGATAGCACTTGCTGTAATTTCTGAACAAAGTAAGGGCAGAAAAGAAGTAGCTTTAAATAGTTTGTTAGTTGATGAATGTAGCATTGGCAAAGTATTCAACCTTGATTCTTTAGGACTTCTTGACGTTTTGAGAGCAATTGAAAAATTAGGAGAAATAAAGGTTATTAGGACAGCTGGTTTGGATGTGGTTCAATTCCATAATCAGCGTAATTTTATGGAATGTGTAGAGCGTTATTATGCAAATATTAATGATTGGGCTGGGAGTGAAGACTAATGAGAAATATGATAGAAGTCGCTACAGGTTTCCAATATTCTGTTAATATTGGTTTTGACCTGAATAGTGACGAGAAACTGAAAAACTTTATACCAACCCAGTCAGCATTAAAGTTGTTGGAAGAAATTATTTTAAGTACAAATCTTAATTCTACGGATAGAGCGAGAGTTTTAATTGGTGCTTATGGTAAAGGCAAGTCACATATTATATTGACTATATTGGCCATGTTAATGAAAAAGGACTTGTTTCTTTTTGAAAAATTACTGCCCAAGCTTAAAGAAAATGATAAGCTATATCAGGCTGTCTTGAACTATTACAAGAGTAATAATAAGATTTTGCCGGTAGTAATTACTGGCAGTAATACGAGCATACCGCAAGCATTTTTATTAGCTTTACAGAGAACATTGGCAATGAACAATATGCTTGATGTTATGCCGGAAACGAACTACCAGGCTGCTTGCCGTGTAATCGAAAGATGGAAAACTGAATATCCTTTAACATACAAGGAGTTCCAAAAGAAGATAGAGCTTCCTATAGTTGAATTTATTAGTGAATTAGAAGACTTTAATATTATTGCATATGAAAAATTTGAGAAAATATATCCTTCTCTGACTGCCGGAAGTGAATTTAATCCGTTTTTAGGCTTTGATGTTATTGACTTGTATGAGGCTGCGGTAAAAGGTATTAAGAGCAGAGGATATACAGGAATTTATGTTGTCTATGATGAGTTTAGCAAATTTTTAGAAGCAAATATTTCTGAAGCATCTGTAAGCGATACCAAAATGTTGCAGGACTTTGCTGAAAAATGCAATCGTAGTGGGGAATTACAATTGCATTTGATGCTTATCTCTCATAAAGAGATTGCCAATTACATAGATAAGCTGCCTAAACAAAAAGTAGATGGTTGGAGAGGCGTATCTGAAAGATTTACGCATATTCATCTTAATAATAATTTTACGCAGACTTATGAAATTATAGCCGCTGTGATAAACAAGAAATTAGACCAGTGGCAGCTTTTCTGTGCGCAAAATAAAGGTTATTTTGATAATACATTTCAGGTATATGAAAATCATAATATTTTTATGGATATGGATAAAATTGAGATTCGAAAAACTATCTACGATTGTTATCCGTTGCATCCGATATCGACTTTTGTATTGCCAAGATTATCAGAACGTGTAGCGCAAAACGAAAGAACTCTTTTTACATTTTTGTCTGCAAAAGGAGTAAGTACACTTGCTACGTATCTTGATAATGTTGATCAGAGTAAATTTGCGTTAATAACACCGGATTATATTTATGATTACTTTGAGCCTTTGTTTAAAAAAGAGGTTTATTCCGGGGATTTACATGATAAATATATTCTTACAACAGCTATTTTAGATGCATTAGAAAAAAATTCGCTGGAATGCAAGATAGTAAAAACTATTTCTTTGATTTATATTTTGGAGCAGTTTGAAAGATTGCAACCAACAAAGGCGGAAATTTTTAATATCTATAATAATGAATATGGTGAGGAAAAAGTTAGCCATGCTTTGACTAATTTGATGGAAAAAGAACTTGTAATCTATCAAAAGCAAAGCAATGGCTTTTTGCGCTTAAAACGCAGTTCCGGTGTCGATGTTCAAGATAAGATTAATGATTTTATGGCTGTTAATGCTAACCGGGTTTCTACAAAAGAAATTTTAAATCAGTCAAATTTTGATAATTACGTATATCCATCTCGCTATAATGACGAGAAAGAAATGATTCGTTATTTTGCATTTGAATTTATCGAAGCTAGTGAAGTACGGGAAAATATTGATTGGCAGGTAAAGAGTGAAAATAGCGAGGCAGATGGTGTAATTTATGCAATAATTCCCGAAGAAAACAAATCTATAGATGCTATAAAAGATATAGTCTTGCAGACTAGCAAGGGGATTGATCAGTGCGTATTTGTTCTGCCTAAGAAATATCAGGAAATAAAAATGATTGCCCAGCAGTTTTATGCTGTTTCAAAGCTGAAAGAGGCTGCAGAGGGTAATTCAATATTGTTTGATGAATATGAGGTCATCTATGAAGATTTACGTGATGTAATTCTTGATTTTATAAATTCATATACTCATCCTAATAATTACAAATCTGTTTATATACATAATGGTAATGTAGAGCATATTACAAGAAAAGCAGCACTTACAGAATTGTTGTCAAATATTTGTTATAGAATTTTTCCTAATACTCCTGTTATCAATAATGAGGCAATTAACAAGAAAAATATTACATCTATCGCTAAAAATAGCAGAGATAAAGTTATAGCAGCATTACTACGCAATGATATTGAGGAAAATTTAGGATTTTCCGGTAGCGGTCAGGAAGTATCGATCATGCGTAGTACATTACTTAATAAGGGTATTTTGTGCGAAGGCTTTATGGGTACATCCGTTCTTAATATGGAGCCTGAGGATATCCATATGGCAGAAGTTTTGGCAACAATAAAAGCTGTTATTTTTGAGGCAAGAACTTTAGGCCCGATACCATTTAGAGAGATTTATCGTAGATTAACTGATGCAAAATATCATATCGGGTTAAGAGATGGTGTTATTCCGATTTATGTAGCTGTAGTATTCCATGAGTTAAAACAGCAAATTGTCATCCAAGATAGTTATGGACAAGTGCCGTTGAATGCGGATGTAATGCAGCAGATGCTTTCTGATCCAGATAATTATTATATTTCTTATTTTGATTGGGACGCCGATAAAGCTGATTTTGTGGAAAAAATGTCAGGTGTATTTTCTGACTATGTTATTGAAACTGAGAAGTTGAATGATGCATATGGCTATGTTGCTTCTGCCATGAAGCGTTGGTATTTAGGTTTGCCAAAATATACGAGGGAATCAAAGAAAACAATTGATGGTGTAAAGACAGATAGTAAGCAAATAGCATTTTTGAGGCAGTTAAAACAGGGGAATGGCAGTCAAGAATTGTTATTTAAAAAGATTCCTGAGATATTTGGTTATAAGGAGTTTAATTCCGATATTTGTAAAGACATAGCTGCTTATAAAAAGAATATTGATGCTTATATTGATGTTCTTAAAGTAATGTTAGCAGAGCAGCTAAAAGAAATATTTGCTATACAGGAGAATAAGCTTAGTTTAAAAGCTATGTCATTAGCATCTGTAATTAAGGATTGGTGCGAACAGTTAGATCAAAAAGTTTTTGAGCAACTGTTTGGCAACGGAACAGAAAAATGCCTTGCTTTATTTAAAACAGTAACTAATGATGATCAGGCTACCATTGTACGAATTGCTAAGTTAGCTACAGGCTTGCGTATTGAGGATTGGGATGATCATACAATCAAAACATTTATGGAAGCTCTTAAAGAATATAAAGCTACTGCAGAAGCGTTTGCAAGCAAGACTGACGATGCTGTAGAAAATACTGCGACAACAAGTAGTTATGAGCTTTCATATATTGACGAAACAGGCAATGCTGTGACAAAACGCTTTGAAAAAGTTGAGTTTAGCAAACGTGCTAAGTTGTTGATGAATATGATTACAGCTGATGTAGAATCTATGGGAACATCTATTTCTGATCAGGAAAAACGACAGATTATGATGGAGATACTACAAAAGTTGTGCTAAGGATGTGAAAAAATGGCTTATTTTGATAATGCAGCTACTACATTTCCAAAACCTGATAGCGTATATGAATTCATGAGTGAATTCTATAAAAATAGCGGAGCTAATGCAGGCAGGGGTAATTATAGTATGGCTAAAAGTGCAGGAGCTTTGCTAAAAGATACTCGTAAACGTATTCAAGAGTTATTTCATTGCCCTGCAAAGCAGGTAGTATTTACGCCTACTGCGACTATTGCTCTTAATATAATTATTCAAGGACTGATAAAGAAAGGAATGAAAAATATCTATATTAGTCCCTTTGAACATAATGCAGTCACAAGAACTTTACATTATTATGAGCAAGCAGGTGCAATAAAGGTAGTTCAATTGCATGTTCAGAAGGATTTAAGGTATGATTTGCTTCGTATCCGTTATCAGTTTGATGAAGTAAAGCCTGATGCAGTCATTGTTAGTCATGCAAGCAATGTCATTGGACTTATTGCTCCGGTAGAAGAAATTTTCGCAATAGCCAAGGATTATGATGCTGTTACTGTTGCTGATATGTCTCAAACTGCTGGTTTAGTTGATACTAATGTAGGCTTAAATACTTTTGATTTTGCTGTTTTTGCCGGACATAAAACAATGTATGGTCCTACCGGGATTTCCGGATTTGTTATGAAGCCGGAGATTGTTTTAGAGCCAGTTATTTTTGGTGGTACCGGTTTTGAATCTGCTAATCAGAATATGCCTAACAGCTTGCCAGAGCGTTATGAGATGGGGACGACTAATATTGTTGGCATTGCCGGTCTGAACGCTGCTTTAAAATGGCTTGCTGAGCAAGGAAAAGATAATGTATGGAAAAAAGAAGTTGAGCACAGGCGAAGACTCTTAGGTATTATAGAACAATATGATTTTTTAAAGGTTGTCGGCAATAATGACCAGCAAAAATTTGTTGGCATTGTATCTTGTGTGATGAACGGGATAAGTAGCGATAGTGCTGGCGGAATTTTTGATAGGTATGGTATTTCAGTACGTACCGGTTTGCAATGTGCGCCTTTAGCACATCAATTTTTAGGGACATATCCTGCCGGGACGATTAGGTTTAGCGTAGGGTATTTTACCAGTGATGAAGATTTTACTGCGCTGGAGAGGGCGCTGGAAGAGATAGAAGATAATCTATAAAAGGGGAGACAGAATATGTTGCAGCCATTTCAAGAAAGCTTAGATAAGACTATTACAAAAATCAAAAAAAATAAGATTTTGTTGCCTAATTTTCAAAGACAATTTGTATGGAAGGATGAGGAAGATCAAAGGAAATTGGTTGCATCTGTTTTAACTAAAATGCCTATTGGTAGCATTTTATTACTTAAAGCCAGAAATGCTGATGAGTATGCTTGTAAACCATTAGGTTCAAGTAAGCCATTAGATTCAAAGACTCTTGGAAATGGATATGTGGAGTTTCTTCTTGATGGTCAGCAAAGATTAACTGTTTTAGCTAACGTATTTTCTAATGTAATATTTAATTTATCTTCTATAGGTGATCTTATTGCCCCAGTTGCATTAAAGCGCAGATTTTTTTTGGCATTACCTAGATATGCTTCTGGTATAGAAGATGATTTATTTGGATTGCATAGACTAGCATTTCCTCTCGATAAACCAGATAATGATGAACCGGATTTTCAAACAGCAGATGTATTAGAATATATTCGTTTTGTTAAGTTTTCGAAGAACAGTAAAGATTGTTACAATCCCTATTATAAAGATGTTTCAAAGTTGAGCAAACTAGAGACATTTTGCCAAAATCCTGAGGATAAGTTTTATTATATTCCATTATTTCTTTTGATAGATACTGGTAAAACAGGTTTAAACAATACTACATTATCCAGAATAATTAAATTAATCGCAGAGAATGTGGCGAAAGCTAAAGTTGAAGAACTTGCTACTAAAATGGAAAACGATTCAAGGGAAGAGATTAAGAATTTTATTAAAAGTGCCTTGATAGAAGATGCATATGAAGAATATTTCGATGAATCTTGTTATGAAAAAACGGATAACGACATTTTAAAGGCTTATGAGCAAGTTTTAGCAATTCAAGTAGATGGATGGTCTTCCAATATGTTGTTGTACATAAAATCATGTATTACTCAAATAAATTTAAGCCAAATATCGTTAGATGATTCCCAAAAGGCACGAGCAATTGATATTTATGAAAATCTTAATAGAGGTGGCGTAAGTTTAGATATATATGATTTGTTAATGGCACGTGTAACTTTAGCAAATCCAGAACCGTATAATGAAAGAATGAAAAAGTACATTAGCAAAAGTGTTCTTTATCCTGCTCTTTTAGTACCTAATAATATAAAAAATGATTATAAAAAGCTAATTTCATATAAGGCATCTGTAAGTATGGGGTGCTATGACAATAATAAGAAAGAGTTTCCAAAAAATTATCTTGAATCCTTTTTAAATGTTTTGTCATTACTATCATATAGGCCCAAGATGTCTAAGGACGAATATCATTTAGATTTGTTGAAAAGACCTAAAAAACTAGCTCTTTCACCAGAGTTACTTGATAAAAATTGTGAACCTAGTTGTAATGCAATAGATAGAGCGTGTTTCTTTTTCCAAAGTAGATGTGGTTTAAGAAAATTTAGAGATATAAATTATGTATTAATGGTGCCAGTAGTCGCATATATTCTTCATGACGATGATTGCTATAGTGGAAAGTATGGAGAAGAAGTATTTGATCTTTTAGAAGCATGGTATTGGATTAATCTTTTTTCTGGACAATTTGATAGAGACCAGAATTCACGCATGATTACAGATTTGAATTTGCTTATTGATTGCGTAATTGATATAAAAAATGAGAAGCAACCTAATTTAAGTTGGTTAAAATCACGGCAGGACAAAGTATTAAATATGCCAGGATACTCTGATGAAAGTCATATTCTTATGGAAAATGCAGAGAATGAAGAATATCCAAAAAATATAATTAGTACAGTAATTTGTCAGTATTATTTATCAATAGGATATTACGATTTACTCAAGGATAATAATGGAGATTTAAGACATATGTCTGTTTTTGCCCCTGAATCAGACAAATATCAAATACATCATGTAATTCCATTAGGTATAGATTGTACTGTTTCTGAATCAACTGATAAGATTAGAAGCAACAAAAAACATTTGTTAAATTCACCACTAAATATGCTTTATATTAGTGATTTTGCGAACAATAAAATAAATAATGCTTCTCTAGATTCGTATGCATTAATGATTCCTAAGGGTGCGGGGTTAACAAATGTAGGTTTTACTTCTACTGATATTCGCATTGATTCAAGTGATGATGAAAGAAAAAAAGTTTTAGAGCAAAGGTACAATTCTTTGCTCCATACGGTTCAACAAGAGATGAATACATTACTAGATTTTAATAGAATTTAAGGTGGATAATAATGACTATAGTTAAAACAAATTTAAATTTTCATCAGACATTTCCTCCGGACGCGAGTGCGATTTCGACACTTCTAAGTGTTGCTGAAGAGGAAACTGCTTATACGAAAGAAGAGATTTCGGATATTACTGGTATACCCACGGGCAAGTCTAGTGGCAAGGTTGAACCCTTTATAAAATATGCTCAGTTCATGGGTCTGCTAGAAGATGAATATCATGATAAAAAACATTTGCTTAAATTAACATCTCTGGGTAAAGAGGTAAAGTATCAGGATGAAGCTTTACAAGAGAAGGCTACTATCTACCTTTGCCATTCTAATATGGTATTGTCTAGTGGTGCAAGTTTGTGGAATTTTGTTTTCTCTAATATTTTTCCAAGGTATGGAAATAAGCTTAAAATGACAACATTTATGGATGCTCTTAAAGTTCAATACAAAGGTACAGATGTGAACATGAGCCCGTTCTATACGTCATATAGCGGCATGTTTCGTAAACTTGCAGTATTGAAAACTACGCCAGAAGAAGTAAAATGCACCTTTTTACCATTTAAAGATGCCTATATTAATATTTATGCCTATATCTTGCTGAAAGAGTGGGAGAGTTTACATGATGGCATCTTAGAATTAACTGCCGATGACTTCTATGCTATGAATGTAGACGCAAAATTATGCTTGTCGAGAAGTGATTTTGACAAGGTATTAAGTACTCTCGAGAGTCATGGAATTATAAAATTTGAGAGACTTTTAACTCCGTTTATTGTACTGAAACTTCATTCATCAGATGTAATTATAAAACATATATATTCAACATTATAAGAAAAACAAAATGAGAGGATGATAGTCATGAGGTTTGGAGATTTACTAGAGTTTAGGAAAGATATCTTTTTTGATGGTGCTGTCCAGATAGACTGGTTCTACAACCGGGATAAAGCTACTTTAGTTGCTAAAAATTTTGTGTTTCATGGTAGTGAATACAATGGAGCAGGTGGAGGAAGGGAAAGTAATCTTAAGGATACAGTTAGTTTTGTTCAAGAGATAAGTGAGAAGGTCAATAATGAATTTAACAACAATCCATTATCCTTAGCTATTGCTACCTATGGCACTGGTAAATCACACTTAGGAGTAACCTTAGGTGAATTATTCTCTGGTCCTGACTATAATCCTGAGGCATATAGCGCTATTATTGAAAATATTCGTAATATAGATTTCGCTAAAGCTAGAGAAATAGAGCAGAACACAAAAAAACACAACCTTGTTTTAACGATTAACGGCATGAGAGATATTAATCTTAATGCAGAGTTGCTAAAGGTGGCTCAAAAATCGCTTTTGCTATATGGCTGCTCAACTGATAACTTAAAGAAAATCAATAGAGCTCTAGAGACTGCCTCTAGATTTTTTGAAAGAAACTGGTCTTCGATTGGGTTGTTTGAGAAATATGCATCTGAATTCGGGTTTGTTCAAAAAGGAAATGAGTTGATAGAGTATGTTCGTGCAACACTTTTTCAAGAAGAAGCTACGTTTAATTTAGTTAATGCAGTATATAAGGATGTAAATGGTGTGGATATTAGTTGGGATGAAGGTATTTCTGCCAACTCCATATTAAATGCTCTGTTAGATGATTATTGTGGATCTAGTGGTCCTTTTGATGGGATTGTTATTCTCTTTGATGAATTCGGCAGATACCTTGAATATGCCTCTAATAATAATTCTGCAAAAACTGGAGAATCAGCATTACAGCAAATCTTTGAATGTGCTCAGAATGCTGAAGGAAGAATCCAGGTAATTAATTTTATTCAGAGCGACATAAAAACATATATGCAGCGCATAGATCCTACGAGCAATATTAGTAGATATATTGGACGTTATGATGCTAGCGATAAGTATCACTTATCATCAAATTTAGAAACTATTTTTGCTAATTTGGTTTTAAGAAAAGATAAGCAATTTTTTACAGCCAATATCGCTAGTAGACTGCAGAAGAAAGAAGAATATTGGAAAGATATTTATACTTCGCTGAATGATTGGACTAATGTAAAGGGCGTATGGAAGTACTATGATAAGTACAGAAAGGTTGTAGTGCAAGGAATATTTCCCATGCACCCATTAGCTACATATGCACTGTCACAACTCTCTAGCTATTTACAGAACAGATCCTCTTTGTTCTTAGTGAGTCAATACTTTGAGGCGCTAAAAGATATAACTATAGATGCCAATAGTGAATTACCATGCATTTATCCAGAACAGTTACTACAGGGAGATTTATTTACAGAGATACTGAGCGCTGAGGAAAGTGGTCGTCAATCAACCCAGTTTTGCCTTGCATTTAACAGAATTATATCTAAACACTTAGACAATCTGGATGATAATTGCCTAAAGATTTTAAGAGCAAATCTTTTGTTGAGAATTTTGCGCTTCAAGACAATTGATAGAAAAGGGGCTATTAAGGCTATTAGTCTATTTACTGGCTTAAGTATAGCTGAAATTAATAATTCCATGGATTATCTGGAAAGAGAATATGCAATTTTAAGTCTAAATGAGCATTCTGGTTGTTTTGATTTCCTAGAGGAATCTACAGGCGCACATGACTTTAAAGTATTCTTCAACCGTGCTCGAGCTAATGCTAAGCTAAGTAAGGATATTTTAAGTGATTCTATAATCAGAGAGCTTGCAGATGTAATAGAGCCTTTAACTACAAGGTTTAACTATGAGAATAAAATAAAAACAAAAGAATGGCAGTATGAGCAAGATTTATTCTATGTTGATGAATTGTCAGCTGGGTACTTAAATAATATTATAAAAGAATGTTCAGAGGCAGTTAGTCCAGATAAACCTAAGGGCAGACTGGTTTGGCTTTATACAAATAAGGATGTAGACTATTCGAATATAGAAGATGTTGTTAGGTTGTCGGCGAAGGCAGTTGGGTATCCCATTGTCTTTATGCTATTGAATGATAAGGATAACAGGCTTTGGAATGCTATTACTGACTATGTTGCTTTGAAGAGTTTTGATTACCAAGCCGTTAATAGATTTTCAGCATATTATAATGAAGCATTAGATGATATAAGTAATTTAATTCGTGATATGTTTGAGAATTTAAAAATGGAAAAGACGTGTATAGATTCCCGAGGTGTTTCTAATTTGAAGGACAGATTGCAGGTTTATCTAGCACAAGTCTTTGGAAATGTTTATTCTCAGGTACTATCATTTGATTTTGATGGCTTTGAAAATAGTCGAGGTAAAGCGCGTTCTATATTCTTTAAGATAGTACGTATTTTATTTAATGGAAATATTAACAATACTACTATTGAGGGCCTAGGAGTTGACGGCAAAGGACGCTTAAAAAATACATTGAGTTACAATGCCCCAAATTCTTGGAAGTGTATGAGTGAAGACTACTTATTCTTTGAACCAAAGAACCAAAGGGCGTTAAGTGCGTATAATTTAATTACGGGTAAATTTGTTGAGGACAGCTATATTTCTTACAAAGATTTGGTTGGTGAGTTAATGGAAGCACCCTATGGCATGAATGATCATGAAGCGTTATATCTCATGGCTGTAGTTTATGCTAATTTGAGTTATTGCCTGCGCGTATCTCTTAATGGAGTGAAGATTACAGTAGGTGAATGGCTTGATAACGTATTGCCTGCTAGTGGTAAAGGTACTATAAAAATTGACTTTAAGAAGTTATCGGTTACTAGCTTTGTAAAGAAGAATCTTGCTGGTGTTGAAGCTAAGTTCTTACAATTATTTAACCAGATAGAAGCATCTAAGGATGTAGACGAAGTAATTGAAAGAAAAGGAAAAATTGACGAGCTGCTTGCACAAGAGGAATTGCCTGAAAATCTTAAGGATAAGTATAAGCTTCTTGAACAAAAGTTTAATACTGCGAATAGACTGGATTCCGGTTGGAAACAAGCTATAGATGCGTTATATGAGCAATATGAGAATCTTCTTGATAACAAGAAAAGCTATGATATTCAGCAAGGATTAAAAGTTATCGCAAGTCTTGAGAAAAGGGAACTTTTAAGTAATGTTCTCTCAAATGGGTTTATTCCAAGTGAAGCTTATAAAAATGAATTGAGTAAGTTAGCTGCTATGTTTAGAAACGTAATTGCACCGCTATTAATTCAATGGATAGATAATGAAAGGTGTACTAGACGGGAGGATATTACTAATTTCGAATCTAAGATAAAATATTTTGCTAAGCTGCTTGAGGATGTTGGCTATAGTGAAGAAAACAAGCATGCTCTCGAGCATATAGAGAAGGAGAAGAACAAACCCTTCTTTAAAATTGAAGCTGTAAATAGTAAATTCAAGCAAATTGAGACAATATTTACCCAAGATACTATTGATGAGAGTTACGGGTATAAGAGAACATCAAAACTTATTCAGGAGTGTAAGGATTTATTGCTGGAGATAGCTACGATAAAAACTTATTTGGGTAATGCAGTTGATTTGGAGGTAAAAATTAGTAACTGGCTGGCAATCGCTAAAGGTATCAAAGCTAAATTAAATGAGGCGTTAGATAGTCTCGAAGAACAACTCGATAACGTAAAAAATTTAGATGACATTCGTGTAACTAAATATAGCATTATTAAGCTGCAGAATAATGATTATGATGCAGAAACCGAAGCTTATTTGAAGGACCTAAAAGGGTATTTAAGTAGTGTTATAGATGGTTTGGAAAAAATACCAGGTGATATAAAAAACAGAAATCGCTTTTATGAGACAAAGTCTTTGGTTTTGCAATCTATTCAACAAGCGTTAGATACATTAGACGAAGATTATGGTCATGACCTTCGTGTTAATGTTACAGAATTCTTCGCAGCTATTGAGGAGAAACTAGATGAGCTAGATTCTAATTGGCGAAAAGAGCATATCGAATTTGATTTTGCTAATGCTTCTATCAATGATGTAAATAAGCTTCGGCTAGCTCTAGACACCTTGCCCGATTTTCTTAGGCAGAAGACTATAGATGATGTGGAGATTATTAGAACTAAAGCTGACGAATATATTGCTCAGCATAGGGTTAATGCTGTAGTGGAAATGTTCCGGCATTTAAATGATAAGCAACGTGTTGATTGTTATAATATGTTGAAAGATTTAGTATAAAAGGATTGGGGTGATTCTATGTTTAATAGGGATATTATTCAATGGTTTCTAGATAAACAGGATAATAATACGCTGAAAACAGTTTTGACCAGACTAGCAGGAGTAGTTGCTATGAATGATAATCCTGAAAGTATTAAGCGTCAATTAATCAACGCGCTGGAAAGCAAAGCTATTAAATTCGGCTTTGAAGACAGTAGTAGATATGATGATTTAAAGAAAAAAGCAGGAGCAGCAGATTACATTTGGAGCGTAATCTGCGACCTGTCTTTAGATTGCAATACGCTGATGATTAAGAATTTTATAGGATACTATGGCGATAAAAATGACGGACAGGGGGTTCAGGAGACACTACAGCTGCTAAGAGATAAGGTCAGCGATTTGAGCGAGAAAAATCAGCAGTTAGATATAGAGAGTAAGCAACAATCTACAGAGATAGATAATTTACTTACCATAAAAGATAAACAGAGGAAACAATTAAAGGAAAATGAGGAAGTAATTGCAAAGCAGGCAAAGGAGATTGAGGAGTTGAGAGCAGCTCAATCTTTTTTGAAGAAAAGAATTGAAAATCTCTTTTCTCAAAATAGCTATTTGAGAAATCGTAAATCTTATACTAGCGAAGTAATTAATTATGAAAATGAAAAGCAGGTGTTTGCGGTATTAAAAAATAATGCTAAAGCTTGTGGACTTAATTTTAATAGTGACGACCTTATTAACTTTTATACTTCTGTAAAGAGTTCTCGCTTAACAATCATTGAGGGCATCAGTGGTACAGGCAAGTCTAAACTAGTTGATTTATATGGTAGAACGCTTGGCTTGGATGATAATGGACATATGTTGATTGTGCCGGTCAGTCCTGGATGGACGGATGACACTGATATTCTGGGTTATTTAGATAATAGTTCAATGCAGTACAAAGAATCTAGCATTGGCCTCGTTTCGTTTTTGGTTGAAGCATCAAAGCATCCTGATAAACCATTTTTGGTATGTTTTGATGAAATGAATTTAGCTAAAGTAGAATACTATTTTGCTCAATTTATATCTATACTTGAAAATGATGTAAATAATAGAATACTGCGTATTTATAATCCCAAGGAAGAAATCAATGTGACTAATGCAGCTGAATATCCTGCAGAAATTAGATTGGGAGAAAATATTATCTTCTGTGGAACTATTAATGTTGATGAATCTACGTACAGACTCTCGGATAAGGTGCTTGATAGAGCTAATTTAATTAAACTTCAAGATTGCGATTTTAGTGTGTACGATGATGAAAAGCCAGTTTTTATTGTAGTAGACGTTACTTTGGTTGATAAACCTAAGTCTCAGGGGTTAACGGATGATGAGCTTAGTTTGCTTGATGAGCTTAACGAAAAGCTAAAAAATGTTAATCCCAGGTTCTGTTTTGCTCATCGTGTTGTAAATCAGATTTCCAGATATCTTGATGCTATTCCTGAAAATGACATCGACTATACTAGGGAAAAGGCTCTGGACAAGCTTATTGTTCAAAAAATTTTACCAAAAGTTAGAGGCACTGAGGAGCAGGTAAGAGATTTGATAGGATATATAGAAGATGATAATTATGTATCAGGCATCATTGACAAGTATCTGAATGATGGAAAAGTAGAATATCCTGTCACTCGCAAAGCATTAAAGGAAAAAGCGAAAGAGTTGAGAAATTATGGCTATATTGGCTAATCTTCCGTTTTGTCTGGAAGTAAGAAAAAAGTCATTAGATGATCAAAATTATGAAAATCTTGTATTGAAGGATTTTTTTGAAACAGTACTAGACTTAAAACAACAGCATAAGCCAGAGTTAAGAATCCTTGAAAACAGGAACTTGAGCATTAGGTTGACTTCTACTAATATGGATGCAGCTGTAGATATGGATGGATTTGATGGGGTGGATAATCCTGATATTGCACATGCAGATGGTACCTACTTAAAATCATCATATAGCTTCGTGCAAGTTTTTTCCGGAGAATCCTTTCCATTGCCACCTGGCTTATATGTCTTAAAAGTTACTGTTAATGACAAGGAGTATTATACTGGTTTTGAAGTAGTGTCTTCTGTAATGGGGGATAACGGGATTTGGAAGTCCATGGTAGCTGATATTATGGACTGTATTCCAAGGCAAGTTGTTGACTACGCTTATATTAGAAGCGTTGCAAAGCAGTTTGCGTATAACGAAGTAACACCACATATGTTGTGGAAAATGCTGGTCTTAAATGAAGGTTATGCACGAGTAATAGCTGCGCTTAATGATATAAGGAATAACCCACATAATAGGCTTATTAAGCGTTATAAGCTGCATGGTTGTCGAAACCGGAGAGAAATTGATGCGCGTTCGAAGAGATTGAATGCGAGTAAGTACCATCCGGCAAATAAGGAGTTTGTACCACAAAAGGAGTTGAGCTTTGACCTATTAGAAAATCGTTACCTAAAAAGGATATTACTGGATCTCAGCAATAGGATGCAGCAGTGCTTAGATGAAGCTAGCAGCGATATGCTTACTGTAGCTGACGATTTAAAAAATGTAAAATATGAAGGTGATAAAAAACAACCTGAGTATATACGTAAGCGCAAGGTAAGTTCTTTTTTGCTAAGTCAATGTACGAAAATTGAAAGGCTGAAGACTTCTATCAATGCGCTTATGCAGGTACAATGGATTAAAGAACTGCCTGCTTTTCAAGGACCGGTGATTTCAACGCAGAATTTTTCTGATCCTAGGTACAATGTTATTTTCTCTCTATACTCGAAGTTGGACAGGATAGCAAGAGAGTATTCTAGTGATAAACACATGACTCTGTTATGGAAGAGAACTAGCTTAATGTATGAATACTGGAATATAATTTTGCTAGTAAAGAGTATAATGAATAATGGTTTTACTCTTCAAAGCAGCGATGCAGCTCAAATGACAGATAGGGGTATAATATTTAGTGAATTAGTAGCTGGATGTAATTTTTCATTTAGATCCAGCAATGGCGAGTATGTTTTGAAGCTATACTATGAAAAAGAAATACCAAGAGTAGATTTTTATGTTGTTGATAAACAACAAGCTGAAAAAGATGCTCAGGATAGAACTAGTAAATGCGACCAGCCTTTATACACTAAAAAGGCTAACAATACTCCTGATTGCATAATAGATTGCTATGAATGTGATGAATTTAAACAAGAAAAATTTTATTTAGGTTCGCTAATAATTGATTTTAAGTATAGGAAACGCAGTTCCTTATGGAATGACAATCAAGAGTATGTATACAAGGATTTTAGAAATACGGGGTATGAGTACGATAGTTGTGCTAATCAGTTTAAAGCATACAAAGATATGAGAACAATTTTCTTCGGTGATTGCGATGGATTAGGAGATAATATTTCCGATCGTTTTATAAAACCAGTACATGAAGTATGGGCTTTATATCCTAACGTTGAGAATCCAAAGAGTGTGGAATTTAAATCTGGTTATGGTATTAGATTTGTTCCTAGTATTCCCGGAAACGAAGATGTTCTTCAGAAACAATTAAAGAATTTTCTCGAATGGCTGATGCCGGGATTAACATGATGGAAGTAGTCCTTGATTCTGAAAGCAATTTATCATCCTGAAATTCATTTGAAGAGTATGCATGAAGTTGTGCAATCTGTTGATGCATATAAAATAAGTATAGATGGAGCAGAGTTTCAATTTGCTGTGTCTGCAACTGATGAATTTTATCCAAGTAGCTTTGGCAGGTATAGACTTTTATGGAAGCTTAGAGAAAATGCTTATGACTATGAATACAGTTTATACTGCCTTCTAAGAGAGCTGTATAACATAGAAAAGGAATGGTCGCTAGAGTTGCAAGATATTATGCAGCCTTTATTATGCTATGAGCAATCATTGTTTGAAGATGGGGAATGCTTTAAGCGTATGGCTATGGTATTACGTTTTCTTAAGCAAAAAGGCTTTATTCAAGAAATGGAACTTGAAGCTGATTTCGAAGGCAAAGAGTGGAAGAAGCTAATTGGAGAGAGACGGATAGGGCTATGCTTGATTGATATGGATGCTTTAAATGCTGCAGTTAATAGAAAATCACAAGCATGGTCTTTAAAGGACGAGATTTTGTTGATTCTTAATACTCAAGAGATTAAACTTGATGGCAAATATTATATTCTTACTAATGAGCACTGTGAACCATATCTTTCTTTTGCTGGTGGAAAGTTGGGAGGCCATTTAAAGTTGCATATTTATGGCATGTTGGATTGTCCATCTGCTTTAAGACATTTAGCAAAAGGACATTATAAAAAGAATCGCGTATTTTTTGCTAATGAAGAAAAAGCAGTTGCAGCTGGTTTTAGACCGTGTGCAGTATGTATGCAAAAGAAATACATTGAATGGAAAAATGTTAATCTAGAAGTGTGACTTTCGATATTAGGCAAGTATAAACACATCAACTTCTACCGTAACAGCCTTTACTATTATGCTATAATAATATGTAAAAAAACCAACGTGAGGAGCGATTATCATGAAATACGTTGCCTGTTACGGCGATTCTCTGGTGCAGGGCTTTCCCTTCGGCCCACGCTATTCCTGGACCGCTCAGGTGGAAAAACTGACGCAGATTAAAATGCTCAACTACGGCGTTTGCGGTGACTGCTGCGATGATATCATCTACCGCATGCGCCAGTACGCACTGCCAGAATATGTGCATCACGTCCTCTTCCTCGGCGGGGCGAACGATGTTCTGCAGGGACGGCGCCTTGAGGATATCAGCCGCGATTACAAGCGTGTGCTGGAGTGGTGCGAGGAAAAGCAGTACAGTCTGTGCGTAGTGCTGCCGTTCATCAGCACGGAGCAGGCGCTCAACCGTCAGCTGCTGAACCTGCGGCAGGAGACAGAGCATATCTGCGGCGGCAAGGCTTTTATATTAGACCTGCAGCCTGCCATCGGCATGGACGCAGGAGCACGCTTCAAGGCCTACGTTGACGGCATTCACCCCAAATCCCAGACGTATGAGGCAATGGGAAGCTACGCAGCGCCGTTGATCTGGAAGTGGCTGAAGGACGAAAAAGAGGCTTAGAAAATTTTTTGAAGGTGACAAGTAAAAATACTTGACAAGCATCGCTTTATGCTTTATACTTACATAGTCGACTAAATTTCGAGAGGGATAAAAATGTCAGCAGAAGAAATTTTTGCGCAGCGTATGCGCTTAGGCAGGCTCTTTGATATTTATGGCGGACTTCTGACAGCTAAGCAGAAGCAATGCCTGGGACTGTATTTCTATGACGACTTGTCTCTGAGTGAGATTTCGGAGGAGCTGGGCGTTTCACGCCAGGCTGTCCACGACCTGCTCAAGCGTGTTGAGCAGCTGCTAGAACGATATGAAGCATCACTGAAGGTGCTGAGCCGCGAGGAGGAGCTGCATGCTAAGCTGCAGCAGGCAATAGATTTGCTGGCAACTCCGGATGAGGCAAAAAAAGACGAGGCCGTGCAAATGCTTAAAGAGCTTTGCAGTGAAGGTAGGTAGATAGAATGGCATTTGAAAGTTTATCTGAAAGATTACAAAATGCATTAAAGATGTTCCGCGGCAACGGCAAGCTGACTGAGGAAGATTTAAAGGCTCCTATGCGCGAAGTGCGTATGGCGCTTTTGGAGGCCGACGTTAACTTCAAGGTTGTTAAGGACTTTGTAGCCAAGGTTAAAGAGCGCGCTGTTGGTGAAGCGATCGGTGAAGGCCTGAATCCGCATCAACAGATTATCAAGATAGTTAATGAAGAGCTGATTGAGCTTTTGGGCGGTACCCAAAGCAAGCTCACTGTTGCTCCCAAACCGCCGACAGTTATCATGCTGGTTGGTCTGCAGGGCGCAGGTAAAACTACTACCGCCGGCAAGCTGGCCAACTACCTGAAGCGCAAGCACAAAAAACCGCTTTTGGTTGCAGGCGACGTTTACCGTCCTGCTGCTATTACCCAGCTGCAGGTTTTGGGCGAACAGCTGAATGTGCCGGTATTTACTCTGGGCGACAAGGTTTCTCCTGTAGAAATTGCCCAAAAGGCCATGGAAAAGGCACATAGCCTGGCATGCGATACGGTAATCATCGATACCGCAGGCCGCTTACATATAAATGAAGAGCTGATGGAGGAGCTGCGCAACATTAAGGGCGCTGTTCATCCTCAGGAAATTCTGCTGGTTGTAGATGCTATGACCGGTCAGGACGCAGTAACTGTTGCCGAAAGCTTTGATAAGGAATTGGGCATTGACGGCCTGATTGTTACCAAGCTCGATGGCGATGCCCGCGGTGGTGCGGTGCTTTCCGTAAAGGCTGTTACCGGCAAGCCGGTTAAGCTGATCGGCTTGGGCGAAAAGCTGGATGCTTTGGAGCCCTTCCATCCGGACCGTATGGCTTCCCGTATTCTGGGCATGGGCGATATCCTGACTCTGGTAGAAAAAATCCAGTCTACAACTGACCTCGCCAAGGCTCTGGAGATGGAGAAAAAGCTGCGTAAGGATGAATTCACCTTAGAGCAGTTCCTGGACCAGATGCAGCAGGTTAAAAAGCTGGGTTCTCTGGAAACCATCTTAGGCTTAATCCCCGGCATGGGCGGCATCAGCCAAAAGCTGAAGGAAGCTAATGTGGACGAAAAGGAATTCGACCGCATCGAAGCAATTATCCGTTCCATGACCAAGAAGGAAAGACAAAAACCTGAAATCATCAACGGCAGCCGTCGTAAACGTATCGCTGCAGGCTGCGGCATGCGTGTACAGGATGTCAACAAGCTTCTGAAAAACTTCGAAGAAAGCAAGAAGATGATGAAGCGTATGCAGGGTATGGCAAAGTTTGCTTCCAAAGGCGGCTTCAAGCTGCCGTTTGGCAGATAATAAATGAAAAGTTCCATGTTGTGAGATATTAATTTAAGGAGGTGAAAATCAACATGGCAGTTAAAATCCGTTTAAAACGTATGGGCGCTAAAAAAGCTCCTTTCTATCGTATTGTTGTTGCAGACGCTCGTTCTCCTCGTGATGGTCGTTTCATCGAATCTATCGGTTACTACGATTCCACCGTTCAACCGGCTACCGTAAAAATCGACGCTGAAAAAGCTATCGACTGGATGAACAAAGGCGCTCAACCGACCGATACCGTTAAAAACCTGTTCAGCAAGGATGGTATCATGAAAAAATTTGCTGAAGCTAAAGCAGCAAAATAATTTGAGGGGGCGTGATCTACATGAAGGAATTGGTAGAAGTTATGGCCAAATCTCTTGTAAATGATCCCTCTGCAGTAGTAGTGGAGGAGGAGACCACCGGTACAACAACGGTGCTTCGCCTCCATGTTGCTTCTGAAGATATGGGTAAGGTTATTGGAAAACAGGGCCGTATCGCAAAAGCTATCAGAACTGTTATGAAAGCAGTAGCAACCCGTGAAAATGTGAAAGTCATTGTCGAAATTATTTGATTGAGGATGGTATATCGCTATGGATAAAATGATCGTTAGGGTTCCCGTCGCTGTTAAAGCAAAAGTTACTGAAGATTTAAAGTTGAAAATTGTTGGAGATCTCCAAAATACCATAAAGAATATGGAGCTTGATCTGGAGCAATTCGAGTTCCAGGCTAAAAAAGCATTGCATCAGGCTGCCAGCGATTTGAGCGTGCTTCCGGCTTTGCGCGAACAAATTGACATCGAAAGAAATAAGCGTACTGCTGCTAAACAAGAAGCAGAGGCTAAGCTGAAAAGAGCGGAAGCTCTGGAGCTGGGCGCTGAAATTGGTCATGGTACCCTGGAGCGTACTGTAGAAATTACCGTAGGCACCAATATTGATACCCTGATGGGCGCAGAAATCCTTACCGAAGACGGTAAGATTATCGCTTTCCGCGAATAATCCATGGAAAACCAAATAGTTATTGGCAAAATTGTCGCTCCGCACGGTGTGCGGGGCGATATTCGTATATTGCCGTTAACCGATAAGCCGGAACAATTTTTAGACCTGGATTATCTGCTGCTGCCGGACGGTCGTAAGCTGACCATTAAAGCAGCACGCTTTCATAAAAGAATGGTGCTGGTGACTACTGCCGAAATCAAAAGCATGAACGAGTCCGAGCTGCTGCGCGGTATGGAAGTAAGCATTAACGCTGAGGACCTGCCGGAGCTGGAGGAAGGACGCTTTTATGTTGCCGATTTAATCGGCCTGCCTGTTTATGACGAGCAGGGCGAGCAAATCGGCACCTTTAAGGACGCACTGAGCACAGGTAGCAATGATGTTTATGTTATCGCTGTCCCCGGACAGAAGGATTACCTGCTGCCGGCACTGAAGAAATATGTCAAGGAAATCAATCTGGCAGAAAAGCGCATTGTCGTGGAGCTGCCTGAGTGGGTTGAGGCAGAATGAAGTTTTTATTTGTAACCTTATTTCCCGAACAGATTGAGCAGGCCGCAAGCCACAGCATTCTGCAGCGCGCTGTCTCCAAGGGCCTGATTGAGGTGAGCTGCATCAATCCGCGCGATTTTACGCATGACGTGCATCGCACGGTGGATGATTCTCCCTTCGGCGGCGGTGCAGGCATGGTGCTGAAGCCGGAGCCGATGGTGGCTGCCATCCGCAAGGCGAAGGAGCAGCTGCCCAACGCCCGTGTTATTGCGATGTGCCCGGGAGGACGCACGCTCAAACAGAGCATCGTTGAGGAATATGCCCACAGCGGACAGGATTTTATCTTCGTCTGCGGTCATTATGAGGGCTTTGACGAGCGCATCTTCCATTGGGTTGATGAAAAGCTGTCTATCGGCGATTATGTGCTCACCGGCGGCGAAATGCCTGCCATCATCGTGATGGACGCTATTTCCCGCTTTATTCCCGGAGTATTGGGCAAGATTGAAAGTGCGGAGGAGGATTCCTTCAGCACCGGTCTTCTGGAATACCCGCAGTACACCCGTCCGGTGAACTTTGAGGGCCTGGAGGCGCCTGAGGTGCTGCGCAGCGGCAACCATGCGCTGATTAACAGCTGGCGCCTGAAGCAGTCGCTCAAGGCAACGCTCGCTCTGCGTCCCGACCTTTTGAGTGCGGAGCAGAAGGAGCTTTTGACAGGCCGCTTGCCCTATAAAATGAAAAAATCGGAGCGCCGCTTCTATGAGGAGCTGCGTGCCGAAATAGCTGCCGAGCAGGAAAAACGCGCAAGCGCCGAGGTGAAGGAGGATGAGGCGAATGGCTGATTTGTATGTTGGCCTGGTCCATTATCCTATCTATAACAAGCGCATGAACGTTATAGCCGGCGCGGTGACTAACTTTGATATCCACGATATTTCGCGTACCTGCCGCACCTACAATGTGCAGGGCTATTACATCATCCATCCGCTGGAGGTCCAGAAGCAGATTATCGACAAGATACTTTCCTACTGGCAGGAGGGCTATGGCAAGGTGTATAACCCCGACCGTGCCGACGCGCTGAGCCGTGTGCTGTGGCAGCCTGATATCGCAAGTGCGGTGCAGACGATAGCAGAGCGCACAGGCAAGCAGCCTTACGTTGTCACTACGGATGCACGCATTTATCCCAACACCGTTTCCTACAGCTTTATGCGCAAGCAGCTGCAGGAGGGTGACAGACCGGTGCTGCTTTTGTTCGGCACAGGCTTTGGCATTGAGGCGGAAACTATGGCCAAATTTGATTATATTCTGGAGCCTGTTTACGGTCCTTGTGATTATAATCATCTTTGCGTGCGCAGTGCCGCAGCCATTATTCTGGACAGGCTTGCAGGCGAGGCCTGGTGGGAAAAAAATAAAGAAAAATGCAAGAAATTATACACTTTTCTCTTGCATAAATTGTTTGTCTATGATACAATTTACGTTGTGTAATACGGACGGTCCGCTGTGGAGTTCGCACATGAACGTCTATGATTTAGGAGGAAACTATGAACATTATTGAAGTACTGGAACAAGAACAACTTCGTTCCGACATCCCTGAGTTTAAAGCAGGCGACACCGTTAAAGTTTATTGCAAAATCGTCGAGGGTACCCGCGAGCGCGTTCAGCTGTTTGAAGGCGTTGTAATTTCCCGCAGTGGCTCCGGCGTTCGTGAAAACTTCACCGTTCGTCGTATTTCTTACGGCGTTGGCGTAGAAAGAACTTTCCCGGTTCACAGCCCGCGTATTGAGAAAATCGTTGTAGCACGCGTTGGTATTGTTCGCCGTGCTAAACTGTATTATCTGCGCAAACTGACTGGTAAAGCTGCTCGTATCAGAGAAAAACGCTAATCAATCTTTGTTTATAGTAAAAGGGACTGTAGTAGTACGGTCCCTTTTATTACGTTATGAAGCATTTATGCTTTAAAATAAAGCAATTTTACAATTATGTCATAACTGAAGCTGCAATCTATGCTACAATATATCTATATTATTGTAGTTAAAAATCCGGCCTGTGCCGGCAATAGAGAGGAGGCTCATTAGTTGAGCAAGAAAAGTGAAACCTCCTGGCAGGATTCTGCCAGTGACTGGCTTGTTTCGATTATTATTGCGGTAGCACTCGCATTCTGCATCCGCACCTTTTTGGTAGAGCCTTACATGGTAGAAGGCTCCTCTATGTATCCTACTTTGGTAAATCATGAGCGTCTTGTCGTTGATAAGCTGAGCTACTTTGTTACCGACCCGAAGAAGGGCGAAATCGTAGTCTTCCGCTTCCCAAAGGATCAGACGCGTGACTTTATCAAGCGTGTTATCGCAGTTGGCGGTGACACTGTGGAGATGCAGCAGGGCAAGGTATTCGTCAACGGCAAGCAGCTGAACGAAACCTACATCTACCACAATGACCCGAAGGGCAAAAACATTTCCGATTACCGCAAGGTAGTTGTTCCCAAGGATACCATCTTTGTATTGGGTGATAACCGTAATAATTCTGAGGACAGCCGTTTTGCCGACGTTGGCTTTGTGCCGCTGAAGCTGGTTAAGGGACGTGCGCTGGTTGCCTTCTGGCCGCTGGACAAGATGCGCGTGCTGAAGGCTGATACGGGTATGGGCGAATGATGCTGGAGGATTTTAAGATTCAGTGGTTCCCCGGCCATATGACCAAGGCGAAGCGCATGATGGAAAGCCAGATTAAGCTGGTTGACGTTGTGGTGGAGATGCTGGACGCACGTATTCCGCGCTCCAGTACCAACCCCATGCTGCAGGATATTCTTGGCAGCAAGCCGAAGGTTATCGCACTGAACAAGATTGATATGGCAGACAAGGCCCAGACTGACCTGTGGCTGGAAAAAATTAAGCACAGCGGTCTGCCTGTGTGCAAGATTGACTGCGCTACCGGTAAGGGCGTTAAGCAGCTTATCAGTGCAGTTCAGCTGGCTGCCAAGCCGGTGATTGATAAATGGCTGAAGAAGGGCGTGCGCAACCGTCCCGTCCGCGTTATGATTGTAGGTATTCCGAATGTCGGCAAGTCTACCCTGATTAACCGCCTCGTAGGCAAGAACAAGGTAATGGCTGCCGATAAGCCGGGTGTAACACGCGGACAGCAGTGGGTAACGATTGCCAAAGGCTTAGAGCTTTTGGATACGCCGGGTGTGCTCTGGCCTAAGTTTGAGGACCCGTCAGTGGGCTTTGCGCTTGCTGTTACCGGTGCCATCAAGGAGGATGTATTCGACAGGGAGCAGGCCGTAGAGCTGCTGCTTGATCTGTTGATACGCAAATATCCTCAGGATTTGCAAACTAAATATGCAGTAAGCCTCGAGCAGGGTGATGATGTCAACGCCGTTATGGCGAAGATTGCCGTTGCCAGAGGTTGTCTGAAGTCTGGTGGACTGCTGGACCTTGATAAGGTTATTCAGCTTGTACTCAGAGACTTCCGAGCAGGACGTTTAGGGCGGTTTACAATCGACGAGCCTTGATTTGTCGTGCCATAAAAACCGCCGCAGGGCGGTTTTTCTTTATGCAAAAATAAAAGTTAAGGGGGATGTAAGATGAATATTAGCGAAATCAAGGAGCTGCTGGCAGGCACGCCGACGGCGGAGCAGCTAGCGACGCTGGCAGCAGACGAGCGCAAGGGAGTGCAGAAGCTGCTGGCAGCATACAATAAGCGTCTGGAGAAGGCGGCGGCGGAGAAGGAGCGCTTCACGGCGATGCTGAAATTGGAACGCGAGCTATATGACGAAGGCTGCGAGCTGATTACTGGTGTTGATGAGGCAGGACGCGGACCGCTGGCAGGACCGCTGGTTATCGCTGCCGTTATTCTGCCCAAGGATGTGTTTATCAGCGGGCTGAACGATTCCAAGCAGCTTTCCGCTGCCAAGCGCGATATGCTGTATAACGAGGTTATGGCCAAGGCGCTGGATATCGAGGTAAACATCGTCAGCGTCAGCAATATTGATGAGCTGAATATCTATGCCGCTACGCAGCAGGGCATGGCGCAGGTGCTGGAAAACCTGCACTGCAAGCCGCAGGCAGCGCTGATTGACGCTATGCCGGTGAAAATCCCCGGTATGAAGATTGAATCCGTGGTGCATGGTGATGCGCTGAGCGCTTCTATTGCCGCTGCCTCCATTATTGCGAAGGTTACTCGTGACCGCATCATGGAGCGCCTTGATCTTGTTTATCCTGCCTACGGCTTTGCGCATAACAAGGGCTATGGCAGCGGCGCACATATGCAGGCTGTGAGCGAGCAGGGAGCCACACGCTGGCACCGCCGCAGCTTTGAGCCTGTGAAGAGCATGCAGCTGCCGCCGGTGGTTGCTGAGGAAAATATCCTCTATGCTCCGCAGACTGATAACTATGAGTACCCCGTCGAGGAGTAGTCTTGGGAAATACGGCGAAGATTTTGCCTGCCGCTATCTGCAAAATATGGGTTATAAAATATTGACCCGCAACTTTCGCTGTCACCGTTATGGTGAAATTGATATTATTGTTGAAAAAAGTGGCTGTATCAGCTTCATAGAGGTCAAGACACGTGCTTCTACCCGGTTCGGCAGACCGATAGAGGCCGTGACACCGGCAAAGCAAAGAAAAATTCATCGTTGCGCTGAATATTATCTCCAATGCAGAGGTCTGCTGGAGCAGCCGCCGGTGCTTTCCTTTGATGTAGTAGAAATTATCATTGAAAGCACTGCGGCTATCAGCATCAGGCATTGGCCGCACTGCTTTTAAAAGAAACGGAGTGTTGATAATGTTTGCACAGATTCTTGGCGAAACAACTTGTGGTATTGATGGTGTACAGATTTTGGTGGAGGTGGACGTGAGCAACGGCCTGCCAAGCTTTGATCTGGTGGGACTGCCGGCGATGGCCGTGCGTGAGTCCAAGGAGCGTGTAAAGGCGGCGCTGCGTAATTCCGATTATCCCTTCCCGATGACGCGGATTACGGTTAATCTGGCACCTGCCGATTTGCGCAAGGAGGGCAGCGGCCTTGATCTGCCTATTGCCGTAGGCCTCATGACCTGCGGCAGAATTCTGGAGCCCGAAAAGCTGGAAAGCAAGGTTTTCATCGGCGAGCTGTCGCTGGACGGAAGAATCCGCAAGGTATCCGGCGTGCTTTCCATGATTATGGATGCCAAGAAGTGCGGGGCGCAGGAGGTGTATATTCCGCAGGCCAACGCTGCCGAGGGCAAGCTCATTCATGGCATTGATGTGTATACGGTGGCAACCTTAAAGGAGCTGGTGGAGCACTTGAAGGGGAAGAACACGCTGACGCCGCTGCCGAAGGAAAATATTCTGCAGAATAATAACAGGATTTATCATGTGGATTTTGCTGACGTCAAAGGACAGCTTGTGGCGCGCAGAGCGTTGGAGATTGCTGCCGCCGGCGGTCACAGTATCCTGATGGTGGGTTCTCCGGGCTGTGGGAAGACGATGCTGGCGCGTCGCTTGGTGACGATTCTGCCGCCTATGACGGAGGCCGAGGCGCTGGAGGTCACCAAGATTTACAGCATCGTGGGACTTTTGCCGCAGGCAGACAGCGTCATGCTGGAGCGTCCGTTCCGCAGTCCGCATCACAGCATCAGCGGCAGCGCGCTTCTGGGCGGCGGCAGTACACCGCGCCCGGGGGAGGTTACTTTGGCACATAACGGCGTACTCTTTTTGGACGAGCTGCCGGAGTTTGAACGCGCTACGCTGGAGATGCTGCGTCAGCCGCTGGAGGATGGCGAGGTGAGCATTTCGCGTGTGAGGGCGGCAATGACCTTCCCGAGCAAGTTTATTTTATGTGCAGCTCAAAACCCATGCCCCTGTGGGTTCCTCGGTGACAGCGTGCACCGTTGCTCATGCAAACAATCGGAAATTGACAGCTACAAGCGCAAGATTTCCGGTCCGCTGATGGACAGAATTGATATGCAGATTAATCTGAGCAGGGTGGAGTTCAGCGAGCTGAAAACGAAGGAAAAGGGTGAATCCTCCGCTGCTATCCGCGAGCGTGTGGTAAAGGCGCGACTGCTGCAGCAGGAGCGCTTGGAGGCCTTGGGGATGCACTGCAATGCGCAGATGGGACGGAGCGAGGTTGTTAAATATTGCCGGCTGGACGCGGCGGCGCAGAATGTTATGGAGCGCTACTTTAATATGCTCAATCTCAGTGCTCGCAGCCATGACCGTATCCTGAAGGTGGCACGCACGATTGCCGACCTTGCGGGCAGCGAGAACATTGAGGCGGTACATCTGGCGGAGGCTATTCAGCTGCGCACCAGCGTGCGTCCGTAGGGAGCAGAGAAGTCTTGCGTAGCTGCAAGATATGCTTTTCTTGGCAAATATGCTATAATTTAAGAAGAAATATTTGAAGCAAGGAGATGGAATGATGCGTAAGACCTTTAATACGACAGCTGTTTGCATACCCGGCGAGCATTATATGGTTGATATCAGTGGACGACTGCAAAAGATTAAAGAAATGATTGATGCAAAAAAGTATTTCACCATCAACAGAGCACGCCAATATGGTAAGACAACAACGCTGCAGGCACTTTTCGGCTATCTGCAAAGTGAATATTACACAGTCTTGCTGGACTTTCAAACCTTTGATGCTTCTAAATTTAAGGACGGCAATATATTTTCTATTGCTTTCGCAGGCTCTTTTTTACATGCGCTGAAGCGTAACCGCCTGTCGGAAAATACTGCCTTGGAAAAGGCCTGTGCAGATTTGAAAAATGCCGCTGTAATCAGTAACAGTATTTTCAGTCTGAAGGAGCTTTTTGAATGCCTGAGAGATATCTGTGCAGCGAGCGATAAACCGATTGTTCTGATGATTGATGAGGTGGACAGTGCTTCCAATAATCAGGTTTTTTTAGATTTTTTGGCACAGCTCAGGGCGCAATATATCGAACGTGCCTGGCAGCCTGCGTTTCAATCTGTTATCCTTGCCGGAGTATATGACATCAAAAATCTTAAACAAAAGCTGCGTGCCGATGAAGAGCATAAATATAACAGTCCTTGGAACATAGCGGCGGATTTTACGATAGACATGAGCTTTTCACAAGCAGAGATTGCTACTATGCTTAATGAATATGCCAAGGATTACGGACTTGCTTTTGATACCAAGGTATTTGCGGGCTGGATTTACGATTATACGGCAGGCTATCCGTTTTTGGTTTCCAGATTGTGCCAGCTGCTCGACGAAAAGGTTTGCTTAATGCCGGAATATGTTTCTAAAAAAGCTGCTTGGACTAAGGATGGCTTTAATGCGGCAGTACGCTTGCTTTTGCAGGAGAAAAATACCCTGTTTGAATCCTTGATAGGGAAGCTGCACGCCTACCCGAAGCTGAACCGGATGCTGAAGGCAGTGCTTTTCTCCGGCAATATGTATCCTTATAGTGCTGATGAAGCAGCTATTGATATGGCTACGATGTTTGGCTTTATAAAAAATAAAGACGGGTATGTAGCGATTGCCAACAGAATTTTTGAAACCAGACTCTATAATTATTATCTGGCGGAGGATGAGCTGCAGAAAAATGAGCTTTACAAAGCATCTATGCAGGATAAGAATCAGTTTATAACTAATGGCAGACTGGATATGGAAATGGTGCTCCAAAAATTCATTGTGCATTTTAATGATATTTTCGGTTCGTGTGATGAGCGCTTTCTGGAGGAGGAGGGAAGAAAGTACTTTTTGCTGTACTTGCGTCCTATAATCAACGGAACCGGCAACTATTATGTCGAAGCGCGTACAAGGGATTTATGCAGAACAGATGTGATAGTTGACTATAATGGTGAGCAGTATATTATCGAAATGAAAATTTGGCGCGGAAACGAATATAATAATCGCGGTGAAAGCCAATTAGCTGCTTATCTTGATGCTTATCATACCAAGGTTGGCTATCTGCTGAGCTTTAGCTTTAACAAAAATAAGCAGGCAGGAGTGCAGCGGATCAATGTAGGGGATAAGGTTATCATTGAGGCAGTAGTTTAAGTTTGGTCTATTAACGCTCTGCGAATTACTGACGGTAGTACGCAGAGCGTTTTTTGTTGCTTTCTTTCTTGAAATGATGTAAAATAAAAGAAAACGAAAGGAACGAAAGCTAATGAAAGAAAACCTTGCGTATGAAAGCATGCGCAGTATGCAGCAGGAGCTGACCTTTACTGCTTTACGCAAGCATTTTCAGCAGCGTGAGCTGAAATTGGACGAGGCGCAGCTGCGCACTCTTAAGCTCATCGGTGACGATGGCTTGTACACGAATCTGGCGCTGCTGCTTTCCGAGCAGTGCGAACATTCACTGAAGGTAGCGGTTTTTCAGGGCAGTACGAGAGCGGTTTTTCGCGACAGACGTGAGTTTACCGGCTCCTTGCTGCAGCAGCTTTACGATGCTTACGCATTTATAGATAATTATAATAAAACCAAAGCAACCTTTCATGGTCTGGAGCGTATAGATACGCAGGATTATCCGCCTGAGGCTGTGCGCGAGGTGCTGCTGAACTGCCTTGTACACCGTGATTACAGCTTCAGCGGCAGCACGTTGGTTAATATTTACGATGACCGCATTGAGTTTATCTCTTTGGGAGGCCTTGTTACGGGCTTAAAAATGGAAACGATTTTTATCGGCGTATCGCAGACGCGCAATCCTGCGCTGGCTGCTGTGTTCTACCGCTTGCGTTTAATAGAGAGCTTTGGTACGGGGATTGAAAAAATTCAGCAGAGCTATCTGGATACTGCGGCAAGGCCGGAATTTATTGCGGTTTACGGTGGCTTTAAGGTTGTTTTGCCCAATATTAATGAGGTGCAGGCCAAGGAGTTTAGCATCAGCGAAACGCAGGAATGCTATGGCTTTGCGGATGAAAAGGACAAAGTAATGCAGCTGGCTGCTATGCAGGGCTATGTTACCCGCAAGCAGGTAGAGGATGCCTTGCAGGTGAAAACAACTAAGGCCTATATGCTTTTGCAGGAGCTGTGTGATGCAGGCAGGCTTGCGCCTATCGGAGTAGGGAGAAGCAGAAAGTATATTAGCAGGTGAGCTTAACGCTTTGCGTATTACTGACGGTAGTACGCAGAGCGTTTTTTTTCACAAATCTGTAACCTGCTTTACAAAATTACGGATAAATAAAAAAATCTGCAAGTTTTTGTACAAAGTTGTTGACGAAAGATATCCGCAGTGGTAAACTAGGCACAACTTCAAAAAAACCACAAACCGTTGAGACGGAGATCAAGTCAGTAGATGCGCTTACAGAGAGTTCGGGAGGCTGGGAGCCGGATAGAGATGCAGGCTGATAAATGGACCGTTGAGGGTGCTGTCAAATCGCTTCGGCGAGAGTATTCGGCAACGCAACACCGGCGTTAAAGGTGAGGAGTGTGATGGCACTCTGCGAGAGAGCGTCGCAATGGCGACGAAACAAGGTGGTACCGCAGGTATAAGTATTTACAGCCTGTCCTTGGAATTGCTTAGGAAAGCTAAGCAGCTTCAGGACAGGCTTTTTTGTATAACAAAACTGTGATAGACCTTCTCGTAGAATGTTAGCGTAAACTATGGGAGGAATTAAAATGATTAAAGAAGCTATTGTAAAAATCGTCGGCAAGGAGGACTTAACCTATAACGAAGCATATGACGTAATCAACGAGATTATGAGCGGTGAAACAAGTGCAACGCAGAATGCGGCCTTTCTGGCAGCGCTTTCTACCAAGAGCACCACGGCGGAAACTACCGATGAAATCGCCGGCTGCGCCGCTGCGATGCGTGACCACGCACTGAAATGCGAAACAGGCATGGACATCTTTGAAATCGTCGGTACCGGCGGTGACGGCTCCAACAGCTTCAACATCTCCACAACCTCCGCTCTGGTTGCTGCGGCAGGCGGCATGAAGGTTGCTAAGCACGGCAACCGCGCCGCTTCCTCCAAATGCGGTACTGCGGATTGCCTGGAGGCGTTGGGCGTGAACATTCAGCAGGACCCGGAAAAATGCGTGGAGCTGTTAAAGGAAGTCGGCATGTGCTTCTTCTTCGCACAGAAATACCACACCTCGATGAAATATGTAGGACCTATCCGCAAGGAGCTGGGCATCCGCACCGTATTCAACATCCTCGGACCTTTGACGAACCCCGGCAGCCCGAAGATGCAGCTCTTGGGTGTGTATGACGAGTATCTGGTTCAGCCGCTGGCGCAGGTACTGATGAATTTGGGAGTTAAGCGCGGTATGGTGGTTTACGGTCAGGACAGACTTGATGAGATTTCGTTGAGCGCACCTACTACCGTGTGCGAATTCAAGGAGGGCTGGATGAAAAATTACGTTATCAAGCCTGAGGACTTCGGCATGGAGCGCTGCACTAAGGCTGATCTGGTAGGCGGTCTGCCGGAGGAAAATGCTCAGATTACGCGCGACATTCTGGCGGGAGCGCAGGGACCGAAACGCAATGCAGTTTTGCTGAATGCCGGTGCCAGCCTGTATATCGGCGGCAAGGCTGAAAGCTTTGCGGATGGCGTGAAGCTGGCGGCAGAGCTGATTGACAGCGGCAAGGCGCTGCGGACATTGGAAAAGCTGATTGAGCTGAGCAATAAATAAGCTGATTAAAGAGGTTAGATTATGATTTTAGATGAGATTGCGGAATATACCAAAGAGCGTGTGCGGGCGCTCAAAGCGCACAAAAGCCTTTACGCGGTGCGTGATGAGGCAGAGGGCAGACCGCAGGGCAAGGATTTCAGGGCAGCGCTTGCTGCCCCCGGCTTGAGTGTCATCGCCGAGCTGAAGAAGGCATCCCCCTCGAAGGGCATCATTGCTCCAGACTTTACGGACATCTACCTGCGCAAGGCTGCGGAGTACGAGGCAGGCGGCGCAGCAGCCATCTCCTGCCTGACGGAGCCGAAGTTCTTCCAGGGCAGCGATGCTTACCTGCAGGCGGTGCGCCAAAGAGTGGAGCTGCCGCTTCTGCGGAAGGATTTCACGCTGGATGAGTACCAGATTTACGAGGCCAAATGCATCGGAGCCGACGCTGTTCTGCTTATCTGCAGCCTGCTGAGTGCAGCGCAGCTGGGCGAATACCTGGCGCAGGCGCAGGAGCTGGGACTGAGCGCTCTGGTGGAGGCGCACACTGCCGACGAGGTGCAGATGGCATTGGCGGCGGGGGCGGAAATCATCGGCGTGAACAACCGCAATCTCAAGGATTTCAGCGTGAACCCGCTAAACAGCCTGCGCCTCAGGGATGCGATTCCCGCAAGCAAGCTCTTCGTAGCGGAAAGCGGCATTCAATGCGCAGCAGATGCCAAGGCGCTGAAGCAGGCAGGCGTGCAGGCGGTGCTGGTGGGCGAAGCCCTGATGCGCAGTGCGGATGCGGCGGCGATGCTGAAGGAGATGCGTGATGCGTAAGGTAAAGGTTAAAATCTGCGGCCTGAAGCGTGCGCAGGATATAGAGTGCGTGAACAGGCTGCTGCCGGATTATATAGGCTTCGTTTTTGCCAAGACCAAACGCGAGGTGACGGAGCAGCAGGCAGCACAGCTGAAGGCAATGCTTAACCCGCAGATTAAGGCAGTCGGCGTTTTCGTCAACGCTGAGATAGATAAGATTGTACGCCTGGCCGAAAGCAGGACGATAGACATCATCCAGCTGCACGGTGACGAGGATGCAGCCTATTGCGAAAGGCTGCGGCTGCAGACGGAGCTGCCGATTATCAAAGCAGTCCGCGTGAAGGACGCAGGCTCCTTTGAAAATCTGCAAGCCTATCCTTGCGATTACCTGCTCTTTGATACCTATACCAATGGGCAGTACGGCGGCACCGGCAAGCGTTTTGATTTAGCGCTGGTGGCAGATGAAAAAATCAATAAGCCGTATTTTATCGCAGGTGGTCTTGAGGCAGCGAATGTTGCAGATGTATTGAAAAACAGTAACGCCTTTGCCGTAGATGTAAGCGGTGGCGTAGAAACAGAAGGGTTGAAGGACCTGGAAAAAATTGCCGCATTTATAGCGGAGGTAAGGGGAGATAACAATGACAAAAGGTAGATATGGTATTCACGGCGGTCAATATATGCCGGAAACTTTGATGAACGCAGTTCTGGAATTAGAGGCTGCCTATGAAAAATATAAAAACGATCCCGAATTCAAGGCGGAGCTGGCGCGCCTGTACCGCGAATATGCCAACAGACCGTCCCTGCTGTATTACGCAGAGAAGATGACCAAGGATTTGGGTGGTTGCAAGATTTATTTGAAGCGCGAGGATTTGAACCACACCGGCGCCCACAAAATCAACAACGTATTGGGACAGATTCTGCTGGCGCAGAAGATGGGCAAAAAGCGTGTTATCGCCGAAACTGGCGCAGGCCAGCACGGTGTTGCGACTGCTACCGCAGCGGCGCTGATGAACATGGAATGCGTTGTTTACATGGGCAAGGAGGACTGCGAGCGTCAGGCGCTCAACGTGTTCCGCATGGAGCTTTTGGGTGCGAAGGTTGTGCCTGTAAGCAGCGGCACCGGTACCCTGAAGGATGCAGTAAACGAAGCGCTGCGTGTATGGACCGAACGTGTTGAGGATACCTACTATGTTCTGGGCAGCGTTATGGGCCCGCATCCGTATCCGGAAATTGTGCGCGACTTCCAGAAGATCATCGGCGAGGAAATCAAGGCGCAGATGCTGGAAAAGGAAGGACGCCTGCCTGATGTGCTGGTGGCATGCGTAGGCGGCGGCTCCAATGCTATGGGCATGTTCTACGACTTCATCGAGGACAAGGACGTGCGCTTAATCGGCGTAGAGGCTGCAGGCCTGGGCGTAGATAATCCCAAGAACGCCGCAACCATGGCTAACGGCAAGCTGGGCATCTTCCACGGCATGAAGAGCTACTTCCTGCAGGATGAATACGGCCAGATTGCTCCGGTTTATTCCATCTCCGCCGGTCTTGATTACCCCGGCATCGGCCCCGAGCATGCTTATCTGCACGACATCGGCCGTGCGGAATATGTTCCTGCTACCGATAAGGAGGCAGTTGACGCCTTCAACTATCTTTCCAAAACAGAAGGCATTATCCCCGCAATCGAAAGTGCGCATGCCGTAGCCTACGCTATGAAGCTGGCACCAACTCTGCCGAAGGATAAGATTATGGTTATAAATATTTCCGGCCGCGGTGATAAGGACGTTGCCGCCATCGCACGTTATATGGGAGTTGATTTACATGAATAGAATACAAAAGGCATTTGACGAAAAGAAAAAGGTATTTATCGGCTTTGTGACCGCTGGCGATCCCAATCTTGCTACAACCAAGGAGCTGGTGAGAGCTATGATTAAGGGCGGTGCAGGACTTATAGAGTTCGGCATTCCCTTCTCCGACCCAGTGGCTGAGGGCGAGGTTATCCAACAAGCGGATATGCGTGCGTTGGCGGCAGGCACTACTACCGATAAAATTTTTGACCTCGTAGCGGAGTTTCGCGAGGAAACACAGGTACCCTTGGTATTTTTGACCTACGCTAATCCGATTTATGCCTACGGTGCGGAAAAATTCTTCACCCGCTGCGAAGAAACAGGTGTTGACGGCGTTATCATACCGGATATACCGTACGAGGAGCGCGAGGAGATGCGTCCGTTCAGTGAACCGCATCATGTTGCCCTGGTGCCGCTGATTGCTCCTACCTCCAAGGACCGCATCCAGAAAATCGCCGCTGTTGCCCAAGGCTATGTATATGTAGTTTCTTCCTTAGGCGTTACCGGCGTGCGCAGCAACATCACTACCGATATTGACGGCATTGTGGCAGAGGCGCGCAAGGCTACCGATATTCCGGTGGCTGTAGGCTTCGGTATCGCTGCTCCCGAGCAGGCTTATAAAATGGCTAAGGCCAGCGACGGCGCTATTGTAGGCAGTGCGATTGAAAAAATCGTGGCACAATACGGCGAGGCTTCTCCAGAGCATGTTTACGAATACGTCAAGAGTATGTCCGAAGCGGTTGCCAAGGCAGCTGCGGAGGCTTGATTACAAAAGTTTGGGCACAAAAAAACTCCGTTCCTTACTGCACAGGCAGCAGGGAGCGGAGTTTTTCGGTTTAAATTATTGCAGCGGCATGGGCTCAGTGCCACCGTTTACTGCGTCCGGCTGTTCAAAAATGAAGGCAGGGGACGGATAGTAGAATTTGCAGTGCTGGAAGTTGATAACTTCGGTGGAGAAGCGTTTCAGCAGTGCATAGGAAGCGCGCTCTTCGAAATCAATCAGGTTGTCCTTGTTGATGTCGGCGTCTTTTACGATTACCAGCAGATAAGCCGGTACTTCCGGTGCATCCTCAGGAACCTGGCTGCGGTCGAGAGGGATGTTCGGAATAATTTCCAGATCACCGATAGGCTGTTGGTTTTCATTGTACAGCATAGCATGATAAACATTTTCGTACAGGGTACGAGCGAGTCTTAAAGAATAAGCTCCGGAACTCATATTATTCACTCCTTAAAAAGATGTTTTTGATGACTCTCGCTTTATCAGAAAAAGCAATAAACATAACGCTATTATTGTAACATAGATTACGGAAATAAGCAAAACGAATCTATAATGAAATGATTTCACAGCAATTTATACAGAAAAGCTGTATTAATAATCAAAAAATAGCAAGAATTTTTCATAGAATCTGCATTTTTATGCCAATGTATTCTGTATACATGACATTTCTGTCAATTTTTTAGCAGGAATTTACACAATGTTGACGAATAAGAAGAATAACAATATGTTGCTGCGTGAATTTTGTTATCTTAGCACATATGTATATTAAAGGAGGGGAACTCTTATGAAAAAACTCTTGGCTTTTTTACTTGGTATCATGGTTATGGCTACTATGATTGCCGGCTGCGGCGGTGGAGACAAAAAAGATGATAAAAAACCGGCTGCACAAAAATTTATTAACATTGCTACCGGCGGTACCTCCGGTACCTACTTCCCGTTAGGCGGCGCACTGGCTGATATCCTGAATAAAAATATTCCGGGTACCAATGCTTCCGCACAATCTACCGGCGCTTCCGTAGCAAACGTAAACCTGCTCAGCCAAGGCAAGGTTGAAATCGCGTTTATTCAAAATGATATTGCTTACTATGCTGCCAACGGCACTGAAATGTTCAAAGGCAAACAGGTTGCCGGCCTGCAAGGTCTTGCAACTCTGTATCCGGAAACCGTACAGATTGTAACTCTGAAAAAATCCGGTATCAAATCTGTTGCTGATTTCAAAGGCAAACGCATCGCTGTAGGTGCTGCAGGCTCCGGTACCGAAGCTAACGCTCGCCAGATCATGGAAGCATATGGCATTAAATATGATGATATTAAGGTTCAATACCTGTCCTTCGGTGAAGCTGCAAGTGCTCTGAAAGACGGCAACGTTGATGCTGCTTTCGTAACCGCAGGCCATCCGACCGCTGCTATTCAGGATATCGCAACTCAGAATGACGTTGTACTGGTTCCGGTTGATGCTGACAAGGCTGACGCTCTGATCAAACAATATCCGTTCTACACCAAGCTGGTTATCAAAGCCGGTACTTATCCGAAGCAGGATGCTGACGTTTCCGCAGTAGCAGTAAAATGCATGCTGGCAGTAACCGATAAGATGGACGAAAACACCGCTTATGCAATTGCTAAAGCTCTGTACGGCAACCTTGACCGTATGAAATCTGCTCACTCCGCAGCAAATGCTATCAGCAAAGCAACTGCTAAAGACGGCATGTCCATTAAGCTGAACCCGGGTGCTGAAAAATTCTTTAACGAAAAATAAGGATTTTAAATGATGCCGAACTTCAAAGACCGGAAACCGGCGTTTGCCGGTGGCCGGTCTTTTTTCCCAGCAAAGAATTTAGTAATTATTGTAAGCGTTGTGTTAATGCTTTTGGGGTGGTATAGTACGCGCCTCGTGGTGGCGATTATACCTGAGGGAACTTCGGGAGCTGTTACTTTTGCCACAGCGGCAGGTGATGAATGGTACATCAGCCTGACGCATTCGGTGGAAAAAACTGCCTGGAATGATTATTTCAGGGTTAACGGCGCAAATAACATGACCATGACGCACACCCGCTTTTCCTCGCTGGGCTGGGGCTATCCGTATTCCGCTGCGGACGGCAAGCTGACGCAGACCGCCGACGGTAAGTTTGATATGGAGATGAACCGCCCCTATAAGGAGGTTGCCCTGCGTATATCCGAGCAGGCAATGCCGCACATTGTCCATGGCGGCGACAGCTACGATCTGATTGCTCTGTACGGGCAGGGGACTGCGGTAACGGTGAAGGCCATGTATCGATATCAGTACTGGCTGGAACGGTACTTTTAGGTTTTATTATATTAAATGAGAGGAGCTGATACCCATGTCTGAAAAAGAAAAGAAAGTAAGAGAGCTTTCAGCAGAAGAGGTATTGCAAAAATTTGACAAGGAATCAGACAAGCGTGAGCTTACAGGTGTGTGGGGTAAAATTATTTCCGCAATTTGTATTCTGTTTGCACTTTTCCAATTATATACAGCCACCTTCGGTGTGCTGGACGCGCATCTGCAGCGCGCTATTCACTTAGCCTTCGGCTTTTTATTGATTTTCCTGCTGTATCCGTCCAGACATTCCTGGTCCCGCAGCAAGATGCATCCCTTTGATGTCTTCTTGGCACTGCTCAGCGCAGGTACTGCCATGTATCTGGTTGTCAACTATCAGGAGCTGGTGCTGCGTGCCGGCATGAATACGGAAACTGACTTCATCGTCGGCCTTATCGGTACGATTATGGTTTTTGAAGCAGCGCGCCGCGTAGTAGGCTGGCCGATGATTATCGTTGCCTTCTGCTTCATACTGTACGCCTTCTTCGGTCCTTATATTCCCGGTATTCTGGCGCATCGCGGCGTTGGCGTGCAGGAAATGTTTGACCATCTGTTCTTCACTACCGAGGGTATTTTCGGTACGCCTATGGGTGTATCTTCTACCTTTATTTATCTGTTCATCCTCTTTGGTGCATATCTGGAAACCACCGGCCTCGGCAAATTCTTCATTGATATTGCCAACGCTATCGCAGGCTGGGCAGCAGGCGGACCGGCGAAGGTTGCCGTACTGTCCTCCGGCCTCATGGGTACTGTTTCCGGCAGCTCCGTTGGTAACGTTGCCGGCACCGGCGCTTTCACCATCCCGATGATGAAAAAGCTTGGCTATCGTCCGGCATTTGCCGGCGCTGTTGAGGCCGCTGCTTCTACCGGCGGTCAGCTGATGCCTCCTGTAATGGGCGCTGCTGCCTTCCTGATGGCAGAGTTTGTAGGCGTTCCGTACTTTGATGTTGTTAAGGCTGCCGTAATCCCGGCAATGCTGTACTACATCGGCGTATGGCTGGGCGTTCACTACGAAGCTAAAAAGTTCGGCCTGAAGGGCACTCCGCGTGACCAGCTGCCGAAGTTCAAGGAGCTGTTCATGGAAAAAGGCCATCTGGCTATTCCGTTAATCGTTATCGTTTACCTGCTCGTAAGCGGTTATACTCCGATGCGTGCTGCTTTGGCAGCCATCGTGCTGACCATCGTTTGCGCCTGCCTGCGTAAATCCACCCGCATCGGCTTCAAGCAAATCGTCCAAGGCCTCATTGACGGCTCCAAGGGCGTGCTTGGCGTACTGATTGCCTGTGCTACCGCAGGTATCATCATCGGCGTTGTTACTAAAACCGGCGTTGGCCTGAAGATTGCCACTGCTCTGCTGGACTTGGCAGGCGGTAATCTGCTGCCGGCAATGTTCTTTACCATGATCACTTCTCTGATTCTTGGCATGGGCGTGCCGACAACTGCTAACTACGTAATTACTTCTACCATTGCAGCGCCTGCCCTGGTGCAGATGAATGTACCGGTGCTGGCAGCGCACATGTTCGCGTTCTACTTCGGTATCGTTGCCGACGTTACACCGCCTGTTGCCCTGGCTGCTTATGCCGGTGCTGGTATTGCCGGTGCTAACCCGATGCGTACCGGCGTTATCGCTGCTAAGCTGGCGATTGCTGCGTTCATCGTACCGTACATCTTCGTACTGGCACCTGAGCTGCTGATGATTAACGCAACTCCGTTCACCATCTGCTACAGCGCCTTTACCGCGATTGTTGGTATGTGGGGTGCTTCCATGGCGATGATCGGCTTCTGCAACAATCTGCTGAACGTTCCGCAGCGTATTCTGTTCCTCGTTGGTGGTATCTGCATGATTATCCCCGGCGTATTCACTGACGGTATCGGTGTTGCGCTTGTTGCTGTTGCCTATGTATGGCAGCGCATGAACAAGGTTAAGGGTGCGATTCAGCAAGACGGAGAAGACCTGTAAGCCGAAAATTTCATAGCAAGTTTCATAGTCCTGCGTGCATTTCAGATGTTGCGCAGGACTTTTTTTGCCTTTTATTGTACTAAGCTTTGGGGATTTATTTTGCCTTCGGATAGGCAGCTTGCCGGTCCGCTTCCGCTCCTGCGGGGATGTATGCCATAAATCACTATATATAATGAAGAAAAGCCCTCAGACTTTTATGTCCGGGGGCTTTTGTTTTCTATAAAGATGGGCTGCCGTACTTTGTGTATGACAGCCCCTGTGCCATATGATTAGTTCTTAGTATATTTGTGCTTGTATATACTGTTTACTGCTGTGCATACGGAAATTGCATCACAAGTCTTTCCTGCAATACGCGGGTTAGGGTGTCGATATTGGCACTCAGCTTTTCGATTCTGCCTTCCATACGGACCAGAAGATAAGAGCTGACGAGCATGGGGAAACCGTAATCCGCAGCTGCGGAGAGAAGTCTGTCAAATTCCATGAGGATCACTCCTTAGTCGCTGTAGATTGCTCCCTTCCGCTATGTGCCCCCCTTAGTCGCTGACGCGACAGTTCCCACAAGGGGGAACCAAGAATGTACTAATGAATGTTAAAGGAAAGCTATTAAACTTGCCTGCCCCTTGGGGAAGGTGTCAGTGAGCGTAGCGAACTGACGGAAGGGGGTGAAAAAAAGGGGGTTGCTAAGTTAGCGAGTAGACGGAAGGGTTGTTATAATTTACGCCAGAACTTGGACGTTACGATTGACCACACGAGCTTCAACAGCCTGAACCAGGTCACCGCCGATGGTGTTGAAAACGTTGGCTGCGACGATTTTTTGCATGGCTTCGTCGGTTTCGGCTTTGGTGAGGTTTTCTTTGGGGTTGGAGATGGTGATGATTTTGGTGCTGCCTGCAGCGTTTTTAAAGACGAGTTGTAAAGATTTTTCCATGGGTGATTGCTCCTTTGTGTCATGATGATAAAAATTCGGTAGAAGATAGCCTCTCCTTGGGGAGAGGTGGCATCGCGTAGCGATGACGGAGAGGGGTTCTGCCTAAAGCAACGTTGCTTTCAATCCCCTCTCAGTCGCCCTGACGGGCGCCAGCTCCCCCCGAGGGGAGCCTTTTTTTACGCCTCCGCCAGCTCACTCTTTTCGGTCAGCTCAATATCCTTATAAGGCTTCTCCATCAGACCGCCGAGGGCAGTGCCTGCCTCGTACACCTTGTCCAGTGCAGCGTCGCTCTTGATGCCGTTGAAGTTTTTCGCCTTATACTTAGTAGTGCCGTCGGAACCGGTGCCATCCTCAACGTTGATTACCAGAGTGCGTTTCAAAATTTCCTGATTGATTTCTGCCATAGATTAAAACTCCTTTCGATGATGAAAAAAATGATGGGTAGATGATTTGCAGCGCTCTCCTTTACCGCCCCTGAAAGGGGAGGGGGACCGCCGTCAGGCGGTGGAGGGGTTGTGCTTTTTGCTGCTTTTAGCTGTAGATTGCCCCCTTAGTCACTGAAGCTGCCCCCTTCCGCCTCACTACGTTCGGCACCTTCCCCAAGGGGCAGGCAAGATGGTAGTGGTACGCTAACTTTCTTGGTTCCCCCTTGGGGGAACTGTCGCCGTAGGCGACTAAAGGGGGTAGCTAAGATAGCGAACTCACGGAAGGGGGACTTCTACGCCGCCAACAGCTCAGGCTGTTCCACTTCCACTTCATGTGGCTGCAGCAGCTTGTCCCTGAGCATACCGTGCAAATACGCCAGAGCCTTTTTACGCAGCAGCACGCCTCCCGGGCGCAGAGCCCTCGTTTCCGGCATGCCTTTGAGCATGTACAAATCCCAGCGCATATCGGGATCACCTTGACCGGGACCGTATTGGTCGCGACTGGCTGCTTCGGCATGAGTCAGAACTGTATCATTATTGATTTCCAGCTCCAGCTCATGACACAGGATAGCGACAACCATCGCCATCTGTTCAACCTGCAGCATTGTCGGTGGATATGCGCCAAACACAGGATTGCATTTGTAGGCAAGGATTGCATCCTTAGCGCAACAGAGAGTGACGCCAATGGAGCGACTGTTGCGACGCCAGGTGTGCGACTTATATTCGCGCAGCATATTGCAGGTGAGGTAAAGCTCGCCCTGTTCGCCGATGTTGATGTGGTAATCATCAAAAACCTGGTCGTAGGTTCCTGCCGTCCAATGCAGATAGATGTGAGTGATACCGCCTTTGGCATTTCTAGCCAAGATTCGCAGCTGTTCATGATTAATTCTGCGGGGATTTGTTACAAGCATATATCAAAAAGCTCCTTTGTATTTTTTCTCCCATGCGCCTACTTGTATATCCGGATTCTGCTTTCGGCAAGAGGCGGGAGTGTGTTGTTTTTGCCTCTCACTATACTAATGGCTTTTTTTGCGATTTTTTCACCCCCTCAGTAAAAAATTTTTAAAAAATATTTTTCTAAAAAAATTTGCACAGGGGGGTGAAAATTTTAGCATTTTTAGCCATTAGTATAATGAGTTTTCTTTTTTCTCTCTTTCTTTTTTATAATTTTTTCTTTCTGTCTTTATTTCTTTTGGCTGTGATAAAAACTACTAGCGTAAGCTAGTAGTAACCTTGTTCTTTAGAGTACTACCTAGAGGATAGACGTAAAGTACGGTAGAAGTAGAGCGCAGGTGCAGACAGAATCCCAAATCCTTGACACTGAAAAAAGGAGATTTTCCCAACTCTTGACAAAAAGAAAAAGCTGAATCCCTATTCCTTGACAAAAGAAAAGGTTGAATCCTATTTACTTGACATTACTCTTTTTTTGGACAGGTCTCTTTTGGTGAACCAACAAAACCAGGACATTACATTAGCAAAGCAAAAAAGCGTCCCGCCCATAGTAGGGCAGAACGCTTGTGATTTAAGCAAGGAGTGATTTTAACTTTTTCAAACCATTAGCACGATGCTTAAAAGCAGTTTTGCTGCTACAGGCATATTTTTTACAGAATAGCCTGTGATCAAGTTCATTCAGAACAAGCTCATTAACAGCATCAGTCTGTTCTTTGCTCAGCCTTGCTGCCGAGAAAAGCTGGTTCACCTCAGTTTGTTCAAAAACGTTATTCTTGTCAGCAATCTGCATTCCTTCGCCTTCTTCCTCTGCGTCCAGATAATAGCAATCCTTGATAGATTTCCCGCGTGTAAACTTATGCAGCAGTCCGTAATGGATATGGTACTGCAAAAGTCCCGGTAGATGCCCGAAGTCGCGTCCGTCATACTTCTTGATTTGCTCTAAAAAGATTAACCAGGCAGTATTGACGGCATCCTCGCCCAAGGCTTCACGCACTTCGTAGCGATAGGCCTCCTTGTAGATTAAGGGCTTAAAGGCTGTGCATAATACATTGATGGCCTCGCGGTCACCCTTTTGGGCGCTGTGCACCAGCTCTTTAAATTCTGTGAGAGTGAAGGTTGTTTTTTCCTCCGTGCAGTCTTGCGGTTCGGTGCCTTCCGGCACGCAGCAAATTAATTGTTCGGTATTTTCCTGCTCAGGGCAGTTTATTGTTGTTATGTTGTCCAGTTCCTTTCTGAGGCGGTCGCAATGCCGCGTATGACAGAATTCTGTGCTGTACTGCATCAAGTCTTGATGTGGCTATTATAGCACAGAAAATTGGAAAAATTATAAAAGAGGACAGATGTGTCCGTTTTAGCCGTCAAAATAAATTTATGTAATACGCTATTCCCATATGGAGGCGATTACATGGATAAAGACAATGAACGTATTTTATTGGCCAACGTGATTGGTGAGTGTATTAAATCTCTGCAGCTTGACAAGAATATTAATCAGAAAGAGCTGGCGTTGCTGTCGGGAGTGTCGGAGCGTTCGCTGCGCAGGATTGAAAGGGGGCAGGTGAACGTGAATGTGTATGTGCTGAGGCAGCTGGTGATGGCGCTTGGTGAGGAGATGCCGGATTTTTGGAGGATTGTGGAGAAGAATATGGAGCTTATGGGAGAGGAGTTTCCGCATGTGCGCAAGAGGGTTGCGGATAAAGTGTTGAGGGATAATAAAAAATAATAAAATGAATTTTATTAGGCGTAAATGAAAGGGTGATGCATACGTAGAACGTGCGAATTTTGCTTTATAACAAAAAATTTGTTTCTTTTTTTTGACAAAAATTGCATAATAGACATGTAACTCCCCCCCGGGGACAAAATTCGGGTGGTAGTTCAAAGAACCTTCCAACCTCCGGGGCTGGGGAAATTTGATGCAAATTTTCTCAGCCTTGGGGGTTTTTGTTTTGCCTTAAAACAGATTCCTTGCTTGAGAATTCTTTGCTACTAGCAAGGGAGGTAGCATAGTGTTGCTTGCAGCATTATGCGTATAAATTTATGATTTTTCGCTTAGGTGAATTGTTCTGCGGTCCGGGAGGACTTGCATACGGCGCGACACACGCCAATATCGGAAATGATGATTTTAAAATTGTACATGCATGGGCAAACGATTATGATAGGTCTACCTGTGATACTTACATTCACAATATTTGTCCCGATGCGCCTGACAGCGTTATGTGTGGGGATGTAAGAAAACTTGATTTAGATGCAACAACCCCGATTGATGCACTCGCTTTCGGTTTCCCCTGCAATGACTTTTCTGTTGTTGGCGAACAAAAAGGTTTTGACGGTACCTTCGGACCGCTCTATACATACGGTATCAAAATCTTAAAGATTCATCAGCCTCAGTGGTTTCTTGCCGAAAATGTTGGTGGTTTAAGAAGCGCCAATGAAGGCAAGGCATTCAAAAAGATTCTTCAAGATATGAAAGATGCGGGATATAAAATTTATCCGCATTTGTACAAATTTGAAGATTACGGCGTACCACAAGCAAGACATAGAATGATTATCGTAGGCATCCGAGAAGATTTGCCTTATGAGTTCAAAGTTCCTTCTCCGAAACCCTACGACAATATTGATAACACTTGTAAAACTGCCTTGGAATGCCCGCCGATTCCGGAAAATGCTTGCAATAATGAGCTTACAAAACAATCAGCAAAAGTTGTTGAAAGATTGAGCTATATTAAACCTGGCGAAAATGCTTTTACAGCAGATTTGCCGGAAGAACTTAAATTAAAAGTAAAAGGTGCTAAAATCAGCCAAATTTACAAGCGCTTAGATCCTTCAAAACCTGCTTATACTGTTACAGGCTCAGGCGGTGGCGGTACTCATATCTATCACTATTCGGAGAACAGAGCGCTTACCAACAGAGAACGTGCAAGATTGCAAACATTCCATGACAATTATGAGTTCCAAGGTCCGAAAGAATCTGTACGCAGACAAATCGGAATGGCAGTTCCTTGCCGTGGTGCGCAAATTATTTTTGAAGCAATTCTCAAAACGTTTGCAAATATTGACTATCCTTTTGTAGAGGCTAATCAAAGCACAGATTTAGATAAATAGTCTTTTAGGAAATGGTGAATATGATGGATGACATTTTAATTGAAAACCTCAGCGCAGAAGAACATCAAGCCTTAGTTTGCATGTATTATGCGAAATTACCTAGTTCTGACCCAAGAAGCAAAAAGATGAAAGATGATTTTGCTGTTTTAGAATCTTTCTTTGGCAAAACATTTTACACATATAGAAATTACAGAGATGCTTATGACTATTTTTTCGATTTCAACGGAAGAAAAGGTTGGGAACGCGAAAGTGTAGATGGCATAGGTATTGCTCATAAAGCTGTCTATGAAAAGTGCAAAGACTATGATGTCGATGTGCTGGAAAAGGCTGTTGATAAAATTATTGCTATGTATGAGCGTAACTGCAATAAGAACTATGATAATCTTGTTTCTTTGAAATGTATTCAACCTGATGTCGCACATGCAGTGCTTAGCCGTGAGCCTGTAATAACTATAAGCGATATCTACACCCTAGCAGATAAACTTACTTTGAATAACACAGTCTTTTTGACGCTTGGTGGCGATAGGGGAAATTCCGAAGTCGATTGGGAACCGGGTTTTAGGGCTATTGCTCATGTAGTTAAAGCGCCCTACGGACATGGTTATAGAAGCGAAGCAAAATATTTTAAGATTGATTTAAAACTGGATGTAGTTTTGCCGGAAGCTATGACGAGAAATGATTTTCTTGATTATAAGAGTGCATGGAATGTTACCTTCATTGGTCCGGAACTTAAAAGAGATCCGACGCAAGCTGTCGGTTCAATAACCTATAATGAAGCTGTTGCCGTTACAAGATGTGCTTTGGACAGATTCCCGGAAATTAAAGATAGTTTAGAGAAAATTTTCTCAACAACCTTTATGAATAAGGTTTACGGACCTACCGAAAAATTACTTTCTGTAATGGTTAATCATGGCGAAACGGATGAAGCAGCTTTATGCAGAAATTTAAACTCTAATCTGATTAAAACACAAATGGCGGGTGATTTTACATTTTTTGCGGAAAATGTTCTGTTTTACGGCGTTCCCGGTTGTGGCAAAAGCTATTCGGTAGAGCAAAGGTACGAAAGCCAAGTAACTAACAATCAATGTAAAGTGCGTGTTGTCTTTCATCCCGACTACACCTATTCCGACTTTGTTGGCCAACTGATGCCAGTTCTCAAAGAAGTACCAAACGCACAGGGAGAAAAAGAGGAAAAACTTCAGTATGATTTTGTTCCCGGTCCTTTTACACGCATTTTAGATGTTGCTTATGCAAATCATAAAGAAAAATGCCTGCTTATTATTGAGGAATTGAATCGTGGCAACGCACCGGCAATCTTCGGGGAAATCTTCCAATTACTTGACAGAAATGACGATGGCAGTAGTAAATACGCTATATATAACAGCGATATTGCTAATGAAGTGTATAAAGACAAACTTTGTCCCATCAAACTTCCCCCAAACCTTACCATCGTAGCTACCATGAACACCTCCGACCAAAACGTATTCACCATGGACACCGCCTTCCAACGCCGTTGGCAGATGAAGCACATCCCCAACAGGTTTACAGGCGAATCCTTGGACGAAAAAACCATCAACCACGTAGCCAAACATCTCCCCAACAGCGAAATCAGCTGGGGTGTATTCGCCCAAACCGTCAACAAAAGAATGCACACCGCCAACCTTGGCTTTGGCGGTACAGAAGATAAAAGCCTTGGCGTGTACTTCGCCACGGACAATGATCTGGACGATGCAGAGCGTTTTGCGGAAAAGGTGCTCAAATACCTGTGGGACGATGTTTTCAAGCTGGGAAGAAAGGAACTCTTCAATGACTGCAGCCAAGGTCTTTCCGATGTAATCGAAGCCTATGAGGATGCTGCAAAGGCTAAGATTGAAAAGCAAAGTGCTGAAGATCCGCTGAAAAAGGTACTGGTGCCCGAGGTTTACAACGAGATGCAGAAGAAGATGGCCGAAATGGCAGCAGAGCAGGCTAAAACTGCGGAAGAAAAGACATCCGAGGAAGAAGCAGCGGAGAGCGCCGCAGAAGATAATCCGGCTCAAAAACCGGCAGGCGAGGAGTGAGCACCTTGCTCAAGGACAGATGCCATATAAACACCAACAGAAAAACCGATACCTTTGTTGGCCTGGAATTTGACGGCAAAAACTACACGGTTTCCTTTCCGCTGGGGTACGCCATAGCGTCCGAGGATGATGACAAGCTGCTGCGCGAGGATTTGCTGCTGCTGTTCCACACACTGGCGCTGTACAGCAACCATACGGAAAGCAAAAGCGGCTTTAAGCGCGAAAAGGACGTAGCGACGGAAACACCGATGTATGCCTATATCTACATCATTATGGACTTTGTCACCCGAGGCTACTACAAGGAAGGCATTGTGGAATATGCTTCATCCAAGCGCGGTAAAATCCACTGGAACCGCACAATTAAGCAGAAGAAGCCTGTTATTCAGGAAGCGGATATCTATTATCTGGACTTCATCACAAAGAAGAACGTTATCAACGAAAATGACCTGATAACCCTGATACATCAATATTGCGTCTATATCAGCTTTATCCGCTTCGGCTGGCTGTTTACGGATTACAAACCGCCCGAGCCGCAAATCCCGTTCCACCGCCAATGGTTCAGCGCTGCGCTGCAGGAAAAGCTGTGCCGTACCTTTAACGATGCCAACAAGATGCTTTTTGCCAATATGCTGAAAATCATCAACAACGAGCCTGACGAGGGCATGAGGGAAACGAGCTTTACCTTTGGCACGAACAGGTTTGAGTATGTCTGGGAAAAGATGATTGACACGGCCTTCGGCATCAGCGACAAGCAGCGCTATTTCCCGAAAACGAAGTGGAAGCTGGCGCGCAGCGGTAAGGAGTATGATAACTCCAAGCTGGAGCCTGATACTATTATGCTGTACAACAATAATATCTATGTGCTTGACGCGAAGTATTATAAATACGGTGCGACGAAGAACCCTTTCGATTTGCCGGAATCAGCTTCAATCAACAAGCAGATAACCTACGGCGAATATATTGATGCGCAGGCGGACCTCAAAAATCCGGACAGCGTTATCTACAACGCATTTCTTATGCCGTTTGACAAAAACCATTGGGCGGAAGAAAACGCAGGCACGCTGCATTATGCAGGCGAGGCTGTGGCGCTGTGGAAGGATGCCGGCGAGGGCAGAGGCAAGGAGTACGAACATATTCAGGGTGTTCTGCTGGATGTAAAGCACCTGATGCAGATTGTCGAAAAGCGTTCGGAAACCGATATTCGGCAGCTGGCAGAAATCATCGAGGAGCATTGCAGCGATCATGGACAAGCTGACCAAGGAACAACGCCATAAAAACATGCAGGCCATCCGCAGCAGGGACACCAAAATAGAAATCCTCTTGCGCAAGGCACTGTGGCATAAGGGCATCCGCTACCGCAAGAATTATAAGGTGTGCAGCTGCCATCCGGATATCGTCATTACCAAGTACAAAATTGCAGTATTCTGTGACGGCGAATTCTGGCACGGAAAGAGTTTGGAGCGCTACGACGTTTCGACCAACGTAAAATATTGGCACGAAAAAATCAAGCGTAATGTGGAGCGTGACCTTGAAAGCACCATCGAACTGCGCGACAACGGCTGGATCGTGCTGCGCTTCTGGGAAACGGAAATAAAAAAGCACCTTGCCGGCTGTGTGGCGGAGGTGCAGCGCTGCATTGACGCGAGAAGAAGTGCTGTAAAGAGAAAGTAAAGCTGACGCAAGAAGAAGAAGTGGCGCTGTACGGCGAACATAAAACACTAAAGGCGTTCTACCCAACTGCGGTAGAACGCCTTTACTTTTCAAACACAATTAAAGAATTTTCACACCATTCTTGACGTTATCACAATTATCTGATAATATAAACCCATAAGATTTTGCACACTTGTCCGGAGTATGGTCACTGCAGCGTCACGAACGCCTTATGTATTATTGAGTAGTACATAAGGTGTTTTTTTGAAGGGAGTTGATGGAATGGAAAAAACTAATCTTAGCGAACCACAAAAAATCATCGCAGACATAACCTTAATGAATAATCGCTTTATGAATAAGGTGTTCGCCAGCGATGTGAAAAGCACGCAGCTTTTGTTGCGTATTATCTTGAACAATGATAAAATTAAAGTGAAGACAGTAAATACGCAGCAGTTTATCCAAAATCTCTATGGTCATTCAGCGCAACTGGACATATTGGCAACAGACGAGAACGGCAGACGTTTCAATGTTGAAATCCAGCGTGATGATGAAGGTGCGCCTGTAAAAAGAGCGCGTTATTATAGTAGCGTTTTAGACGTGCACTTTTTGGATGCAGGAGAGAAATACGATAAGCTGAACGATGTATATGTAATTTTTATTACGGAGCATGATGTTTTGCACCGTAATCATCCCATATATAATGTAGAAAGAGTGATCAGGGAGGATGGCACAGCCTTTGCCGATGGTTCAAAGATAATTTATGTAAATGCGTCCTGCCAGAGCGATACACCACTCGGCCGTCTGATGCAGGATTTCAACTGTGCCAATCCCGATAAAATGCATTATAAAGAGCTGGCAGACAGAGTCAGCTTTTTCAAGAAGACAAAGGAAGGAGAAAAGACTATGACTGATATTATTGAGCTTTATGCAGCGAAAAGAGCTAAAGAGGCTGAGAAGAAGGGTATGTATGCCAGCAGATTGGAGTTTGCTAAAGGCCTCCTGGCAGACGGCATGAGCATTGAATTCACCGTACGCCACTCCAAGCTTTCGGAAGCAGAGGTGCGTGAGCTGGCGTCCAAGCTGACAGCATAAGAGCACATTAAACTCAAGGCGTTCTGCCCAACTGCGGTAGAACGCCTTTTGCTTTAATGTTGTGTGTGCGTATCAGGCTTGCTCAGCTTGCAAAGCTTTGACTTGCTCAATCGGGAGAGAAGTAGCCTTGGCGATATCCTGCACAGAAAGTCCCATGCTGAAAAGACGTTTAGCAGTAGCGAGTTTCTCTTTAGCAAGACCGATAGCTTCACCCTCAACAAGGCCGATTTCCTTGCCTTTGGCAATGCCCTCAGCTTCGCCCTCACGTCTTTCATCTAATAAACGTGCTTCCATAAGCATAAATTCTCGCCTCACTTTCGTATCTAATTTGAGATAGCTGATTTCATCGTCAATCTGCTTGGTGAAATCAGTAGTTACAATGTGGTTGTTTACATAATCATAAAAGCTCTTGATGTCCTTGGAGATAGCGCCATGCGTACCTTTGGTGTTCAAAATCATGGTGGTCGCTTCATCCAAAAGCTCCAACTCCCGATTCTCCAGACAACACTTCTTAAAGGTGTAGACATAATTACCTTTTTCAAAGAAATCAAAAACACAGATAAAAATGATAAATGTCGGTGGCAGCAGGTCATACGGCTGTCCCTTCTGCAGCAAATCAATATCAAGCAGCGCCTGATAATAGCGTGAGCGCTTGGGCAGGACGTAGGTGTCCGTATCGGGATTTTTATTGTTTTTCACCTGCATCTCCAGATTATAATGCGTGTTTTTATCATCCGCTACGATGATATCAAGGCGGATACCGCGGCTGGTGTACTCAGGCTCAAGCGTCTTTTCTGCCTCCAGATAGTTGATATCGGCAATTTCTATCTGCAGCAGCTCCTCCAGCAGATGCTTGCAGATGCGCTTGCGCGACATAACCTTCTTGAAGATGAAGTCGCTTTGGATAGTCAGGTTGGCAAATTTTGTTGCCAGGTCTTGCATGGTTTTTCTCCTTTCATTTTAACACAGATAAAGTAAAAAATACATAAGCAGTTGCAAAGCGCCTGAAAAACAAAAAAGAGCAGTACCCTGACGATCAAAAATCGTCAGTTCGTACTACTCTTAGAATGTACCAGATAAAAATAAATGGCCTTGCTTAAGCTTCTGCAGAAAAGGTAAATCTGCAGGATATACTGCTTATTTAATTGTCCGCAGGTAAATGAGCTTGATGCGTAAGCTTACTTGCGGTTTTCAGGAACTTAGTTTAAGTTTACTTGAAATACAGGGGAATGTCAAGGGAGTAAGGGGGCGCACCTTGCCTTCAGCCTTTTTTGCATGCGCTTTACCTCTGCCCCAAAATCATCCGTTTGGCAACAAACTTTTCACAAAAAATATGTATCACTATTTGTCAATAGCCCATATTTAGTGTATAATAAAGTAGAGAGTATGTGTGCGGACACAGTATCAAATTCAATTTCTACATTTGTACGGAAGAATGTAAAATAAAAAATGGAGGTGTATTTTTTTGGGTAAATTTCAACATAAGGTCCAGATTATCCCGCTGGGTGGTTTGGGCGAAATTGGTAAAAATATGACGGTATTCCGTTACGGGGATGACATGATCCTGATTGATGCAGGCCTGATGTTCCCTGAAGACGATATGCTCGGCATTGACTTGGTTATTCCCGATATTACATATTTGGTTGAGAATAAAGATAAAATTAAGGGTATCTTTCTGACACATGGTCACGAGGACCATATCGGTGCGTTGCCCTATGTTATGAAACAAATTGATTGTCCCGTTTATGGTACCGCACTTACTCTGGGTATTTTACAAGGCCGCTTGAAGGAAAACGGTGTAGGCAACGAAAACCTGCACGTAGTAAAACCCGGTGACAAGATTAACGCCGGTGCCTTTAAGCTCGATTTCATCCGCGTAAACCACAGCATTCCCGACGCTGTTGCTATCGCGATTACTACTCCTATCGGTGTTATTATCCACACCGGTGACTTCAAAATCGACCACACTCCTGTTGACGGACAGGTTATGGAATTCAATAAATTTGCCGAATACGGCGACCGCGGCGTGCTCTGCCTGCTGGCAGACAGCACCAACGCCGAGCGCCCGGGCTTCACTCCCAGCGAAAAAATGGTTGGCCAGACCTTTGACGAGGAGTTCCGCTATGCTAAGCACCGTATTATCGTAGCAACCTTCTCCTCTAACGTACATCGTATCCAGCAGGTTATTGATACTGCTGTGAAGTACGACCGTAAGGTAGCAGTTATCGGCCGCAGCATGGTGAATGTTGTAAATATCGCTAAGGAGCTGGGTTACTTAAAGGTTCCCGAGGGCGTTTTGATTGATATTGATGAAACTCATAACTATACGCCGGAAAAGGTTGTTATTATCACCACCGGCAGTCAGGGCGAGCCGATGAGCGCACTCACCCGTATGGCTATGAATGACCATAAAAAGGTTGATATTATGCCCGGTGATACAGTAATTATTTCTGCTACACCGATTCCTGGCAACGAAAAGCTTGTTTCCCGTACTATCGACCATCTGTACAAGCTGGGTGCGGACGTTATTTATGAAAAGAGCAACGGCGTCCACGTTTCCGGCCACGCCAGCCAGGAGGAAATCAAGATGATGCACAATCTGGTGCGTCCGCGTTTCTTCATGCCTGTGCATGGTGAATACCGTCACCTGGTTAAGCATGCTAATCTGGCTAAATCCCTTGGCATGCCGGCGGACCACATTGTTATCGGTGAAAACGGCAGCGTTATCGAGCTGACCAAGAGCAGCATTACCATTAACGGCAAGGTGCCTGCAGGAAAGGTGCTGGTTGACGGCTTGGGTGTCGGCGACGTAGGCAACATCGTACTGCGCGACCGCCGTCAGCTTTCTCAGGACGGTATCATGATTGTTGTCGTAACCATCGACAAGGAATCCTGCCATGTGGTTTCCGGTCCGGATATCGTTTCCCGCGGCTTTGTTTATGTACGCGAGGCCGAGGACCTGATGGATGAAGCACGCGATAAGGTGCAGGCTGCCTTGGACCGCTGCGAGGAAAACAATGTTTCCGAATGGTCGGCAATCAAGTCCACGGTCCGTGATTCTCTGGGACGCTTCCTGTTTGAAAGAACCCGCCGCCGTCCGATGATTCTGCCGATTATCATGGAAATCTGATAGTTTTCAGTGATTAGTTATTAGTGGCTAGTGAATAGTGAATAGTTTTTGGTGAGCGGTTGTCAGCAGTCAGCTGATATAGGATGACTGCCGGCAGCTGCGATTTTAGGAGTTGTCTTATCTTGCGCAAGGAAAGAAGAAGGAAGCAACAGAATAGAAGCTACTCGCGCCCTGTCGGCGTTGTCTGCCTGCTTATGGGTCTGCTGTTTGCAGCCGCTCTTCTTATGACGGCTGAGGACGGCGTAATGCATTATGCTTATCTGGTGGAGCAGCATCTGCTGGGTAAGGGTGTCTTTCTGCTGCCTTTGGCTTTCTTTGCTGCGTCTTGGCAGCTGCTTAGAGGACAATTTGGTGTTTTTAACAAGAGAACATTAATTTTTACTTTGGTGACGCTGTGCCTTACAGGCACAGCTCATCATGTTTTTGTGCCTGTTGGCTCTGAGCTGGAGCCTTCGCTGATAGCGGATGGCGGCGGTCTTATAGGCGGCCTTTTGCTGAAGCTGCTGCGTTCCTTTGCCGGTGATGTGACGGTTTACGTCATTCTGGCCTTAGGCTGGCTGTGGCTGCTTGGCTTGGTGCTGCCGCTACGCAAATGGTGGGAGCGGTGGCAGGATTACCTGACCTCCGACGAGATTACGCTGGTGCGCCCCGACGACAAGGTGAGGGAGGAGCGTGTGCATCCCGAGCCTGCGGTAAGAGCTGTGTTCAAGCGCAAGAGTGCCGTGCCTCAACAGCGTCCTGCTACTGCGGATAATGTTATCAGCAACTATACCAGCCCCGAGTTTGATGCCTTCAACGAGGGCGTGCAGAAGAAAAGTGCTTTCAGAAGCATTTTAGGCTTTACGAAAAACAAGAGCGTTTACGAAAAATCTCCTTTAAAAGAGGAAATAGAGCGTGACCCGGTGCAGCTGCCCGAATGGGAGCAGTCTAAACCCGAGGTCATTGTAAGACCGATTATCAATTATGACGATGATTACGAGCCGGACAGCCGCTTTCTGGATGATGCGGAGCCGCAGGCTGCCGAACCCGAGCCTGAGCCGGAGCGTCCTGCTTCCGTAATCCGCAATACCTATCGCGAGGAGGCTGCAGCGTTTGCAGCGCCTGCCAAGGCGGAGCCGCAGCCTGAGCCTGAACCGGAGAAGCCGGCCGTAACGATTTTTGACAGTGCAGATAAAATTGCCGCAGCGGCGCCTGCACAGCAGACCGCTGCAGCATATGAGCCCGAAGCGCAGGCCGCGAGCAGCTATCAGCTGCCCCCGCTGGAGCTTCTTGATACGCCGAAGGCCAGTGACCCGTCCGCCTATCAGAAGGACATCATGGACCAATGTGCGGTGCTGGAGCAGACTTTGGCAGACTTCAAGGTGCGCGCCAGAGTTGTTGCCGTAACGCGCGGACCGTCGGTTACCCGCTTTGAGCTGGAGCCTGCGGCAGGCGTGAAGGTAAGCTCGGTGGTGAACCTTGCGGATGATATTGCCCTGCGTCTGGCTGCGCCCGGTGTGCGTATCGAGGCGCCGATTCCCGGCAAATCCGCCATCGGCATCGAAGCGCCGAACACGAAGAACGATCCCGTATGCTTCCGTGAGGTTGTGGAGGCAGGCAGTGTGCGCAATGCCAAGGAGCATCTGTGCATCGGTCTGGGCAAGGATATCAGCGGTGATATTATTTCCGCCGACCTTGCGAAAATGCCCCACCTTCTGGTAGCAGGCTCCACAGGCTCCGGCAAATCGGTGTGCATCAATACGATTATCGCCGGTCTTTTGTACCGTGCTACCCCGGACGAGGTTAAACTGATTCTTGTCGACCCTAAGGTCGTAGAATTGTCTAATTACAACGGTATTCCGCATCTTTTAACACCTGTTGTCACCGAGCCGAAAAAGGCAGCCAGCGCGCTGCACTGGGCGGTAGCGGAAATGGAGCGCCGTTATAAGGCGTTTGCCGACAGCCGTGTGCGTGACATCAAAACCTATAACGCACAGGCCGCCGAAAAGATGCCTTATATCGTAATCATCATCGACGAGTTATCCGACCTGATGATGGTAGCCAAGGTTGATGTTGAGGATGCCATCCTGCGTCTGGCACAGAAGGCCCGCGCTGCCGGTATCCATCTGATTCTGGCAACCCAGCGTCCGTCCGTAGATGTTATTACAGGCATCGTCAAGGCGAATATTCCTTCACGTATTGCTTTCGCCGTATCCTCGCAGACAGATTCGCGCACCATTATTGATATGGGCGGTGCCGAAAAGCTGCTGGGCAAGGGCGATATGCTCTTTTACCCCATGGGCTACAACAAGCCCGTGCGTGTGCAGGGTGCCTTCGTCAGCGATGATGAGCTGAATAAAATAGTAGATTTCATTATCAAGCAGTCCATTCCTGTAAATTACAGTGAAGAGGTAACAGAGCAGGAGCTGGAATGTGATAATAAAGGCCATAATGCCGAGGATGCAGGCTCCAATGCGCCTGCAGAGGATGAGCTTTTTGAGGATGCCCTGAGCCTTGTGCTGGACATGGGGCAGGCATCAAGCTCCATGCTGCAGCGACGCTTCCGCATAGGCTATACGCGTGCGGCGCGTCTGGTAGATACCATGGAGGAGCTGGGCATTGTCGGTCAATCTGTGGGCAGCAAGCCACGAGAGGTTATAATGTCGCGTAAGGAAGCAGAGGAACGCTTCCTGCGCCGTGAATAAGCGGAGGTGCAGGCGAAATGGATGATAAGGAAAAGACTGTCGGCGCAATTTTAAAAGAAGCAAGACTGGCCAAGGGTATCTCTCTTGCTGATGCCGAAAAGGCTACCAGTATCCGCAGCCGTTATCTGCAGGCTGTAGAAAATGACGAATATGACAAGACTCCGGGCGAGGTTTTCCTGAAGGGAATAATCCGCAACTACGGTAATTATCTGGGACTGAACGGTCCGGAGCTTGTTAATGAATATAAAGCAAGTGCTGCCGGTATGGCGGCAGAGGCTGTACGCAGCCAGGGTATCCGCGAGGTGGAAAAGGTCCGCCTCAATATCCAGCTGAAGGATAAGCGTGATATCGGCAGCGGTACAGGCCGCTTTGAAATGCCGGGTTTGCCGAAGCTGCCGATGAAGCAGTGCCTGGCAGGCTTAGCAGCGGTAGCGGTGCTCACGGCAGGCTATTTTGCTATTCCCGCTACGATTAACTATTTTAAAAATATGCCTAAGGATGAGGCCAAGCAGACCGAGCAGGTTAAGCCTGAAGCTAAAGCACCCGCAGTGCTGGACAAGGTTACCGTTGACCTGGAGGCCGAGGGTGACTGCTGGCTGGAGGCAAGTGCCGACGGCAAGGAGCTTTTTGCCGGCATTCTGCATGCTAAGGAAAGCAAGCATTTCGAGGCTAAGGATAAGCTGATTGTCAAATATGGCAATATCGGCGTTGTACGCATTAAGGTGAACGGCGAGGCTGTTGACCTGAAGGGCGAGCATGGCGTGGCCGTCAAGACCTATCTGCGCAACGCTCCCGCACAGCCTGTAGCTAAGGCAGAGGAGGCTGCACCGCAGCCCGTAGCCGAAACCAAGGCCGCACCTGCTGCCGCAGTAGAGGAAGCAGCACCGCAGCCCGCTGCAGCCGCACCTGCGCCGAAGTCAGAGGAACCGAAGCCGCAGGCTGAGGTTAAGCCGGCTGAGCCGCAGCAGCCGCAGGCTGCCGGCGAAGTGAAGGCCGATAAGAAGAAATAATAATTTGTTCAGGAGTTTTTAATGAAACAGTTTTTACCGATTTCCGCTCAGGAAATAGCCGAGCGTGGCTGGGAGCAGATTGACTTTCTGTTTATCAGCGGCGATGCTTATGTAGACCACCCCTCCTTCGGTCCGGCAGTAATCTGCCGTGTACTGGAGGCGCAGGGCTACAAGGTAGCTATGCTGTGCCAGCCGCGTTGGGATAAAGCAGAATATCTGGCAGAGCTGGGCAAGCCGCGACTGGGCGTGCTTATTTCCGGCGGCAACCTTGACTCCATGCTGTGCCGTTATACGGCAGCCAAGAATGAGCGTTCTGTCGACAAGTATACTGCAGGCGGCGCGGTGGGACAGCGTCCCGACCATGCTACGGCCGTTTATGCGCAGCTCGTCAAAAAGCTGTGGCCGGATATGCCCGTAGTTATCGGCGGCATTGAAGCCAGCCTGCGCCGTTTTGTGCATTTCGACTACTGGGAAAACAAGCTGATGCCCTCTATCTTAGAGGCCAGCGGTGCGGACCTTTTGGTTTACGGCATGGGCGAAAAGCAGATTATGGAAATTGCCGATTATCTTGCAGGCGGTGCCAGCGCCGAGGATATGCATTATATCCGCGGTACGGCCTATATGTCCGACACTCTGCCTGACGAGGAATATGTGGAGCTTCCCGACTGGAAGGCTATCAAGGACGACCGCAAGGAATTTGCCAGAGCCTTCAAGCTGCAGAGCAAGGAGCAGGACCCGTTTTATGGCAAAATCGTAGTCCAGAAGGGACAGAAGAAATATATCGTGCAGAATCCGAACATCTTCCCGCTGACGATGGAGGAGATGGACGCTATCTATGATTTGCCCTATATGCGTAAGTGGCATCCGAGCTACGATGCCAAGGGCGGCGTAGCGGCGCTGGAGGAGGTTCAGTTCAGCTTAGTCAGCAGCAGAGGCTGCTTCGGCAGCTGTTCCTTCTGCGCTATTCATGCGCATCAGGGACGCATCATTCAGGCGCGCAGCCATGAATCTATTCTGCGCGAAGCTAAGATTCTGACACAGCTTGACGGCTTCAAGGGCTATATCCATGACGTTGGCGGCCCTACGGCCAACTTCCGCCATCCTTCCTGTGCCAAGCAGCTGAAATACGGCGTGTGCAAGGACAGACAGTGCCTGTTCCCCAAGCCGTGCCCCAATATTGATGCCGACCACAGCGATTATATAGCGCTTTTGCGCAAGCTGCGCGCTTTACCGGGCGTCAAGAAGGTGTTTATCCGCAGCGGTATCCGTTATGATTATATGCTGGCGGATAAAAAGCAGGATTTCCTGGATGAGCTGTGCCGCTATCACATCAGCGGTCTGCTGAAGGTGGCGCCCGAGCATATCGCACCGCAGGTTCTGGCGCGTATGGGCAAGCCCGGCAAGGAAGTTTATCTGAAGTTTATGCGCCTTTATGCGCAAAAAAATAAAGAAATCGGCCTGCCGCAATATCTGGTGCCGTACTTTATTTCCAGCCATCCGGGCTGCACGCTGAACAATGCTATTGAGCTGGCAGAGTTTTTGCGTGATATCAAGCACAATCCGGAGCAGGTGCAGGACTTTATTCCTACTCCCGGCAGTGCGGCGACGGCGATGTATTATTCCGGCGTTGACCCGGAAAGCGGCGAAACCGTATTTGTGGCCCGCAATCCGCATGATAAGGCAATGCAGCGTGCGCTGATGCAGTACCGTGCTCCGCGCAACCGCAAGCTGGTGCTGGAGGCGCTGCAGAAGGCAGGCCGTATGGACCTTGTGGGCAGCGGACCTAAATGTCTGCTGCATACGGAGCAGGAGCAGCGCGGCGGAGCGCGTGGCGCGAAGCGTGATGCATCTCGCGGACCGAAGCGTAATGCAACCCGCAGTGCTGCGGGCAGTGGAGCGCGTAAGGCAACGCGCAGTATCGCTTCAGGCAGTACCGGTGGAAAAAGGCGTGAGGATAAGCGCCGCAGATAGTAACGGAGGGATGAGATGATCCGTTGTATCTTTTTAGTGCTGATATTGGCCGGAATACTGACGGGAGGCTGCGGTGAGCAGCCTGCTCCTGTACAGAACGCAGGGGCAAAAACCGTTATCCTGTATTCCGAGCTTGATAATAAATTTACTGAAAATCTGGTGGATGCCTTTAACAAGGATAATAAGGCTAAGCTGCAGCTGAAGGCTGTTTACGAGCTGAAGCCCGGCGGGGAGCTGCCGGACGTTGTGCTGGCCGAACAGCGCACGCTTGCCGGCCTGAAGCGTCAGGGACGCCTGAAGCCTGTGGCCTTTGCCGATGGCGACAGACTGCCGCAGAAATTCCGTGACGCAGATTTAAGCTGGTACGGCGTTTTCTATGATCCGATAGTTTTTCTGGTCAACCAGCAGTATGCACGTACTGTCGGTCAGGCCAATATCTGCAGCTGGCAGGATTTGGCAGGAAAAGAGCAGCTGCGCATTGCTCTGGAAAATTTATCCGACAGCAACAGCACGCAAAACTTTCTGGCAGGTCTGGCAGATCGCTTCGGCGAGGATGAATCGCTGGAGTATTTAGGCAATATCAACCGCTTTATCGGGCAATATGCCAAGTTTCCCTTTACACCTGTGCGCATGGCGGCGGTAGGTGATGCGGATGTGGCCATAACAAGACAAAGCTACGTTTTTAAATATCTGGAAAATAAATTTCCCGCTTATGTTGTCTATCCTAAGGAGGGTACGCCGGTAAATCTTTTCTGCGTAGGCTTGTTTAAGAACACTGCCGATGATTTGCAGGGTATTGCCGTTATGGAATGGCTTTTGACAAGCGAGCAGGTGCAGGCGATAGCGCAGGAAAATGCTACAGGCTATCTTTTCCTGTTCCCGCGTGGCTTTGACGAGGCTGCTGCCGATGCAGATAAAATCTGGCTCAACAGCAGCTATCTGGAGCCTGATAAGCAGGACGGACTGACGAATAAGTGGCTGAGTAAGGTACGTTTCAGTAAATAGTGATTAGTGAACAGTGATTAGTCATTAGTCATCAGTAATTAGTGATTAGATTATAGTGATTTATGCTCTTGCTTGCTGTCCCGACAGCTAGAGTGAGGGCAGCAGGTTTTGGAGGTAAAGAATGAAAATAGGTATGGTCAGCCTCGGCTGTCCCAAAAATCTGGTAGATTCTGAAGTTATGCTGGGTATTATCAAGGATAAGCAGCTGGAGATTACCAACGATCCCGCAGATGCCGAACTGATTATTGTTAATACCTGCGGTTTTATCGAAAGTGCGAAGGAGGAATCCATCAGCACAATTTTACAAATGGCGCAATACAAGGAGGAGGGCAGCTGCAAGTATCTGATTATGACAGGCTGCCTCGGCCAGCGCTATGCAGACGAGCTTTTCGAAAGCATGCCGGAGGTTGACGCTATCGTCGGCACCGACAGCTTTACCGATATCGGCTGGGTTATTGACCAGGTGCTGGCAGGCAAGCGCGTAAAGCACTTGCAGAAGCTGGAAAGCAAAAATGTGCAGGCACTGCCCAGAATGCTGACTACGCCTGATTACATGGCGTATCTGAAAATTGCCGAGGGCTGCGACAACTGCTGCTCCTACTGCATTATTCCGCAGCTGCGCGGTCCCTACACCAGCCGTCCTTATGATGAGGTTATGGCAGAGGCAAGAAGCCTTGCTGCTCACGGCGTCAAGGAGCTGATTGTAGTTGCGCAGGACACTACCCGCTATGGCGAGGACCTCACCGGCAAGCTGCTTTTGCCGCAGCTGCTGCGTGATCTCAACGAGCTGGAGGGCATTGAGTGGATTCGCGTTATGTACCTGTATCCCAACAACTTTACGGACGATTTGATTGCAGCCTTTGCCGAATGCGACAAGGTGTGCAAGTATATTGATATTCCTCTGCAGCATGCCAGCGACAGACTGCTGGAAAGCATGAATCGCTATGATACACGCGCGCAGGTAGAAGAGCTTCTGGCCAAGCTGCGTGAGCGTATTCCGGGAATTACTATCCGCACTACCTTTATTGTGGGCTTCCCCGGTGAAACCGACGAGGATTTTGCGGAGCTGATGGACTTTGTTGAAAAGCAGCGCTTTGAAAACGCAGGCGTGTTCCAGTATTCCCAAGAGGAGGGCACTGTGGCGGGCGCTATGGAAAACCAGATTGAGCCTGAGGTTAAGGAAAACCGCTATCATGAGCTGATGGCGCTGCAGGCAGGTATTTCCGAAGAAATCCATCAGGAGCGCGAGGATGAGGAGCTGGACGTTATCGTCGAAGGCTTTGATGAAGAAAACCCCGCTCTTGCGGTAGGACGTTCCTATCACGAGGCACCCGATATCGACGGCAACATCTTTATCGAAAATGCCGCCGAGCTGGAGGTAGGCCAGATGGTAAGAGTGCGTATTCTGCAAGGCTTTACCTATGAAATGGTGGCAGAGCTGGTTTAAGAGCGTTGCTGTAAGAGTCAAAATAACCGGTGAGAGGGTGACAGCAGGATGAAGGTTGAAATCATTACTACCGGGACGGAGCTGCTGCTGGGTGAAATTTTGAACACCAATGTGCAGTATTTATCCCGCAAGCTGAATAATATAGGCTTTGATGTTTTATATCAAACTACGGTCGGAGATAATCCGGAGCGTATGCGCGCAGTGCTGGAGCAGGCTATGCAGCGCGCCGATATCATCATTACCAGCGGCGGTCTGGGGCCGACGCGCGGTGATATTACCAAGGAGATGGTGATGGAGGTTTGTCATACCGAAGGCTATCTCGATTTGGATACATGGGGACGCATAGATGCATATTTTGCCAAGAAGGGACTTTGCCCTTCGCAAAATAACGAAAAGCAGGCGTATGTGCCCATCGGGGCCGAGGTACTGCAGAACGACGTGGGTACCGCTCCCGGACTGTGGCTGGAATATAAGGACAAAATCTTCATTATGCTGCCCGGACCTCCGAGCGAGCTTACGGATGTGTGCGAAAAGCAGCTGCTGCCGCGAATGCTGCAGCGCTTCAGCGAGCACGGCATTATCATGTCGCGCACTCTGCATCTGCGTGGTATCGGCGAATCCATGGTGGCATCCAAGCTCGACGAGCTGATTATGGCGCAGACGAATCCGACGATTGCGCTTTATGCCCGCTACGGTGAAATTCTCATCAGGCTTACGGCGAAGGCTGCCAATGACAAAGAGGCAGCCGTAATGCTCGACGCTATGGAATCCAGGGTACGCAAGAGCGTTGATAATTATATATACGGTGTGGATGATGCCACTCTGGCGGCCTGCTTAGGGCAGGAGCTGCTGAAGCAGGGCAAAACTATTGCCTTTGCGGAATCCTGCAGCGGCGGTCTTGCCAGCAGCCTGGTTACGGATGTGCCGGGCAGCAGCGAGTATCTGCTGGGAAGCATTGTCAGCTACACTAACATGGCCAAGCAGAAGCTGCTCAATGTACAGGCAGATACGCTGGCCAAATACGGTGCTGTCAGCCGCGAAACCGCCTGCGAAATGGCGCTGGGCGTGCGCAAGCAGCTGGGCAGTGATTACGGTGTGAGCATTACGGGCAACGCCGGACCGGGAGCCAGTGAGGGCAAGCCGGTAGGCCTTGTATATATTGCCGTTGCCACTGACGATGTGGTATATTGCCAGGAGCACCGTTTTATGTCTACAAGAACAGAAAATAAGCTGAGAATAGCTCAGACAGCTATTTCCATGGCTATTGATAAATTATTAGAAGAAAAAAACAATATGGAGGATAAACATTAATGACCATTCAAAAAGAGATGTTCGGCAGCTTAGAGCTGGACAAAAAAATTGTAACCGCCTTGACTGACATGGGCTTCGAAGAGCCTTCTCCGATTCAGGCCGCTACTATTCCCCTGGTGCTCGAGGGTAACGACGTTATCGGCCAGGCACAGACCGGTACCGGCAAAACTGCTGCTTTCGGTATTCCTCTGGTACAGGCAATTACCGACTTCAAGCATATTCAGGCACTGATTATGACTCCTACCCGTGAGCTGGCTATTCAGGTTGCGGAAGAGGTCGGCAAAATCGGCCGTACCCGCCGCGTGCGTGCACTGCCTGTTTACGGCGGTCAGCCGATTGAACGCCAGATCCGTGCGCTGCGCAACAATGTGCAGATTGTTATCGGTACCCCGGGCCGTCTGATTGACCATATCAACCGCGGTACTATCCATCTGGACCATATCAAATTCCTCGTACTGGACGAGGCTGACGAAATGCTGGATATGGGCTTTGTTGATGATATCGAAGAAATTATGCGCAGCCTGCCGGTTGAACGCCAGACTCTGCTGTTCTCCGCAACTATGCCCCGTCCGATTCTGAGCCTGACCAAGAAGTATATGAAGGCGCCGAAGAATGTAACCATTTCCAAGGAAGAGCTGACTGTACCTCTGATTGAGCAATATTACTTTGAAACTAAGGATAAGATTGAAGGCCTGTGCCGTCTGCTGGACGCAGAAATCGACGGCAAGCTGATTATCTTCTGCCGCACCAAAAAGGGTGTTGACGACCTGTCTATCGCACTTTCCAGCCGTGGCTACATGGCTGAGGGCCTGCATGGTGACCTGAGCCAGAACCAGCGTGACCGAGTAATGAAGAAATTCCGCGAGGGCGCTGTTGATGTACTGATTGCAACCGACGTTGCTGCCCGCGGTATCGACGTTGACAACATCACCCACGTTATCAACTTTGATATTCCGCAGGATCCGGAAAGCTACGTTCACCGCATCGGCCGTACCGGTCGTGCAGGCAACACCGGCGTAGCTATGACCTTCATCACTCCGCGTGAGTTCCGTCAGCTGAAGCTGATTGAGCGTACCGTCAAGACTAAAATCCAACGCCGTCAGCTGCCGACCGCTGCTAACGTTATCGAGCGTCAGCGCGACCAGATTATCAGCAAGATGCAGACTGTGCTGGAGCTGAACGCTTACCATGACTATATGCCGATTGCCGAAAGCCTGCTGGATGATTACAGCGCCGAAGAGGTTGCTGCCGCAGCTCTGAAGCTGATGCAGGAAGGCATTAAGGCTCTGGAGGCTCCGCAGGAGGATATCCTCTCCAAGGACCTGCGCAATACCGGCGGCCGTCCGGGCATGGTGCGCCTGTTCATCAACATCGGCCGCAGCCAGAAGATTATGGTTAAGGATATTGTCAGCACCATTGCCATCGAAGCAGACATTCCGGCGCGCGATATCGGTCTGATTAATATTTATGATAAGTTTACCTTTGTTGAAGTACCGGAGGATGTAGCCGAAAAGGTTATCGGTGCGATGAACAAGAACTTTATCAAGGGGTATAAGGTTAATATTGAGCCGGCGAAGGCAAGAAGATAATAAAAAGCCTCTCCTAGGGGAGAGGTGGCATCGCGTAGCGATGACGGAGAGGGGGAAAAGTACAGAGAGTGTAAACCCCTCTCAGTCGCCCTGACGGGCGCCAGCTCCCCCCCAAGGGGAGCCTTTCAATAAGCAAATTGCTAAGCTATCCCACCGAGGGGAGCCTTTCGATAAGCAAATTGCTAAGTTAACCCCCAATTGGAGGTGAATACCCATGGCGAATGAAATTTACGGCAACCTGAAGGGTATCCGTAATTCCGTTATTGAAGAATTAAAAACCTTTTATGATATCCGTCTGGAAGGCGGTCAGCTGCTGACTAGCGAGCTGGCTTTGCGTATGGCGGATGTTACTGATTTTATTAACCGCGAGGTGAGCGTTTACGTTGCGCGCAACGGTCAGGTGCTTGCCGTATCGGTGGGCAATGATCAGAGTGTGGAGCTGCCTCCGGTTGAGGGCAGACGCGGTGCCAGCCGTTTGAGCGGTGTGCGCTGCGTGCATACCCATCCCAACGGCAATCCGCTGCTCAGCGGTGTGGATATTTCCGCGCTGAAGAATAACCGCTTTGATGCGATGATTGCTGTCGGCGTTACTTCGCCGGATATCAGCCAGTCGCAGATGAGCTTCGGCATGATTACCGGTATTGACAATAACGAGCAATATCAGGTGGAATGCTACGGACCGCTGACGCTGCAGGAGGCGGAGGGAGTGTTCTTCCCGAATCTGGCGGCAATGGTGGAGCGCATCCTTGACAAGCAGACGGGCAGTGCCAGTCTGGCGCAGGGAACAGAGCGGGCGATTATCGTGGGCATGGAATACGGTGCCCCCAACAGCAGCGGCTGGACGGCCGAGGATTCCTTGGAGGAGCTGAAGCAGCTGGCAGATACTGCCGGTGCGGAGGTTGTGGCACGCTTCCTGCAGAAGCGCCCCAAGCCGGACCCGGCGTTCTTTATCGGCCGCGGCAAGGTGCAGGAGCTGGCGCTTTATGTGCAGCAGGAGAACGTAGACCTGTGCATTTTTGACGATGAGCTGTCGCCGGCACAGCAGCGTAATATCGAGCAGTCAATGGGTGTGCGTGTGCTTGACCGAACGGCGCTGATTCTTGATATTTTTGCTCAGCGTGCGCATACTAATGAAGGCAAGCTGCAGGTTGAGCTGGCGCAGCTGCAATATACGTTGCCGCGCATTATGGGCAAGGGCCTGGCGCTGTCGCGTCTTGGCGGCGGCATCGGTACCCGCGGTCCCGGCGAAACTAAGCTGGAGGTTGACCGCCGTCGTATCCGCGACCGCATTGCTTATATTAAGGAATGCATCGGCAAGGTTAAGAGTGTGCGCACTCTGCACAGGGCCGGACGTGCGAAGGCAAGTGTGCCTACGGTAAGCCTTGTTGGTTATACCAACGCCGGCAAATCAACACTTTTAAATACGCTGACTAATTCGGATATCTACGCGCAGGACCAGCTTTTCGCAACGCTGGACCCGACTACGCGCCAGTTAGACCTGCCGAATAAGCAGCAGGCGATTTTAACCGATACCGTCGGCTTTATCCAACGCCTGCCGCATCAGCTTGTTGCAGCCTTCCAGTCTACGCTGGAGGAGGTTGTGCAGTCTGACGTGCTGCTGCATGTTATTGATGTCAGCCATGAGCTGTATAAGGAGCAGGCTGCAGCAGTTTATCAGGTTCTGGATGAGCTGGGTGCCAAGGATAAAACGATTATCACGGTTTATAATAAAATTGATAAGCTGCCGCCGGATTCCGGTCTGGCAGAGCGTTTGAGCAAGGAAGAAAACAGCATCTGCATTTCCGCTAAGGCACGTTATAATCTTGACGGCCTGCTGGCGCTGATTGCAGAAAACCTGAAGCTGAAGGCGGTAGAGGAGAGCTTCCTCGTGCCTTACAGCGATTCCGCTGCGGTTGGACGCTTGCATGATGCAGGCACGGTACTGGAGCAGGAATATCTGGCGGAGGGCACACTGCTGAAGGTGCGCCTGGACGCGGAGCAGGTGCAGCAGTTTGCCAAGTATCTTGCTGCAGATGCCAAGGCTTAGGATGAATTGGCGCAATGCCAAAAAATATAAAAATATCAGGTGAGAATTTTGGTTGATTACAATGCATTAGAGCAGGCAGCCTTAGCTGAGGTTGCTAAACATACTGCAGAGCTGGAAGCAGCAGCTTTGTACAATACTGAAAAGGTTATTGCGGCTTTCCGTAATAACATGGTTTCCGACTACTACTTGAAGCCTACTACTGGCTACGGCTACAGTGATGTGGGCCGCGATACTCTGGATTTGATTTATGCCGAGCTGTTCAAAACCGAGGCAGCATTGGTACGTTCTCAGTTTGTCAGCGGCACTCATGCGCTGGCAGTTGCTCTGCTGGGCAACCTGCGCGCAGGCGATGAGCTGATTGCCGTAACTGGTGCTCCTTATGACACTATGCAGACTATTATCGGCTCTCCAGTTAAAACTCCAGGCTCTTTGGTTGACTTGGGCGTAACCTATAAGGAAATCCCCATGACCGGTGATCACGTTGATCTGGAGGCTGTTAAGAAGGCTGTTACCTCCAAGACTACGATGATTCATATTCAGCGCTCCTGCGGCTACAGCAGCGAACGTAAAACTATTGACGTTGAGGAAATCGGCCGTATCTGTAGTGCTGCTAAGGAAGCTAACCCGAATGTTATCTGCTTTGTCGACAACTGCTACGGCGAGTTTATCGAAAAGCAGGAGCCTACCGAGGTTGGCGCTGATTTGATGGCCGGTTCTCTGATTAAAAATCTTGGTGGCGGTCTGGCTCCGACCGGCGGTTATATTGTCGGCCGTGCCGATTTGGTTGAGAACGCTTCCTACCGTCTGACCGCTCCCGGTCTGGGCGGCGAGATGGGTGCAACATTGGGTGACACTGCTCGCGAGTTCTATCAGGGACTTTTCCTTGCTCCGCATATTGTGGTGCAGGCTGTTAAGACTGCTGTTTTTGCGGCTGCTGTTTTCAAAGGCCTGGGCTATGCTGTTAAGCCTCTGCCGGAGGAACGCCGCAGCGATATTATTCAGGCTATTACCTTGGAAAGCAAGCAGCGTTTGTGCGATTTTTGCGTGGCTATTCAGGGCAATTCTCCTGTTGATGCGCATGTTGAGCCGGTTCCGAGTCCGCTGCCGGGTTATCAGGATGAGATTATTATGGCTGCGGGTACCTTTGTACAGGGCGCTTCTATTGAGCTGAGTGCCGATGGTCCGTGCCGTGAGCCGTTTAATGTTTTCTTCCAGGGCGGTTTGACTTTTGAGCATGGTCGTCTGGCGATTATGGCGGCGGCTAAGCGTGTTGGGCCTAAAGAGGCGTAATAAAGCTAAAGATTCGTAATTAAATCTCATTCCGTTCAAAAGAATTGCGGGCGCTCGTTTCGTGTGGAACCAAGACGAAGTGCCGAAAAACTCGCGCTAAGCTAAAAAATTATGCAATATTAGCTTGCATAGCGCTCAGACAGTTTCGGCCCTTCGGTGGTTCCAAACACTTACTCGCTGCAATTATTATTTCTCTGCATGAGAATTTAATTACTCAATTTAGATTGCTCTTAACTTTGCAATAAGAATTTAATTACTCAATTTAGTTTGCTCTTAGCTTTGCAATAAGATTTCGGTTACTCAATTTATATTGCTCTTAGCTTTGCAATAAGAGTTCAGTTACTCAATTTAGTTTGCTCTTAACTTTGCAATAAAGTTTCGGTTACTCAATTTAGTCTGGCATCGAATTGACGTCAATTTTGATGGCGGAGTTGTTTAAGGATGATTTATATGAATAACATGGCAGTATGTAATTATATAGTGGGCGTGCTGGGCGCGGTTATCGGCGGTCTGATTATGCAGGCGGCGGCAGCCTTTCCGCTGGAGTTTACGGAGAATGGCCCCGGCCCAGGCTTCTGGCCTTTTTCGCTGGGCGCGGTGCTGGGCGCTGTTTCGGTTTTGCTGCTGCTTTATACCTTTATCAATAAAACTGATTTACATGGCGTGAAGGTGCAGCTTTCTTCGACAGGCAACAAGCGCGTTTATTTAATGATGGGATTTGTTGTTGTGTTCTGCGTGCTTATCAGCATTCTTGGCTTTTATCCGGCAGCGGCACTTATGATTCCGGCTGTTATGCGTCTTATGGATTATCGCAATTATAAGGTAATCGGCCTGACAACGGTGCTGTGTCTGCTGTTTATTTATCTTGTTTTCGGCATGCTGCTGCATACGCAGATGCCGCAATCTATATTCATGGAGTAGGGGGTCATACTGATGGTTGATATAATGAGCGCATTAAATATGATTTTCGTCCCCATGAATCTGCTGGGACTTTTCTTCGGCGTGCTGGTTGGCATTGCCTTCGGCTGTATGCCGGGCCTGAGCGTTAACATGGGTCTGGCGCTGCTGTTTCCGCTGGCCTTTACCTTCCACGGTATCGGCGGAATTCTGATGCTGCTGGGAATTTACTGTGGTGCGATTTACGGCGGCAGTATTTCGGCAATCCTGTTGAAAACTCCGGGTACGCCTGCTTCCGTAGCGACTACTCTGGACGGCTATCCGATGGCGACGAAGCTGGGGCAACCCGGACGTGCTCTCGGTCTTTCCACTTTGGCCAGCACCTTCGGCGGTATTTTCAGTACCATCTGCCTGATTTTGCTGGCACCGCAGCTGGCGAAGGTTGCACTGCAGTTTTCCAAGCCGGAATATTTTGCTCTGGCTATCTTCGGTCTCAGCATTATTACGAGTGTTTCCTCCGGCAGTGTTATCAAGGGCATTATGGGCGGTCTTATCGGTCTGTTCCTGGCAACAGTCGGCATTGACGGTATGAGCGGTGCTATCCGCTTTACCCTGGATACCAACTATTTTATGGGCGGTGTGTCCTTTATCCCTGTGCTTATCGGCGTGTTCGCCTTTGCGCAGGTGTTGAGCAGTATAGAGGATTATTACCACAATGAACGCAAGGAGCAGCATATGATGCTGGACCGTCTGCTGCCTTCGTTTGACGATATCAAGAGGGTGTTCAGCACGCTTTTGCGTTCCTCCTTCATCGGCACCTTCATCGGCTGTGTGCCCGGTACTGGCGGCGATATTGCTTCCTTTGTTTCTTATGATCAGGCGAAGCGCTGGTCTAAGCACAGTAAGAACTTCGGCAACGGTGAGCCCGAGGGCATTGTAGCCTCCGAGGCAGGCAACAACGCTGTTTCCGGCGGTGCCTTCATCCCGGTACTGACGCTGGGTATTCCCGGCGACGGCGCAACGGCAATCATGATGGGTGCGTTGATGGTTCAGGGCCTGCAGCCCGGTCCCTTGCTCTTTGTGGAGAAGGCGCCTGATGTTTATGCCATTTTCATCGGTCTGCTTTTAGCTAACGTGATTATGGGTATCATGGGCTTTTCGTTAATCAGACTTTTTATGAAGGTCGTTAACGTGCCTGTACACATTCTGCTGCCGATTATCGTGATGATGACCTTCGTCGGTACTTATTCCTACAATAATTCGCTGAACGATGTTTATCTGATGGTGGCAAGCGGTTTCCTGGGTTACTTTATGAACAAGCTGGGCTTTTCCATGTCGGCGATTATCATCGGCATTATCTTAGGCGGTATGGCAGAGCAGAACTTTGTCGGCTCGCTGATTATGAGTGACGGCAGCTTCAGTATCTTCTTCCAGCGTCCGCTGTGTTTATTCTTCTTGGTGGCAGCTCTTTTATCCCTGCTTTCGCCGCTTTTTGGCAAGCTGTTCAAAAGAAACTAAATTTTACTTGACAAACTCCCTATGTTTGGCTAAACTAAGCATATAAAGGGAGTAGCTTGCACGCATGGCGTGTTCACTCTGTCGTCAGTACGATTGCTTCGGCAATCCGGCTTTGTGACTAAGTAGCGAGACTTTGTTGTAATTTTATTGCAGCAATGTCTCGCTTTTTTGTATTTAGGGACAGCTGCAGCTCAAGGAGGAAGAAAATGGAAATAGCTTTACAGTTTGTTTTGTTGGCCTTAGGCTTTGTGATGCTCGGTAAGGGAGCGGATTGGTTTGTAGAGGGCGCGGCAGGTATTGCCATGCGCTTCGGCATTCCGCAGCTGGTAATCGGCCTTACTATCGTAGCGATGGGCACCAGCGCACCGGAGGCAGCGGTAAGTATCGCTGCTGCAGTTAAGGGTAATGCGGATATTACTATCGGCAATATTGTCGGCAGTAATATTCTTAACATACTTGTTATTTTAGGTCTTGCGGCATCCATTGTGCCGATTGCGGTAGCGCGTTCTACCGTACGCATCGAAATCCCCTTCATGATTGCTGTTACCGCACTGCTGTTTTACCAGGGACGCGACGGCAGCATCAGTCTGGCTGACGGCGGCGTGCTCATGGTAGCCTTTGCCGCATATATGATGTATCTGTACACCATGGCGATGAAGAGCAATGTCGACAGTGATCTGGAGGAGCCCGGCCTGCCGCTGGGACGCTGCCTGTTGGGTGCAGTTGGCGGCTTGGCGCTGATTATTGCGGGCAGTAATGTTACCGTAGGTGCAGCAACCTCTATTGCAACCTATGCAGGACTCAGCGAGCGCTTTATCGGCCTGACGATTGTGGCTTTGGGCACCTCGCTGCCGGAGCTGTTCACCTCTGTAGCGGCGGCACGCCGCGGCAATGCGGATATTGCCATCGGTAATATCGTCGGCAGCAACATTTTCAATATTCTTTTCGTAGTAGGCTTGTCCTCGCTGATTATCGACATTCCCTTCGCGTCTGCCTTCAACTTCGATACCTATGTAGCGCTTGGTGCGGCAGTGCTTCTGTGGCTGTGCGTGCTGCGTAATCAGCGCCTGCAACGCTGGGCCGGTGCGCTGATGCTGGTGTGCTATGCGGCGTATCTGGGATATGTTTTGTAATCACAGCATTATAATGTAAAAAAATTAACATTTATCTTCCGCAAGCAGTAAAAATCTCTTGCCTGCTTGCGGAATTTATGGTAAAATATTTTGGTGTAAAAATAACACACGCAGGAAAATTCATCTGTTGCTACGTTTTGCCGCGTAGAGAAGAATTATAACCCATTCCTGCGGAGGAAAAAACAGGAGGAAACAAAAAATGGCTATTATCTCTATGAAACAATTACTTGAAGCTGGTGTACACTTTGGTCACCAAACCCGTCGTTGGAACCCTAAAATGGCTCCGTACATCTTCACCGAGCGTAACGGTATCTACATCATCGACCTGCAAAAAACCGTAAAAAAGGTTGACGAAGCTTACAACTTCATTCGTGAGGTTGCTGCTGCTGGCGAAAACATTCTGTTCGTTGGTACCAAAAAACAAGCTCAAGAAGCTATGAAAGAAGAAGCTACCCGTTGCAACATGTTCTTCGTTAACGAGCGTTGGCTGGGCGGCATGCTGACCAACTTCAAAACCATCCAAACCCGTATTGCACGTCTGCGCAAACTGGAAGCTATGGAAGCTGACGGCACCTTCGACCTGCTGCCGAAGAAAGAAGTTATCGGCCTGAAACATGAAATGGAAAAACTGACCAAATACTTGGGCGGTATCAAAGACATGAAAAAACTGCCGGGCGCTATGTTCATCGTTGACCCCCGCAAAGAGCACATCGCTGTTCTGGAAGCTCACAAACTGAACATTCCTATCGTTGCAACCGTTGACACCAACTGCGATCCGGACGAAATCGATCATGTAATCCCTGCAAACGACGACGCTATCCGCGCTGTAAAACTGCTGACTGCTAAAATGGCTGACGCTGTTCTGGAAGGCCGTCAAGGTATGCAAACCGAAGAAGCTGCTGCTGAAGAAGCTCCGGCAACCGAAGAAGCTGAATAATCCTAACGTTCATATATTACATTTTGAGGAGGAATAACTGATGGCTCAAATTACTGCTGCATTAGTTAAAGAACTGCGCGAGCGTACTGGCGCTGGCATGATGGACTGCAAAAAAGCACTGACCGCTGTAGAAGGCGATATGGACAAAGCAATCGACTTCCTGCGTGAAAAAGGTCTGGCTGCTGCTGCTAAAAAAGCCGGCCGTATCGCTGCTGAAGGCGTTGTTGGCTCTTTCGTAAGCGCTGACGGCAAGATCGGTGCAATCGTAGAAGTTAACTGCGAAACCGACTTTGTTGCTAAAACCGACGGCTTTAAAGAACTCGTTGAAAAAATTGCTGCTCATATCGTAGCTACCAAACCGGCTGACGTAGAAGCTCTGCTGGCTTCCGAGCTGGACGGCCAAACCGTTGAAGCTCTGGTAACCGCTAGCGTTGCTAAGATCGGCGAAAAGATTTCCGTTCGTCGTTTCGCTCTGTACGAAGCTCCGGAAGGCGTTGTTGCTGCTTACATCCATGGCGGCGGCAAAATCGGCGTTATTGTTGAATTAAAAGGCGGCAATGCTGAACTGGGTAAAGACGTTGCAATGCATGTTGCTGCTGCTAACCCGAGCTACCTGGAACGCTCTCAAGTACCGGCTGCTGAGCTGGAACACGAGAAAGAAGTTCTGTCCGAGCAAGCTAAAAACGAAGGCAAACCGGAAAAAATCATCGAGAAGATGGTTATGGGCCGTATTAACAAATACTATAAAGAAGTATGCCTGGTTGACCAAGAGTTCGTTAAAGATCCGGACCAAACTGTTGCCAAACTGGTAAAAGCTGCAGGCGCTGAAGTTCTGGCATTCTCCCGTTTCCAACTGGGTGAAGGCATCGAAAAGAAACAAGAGGACTTCGCTGCAGAGGTTATGTCTCAAATTAAATAATCCGTTTAGTTTGGACTGCAACTGAACATTTAAGGCTATCACAAGCAATTGTGGTAGCCTTTTTTGCACTGCAAAACTTTTAAAAAGTGTAAAATAGTATACATTTTTCCTGCTTGACTATACTCCTGCAAAAGAATATAATAACAACGTATTTTGTTTTAGCAGTCTAGTAAACTGCTGGGGAGGTTAATGTATAATGAATAAGTTTTTAAAATACGCTCTTGTGGGCGTACTGACAATGTTTGCTATCGTAGCTGCAGGCTGCGGCGGTTCTAAGGATGACGGCAAGGTAGATATGAATAAGCCCGTTATCGTAGGCGTAAACCCCGGTCCTCATGCTATTATTATGGATAACGTAAAGAAGATTGCCGAGAAAAAAGGCCTGAAGATTGAGGTTAAAGAGTTCAGCGATTTCGTAACTCCTAACTCCGCTCTGGCTGCCGGTGAAATCTGGGCTAACTGCTTCCAGCACGAGCCCTTCCTGAAGGCAACCATGAAGAAGGAACCTTCCTTCAAGCTGGCTAAGGCCTTTAACACCGCACTGTTCCCGATTAACATTTACTCTAAAAAATTGAAGCCTGGCGACACCATTCCTGACGGCGCAAAAATTGCTATCCCGAATGATCCGACTAACGGCGGACGTGCTCTGCTCGTGCTTGCTGCTCAAGGATTGATTAAGGTTAAAAACCCTAAGGATGTTACTACCAGTGTTAAGGATATTACCGATAATCCGCATCATTTCCAGATTATCGAGCTGGAGGCTGCAGCAATTCCCCGTAGCCTGGATGATGTAACCTGCGCTGCTATCAACACTACCTATGCTATCAGTGCCGGCCTTGATCCGGTGAAGGATCCTATTGTACGCGAAACCAAGGATTCTCTGTATGTAAACATCGTTGCCGTACAGGAAAAGGACCTGAACGATCCGCGTCTGAAGATTTTCCAAGAGGCTTATCAGTCCAAGGAAAATGCTGAGTTTATTGAAAAAACCTTCCCCGGCTCCGCATACCTGGGTTGGGATAACAAATAATGAGCTCATGGTCAACGCGCAAAACTCCTGCGGGAGCTTTGCCGTTGGCCTTTTGTCTATGCAAAGGTGGTTTTAATTATGGATATTCAAGCACATATTAATGAGGTATGGCCCAAGCTGCATGCCCTGGCGGAGCCTGCCTTCAAGGAAGTTAAGACAGCAGCTTTTCTGGCAGATTTTTTGCGTAAGCTTGGTTACGACGTAACAGAAAACGTCGGCAATACTACCGCACTTACCGCTGTGCTGGACAGCGGCAAGCCGGGACCTACGGTAGCAGTGCGCACCGATATGGACTGCCTGCTGTTTAAGAACGAGGACGGCTCGCTGGAGCCTATTCACGCCTGTGGCCATGATGCGCATATGACTATCGCTTTGGGCGTAGCAAAGCTGCTGCAAGAGCAGGGGCTTGCCTGCGGCCGCGTGAAGATTCTTTGCCAGCCTGCGGAGGAAATCGGCAGAGGCGCATTGGCAATGCTGGAGGCAGGAGCGCTGGATGATGTGCAGTACGCTTTGGGTTATCATGTAATGCCGAAGGATATGGCACGCAGCGGTCAGATTATCGCCCAGATTAACTGGACGGCCTGCACCCTGATGGAGGGCGAAATTCGCGGGTTGGCAGCGCACGGCTCCCAGCCGCATCTGGGCGTGAACGCTATTGATGCCGGTGCCGCCATCGTCAATGCCATCAACGCGCTGCACAGTAATCCGCTTTTGGGCGGCAGCATCAAGACTACCCGCTTCATGGGCGGTGCAGGCTCGCTCAACGCTATCTGCGACAAGGTAAGCATTGGCTTTGACCTGCGCAGTACGTCGAACGCAGAGATGCTGGAGCTGCGCCGCAAGGTAGAGGAGATCGTTGTGAATACGGCGAAGGTGTATGGCGCGGAGGCGGACTGTCATATCGTCGGCACCTGCCCGGCGGCGGAGGCTGATCCGTCACTGTTGGCGCTGACGCAGGAGGTAATTTCCGCAGAGCTGGGAGCGGGAGGACTGATTCCTGCTGCCAATATTACGGTAGGCGAGGACTTCAACTTCTTCAAGCAGGAGCGTCCGCAGCTGAAAACTGCCAGCCTGGGCATAGGCTGCGACCTGGAGCCGCGTCTGCATGACCGCAATATGCACTTTGACCACAGCGCATTGGCTAATGCAATCAATGTGCTGACAAATCTTACGCAGCGTATTTTATGCGTAAAGCCGTAAGCATATCCTGAAAAATTATAAAGCAAAAGGCTTCTGCAGTAAGGTGTTGCCAAACTGTGGAAGCCTTAATTTTACGCTTATGATTCTTTTTATGCTTCTTTTATAGCTGCAGCGATGGCTGCAACAGCCTTGTCTTTAAGGCCGGTTGCTTCGATGCAGGGCTTGAATGTTGCGTTTTTACAAACTTTAGTCATAGCCTTTTCGCTGCTGCCCTTGCCGCTGCTGCCGTAGGTGCAGACAGGGATAACTGTTTTACCGCTCAGGTCATTTTCCTCCAGGAAGGTGAGGATGATATTGGGGCAGGTGAACCACCAGATAGGGAACATCACCACAATGGTGTCATAATCCTGCAGGTTCTGCGGCTTTGCCTTAATTGCCGGGCGGGCGTTCTGCAGATTTTCTATCTTGGCCTGGCCTACGCAGATAAGGTAAGAGGAGGAATATTCTTTTACCGGCTCGATAGCAAAAAGGTCGGCGCCGGTTTGCTTGGCGGTGTCCTCGGCCAGCTTTTTGGTAATGCCTGTGCGTGTGAAATAGGCGATAAGAGTTTTCTTCATAATGGGAACCTCGCTTTCATATAGTAGTATTATAACACAATTTCGGACAAAGGCTGAATTTTCTTTACAGTTTTACTGTCAGCTTGTATATTTAGCTGATTTCATGTATAATAAAGTTAGTTTTTTCAAATGGAGGGATGTCGATGAAAAAATACTTTCTGCCTATAGGCAAACGACAGGAAGAGGTAGTGCTCCCCGAGGAGCGCGTTATATATGATATACACGGTAATGAATCCAGCGTCTGCGAGGACGTTGTTGCCGCTACTACCGAAGCAATCCGTAACCCGATTGGCACCAAGCCGCTGCGCGAAATTGTGCATGCAGGCGAAACTGTGGCCATCGTTATCAGTGATATTACCCGTCTGTGCGGCACGTCCGAATTTCTGCCGGTAATTGTGGCCGAGCTGAACAGTGTGGGCGTTAAGGATGAGGACATCACTGTTATTGTTGCTACCGGTACCCACCGCGGTCATACGCATGAAGAGGATATCACCGTTTGCGGCGAAGAGATGGTGCGCCGTCTGAAAATTGTTCAGCATGACTCCCGCAAGAGCGAGGATATGGTACTGCTTGGCAAAACCTCCTTCGGTAACGATGTTGCTATCAGCAAATATGTTGCCAATGCCGACAGAGTTATTCTGACCGGTGCCGTAACACTGCATCCCTTTGCAGGCTTTGGCGGCGGACGCAAGGCTGTTATGCCGGGCGTAGCAGCGTATGACAGCATCATGAAGAACCATTGCATGACTATGTCCCCAGTAGAAGGCGCAGGCTGCAACAAGTCCTGTGACGCAAGTCTGCTCGAGGGCAATCCCATTCATCAGGATATGTATGAATCCTGCAAGCTGCTGGAGCCGGATTTTCTGGTGAACACTGTATTTACTCCGGATGGAGAAATCAGCGAGGTTGTTGCAGGTCACTGGTACGAGGCATGGCAGAAGGGCTGCAAGGATTTGCTGGCTATGGCAGGCGTACACATCAAGCAGCTTGCTGATGTAGTATTTGCTTCCGCAGGCGGTTATCCCAAGGATCTGAACCTGTATCAGGCTACCAAGTGCCATATGAACGCACAGTTTGCGGTTAAGCACGGCGGTATTATGATTTTCACTTTGGACTGCCCGGATATCAAGGAGCCTGCTATTTTTACGGACTGCTTCAGCCGTAACGATATGGAGCAGTTTGAAAAGGATATCCGTGCCAATTTCACTATTCCGGCCTTTGTTGCCTTTAAAGCGCGCTGCATTGTCAACGATGTAACTGCCTATCTGGTAACACGTCCGGAGAATTTTGACTTTGTCCGCAAGACAGGTCATATTCCCTGCGCATCCTTGCAGGAGGCCTGGGAGCTGGCTCAGGAAAAGCTTGCAGAGCAGGGTAAAAAGGATTACAATATTACCATTATGGGTCATGCGTCTGCTACGCTGCCTATTTTGGATAAATAAAAAACAAAGAAAAAATTTTGGGGGGAATCTAATTATGAAAACAAGAAAAGTTGGTATTATCGGTTTAGGTCACGTTGGTGCACATGTTGCGTACAGCCTGGCTATTCAGGGCATTGCTGCTGAGCTGGTGCTGGTGGATCCTAAGGAATCCAAGCTGGCTGCCGAGGTACAGGATCTGCGCGACGCAATTTTGTATTGTCCGCATGATGTAAAAATCAACGGCGGTACCTACGCTGATCTGGGCGATTGCGATGCTATCGTCAACTGCATCGGTGATATCAATCTGCTTACCAGCGGTGACCGCTTAGACGAGCTTACCTTTACCGCTGCACAGGTTAAGGGCTATATCCATAAGGTTATGGCCAGCGGCTTCAACGGCTTTATCGTTAACATTACCAATCCCTGTGATGTTATTACCAATATCCTTTACCGCGAAAGCGGTCTGCCGAAAGGCCATGTAATCGGCACCGGCACCGGTCTGGATACCTCTCGTCTGGTATCTGCTTTATCCCTGCAAACCGGCGTTTCTCCGCAATCCATCAGCGCTTACATGATTGGCGAGCACGGTGCTTCCCAAATGGCTGCCTGGTCCTGCGTAAACTTCAACGGCATTCCTTTAAGCTCTCTGGAGCACGAGGATCCTAAATTCGCTTTTGACAAACCGGAGCTGCAAAAACGCGCTATCGGCGGCGGCTGGGTAACCTACAGTGGCAAGCACTGCACCGAATACGGCATCTGCTCTACCGCAGCACGTATGGTACGCTGCATTTTCAACGACGAGCAACGCATTATGCCTGCTTCCATGCTGCTTGACGGTGAATACGGCGAAAAGGATGTATTTGTAGGCGTTCCCGTACTGTTGGGCAAAAACGGTGCAGAGCGTGTGCTGGAGCTGCCTCTGACTGCCGAGGAGCTGGCAAACTTCCATAAATGCTGCGACGATGTACGCAAGAACATCAAAACCGCAGAAGGCATTGCTCCTGCCGAATGTAAATAATTTTTAAAGTATGTCTTGGAAAAGGCAGGCCGACAACGCTGCAAGGCGCTGCTTACGGCCTGCTTTTTTGCTGGTTATGCTACAAAGTTAACAAAAAAAGTGCCTTAACAAAGATAATAGTTGAAAGTTTTGCCAATGAGTGGTAAAATATTTAGGTGATTCATAGCTGTCACTAGTTTTATGGAAAGAGGGTAATATCATGACGCGTATCAATAGAGTTTTGGAGCATATGGCCAAGCTGCAGGTAGACAGTGTCATTATTAAGGATGTTACCACAATCCGTTATCTGACCGGCTTTACAGGAGATTCCAGTCTGCTGTATCTGGACAGACAACAGGGCGTGCTGATTACGGATGGCCGTTATACAGAGCAGGCCAGAAACGAAATGAAGTTCTTCAAGGTGCTGGAGTATACTCCGGCAGGTGCGCACAGCATCTGGACTGCCGCAGCAGACTTGGCAAAGAATGCCCAAGCGCAGGTAGTGGGCTTTGACGGAGCGTATTACAGCTATGATGATTATACTGTGCTGCACGAGCTTTTGGGTGAAACCTATATGCAGAGCATTGATTTCAGCGATATCCGTATGATTAAGGATAAAAAAGAGCTGGATATGCTGCTGAAGGCTGCCAGTATTGCTGACGAAGCCTTTATCCATCTGCTGGAGGATATCAAGCCCGGCTGTACCGAGCGCAGTCTGGCAGGCCGTCTGGAATACTATATGCGTGCCTTGGGAAGTGAAAAGGCTTCCTTCGATACGATTGTAGCCTCCGGCGTACGCAGTGCTTTGCCGCATGGCATGGCATCCGACAAGGTTATCGAGGTCGGTGATTTTATTACCTTTGACTTCGGCGCTGTCTATAAGGGATATCATTCCGATATGACGCGTACACTGGTAGTGGGCCTGGCAAATTCCTGGCAGCAGGAAATTTATACTATAGTTGAAGAAGCACAGCGCAAGGGTCTGAAGGCTGCCGAAGCAGGCATGACCGGCAGAGAGCTCGACGCTATTGTGCGTGACAGCATTACCGCCTGTGGCTACGGCGATTATTATGTGCATGGTACAGGTCACGGTGTAGGCCTGGAAATCCACGAAATGCCGATGATTAACAAGCGTGGCGCTACAGTGCTGCAGACAGGCATGATCTTCACTATTGAACCCGGTATATACATTCCCGGTAAAGGCGGGGTACGTATAGAAGATACTGTTGTTTTGACAGAGGATGGGGCGAGAGCCTTGAACGGTGTCAAAAAGCAGCTTATTGAAATTGTCTAATATTTAAATTTATAGGAGGGCTTCCAATGATTTCCACAAACGAATTTAAAACCAACGTAACTGTTACCATCGATGGCGACGCTTGGCAGGTTGTTGAATTCCAACACGTAAAACCTGGTAAGGGTGCTGCTTTCGTACGTGCAAAAATGCGTAACCTGTGCACCGGTGCTGTTGTTGAGCGTACCTTCAACGCAGGCGAGCGTCTGCCGAAGGCTCACATCGACCGTCGCGAAATGCAATATCTGTATGAATCCGACGGCATGTATGTATTCATGGACAATGAAACCTACGAACAAACCGAGCTGAGCAAAGAAACTCTGGGCAGCGCACTGAACTTCCTGAAAGAGAACATGGACGTTAAAATCATGATTTATGACAACCGTGTACTGGGCGTTGACCTGCCGAACACTGTAGAACTGACCGTAGTTGAAACCGAACCCGGCATCAAAGGCGATACCGCTACCGGCGGCAGCAAAAATGCTACCATGGATACCGGCTATGTTGTTAAGGTTCCTCTGTTCATCAACGAGGGCGACGTTCTGGCTATCGATACCAGAACCGGCGACTACATTTCCCGCGCTTAATTTTAATTAAGAATTACGCAGCAGCTGCTGCAGGCTTGTTCTGTTACTTACGGTGACGGAACCTGCCTGCGGCAGCTTTTTTTGTATGCACATGTACTTATATTGTACACTGAATTTGTTCAAAATTTACAAAAATAACAAGTGTACTTTTCAAGAGAACAGTGGTATAATATTAAAAGAACTTTGTATGAAGAAAGGGGACACTAGTATGTCTGAAAAATCTACATTCTATTTGGTTCGCGAAGAAATTCTTCCCGAAGCAATTAAAAAAACTATAAAGGTTAAAGAAATCCTTAAACGCGGTGAAATCAAAACTATCAACGAAGCAGTTGAAAAAATGGGCCTGAGCCGTAGTGCTTATTACAAATATAAGGATTTCGTATTCCCGTTTTACGAAGCAAGCAAGGAAAAAATTATTACCTTGTCCTTGCTGCTGGAGCACAAATCCGGCGTGCTGTCCAAGGTTCTGAATACTGTTGCCGACGATTCCGGCAGCATCATGACCATTAACCAGGGGATTCCTCTGCAGGGCGTTGCCAACACCACTATTTCTATCGAAACCAAGCATCTGACGGTAGATCTGGAGGCATTGCTGGACAAGCTGCGCATGATTGACGGCGTAAAACGTCTGGAAGTTTTAGGTCAGGTATAACCGATTACTGATTGAGGTATTGGAGGGGTACTAAATGAAGGATTTTGTAAATGTTGGTCTGTTGGGCGCCGGCACTGTCGGTGGCGGCGTGCTGAAGGTTTTAGAAAAAAATGCAGAGAAAATAGCCAAAGAGGTAGGCAAGCCGGTAAGAATCACCAAGGTGCTTGACCGCCATGTAGACCGCCTGAAACAGGAATACGGTGATAAATATATTTTTACCGACAACGCCGATGAGGTGCTTGAGGATAAGGATATTGATATTATCGTTGAGCTGCTGGGCCGCGAGCATCCTGCCAAGGAATTTATCGCCAGAGCCTTTGCCAACGGCAAGCATGTTGTTACTGCCAACAAGGACGTTCTGGCCAAATTCGGCTCCGAGCTGTTTCCGTTGGCACATGAGCATAACTGCGACTTTATGTTTGAGGCCAGCGTCTGCGGCGGTATTCCTATCATCGGACCGATGAAAACAAGCATGGCAGCCAATCAGATTACCTCTATCATGGGTATCGTGAACGGCACCACTAACTATATGCTGTCCAAGATGGCTAACGAACACCTTGATTACGACGAGGTACTGAAGGAAGCGCAGGCCAAGGGATATGCAGAGTCCGATCCTACTGCCGATGTAGGCGGTCTGGATGCTGCGCGTAAAATTACTATTCTGGCATCTATTGCCTTCAATACACGCTTTAATCTGGACGATGTGCAGGTTGAAGGCATTGAAAGCATTGAAGCCTGCGATATCAAATATGCAACCGATCTCGGTTACGCAGTAAAGCTTCTGGCTATCGCCAAGAACGATCCCGAAAACGGTGTCAGCCTGCGTGTTAACCCGACGATGATTCCGCTTTCCCATCCGCTGGCAGGCGTCAACGGCGTTTATAACGCTGTATTCGTCAACGGTGACGCTATCGGTGAGGCAATGTTCCTGGGCCTCGGTGCAGGCCGTCTGCCGACTGCAAGCTCTGTCTGCGGCGATATTATTGATATTGCCCGCAATATGCAGCACAAGTCCACCGGACGCATCAGCTGCACCTGCTTTGAGGAAAAACGTCTCTGCCCGCCTGATAAAATGTCCGCACCGGCATATATCCGTCTGCAGGTAGCAGATAAACCGGGCGCACTGGCAGCCATCGCTGCAGCCTTCGGCGCACAGAACGTGAGCCTGCGCAATGTTGTGCAGACTAACGATGTTCTGAGCAATAAGGCGGAGATTGTTGTAATTACCCACAGCGTTTCGGAGGCTAATCTGCAGATGGCGCTGCAAATTTTGCGCGTACTGCCGGTAGTTGAAGCAATCAGCTGTGTGATTCGTGTAGAAGACAGCCATTTGGCATAAAGAGGCGGCAGCATGAAAAAAGTATTTATTCAGGTTCCCGCAACCTCAGCTAACTGCGGTCCCGGCTTTGATACCCTCGGCCTGGCCTGCAACTTGTATAACGAAGTAAGCTATGAAATAACCGATAAGAAGGGCTTCCAGCTGGAGGTAGAGGGCGAGGGCGCAGATTATCTGAAGCCGTTTGGCCGTAATTTGGCTTTCGCCAGCTTTCTGCGCGTGTGGAACGCCGTAACAGGCGGTCAGCGCATCGGTCTGAAGGTAAAGATGCTCAACCGCATTCCTATGTCCCGCGGTCTGGGCAGCAGCTCCAGTGCGATTGTTGCCGGTCTGTTTGCAGCCAACGCTTTGTGTGATGACCATTATACCAAGGATGAGCTTCTCGGTATCGCTACGGAAATCGAAGGCCATCCCGATAATGTGGCACCGGCACTGTACGGCGGCTTCACCATCAGCTATATGGAGCAGGAGAAGGCACATTCCCTGCGTCTGCTGCCTGCCAAGCCGTTGAAGTTCATCGCCGTTGTTCCCGACAGCAAGCTGCCAACGTCGCTTGCGCGTCAGGCTATTCCCAAGACTGTACCGCACAAGGACGCAGTTTATAATACCTCCAGAGCTTCGCTTTTGGTCGGTGCGCTGCTGAGCGGCAATTATGAGTATCTGGGCATGGCGCTGGAGGACAAGCTGCATCAGCCGTACCGTGCGCATCTGATTCCGGGCTTGCCCGATGTTTTTGCGGCAGCCAAGGAAGCAGGCGCTTATAACGCTATTATCAGCGGTGCAGGCTCTACGGTGATGGCCTATGCTTCGCCGGAGGCAGACTGTGAGCGCATTGCCAAGGCTATGGTAGACGTGTTTGCGGCCAATAATGAGCATGCCTGCTACCATATTCTGGACCTGGATACAGACGGTGTAAAAAAAGTTTAAAATAATTTATAAAATAGTGTTGACAAAATCCAAATAAACCTGTATAATACTCCTTGTGATTCGGGGCGTGGCTCAGCTTGGTAGAGCGCTTCCTTGGGGTGGAAGAGGTCGTGGGTTCGAATCCCGCCGCTCCGACCAATGTCGGACTTATAGCCTTTACGTTTATCGTAAAGGCTTTTTTCATGTTTAAAAGGAAGTTGGGGCACGCGGGAAAATATTATAATGCTCTCGATAAGAGCTTGGGAAAAACTAATCTTATAAACTTAGAACCGATTTTGGTTCTTTTTATTTGTGTAAATTTGCATAAAAGTGTGATTCAGAACACAAAAAATCCCATAAAAATGTGAGTAGTAAGCATTTTATACAATTCGCTCTGCGATACGTCCCAAACAACCCTCATTTTAAAGAAAAATTATTAGGGAAAAACAAGCTGATATGTTATAATATAGAACGTGTGAATATATTTTGCGCAGCTGCCGGGCAGCAGAGGTGAATACAACTGCCGCTGGCGGTATAATAAAGCAATTTGAACAGTAATTGATAGCAAAAGCTGCAAAACATCAGGCCGAAGGCTTACAGCTTGGGAACACAGCTTCACAACGGCCACGGCATTACTGATTACTGTTATAGCAGAGCGCCTTGCATTCGAAGTAAGGGCTTTTTCATATTATATTGGGAGGTTTTGACCGATGATTCGTACATTGAAATTCGTCTGCAGCGAGTGCGGCGAACATTTTGTGCCCGGAGAAAAATTGTATTATCGTGATAATTACATGAATAACAGCATTCGCGATACCAAATTTATCTGCCCGGACTGCATTGCCAGCTGGCAGCAGAAATGGCAGATTAAAACAGCCAGCTTTCATGAGGTTGACTATGTGCTGACAGTTGACCTGGAGCTGGAGGACGGCACTGTCTACAACAACATGGACTGCACGCCGATAGATGAAACCGAAACCGTTGTCCTGGGAGAGGACGTGCCGGTGGAGGCACAGCAGGAGCTGTATAAAATCTATGCAGCCTGGGATAAAGAGCGCAAGGCGCACATCCTGAAGGACTGCACCTTTAAGGATGAATTCATGCGCACCTCCTTCACCTGCGAAACCTACAGCGGTGAACGCTACGAGAACGTTGCCTTCCGCGTAACCATGCGCGGTGAGCTGCAGACGGAAATCCCTGTTCCCGACTACATCAAAATGCAGATTCTTGATGCCTACAAGCTGTACGAGGAGCAGAACGCCGATTATCCGGCAGTAGACGAGCTGGTTTCCGATGAGGATGAAATTGCCAGGATTACCAAAAATTTAAAGAAATAGGAGAGCATATACATAATGACAGAATTGATGGATAAAATTAAGAAACGCCGTACCTTCGCTATTATTTCTCACCCTGATGCAGGTAAAACAACCCTTACCGAAAAGCTGCTGCTTTACGGCGGAGCTATTCACCTGGCAGGCTCTGTAAAGGCTAGAAAGAGCAATAAGCATGCCGTATCCGACTGGATGGAGATTGAAAAGCAGCGTGGTATTTCCGTTACCTCTTCCGTACTGCAATTTGACTACGACGGCTTCCGCGTAAACATTCTGGATACCCCCGGTCACCAGGACTTCTCCGAGGATACCTACCGTACTTTGATGGCTGCCGACAGCGCTGTCATGCTGATTGACGCTGCTAAGGGCGTAGAGCCGCAGACAAAGAAGCTGTTCTGGGTTTGCCACCGCCGCCGTCTGCCTATCTTTACCTTTGTCAACAAACTGGACCGCTACGGCCGTAATCCCTTCGACCTGATGGACGAGCTGGAAAAGGTGCTGAACATCCGCGCATATCCGATTAACTGGCCTATCGGTATCGACGGCCATTACAAGGGCGTATATAACCGTCTGGAAAACACCATTGAGCTGTTTGAGGACGACACCAGCCATGGTGCAAAAAAGCTGAAATCCACTACCGGTTCTTTAGATGATCCCAAAATCAGAGAGCTGCTGGGTGACGAGCTGTACGAAAACCTGTGCAATGACATCGAGCTGCTGGACATGGCAGGCGATGAGTTTGACATGGAAAAGGTTAACACCGGCGAGCTGACTCCGATGTTCTTCGGCAGTGCTATGACTAACTTCGGCGTACAGAGCTTCCTGGAAAAATTCCTGGAAATGTCTCCCATGCCACAGCCAAGAATGCTGCAGGATGGTACAATATTGTCACCGGAGAACGAAAAATTCTCTGCTTTTGTTTTTAAAATCCAGGCTAATATGAATCCTGCTCACCGTGACAGAATTTCCTTCATGCGTATTTGTTCCGGCGTCTTTGACAAGGGAATGAGCGTTTACCACAAGCAATCCGGTAAGATGGTTAAGCTGGCACAGCCGCAGCAGTTCCTGGCTCAGGAGCGCACAATAGTGGAAAAAGCATATCCAGGTGACATTATCGGCGTTTTTGATCCGGGTATCTTCGGTATCGGTGATTCCTTGAGCGACAGCAGCCTGAAGCTGCAATTTGAAGACTTCCCCGTATTCCCGCCGGAAATTTTTGCCCGCGTACAGCCTAAGGACTCCCTCAAACGCAAGCAGTTTGAAAAGGGTATTATCCAGTTGTCACAGGAGGGTGCTATTCAGGTATTCCGTCAGGAGGGCGTAGGTCTTGAAAGTTACATCGTCGGCGTAGTCGGCGTACTGCAGCTGGAGGTTCTGGAATACCGTCTGCTCAACGAGTACAGCTCTAAGCTGCTGATGAACCAGCTGCCGTACTCCGTTGCACGTTGGGTATATGCTGAGGATAAGAAGCTGATTGAGAACATTAAAGGCTTGGATAACGGAATGCTTGTTTATGATAAAAAGGACAGACCTGTTATTCTTGTAAATAACGAGTGGTCCCTGAATTGGATTCTGGAACGAAATCCTGGTATTCAGTTCCTGACGGTACCTGCTGATGTGGAGAAAATCTAAAGATAATTACAATTACAAATCAGGAAAAACGCTTTCACTTTTACAGAAAATAGTAGTACTTATTACGCTCGTAGTGTGTATCGCACTGCTGCCGACGTCTTTGTTTACGACACAGAAGGTGGCACGGGTAATTTATGACCGCGTAAGTATCAACGCCGTAAGCATCAACAACATTCTCTGTAACTCTCCGGAAATAAGGGAGAGCTTGGAGAAGCAGAACAAGAGGCCGGAGGATTCCGTAGACAGCTTTATGGCTGCCTTCGTTAACGATGTTGACCATTCGGATGAAGCTGGCGTAGCGATTTACGACAAGAACCGCCATCTGCGCGTGTTGTATAACCCCGGCAAGCTGCCTGACTTCGAGCATAGTGCGCGTAATCTGGTAGACAAATATGCGGGACGCAGTGATATTTCCTATAAGGAAAATTATGCGATACCCAATAAGGCTATTGGCTTTGTCAAGAATGATGAGAAAAAAGTAATTGGCTACGTTGTTACCGGTTATTCCGACGAAATCGTTAATAACTCTACAATCGATGCGGTTCTATTCTTGCTGTCTATGACGCTGCTTGGTCTGATAGTCGGCATCTGGGGCGCAATTTATCTGGCGCAGAGGATTAAACGTGTTCTTTTCGGCTATGAGCCGGAAGAAATCGCCAGAATGCTGCAGGAACGCGACGTTATTCTTAACTCTGTACGTGAAGGCATTATCAATATCAACAGCAACGGCTGCATTACGCTTGTCAACTCCGAGGCCCAATTGCTTTTGAAGCAAGCAGGTATTGAAGGAGTTAATGAACTATTTGGAAAATCTGCAAAAGATGTCTTGAAACGTGTGCCGTTGGATGATATTATAAAAGAAGGTAAGACTTTAGTTGATGCCAGTGTCAAGATGGGTAATACTGTCTTTATTATTACTGCAGTACCGCTGCTGGATGGCAAGAACATTATCGGTGCCGTAATTACCTTCCGCAAAAAATCTGTAGTAGAAGAGATGGCTAACCAGCTGACAGGCTTTAAAAATTATGCTACTGCTTTAAGAGCGCAGACACATGAGTTTATGAACAAAATGCATGTGATTATGGGCCTGATAGATATGAAGGCCTATGACGAGCTGAAGAATTTTACGCAGGAAATTGCCTATAACAGACAATCTGAGGTTTCTTATGTAGTAACCCGCCTGAAGGATATAACATTATCAGGCTTTATCCTCGGTAAAATAAGCCGCAGCCGTGAACTTGATATCGACTTCTCTCTGACAGAGGAAAGTGAGCTGCACAGCGAACTGGATGTGCCTTCGGTACATGATATTGTACTGATTGCCGGCAATATTATCGAAAACGCCTTTGATGCGTTGAAGAATTTTGACGGTGAACGCATCGTTAATCTCTCGATTCTGGATTTTGACCGCGAAATTGTTATTGTCGTGGAGGATTCAGGACCCGGTATGAGTGACGAGGTACGTGAGCATATTTTCCAGCGTGGCTTCAGCAGCAAGTGCGAAAGCGGTCATGGCTTTGGCTTATATCTGGTTAAGCAAAGCATCAATAACCTTAATGGCACCATTACTGTGGAGTCTGCTCCGGGTGAGGGCACTACCTTTACCGTAAGGCTTCCGACCAGGAAAGAGGGGGGATTAAGATGATTAACGTGTTAGTTGTAGAAGATGACCCGATGGTTGCCCAATTACATGAGCACTATCTTAGCCAGATCAAGGGGTTTCAGCTGTGCGATATCGCAGGTAACGGAGATACTGCACTGAAGCTGCTGCGTCAGAACAAATACGACTTAATCATTCTTGATGTCTTTATGCCTACTATGGATGGTTTACAGCTTTTGGCTAAAATACGCGAGAATGGATATGATGTAGATGTCATCATCGTTTCGGCAGCAAACGATAAGGATAAAATTAAGCTGGCGCTGCGTTTAGGCGCTGTCGATTATATTATCAAACCTTTTGAGTTTGAACGCTTTAACCTTGCGCTGAACAATTATCTGAAGCGTTATCAGATTGTTGAGGAGCAGGGCATTATTAAGCAGGCTGACCTTGACACTACTATTATGCGTCAGGAAAATCAGGTTGCGGTAACTTTGCCCAAGGGACTTGATAAAAATACCTTAGGCACTGTTTGGGAATGCATCTGTGGTATTGACGGCATGTTTACTACCGAAGAGGTGGCAGGCATGGTGGGAATCTCCCGCGTTTCTATCCGTAAATATCTGGAGTTTTTGAAATCCCTGCATCTGCTGAAGCTAGATCTGCACCGCGGCAGCGTTGGCAGACCGGTATATAAGTATCTGTGCCTTGATAAGCAGAGCGATGTGCTGAAGGCATATATACAGTAAAGCGATTCGGGTGAACCCTCGGCAGTATTTGCCTGAGGGTTCGCTTTTTCTTATACGGATTTGAAATAATTCTCAGAGTAGTGTACAATAGTAGTATTATTATGCAGAAAAGAGGGGGCAAAACATATGCAAGACCCGATTAAAATATTAGGCGTGCCTGTACACGCAATGACTATGCAGGAGGCAGTGAAAACGCTTGAAGAAAGAATGCTCGCCAAGGAGCAGACCTTCGTTGTTACCGCGAATGCCGAAATCATCATGATGTGCCAGGAAAACGCAGAGTATAAAAAAATAATCTGCGAGGATGCGGAGCTGGTGCTGCCCGACGGCGCCGGTGCCGTGTGGGCAGGCAGACACCTCGGCTACAAGGTGCCGGAGCGTGTAGCAGGCTTTGACCTCTATAACGAGCTGTTGGATTTATCGGCGCACAAGGGCTATAAGGCGTACTTCTTCGGCGGCAGCCCCGGCGTTGCCGAAGCTGCCAAAGCAAAATCCGAGGAGCTTTATCCGGGCGTAAAGGTAGTAGGTTGCCACAACGGTTACTTTAAGGATGAGGATGTGCCGCAGATTATTGCGGATATCAACGCCAGCGGTGCAGACATGCTTTTCGTTGCTTTGGGCGCACCGAAGCAGGAAAAATGGCTGGTAGCACACCGCGCGGAGCTTAACGCCAAAATATTGATGGGCATCGGCGGCAGCTTTGACGTGCTCGCCGGCAAAATGGAGCGCGCGCCGAAATGGATGCAGGACGCTTCTTTGGAATGGGCCTTCCGCCTGTACAAGCAGCCCAGCCGTTTTATGCGCATGATGGCGTTGCCTAAGTTTGTAATCAAAGTAATGGCGTCTAAGTTTTAGGCTATACTGCAAGAACATCGTGCTTGCCGAAAGTGCTAAGAATTTTACACTTATATAGACAAAAGCAGGTTGGTGTATTATAATAAAGTGATGGAAGTAGCATTCCATCACTTTTTATGTCTGCGAAAAACAGACTGCACAGTCAGTTTAATGTTGTTTGCTGATATGAAATTTTAGATTAAAAGAAATATTCGCAGGAAAGCGAGGCTTTATATGTTTATTGTAAAAGATGGTTATATTTATGTTGGTGTTTCTCTGTTGTTGGCTGCAATAGTATATTATTTCTTTGGCGCTGTGTGGGCCGTAATCCCTGTAGTGCTGGCATTATACTTTGCCTACTTCTTCCGTGATTTCCACCGCGTTACGCCTTATGATCCCAACATCCTGTATTCGCCTGCAGACGGTACGGTAATGGGCGTAGATGAAATTTTTGATGATGAATATCTCAACGAGCCTGCGATTAAGGTAACTATCTTCCTTTCCGTATTCAACGTACACACCAACCGTGCGCCGCTCGACGGTGAAATAAAATATCAGCGCTATACCTGCGGTCAGTTCGTACCTGCATATGAGAAAAACGCTTCTTTTGAAAACGAGCGTCATGCTATCGGTATGGATAACGGCCGTATGCGTTTCCTGGTAATCCAGATTGCCGGTCTGCTGGCACGCCGTATCGTTTCCTGGGTAACTGTAGGAACCAACCTCAAACAGGGCGAAACCTACGGTATGATCAAATTTGGCTCCAGCACCGAGCTGGTAGTTCCCAGAAATGTTGAAATCACCGTTAAGAAGGGTGATAAGGTTGTTGGCGGTATTACCGTAGTGGGGAGGGTTAAAGAACAATGAACTGGCGTCGTCTGATTCCGAACAGCATCAGCTCTGCGAGCCTTATTTTCGGTGTGCTGTCTATCTTTAAAACTATCGAGGGTGATTTCTTCCTTGCCCCCGTTTTCATCGTAATCGCTGTAATTTTTGATTCTATGGATGGCCGTGCTGCCCGCGCTCTCGGCGTTGGCGGCGGTGACTTCGGCAAGGAGATGGATTCTCTCTGCGATATGTGCTCCTTCGGCGTTGCGCCTGCCATCATGATTTATATGTATGGTCTGCAGGAGCTTGGCCTTGCAGGTCAGGTTATCGCTGCACTCTTCGCTGTGGGCGGCTGCCTGCGTCTGGCACGCTTCAACTGCAACACCGGTGTTGTACACGGTTATTTTCAGGGCATGCCTATTCCGGCAGGTGCCTGCTTCTTGGCAACCTATGTTGTTTCCGGCTATCAATTCGCTCCGGCTGTGCTGGCAGCAGTTACTCTGGTAATTGCCTGCATCATGTACAGCGAAGTTAAATTCCCGGATTTCAAGGGCAAGGGTAATCCTATGTACCGTCTGCCTGTAATTATTGCCGTAATCGTCGGTGCCGTAATGCTGTACGAGCGTCCCGGTGCGTGGCCTTTTGTAGCAATGTTCACCTATACGCTGGCAGGCATTGTAAACCATGTTTACCGTGCTCTTACAGGTAAGAACAAATAATTTGCCGTTAGGGGAGTAAAGGAGATTTTTGATGTATACAGCTTTTGATATAATCATGATACCTTTGCAGCTATTGATTATATTTTTTACGCTCTACTACTTTTTTGTTTCTTGGTTCGGCCTGTTCGGCAAGAAGAAGGAAGTTAAGATATATAATGAAAGCAAGACCTTTGCCTTGATTGCCTGTGCGCATAATGAGGAAAGAGTTATTGCTCAATTAGTAGATAACCTGCGTCGTCTGAATTATAATGACGCTTTATATGATATCTATGTTGTTGCGGACAACTGCTCGGATAAAACCGCCGAGGTTGCACGCAAGGCCGGTGCGCTGGTGCATGAGCGCTTCAGTGAAACCGGTAAGGGCAAGGGCTTTGCTCTCGCGTGGATGTTCGACAGACTGTTCAAGCTGGATAAAAAATATGATGCAGTTTGCGTTTTCGATGCCGATAACCTGGTGCATCCCAACTTCCTGCAGGAGATGAACAGCCGTCTGTGCAACGGCGAACGCATTATCCAAGGCTATATGGATGCCAAAAACCCGACTGATACCTGGGTAAGCGGCGTATTTGCAATTTCCTTCTGGATTGTTAACCATGTATGGAGTTTGGCAAAGTATAACATGGGCCTGTCCTGCTGTCTTGGCGGCACCGGCATGTGCTTTGATACCGAGGTATTGAAGCGTTACGGCTGGCGTGCAACCTGTCTGACCGAGGATATGGAGTTCACCATTCAGGCGATGATGGAAGGTATTCCTACAACCTGGGCGCATGATGCAATCATCTATGATGAAAAGCCGCTGACCTTCAAGCAGACCTGGAACCAGCGTAAGCGTTGGTCGCAGGGTCACTTTGACGTTGCGGACCGCTATCTCATCCCGATGATCAAAAAAGCAATCAAGACACGCAATATCGTCATGCTGGACTGCTCCGTGAACCTCATTCAGCCGTACTTCCTGATGATTTCCACGTTCTTCGTGCTTTGCAGCTATATTTATAACTTCTATCCGTTCTACACCAATATCCTGTATACCATTATTCCGGTAGAGGTTTGGACTTTGGTTGGTATCGGCCAGTATATTTTCCCGGTAGCGGTACTGTGGAAAATCCGCGCTTCCTTCAAGTCCTGGATGTATCTGCTGCTGTATCCGCTGTTTATTTACAGCTGGATTCCTATTACAGCACTTGGCTGGTGGCACCGCCATGACCATGAGTGGAGCCACACGCTGCACACCCGCGGCATCAGCTTTGACGATGTAATTATTCCCGAGGACGCAGTAAATGACGGTCCTAAGGAAGTAGTCTTTGCCAAAAAGGACGAAAAATAAGTTTTATAAGCACTTCTGCGTAAGCGGGAGTGCTTTTTTAGTGCGCAAAGGCAGGTAAACATGATATAATAAATTTATTATGCTTATGCAAATTTTATGAAGATGAGCTAAAAGAGCGGAGAGGATATGAAGATGCAGATTAAGGGAATACTTTTTGATTTTGACGGCACCATTGCCAATACCATAGATTTGATTATTGCCACCTTTGAGCACACCTGCCGTGAGGTGCTGGGCTTTACACCGGAGCGTGAAAGGATTGTGGCGACCTTCGGCCTGCCGTTGCCGGAGGCAATGATTGCGCTTTCCGGTAAGCCGGAGCTGGTGGAAACTATGCGCGACGCTTACAGAGAATATAATAACGCGCACCATGATGATATGATACGTCCCATCCCCGGCGTGCAGCAGACACTGGAGCAGCTGAAGGCACAGGGCATTAAGCTGGCGGTTGTTACCTCAAAAAAGCCGCCCATGCTGCGCCGTGGTATGGACTGCCTGCAGCTGACGCCGTATTTTGATGCGACCGTTGCCTTGGGCGATACAAAGGAGAGCAAGCCGCATCCCGAGCCGATGCTGGCGGCGTGTGCCAAGATGGGCCTGCAGCCGGAGGAGTGCCTGTGCGTCGGCGACAGTCCCTTCGATTTGCAGAGCGGACGCAGTGCTGGGGCGAAAACCGTTGCCGTGCGCTATACGGCCTTTGCCTGGGAGAAGCTGGTGGAGGATGGCAGGCCTGATTTTGTGATTGCAAGGCCGCAAGAACTGCTAGAGATAGTGGAGAAGAATCGTTAGTGTCCTAATAAAATTATCTTTGCTGCTTAAAATGTCCTAATAAACGTAAAGATTATAGCTCTGATGTCTTAATAAAAACAAGAATGTAGGCTTTCAAGAGTTACTATGTAGAGGGTTGTTTCTGCCACCTAATACATATGACTGCGGCTCATTCGTGGTGAATTGAAAAGCAGTTGTAAGAATGGAGTCAAAAAAGCCTTATAACTGCTGAAAATCTACACAGAAGGAGCTGACATTCTATGAAATCAATCTCTGAAGAAGAGTAAATTTCCAAGCGGTCAAATATGATACGCTCCGTATGTATGACAGCAAGCGAAGTGTAGCGAAGCTTCTGAACGAGGATGCAGAAGAATACTCTGATCGTGGGAAACTGCGAACAATTCAAAAAGAGCGGAAATTGCAGCAGCCGAGAAAAACCAAACGAAAGGATTGGGAAAGATAAAGACGCTTTATGTTAATGCAGATTTGCATATAAAAATTATGCAAATCTGCATTAACTATATTGGCTTCCAAAGAAAATTGGATTATAATATCTATTAGAATCAAAATACAGGAGGAATCTTTTATGGATTTGAAATCTTTCCGTGAGGATAAGCTGAAAATTCCCCAATCTGCGTTTGCAGAATTAATTGGAGTTGAACAATCAAGCATTTCAAGATGGGAAAAAGATCCCGACAGCATACCATTCCAAGTGATTCAAAAAATACTTGAAAAAACCGGTGTATCATATGAGGAACTGACGGGATGGAAAAAGCCTATTCCGAAACGTTTAGATGTCAATAACACTTGGGAAAAGGCAAACTTCACAAAATGCACGCTATCTGACTATATTTCGGCAGCGCTGGGAGATAAGAACCTTCCAGATGAATACAAAAAAGCATATGTCGAAGATCTGAATAATGGTATAACTGCAAATTTAGTAAAACCTAAAGTTGCAATTGTCGGACGTTCCGACACCGGAAAAAGCACACTCATCAACGCATTGTTGGGTACTGATAAAATGCCTACCTCATGGACGCCCACAACATCAATAGCTGTATATATTAAGCACATTGCAGACAAGCCTGGATTTATCGAAGAAGATGTATGGGTGTTTGCTAATCAAGTTGGAGCAGAAAGCCTGTGGGATGAGCGCAAGTTGAATGACGAGAGTTACTGCCGGTCTTGGAAAATAGCTGCCGGCGGTGTCGAAATTCTACGCTCTTTTGGAACTCGGCAAGGTGAGAATTATAACAAAGAAGCTGGTTCAGCCGTAGTCTTTATTGATGCACCCGTCTTAAAAGCTTGCGATATTGTTGATCTTCCCGGATTTGGTACAGAAACAGAAAGTGACGATGATATTACTTTTGCCACAGCACAAAAAGCAGATGTTGTGCTATATCTTTCTCAAGCTAACGGATTTATGCGAATCGAAGACATCACCTATTTGAAGCGCAACATAAGCGAACTTCCGACATGGGAGAAAAAAGGCGAAAACTCTTTGAAGCCGCTTTCCAACCTGTTTGTTATTGCATCCCAAGCACATACAGTGAACAGCGGAAATCGAGTACAACTCAAAGAAATCCTTGATGTTGGGTGTGCCAATCTTATAAAAACGCTTCCAAATGAGTATTGGGCTAATAGAAAGAAGTTATCTGGCTATGATTATGCCGACAACGGTTTCAAGGAACTCCGATCTCGATTCTTTGCGTATACAATTGACATTCCGGATATATGTTCTCCATTTAATAATGCTTTGACGGAAATTCTTGAATCGTTGCCTGCGATTAAAAATGAGAGAACAAAAGCTTATGTGAAAAGCTATGTCGAGTCAAGAAAGCCTAATATTATAAACGAACTCCATAAGTACGAAGGAATCGTTAGTGAGCGAGACAAATATGTAACTCTACTGAGGGAAATTGAAAAGAACGAACTTTCTAGGACGCAGGATAATGACAAGCGAAAGAAAGGTGTGAGAGATGAAATCGCCCGCCTTTCCTCTGAGTCGATTGACGAGTTCAGCGAGTACATTGCAGCAACGATTAACACAGACGCACTTGTTCGCTTAATGAAGGACAGGGGGATAAAAAACACTAAAGGCGATATCGAAGTGTTTTGGAGTTATTTGCAGAGCATGATTCAAGAGCGTTGTGAAACAGTTCTTGCGGAGAAATCCGAAATACTTTCTGAAAAGACTAAAGAATACATCACATCCTATGCAGAGAACATCTCCCATCCTTTTGAAAATAATAGTATTGATGTGGACTTTGATGCTGGCTGGGCATTTGCATTAGAAATTTTGGCTGGTGTGGTAAGATTCTTAATTTTTGGACCAATTATCGCAGGAGTTTTAGGTCTTGTATTCGGCGGCGGATGGGAAAAGAGCGTTGCCAAGAAAATCGTTGCGGATTTTGATGAAAACGATTTTAGCGAGAAGTTCCGTGATGGTATTCGCCAATACTGGCAACAAACCGAAGAAGCTTTTGATAAGGCGGCGGCTGAGTTGGACAACGAATGGGATACTTATGTCTGCAATCTTCGTGATACTGTAAATGACTATGATATTCAAGAGATTCAGCATAGAATAGCAAGCCTCAACTATTTGTCCGATTTTTTCAAGAATATCCCGTTGTAAAATACTGGTTTTATAACCTTTACAATTGGGAGCAATTATCAGGAGGTTAAAGGAATGCTTAGTTTATTTGAAAAGTATAAAAATGATGGAAAAATCACAGAAGCTCTCTTGGTAGGGCGTAATTTGTTTAATCGAAATTCTGGGGATGAAGAAATCTTCTCAGCGTACTTTGAGTATCTTTGCACATTGGCAGAAACACTCCCCTCGCTTGCGGACAGAATTAATTTTGCAGAACAAGCAAGTGTAGCACTGGCTTTTTATTCTGAGAATGCTGAACTTACAAGCGAATCTGTCGATGTGCTTTCAGGGCAGCAGCAACGCATAGATGTCATTTTGAGCGAAATTGAAAGTACAAAGGCAAAACGAGTTGCTGCTGAAAGAGCTGAAATTGAAGCGCATAATTCGGAATGTCTGAAAAAATTATACTCACTTAAAGATGAAATGAATAGAGCAACCACGCAGGATGAGTTTGATAAAATTCTTGTCAAAATTAGGGAAACTGATACAACAATGGATAAGGATGAATTCACCGATGAGCAGAGCTCGATATATGAGTCTTTGACCAGGGCTCACACTGAACTCATCAGCGAAAAAATGCACCAGTTAGAACATATAAAAAATATCGCTTATAACAAACAAGCGGCAGATGCATTTGCATCAGCATTTGATAGATTCCGTAAGGATGAGAATAAGTACAGAAATCAATCGCAACTGTTTTTGCTTGCATCAACAACTCTCTTTGCCTTTGACGCCTCACGCTTGTTTAATGAAACGCTCATTTATTACAACCATGTTTACTCATACATTTTCAGTAAGCTTGATGATGATGGAAAACTTGCACTAACTCGGTATTCTATAGAATGCGAACGAAAGTTGAGGTGAGCATATGCTGACATCTCTAAAGAACAATCGGAGTTTAACTTTCTACCAACAAACAAAAGCTAAATATAGAAGCGTGAATGGTTCGTATGCTGGTGGTGTTTCGGCTGTTCCAATTTCGAGAGTATCATTTACGACAATGTCTACTGCTAATGGATACAATGCTCAATTCAATGGATATCTGATAAAACTCAATACACTAAGAGCTGGTGATGCGCAAAGATATAACCTGAGTTCGCCTAATCAGGCTGCTCGTAACATGGGTGTAAAAAGAGCGTGGATGTATGAGAAAGCAGATATTGAAATGGGAGGAAGCGGATCTGCAAATTGGAGTGCTGAAGAGAAAGCACAAATTTTGAAACATGATTCAGTTCGAGGTGCAGAGGGTCATCACCAACAGAATGTTTCAGATCATCCAGAGCAGCAAGCTAATCCTGACAACATTAAATTTTATAAGACCAAAGATGAGCATTTACAGGATGGACATGATGGAAATTGGGATAATGAAAGCAACAAACCCTTGACCGATAAAAATAAGATGCTTGAAAAAAGCAATTCAAAGCGTGTTTTCAAAAACGAACTAAAAGGTCTTGGGTTGGCAGTTGTGATTGGGTCTGCCGTAGGATTAACGATTGGTTTTATTACCACTCTTGCGCAATCCGGAATAACACCTGACACACTTAAGTTGGCAACCATTGAAGGGCTAAAAAGCGGTGCGGAATCTGGAATACTGTCGGCTGCTGGCTATGGAATCGGAAGGACTATAGGTGAAGTTGCATCGCAAGCAATCTCCGGTGTGCTTGAAAATGCTGGTATTACCATTACGGAAAATATTTCTAAAATGGTCAATATGGGCGTAGTAGGCGCATTGACCATTGTTGTTTTTTCGACATACCAATTTATAAAGCTTAAGCTTAAAGGTGTAGCTACGAGAGAAGCATTGATACAAACAGGTAAGCAAGCACTATTCTCTCTTTCTCTATTAGCTGTATCAATTGCGGCACAAGGAATTTGGGGTGTAGCGGCAGGAATTATAGTATCTGTTAGCATAGGTGTTATTATGATAACTTATTCTGTCGCCGACACTGTTCACCAACGACATTTTGCCGAAAAGATACGGATATATACAATCGAAAAATGCTATCCGTCATTTTCGGTGTAAGGAGGCAGACAATATGGAATACTCAGAATTTGCAAAAAAACGGTTTTGCACGATACTCGGAATAGGTTTGCTAAATTTGACGGAAATCTAGATTGTGTTCCTGATGTCTTAAAAACTTTTTATAAGGAAAGCAATCCTTTAGATGTCGAAATAAACTGTGTTCGTTTCTTGCCGGTTGAAAAGCTTGACTCACTACAAGCGGAATATGCATTTCTCAATGCGCAATTTGTGTTCGCAACTTGTAATGGTGATCCTATTTTCTTACATGATGGGTGCGTCTACACTGCTCCACATGGAGTGAAAAAACCTGAATGGGAATTGTTAGCTAAGGATATTGAAACATATTTTGAGTCATTGCTTTTGGAGTAACACTTAGAGGAATGGCATCCACGAAGGGAGCACTCGACAGCTAATCGAGTGCTCCCTATCGTAAAATAAAGTTCAATTAATTATGCATATGTTTTAAAAAATGCAATACAACTTTATGTGGATGGTGGTGTATAATAAAGGATGGAATATAGTTCGTATTTATTCCTTGGTGCAAACGTAATCCCAAAGCCATTACAAGTGTTTTTTTGTCATATTTAGAATACTTTATCAACGATGGAAATAAAACGCTTCGAGAGAATCTAATGGACACTTTAAATGTCACAAAATTTCCGCCAAGAAGCGATGACAATGTTTATTGAGCGAATATATAAATGGGCTAATATGTATGTGCATTCTGGAAAAATCGAACTTTCTTGGATATACTACATTGAAAATAAACTAAAAGAATTAAGTTTTGGGAAACAGCGTAATGATGGTTGGAATGTCAACAATGGGATAGTCGTATCAGATATAATCATTCAAGCTGTCCACGCAGAATTACTGAAAGACAAACTTAAATTAAGGATATTTTTGTGCGTGACAGAATGCGCTAGTAAATAAAGCATAAGAAGATAAAAGTGCGTATTTTTAACAGAAACACCCCTTGACAAATCTCGTCTTATGTCCTAATAAAAGTAAAATATTCAATGCTAATGTCCTAATAAATTTGTCCTAAAATGCCGGATACTAAGCATGCAGTGCCAGATACTGAGGAAACAGTGCCAGATACTAAGCAAACAGTGCCGGATAGTCAGCTTAAAATGCCAGATACTAAGGTAACAGTACCGTATACTGAGCACGCAGTGCCGGATACTACCCACACCCACTTCGCACTCTCACACCTGCTGAGAGTGCTTTTTCTTTACTCTTTAAATTATGCCTTATTTATGGTATTATATAATAGAAAAAGTGTGGAGAATCTGCATAGATATTATGCGTAATAACATACTTAAGCAAACAGTTTTCATTATCACATTTAACTATAAGGGAGGCAAAGCTTATGCGTAAAATTGCTATTATCGGCGGAACCGGTATTGATAATCCCGATACTTTGAAGGGATTCGAAAAAAAGATTATAGAAACACCGTTTGGTAAAGCTTTGTGCAACATCGGCACAATGAGCGGTAATCAGGTGGTTTTCGTGAGCCGTCACGGCGTAGACCATTCCGTACCACCCCACAAGGTAAACTACCGTGCCAACATCTGGGCTATGAAAAGCTTGGGCACAGAGGAAATTTTTGCTACTACCGCAGTTGGCTCCCTCAACCCGGAGATGAAGGCAGGTCACTTCGTAGTTTGCGACAACGTGCTGGACTTCACCAAGAGCCGTATCAACACCTTCTACGATTCCCCGGAGCGTGGTGTAGCGCACTGCGATTTCACCTATCCGTATTGCCCGACTTTGCGCGAGAAGGTTATCAAATGTCTGGAGAAAACGGATATCACCTTCCATAAGCACGGTGTTTATGTTTGCACCGAAGGCCCGCGCTTTGAAAGTGCTGCAGAAATTAAAATGTTCGCTATGCTGGGCGGTGATCTGGTTGGCATGACCAATATGCCTGAGTCCATTCTGGCGCGTGAGGCAGAGATGTGCTACACTAACTGCTCCATCGTTACCAATATGGCTGCCGGCATTTCCCCGACACCGCTTTCCCATAAAGAGGTTTGCGACGCTATGGCGCTGAGCATTAAGAATATGGAAAAGCTGATTCTGTCCTTCATCGCTTATGAAGAGCCTACTGAGGCAAAATGCAACTGCCATTACGCTATGCAGGAGTTTGGCGGCTTTAAGCTGTAAGAGGTTGTTATGGTAGAAACTATGCGTTGGGAGCAGGGGAGCCTGGTGCTGTTGGACCAGACTCTGCTGCCGCAAAAGATAGAATGGATTACCTGCGTGGATTACAAGCGCGTAAAAGTGGCGATTGAACGCTTGGAGGTGCGCGGTGCTCCGGCAATCGGCGCTGCCGCTACCTTCGCTATGGTGCTGGGTGCACGCGAGGTTGCGGACAAACCTGACTTTTTGGGTGCGCTGGACGTTGTGCGCGCAGATCTGATTACTGCGCGTCCGACGGCGGTAAATTTGGCATGGGCGGCAAATCTGCAGTATGCGTTGGCTGTGCGCCTGAACGGCGAGGACAAGTCCCCTGCGGCGATTATCAAGGCGCTGGAGGTCAAGGCCGAGCAGATTTATGCGGACGATATCACCATGAATAAGCGTATGGGCGAATACGGCGCTGCTGTGCTGCCTGACGCTGCCGTAGTGCTGACGCACTGCAACGCAGGCGCACTGGCAACCTGCGGTTGGGGCACGGCGCTGGGCGTTATCCGCAGTGCTTACGCACAGGGCAAGCTGAAGATGGTTTATGCCGACGAAACACGTCCGCTGCTGCAGGGCGCGCGCTTAACGGCGTTTGAGCTGTTTGAGGACGGCATCCCGGTTACGCTGATTACCGATAATATGGCAGCGTGGACTATGCGCACAAAGGGTGTGAACGCTGTTGTTGTCGGTGCCGACAGAATTGCGGCCAATGGCGACACGGCGAACAAGATTGGCACCTATGGTGTGGCACTGGCGGCGAAGGCGCACGGAATTCCGTTTTATATCGCCGCACCGACGAGCACCTTTGATTTTACGATTGCGACAGGTGCGCAGATTCCTATCGAGGAGCGCAAGGCCGACGAGGTACGTCATTTCCGCAGCGAGCAGACTGCGCCTGAGGGCGTGGCAGTGTTTAACCCTGCGTTTGACGTGACACCGGCAGAGCTTATTAGCGGTATTATTACCGAGCATGGCGTGCTTAAAGCGCCGTATACAGAAAGTATTAAGAAATTGCAGGCTCTTTTACAAGACTAAAGAGCATATATTAAAGGAGGATTTTCAGATTTATGCAAAGCATTATTAAAGACATCAAATTGGCACCGTTAGGTCATCAACGTATCGCGTGGGCAAAGGAATATATGCCCCTGCTGAACCATCTGAACGATGAATACAGCAAAACTAAACCCTTCCAGGGCATCAACATGGTTGTAACCATTCACCTGGAAGCAAAAACCGCTTATCTGGCACTCGTGCTGAAGAACGCAGGCGCTAATGTTGTTGTTACCGGCAGCAACCCGCTTTCCACTCAAGACGAAATTGCCGCAGCACTGGTTGACAGCGGCGTAACCGTTTTCGCAACCCATGGCTGCACCAACGAAGAGTATGACATGTATCTGCGCGAGGCTTTGAAGAGCGAACCGCAGCTGATTATTGATGACGGCGGCGATTTGGTTAATATGCTGCACGGCGAACGTCGTGACCTGATTCCTAACCTGATGGGCGGCAGCGAGGAAACCACCACCGGCGTACATCGTCTGAAGGCTCTGGCTGCAGCAGGTCATCTGGCATTCCCGATGATTGCCGTTAATGATGCTTACTGCAAGTATCTGTTTGATAACCGTTACGGTACCGGCCAATCCTCCTGGGATGGCATCATGCGTACCACTAACATGTCCGTAGCAGGCAGAACTGTTGTTGTTGCAGGCTATGGCTGGTGCGGTAAGGGCGTTGCTATGCGTGCCAAAGGGCTGGGCGCTAACGTTATCGTTACTGAGGTTGACCCGATTAAGGGTATCGAAGCAGTATTTGACGGCTTCCGCGTTATGCCGATGCAGGAGGCTGCTAAGCACGGTGATATCTTTGTAACCGTAACCGGCTGCAAGGACGTAATCACCAAACCTCATATGGAGGTTATGAAGAACGGCGCTGTTATGTGCAACGCAGGCCACTTCGACGTAGAAATCAACAAACATCATCTGGAGGAGCTTTCCGTAGTTGCTCCGTATGAAGTACGCAAAAATATCATGACCTACACCATGGCTGACGGACGTAAGCTGAACCTGCTGGGCGAAGGCCGTCTGGTTAACCTGGCTTGCGGCGACGGCCATCCGATTGAAATCATGGACCTGTCCTTCGCTATGCAGTTCCTGGCTATGAAATACCTGCTCGACCATAAGGGAGCAATGGAAAATAAACTGTATATACTGCCGGAAGAGCTGAACACCGAAATCGCTGCCCTGAAGTTGCAGGCTATGGGCGCAGGCATCGACACCCTGAGTGATGAGCAAAAGGCATATCTGGCTGCCGAATAATCATGGAAACGCAGTTATTTGCTAAAGAAAGTGCGTGTGCCGCCATTGTGGAAACAGGCCATGCGCTGATTGAAAAAAACTCGTTGCAGGCTCCTGGGGCAACATTAGCTGCCGCATTGATGCGCAGAATATTGCTATTACACCCTCCGGCCACGGTTATGAAACGCTGACGCCTGAGGACGTTGTCATTATCAACCGTGATGGCGACGTTGTTGAGGGCAAGCGTATTCCTTCCTCCGAGTTGAAGGTACACACCGCTATTTATAACGCCTATCCCGAGGCTGGTGCCGTAATCCATACGCACAGCATTTATGCCAGTGCACTTGCGGCTATGCATCAGGGAGTGCCGGCGATTATCGAGGATATCGTGCAGATTATCGGTGGCAGGGTGGAGTGCGCCAAGTATGCTCTTTGCGGTACGCAGGAGCTGGCGGAGAACACCGTGCGTGCGCTGAACGGCAAAAAGGCTGTGCTGCTGGCCAACCATGGCGCTGTGTGCTGGGGCAAGAATCTGGCAGAGACACTGCTTGCTGCCGAAATTCTGGAAAAGGCGGCGCAGATTGCCGTAATCTGTGCAGGCACCGGCAACAAGGTGTACGAGCTGAGCTGTGAGGACGTGGATGTGATGCATGATTTTTATGAAAAGCATTACTCCAAACGTCAGCAGGGCGAAGAGTAGAAACAATAATATCACTGTCATCTGCCTCCCTAAGCATTATACAGGGAGGCAGGACTTAATTTATACCAAGGAAGTGAAATCTTTTGGCTAAGCTACTGATTAAGAATATCGAGCTTCTGCATACTCCGAACGGTGAAATGCAGAACATCGCCGTTGAAGATAATAAGATTGTTTATGTAGGCAAGGACGTGCCTGCAGACTTTGCTGCCGACGAAATTGTGGACGGCAAGGGCAAACTGGCTACTGCCGGCATGGTCAACACCCACGGCCACGTATCTATGACGCTGCTACGCAGCTATGCGGATGATATGGCGCTCATGGACTGGCTGCAGAACAAAATCTGGCCGATTGAAGACAAGATGGACGCTAACGACATCTACTGGGGCGCAATGCTGGGCATCGTAGAAATGCTGAAGGGCGGTACTACCTGCTTTGCCGACATGTACGCCTTCATGGAGGATGTTGCGCGTGCCTGTGCCGAAACCGGTATCCGCGCTAACCTAAGCCGTGGCCTGATCGGCGTAGCGCCGGACAAGGACGTAAAGCTGGCAGAAAACACTGTGCTGGCGAAGAACTGGCAGGGCTATGACAACGGCCGTATCCGCATCACCTACGGTCCGCACGCTCCTTATACCTGTCCTGTTGATTATCTGGAAAAGGTTATTGCCGAGGCTGCTGCCAACAAGGCAGAAATCCAGATGCATCTGTGCGAAACTAAATTTGAGGTTGATACTGTTGTTAAAGAGCATGGCATGACACCGATTCAGCTGATGGATAAGCTGGGCATGTTTGAGCTGGGTACCATTGCTGCACACTGTGTACATCTGACAGACGAGGATATGGACATCATGGCTGCCAAGCACGTGCGTGTAGCGCATAACCCGCAGAGCAACCTGAAGCTGGCAAGCGGTATCGCACCGGTAGCGGCAATGCTGAACAAGGGCATTTGCGTTGGTCTGGGCACGGACGGCGCATCCAGCAACAACAATCTGGATATGCTGGAGGAATGCCGTGCTGCCGCAATGCTGCATAAGGCAACCACCTTTGATCCCCTCGTTGTTCCTGCTAAAAAAGCGTGGGAGATGGCAACCGTTGACGGTGCCAAAACTTTGGGCTTTGCCGATACCGGACTTTTGGAGGCAGGTCAGCAGGCAGATATCGTACTGTGGGATATGCATAAGCCTTACTGGTATCCGCGTCACAATAAGCTGTCCCAGCTGGTTTATGCAGCAAGCAGCACCGATGCCGACACTGTTTTCGTAGCAGGCAAAAAGGTTGTGGAAGCAGGCAAGCTGCTGACCTTTGACGAAGAAAAGATTTACGCGGAAGCTGAGGCTTGCACCAGAAAGCTTTTGAATAAATAGCAATTAGCAGCAAAAGGAGAAAAGCAAGAAAATGGCTAAAATCATTACCAAAGCAAATTTAGCACCTGCTGTTTACGAGTTCGTCGTAGACGCGCCGCTGGTGGCACACAAATGCCATCCGGGACAGTTTGTTATCATCCGCACTGACGAATACAGCGAACGTATTCCTCTGACTATTGCGGATTTTGACCGTGAAAAAGGCTGCATCACCTTAATCGTGCAAGCGGTGGGCAACACCACCAAGCATCTGTGCGACACCTTTAACGAGGGTGATGATATTCTAGACGTAGTAGGTCCTTTGGGACATCCTTCCGAGATGGGCAAGTTCGGTACTGTAGTATTAGTAGGCGGCGGCATCGGCGTTGCGCCTGTTTATCCCATCGCGCGTGCATATCACGAGCTGGGCAATAAGGTTATCTCCATCATCGGTGCGCGCGACAAGGATCTGGTAATCTGGCAGGATAAAATGGCTGCTATCAGCGACGAGCTGATTTTGACCACCGATAACGGCAGTGCAGGCCGCAAAGGCTTTGTAACCGACCCGCTGCGTGAAATGCTGGAGGCAGGCGAGAAGATTGACCTGGTATTGGCCATCGGCCCTGTTATCATGATGAAAAACGTGGCAGCGACCACCAAACCCTTCGGCGTTAAAACTACGGCCAGCCTCAACACTATCATGGTAGACGGCACCGGCATGTGCGGCGGCTGCCGTGTAATGGTTGGCGGCGAGAACAAATTTGCCTGTGTAGATGGACCGGAGTTTGATGCTCACGAGGTAGATTTTGCGAACCTGGTAATGCGTCAGCAGATGTACAAGGACCAGGAAGCACTGGAATATAGCTGTGGAGGTCATTGCAAATGCGTGGAGGAATGAGAAATGCTATGCCGGAGCAGCCGGCTGATGTGCGTAACAAAAACTTTCAGGAGGTAGCACTTGGCTACACTAAGGAAATGGCGGTAGACGAGGCACAGCGCTGCCTGAACTGCCCTAAACCGCGTTGTGTAGGCAGTTGCCCGGTTAATATTGATATTCCTAAGTTTATCCATGAGGTAGCACAGGAAAACTTTGCCGAGGCTTATAAAATCCTTAAGCAAAAGAGTACCCTGCCTGCTGTCTGCGGCCGTGTCTGCCCGCAGGAAAACCAGTGCGAGGGCAAGTGCGTGCTGGGCATCAAGGGCGAGCCTGTAGCTATCGGCCGCTTGGAGCGCTTTGTTGCCGACTATGCGCGTGAGCATGGCCTGGATAACGATGTTGAGGCTCCGGCAGAGCGCAAGGGCAAAAAGGTTGCCGTAGTAGGCAGCGGCCCCAGCGGTCTGACCTGCGCCGGTGATTTGGCAAAAATGGGTTATGATGTAACCATGTACGAAGCACTGCACGCTGCAGGCGGTGTGCTGATGTACGGTATTCCGCAATTCCGTCTGCCGAAGGAAATCGTACAGCATGAAATTTCCGCCCTGAAAAAGCTTGGCGTAAAAATCGTAGTTGACGCTGTAATCGGCCGCACCTTCACCATCAAGGAGCTAATGGAGGAGGAAGGCTTCAGCGCTGTTTATGTTGGTACCGGCGCCGGTCTGCCGCACTTTATGCAGATTGACGGCGAAAACCTCAACGGCGTATATTCCGCCAACGAATTTTTGACACGTGTAAACCTGATGAAGGCTTACGAATTCCCGAACTACGCTACACCTGTATACGTTGGCAAGAAGGCTGCTATCGTCGGCGCAGGCAACGTAGCAATGGACGCAGCGCGTACCGCGAAGCGCCTTGGCGCGGAGCAGGTATATATCGTGTACCGCCGCAGCGAGGAAGAAATGCCCGCACGTAAGGAAGAAATCGGCCACGCTAAGGAAGAAGGCATTGAGCTGCGCCTGCTGAACAATCCGGTTGCTATTCTGGGCGATGAAAAGGGCTGGGTTAACGGCCTGAAGTGCATCAAGATGGAGCTGGGCGAAGCGGATGTCAGTGGCCGTCGCTCTCCTGTAGCTATCGCAGGCAGCGAGTATGTGCTCGACGTTGACATGGTAGTTATGGCTATCGGCCAAGGTCCGAATCCGCTGATTAAGCAGACTACACCTGATCTGGAGGTCAACAAGCGCGGTAACATTGTTGCCGACGAGGCAGGTGCTACCTCTATTCCGGGCGTGTTCGCCGGCGGCGATATCGTAACCGGTGCTGCAACCGTAATCAGCGCTATGGGTGCAGGCAAGAAGGCTGCCGCTGCTATTGACGATTACCTGAGCAAGTAAGGGGAAAGCTGGCGCTGTTGCATAATTTAATATGAAATAAGCGTAAAATCCTATTGCAGATGTTCTGAGTTAGTCTGCAATAGGATTTTTATTTATATACATTGTTGTAGCTTGGAAAATAATTTGAACGACTGTAAAAAACAATTTTCTTCCAAACAACTCATATAATCTTGGCTCACATTAAATTACTCGAAAATCTAAGCTTTTCATTATAAACAATGAAACACTCAAAAGAATAAAAATCCAGATTCTTTACAACACGATCTCTTTGAAAAACATTTGCTTTTCACGCAATAAAATAATATAATGTAGCTAACTTCACCATAAGAACAAAGGAGTGCAGCAAATGGGATGGTTTAGTTCAAACAAAAATCCTGAAACAGATTATGATTCTATTATTACAACAACCGGCGACTTAAAAGAAGAATATTCTATTATGGGAATCATTTTCTCAGATGGTTCTTTAGGAGACAGTACGCAAGATTGGGAAGTTGAACTCATTAAACTGAAAACCAAGGCTTTAGCAATGAAAGGTCATGCTATAATTTACGTCAAAGCAATTAGCGACGGGAAATATAGTAGATTAATGGGTACAGTAGTACAATTCATTTAATATAAAAGAGGTTGGGACAAAACCCGGCCTCTTTGTTTTTAAATATGCTTAAAATAAAAAACACACCTTTAGAGGTGTATTTAAAAAAATATCAATATTATGTTATAATACATTTTGAGACAACTGGTAGTCGGTTTTTCTACTCCCTTGTGAGTGGGGGTGATGTTATGACTGTTTTCGAAGCGTTATCTCTGATGATTGCTTTCGCAACTTTGGTCGTGCTGATCCTTACGTATTGTAAGTAATTACGGCATGAAAAAAACCGCCTAGCGGTAAGACGGTTTCTTTCTAACTTCTAAACAATGAGGAGAACCGGCTTTCCACAACCAGTTGTCTCTTTATGTTTATTATACGTTTTATCTTGTTTTTTGTCAAACCTGAAGGGGTTGCGGAGGGTGTTTTGGAGGGGTTGTAAGTTAGTGGTAACATTAGTCCCCAAGATAACTTACTTATCTTCTTCCTCAAACTGAAAAATATATTCCACCGGTTTGCCAAAAACCTTGGCGATATCCATAGCCAGCTTGAGCGAGGGATTATATTTTCCGTTTTCCAGGTTGCCTATGGTTTCTCTTCTGACACCGACAAGCTCTGCAAGGTCGCTTTGCTGCATTTTTCTTTCCTTGCGCAGTTCGTGGATTCTAGTTTTTAATATAGGCATTTTGCACCATCCTCATTATTCACGTTCAAAGCACAGGAAAAAGTATCCATAAAGTGTTAAGCTGATGCCAAGAATAATTCTCAGTATTGTTTCAGTATCAAGGGTAATATTGATAAAAGCTATAATGAGTAGGAGTAAACTGATTAAACAAAGTGTCAGCTTTAAAGAACGGTCAGCAGCCCGATGAAGGTTATCAAGAGCACGTTCATCATCAATATCAGATTTAAGAAAAAATGTGAGCAAAAGTCCTAATACTGCTGCTAAATTTAATAATACGCTGCTCATGCTTAAATATATGTTGCCGGATTTGATAAATATTGCCATGCTGATAAAGCTGACTCCGAAAAAGATATTGGCATAACCATATTTCTGATTGAGTGTTAATCTGAAATTCTTCATTTTACAACGCCTCCGATGTGACATATTTCTAACTTATGCTGAAATAATATCACATAAATTACTCATAGTCAAGGAAAATGTGATAAATATATCACTTGGTGATGCTCACCGGATTTACATGCGTAAAGACAGTGAAGAATATTAACATAGTTTTTGAAGATATGCAAAATATGCTTTTGGATTTTACCATCTTGACCACTGCAAAAACTTTTCAAAATAAAAAGTTTCTGCACTTGAGTGCAAAAACTCTTAAAAAATAAAGTTTTTGCATTTCAAAGCATGAAGTGCATCATGAAGCAAAAAGAAAACCCCTCTGTAGGCAATGCCTTTAGAGGGGGAGAATACTACTTACTATTCTAATCTTATTTTTTTACTTTGCCTTCGCCAAAAACACTAATCCATTGAGCTATAATACGCTCGCGATTCAGTAAAATATATTTCCTGATTTGGCGAAGCTCATTATCCGGAATTTTTCCGTTATTATTGGCTAATTCTGCTCCATCACTGGTAATCCAAAACTTGGTGGCATTAGGTGTTTGAGTACCTTTAGCAACATGAACATGTATTGGCTCCATGTTTTCATTAGCCCAAAAATAAAACACATACCCTAAGAAACCTGCTAATATTTTAGGCAATTTGCTTACTCTCCTTTGCCATTTCCCACATAAGTAAAAGATTATCCGTTGCGAAGCTTTCAATCCAATAAAGCTCGTCCTCGCTAAAGCCAAAAGCCTTGATAAACTTTTTGTCAGGCATAATGATTTCAGCGAAATCAAAATCATTATTATTGTTGGGACGCTCAAATCTTACGCAAATATATTCCTTGTATTCTTCATCTATAATGTCGCTGGTAGTAACTGTAATGCCGTTGAACATGCAGTAGTAATGCTTATTGGTACACATAGGCGCACAACTCCTTTCAATGAGCTTATTTAAATATATTATAGCGTAGCAGGGGTGAATAGTAAATAGAAGAATATCTCCCTATACCCTCCACACTTAATTCACAATAGTTTTATATTTTCTTTTAGTAACCTATGCTATAATATGCTTAGAAAGTGTAAGCGAGGTGATTATCATGCGTAATTTTGCAGCCTTACTATTAGCTGCCTTAGTGCTTGTAGGCGCCAATACAGCTCTTGCTGATAAAACCATAACCTTAGACAAGGATACCAAGCTGGTGCCGCAGGGCTGGACGGTAGCGGACGATATCAAGTTCAAGAAGAATACTGTTGTAAAGCTCAACGATGACGGTCAGGTTATCGAAGGCGTGCTGGCAAGCGCCACCTATCTGCGTCCTGCAGGATGGAAGAACCTGGCGAGCAATTATTATTATGTGGAGCGGAGTGCGCCGTTCTTCCCACCGCGCTTTTTCTACCATCCGTATCGCCCGGGGCTGGTGATTCCTGCCGACGGTCATGTGCGCTACATGGGCAATAAGTCCGTGACCTTTGCCAAGGACGGCACTGTGCTCAGCGGTGTGATTGATAATGACGTTATCCTGCAGCTGAGCGATAACGGCTACGGCTTTGTGCGCTTTAAAAATGACAATCTGCTGACCTTTGATACAAACGGTAGGGTTATAAGCGGTACACTGGCGGAGGCAACGAAGCTGCGTCCGCTTGGCTGGCAGCACAATCTGCAGGATGAAAGCGCCGGTTTTGTTGAATTCAAGAGCGGTACAGGCATCACTTTTGATGCGACCGGTCTTGTAATCAACGGCTCGCTGAGCAAGAAAACCCTGTGGCATAGTGCCGACGGCAGCACGAAGGAGCTGGAGGCCAAGGCACCGGTTGCTTTTACTGCGGACGGAGCAGAGCAGGGCTAAGCTGATAATTTCAAAACGTTAATACCGTACAGGCTTCTGGGACGTTAGTCAGGAGGTCTGCACGGTATTTTTTTATAGGCGAGTATGCCTAAGAATAAAATAGATTTTTTTACAGCAGCGTTTGTAACAGGTGCGAAGTGTAGCCGTAAAAGCAATACTGTACAATTATGGAGTAATGAGGTATACTATATGTAGTGCGAAAGCAACATTATTATGAATTGAAAAAATTTTCTTCAAGGAGGAAACAGCATGGAAGAAACAAGACCCTTTGTAAGCTGGGACTTAGTCCACGATTTTATGGTAGACGTATTTGTTAAATACGGCGTTCCCGAAGAGGATGCATGCATTTGTACAGACGTTCTGCTGGAAAGCGACAGACGCGGTATTGAAAGCCACGGCTGCAACCGCTTCAAGCCTATTTACCTGGATCGTATTAAAAACGGCACCCTGCTGCCGAAAACCGAAATTGAAATTGTCAAGGATACTCCTTGTACTGTAGTTATGGATGCTCATAACGGCATGGGCATGGTTGCTTCCCATAAGATGATGGAAATGCTGATTGAAAAGGCTTCCAAGTACGGTATGGCCGGCGGCACCATCTTTAATTCTACTCACTATGGCATTGCAGGCTACTGGACCACTATGGCTGAAAAGGCAGGCATGATCGGTATTTCCGGTACCAACGCAAGACCTTCCGTTGCTCCTACCTTCGGCGTTGAGCCGATGATGGGCACCAACCCGCTGACCTTTACTATGCCTACCGATGAGGAATTCCCGTTCAACTTTGACTGTGCAACCAGCATCATCCAAAACGGTAAGATTGAGTTCTATGCTAGACAGGGTAAGGATACTCCGGCAGGTCTGGTAGTTGCTAAGGACGGCGGCACTATGACCGAATCCGCTACCATCCTGAAGGAAATGCGTGCAGGCAACGTTGCTCTGCTGCCGTTGGGCGGTTTGGGCGAAGAAACCGGCGGCTACAAGGGCTACGGCTTCACTACTATCGTAGAAATCCTGTCTGCCGCACTGGCAGGCGGTCCTTTCATGAAGGCACTGTCCGGCAAGGATGAAAACGGCAACAATGCTATGTATCATCTGGGTCACTTCTTCTTCGTTATCAATCCGGCGTTCTTCATGGGCGTTGACACCTTCAAGAAAACTGCCGGCGATATCTGCCGCGGTCTGCGCAATTCCACCAAGGCTCCCGGTCAGGAACGCATCTATACTGCCGGCGAAAAGGAATACATGGCTTGGCTGGATAGAAAAGACAAGGGTGTACCAGTTGGCGAATCCATTCAGAAGGAATTCATTCAGCTCAGAGATGAGCTGGGCCTGACTCAGTACAAATTCCCGTTTGAAAAATAATAAGCTTTAACAAAAGCCTGGGCGTTTGCTCAGGCTTTTTGCGTTTGGGGAGATGTTGTTAAAGAGGAATAAGCATATTATTATTTTATTGACAAAGCCGTACGGCTTGATTTATACTTTTAAGTAAGAAAATAGCCGTACGGCTTGATTTTGAAAGTTATGGTTGTTTTATAGCCGTACGGCTTGTTTTAAGTGCTAATAATGCTAGTATTGCTTTGGAGGATTTATGAAAATATTAGATGTTATTTCTTTAGGCAGTGCGATAAAAGAGCGTCGTAAAGAGCTTAATTATACTCAAAAATTTTTATCAGAGGTTACCGGACTAAGCAGCAGCTTTATCTCTGATTTAGAGCATGGTAAGGAAACTACGGAAATCGGCAAGGTTCTTTTTTTAATCAATACTTTAGGATTAAACTTTATTCTTGAAAAGAGAGGTTAAGTAAATGATTGATTTGATAGTGGAGATAGAAATTTCTGGGCTAAATTGCGTTGTTGGCAAGATAACCGGAAACGATTATAATGATGCACGTTTTAGTTATGCTGTTGATTATTTGCAAAGAGAAGCTAGCAGACCGATTTCTTTAAGCTTGCCTTTACAGACGGAAGCCTTTAGTGTTCATGCTACGAGAAATTTTTTTGAGGGTTTACTTCCCGAAGGATTTATCCGCAAATGTGTTGCGAAAGAAGTTCATGCTGATACAAATGATTATTTGAATATTTTAGCTGTACTCGGCAACGAATGTTTGGGAGCAATTCGGATTATTGATAATGAAGCAGCTACCAATGTAACTTCATATAAATTACTGCAGGATGCAGAGATAAAGGCTTTAGCGCAAGAGGGAGCAACGGAATCTGTTCAGCTTATTACAAAATCCCATCTGTCTTTAACAGGAGCTTCCGGAAAAGTTGGTTTATATTATGAACCTGAAAGTAAAAAATGGTTTTTTCCGGAAGGAAATGCACCAAGCACTCATATAGTAAAGCAGAGCCATATAAGATTAAAAAAGATAGTTGCTAATGAGCAGCTGTGTATGTTGACAGCTAAAAATTTAGGTATAGAAATACCGGAAAGCTTTATTGTTAATGTTGGCAGCGATAATAAGGAAGATATTTTATTCGCAACCAGGCGTTATGACAGAAAATTTGATGAGGACTCAGCTGTTTTAAATGGACTAAGAGTACCTTATAGGCTTCATCAGGAAGATTTTGCGCAAGCATTAGGAATTGCTGCCGGTGATAAGTATGAGAAAAATGGAGCTGCTTATTTAAAGAGGTCTATGAATCTTTTGCGTTCTTTTTCATCAGACCCTATTACAGATCAATTGAAGTTGTGGGATATATGTATTTTTGATTATTTAGCAGGAAATACCGACAATCATATAAAAAACTTGTCGCTGCTTTATAGCAAGGATTTAAAATCTGTCCGTCTTGCACCTGCTTATGATATTGTCAGTACTATGGTTTATGATAGCAGTACCGAAGATATGGCAATGAGTATCGGTGGAATCTATAACATTAATGATATTAACAGAAAAGCATTTGAACGTGAAGCTCTTAATGTTGGCTTAGGCAAAAATATGGCACTTAAACACTTTGATAAAATGGTGGCAGGATTTTGCGACGCAATAGATAAAGCAAGCTTTACTCTGATGTCACAGGGTTTTGAATACGTTGATGTAATAAAACAGGAAATCCTGCAAAAGGGCGGTATTAAAAGTTATTTATAGTTTGACTAGAACAGCTTTAACAAAAGCCTGGGCGTTTGCTCAGGCTTTTTGCGTGGGGAGATGTTGTTATTAAAGCATAAAAAAAGCCGTACGGCTTGATTTTTACTATTACAGTAAATTTATAGCAGTACGGCTTGTTTTTAGTCTTTATTCTTGATGAAGATGAAGATCAGTCCGCTGATACCCATCAGCAGCGGGTAGAAGCAGTAGGGGATGATGGCGAAGGGGTTAAGTCCAGTGAGGCTTGCCGCAGCCAGAAGCTGTGCGCCGTAGGGGATAAGTCCCTGACCCATGGAGCTGAACATATCAAGCAGAGAAGCACTGCGGCGAGGCGTTACGCCGAACTCTTCGCTGATGTCCTTGGCAATCGGACCTGCCATAACAATCGCAACAGTGTTGTTCGCGGTGCAGATATCAACAAGCAGAGCGAGAGCAGCAATACCAAGCTCACCGCCTTTGGTGCTGCTGATGCGGCTCTTGATGAAGTTCAGTACGAAATCAATACCGCCGTATTCCTTAATCAGAGTGATGATGCAGGCTACAATGATAGAAATAACGGTGATGTCATACATAGACATAATGCCGTTGCCGACATGGGTGAACATTTTGGTAGCAGTGAACATGCCTGTTCCGAGGCCTACCAGCATACTGAGCACAGTACCGATAATAAGAATAACGAAAACGTTTACACCGCTTACGGCACCGATTAATACGAACAGATAGGGGAGAACCTTAATCAGACTGTAATCAAGATTGCCGTTAACCTGATATTCGTTGGTGTTGCCCAAGAAGTAGAACAGGCCAAGAGTGATGATTGCTGCCGGAAGAACGATTTTGAAGTTCTCGCGGAACTTGTCGCGCATATCGCAGCCCTGTGTTTTAACAGCAGCAATGGTTGTATCGGAAATAATAGAAAGGTTGTCACCGAACATTGCACCGCAGACTACGGCACCGGCGCAGATAGCCATCGGGAAGCCGGTTTTGTCGCTGATGCCTGCAGCAATCGGAGCAAGTGCGGTAATTGTGCCTACGGAAGTACCCATAGAAATGGAAATAAAGCAGCCGATAGCGAAAAGGCCTGCTACCGCCATATTGCCCGGTAGAATGGAAAGTCCAAGGTTAACGGTGCTTTCTACACCGCCGGCAGCGCGGACAGCGCCGGAAAAGGCACCTGCGGCAAGGAAGATGAGGCACATGGTGAGAATGTTTTCATCACCTACGCCGGTAGAAGCAAGACGCAGCTTCTGTACAAAGCTGAGCTTTTTGTTTTGCAGGAAGGCTATGATTAAAGCAATTAAAAAGCCTACAATCGCAGGCATGCTGTAAAAATCCCCGGTAATCAGGCCTGAGCCTATAAAAAACAGCAAAAAGACTGCGATAGGCAGCAGAGCGATGGCACGCCCCTTGGAATGGTTGTTGGTCATAAACAGAATCTCCTTTTATATAATTTTCAGCTTTTTCTATTATATCAATTAAATTTTTAGTATGCAAGGAAGATTGATGAAGGATTACTAAAAGAATAACAAAAAACCTCAGCTGCATTGCTACAACTGAGGCGGTTAGGCAGGCCTGTGCTTATAAATCCTTCGTTTTGAATTCTTCGTAGCCTTCATACATGTAGCTTGCATCAATACCCTTCATATAAACCTCGCGGTCATCAATATGCTCGGTCAGGGCGTTCTTTAAGAGAAATTTGATTTCCAGGTCCTTAATCGGGCTGCGCTCCATAGCGGAAAGATAATCTTCCTTATTAACCTTGCTCCAATCAACAATCAGCTGCAGCTCTTTTTTCAAAATAAGATCAAGCCAGATGCGCGTACTGCGGCCGTTGCCCTCACGGAAAGGGTGGGCGACATTCATTTCAACATATTTTTCGATGATTTCGTCGAAAGTGCTTTGCGGCATACGCTCAATCTGTTTCAGCGCATCGAGCAGATACATGGCCGGAACAAAGCGGAAGCCGCCTTTGGCAATGTTTACGGAACGGACCATGCCTGCAAAATCGTAAATATCCATAAAAAGCTGCTTATGAATCGCCTGCAGCGTTTTGAAGGTGCCGGCTTCTAGCTTGTCCAGCATACCGCTTTCGAAAAGCTCTAACGCACGCTTTTTGCTTAAGCGCTCCTCCTGAGTTGCCAGCTCGGCAGAGCTGGTTATGCCTAATTTATTTTCCAAAGTCATAGTATATGTACCTCGTTGGTTATAGTGGTATATTTATTATATCATAAATCAATTTCGGGAAAAACAAAAAGCTCCGAACTCCTAAAAGTTCGAAGCTTTAACTTCTTGGCTCCCCGAGTAGGACTCGAACCTACGACGCCCTGATTAACAGTCAGGTGTTCTACCGGCTGAACTATCGGGGAATTAAGGTTGGTAAGTCAACCAACGAAGATTATTATACTCGCATGGCAATTATTTGTCAACAGTTTTTTTAGAAAAATTTATAAGTATTTTTGGAAGGCGATAAATGCGCGGAATTTAGGAGATGAAATGCCTATATAGAATTAAGGCAAGTGATATGAAAGGCGAGGGAAAGATAGTCTTGATGTGTTGCCTTAAAGGCATCGCTTTTCGCCTTTACTTAATGCAGAAAGTGAAGAAAGCAGGAAGAGCTAAAATCTTTAGATAAATAGTAGGCGCATTTAAGATTTTATGCTATAATATCCTTAATGATATAAACTACATGTGTAAAGGAGTGTTCCCCATGGAAGAAGCTGTATTATACGCTGTGGAAAACAATATTGCGACGATTACTATGAACCGTCCGAAGAGCCTGAATTCAATGAATGACGCGCTGATTGACGGTTTGCATGCTGCCATTACCAAGGCTGCTGCTGACGCTGAGGTGCGTGCTATCGTACTTACCGGCAACGGCAAGGCATTTTGTACCGGCGGCGACCTGAGCTATCTGAACGGCTTGGAGGGCGTTGCTGCCAAGAAGGACTTTATCGCTAAGGTTGGCGACGTTGCCAAACGCCTGACTACTATTCCTAAACCTGTTATTGCTTATATCAATGGCGTTACTGCCGGTGCAGGCGTTAACCTGATGCTGGCCTGCGACCTGGTGTATGCATCTGCCAAGGCACGCTTTGGCGAGAGCTTTGCCAAGGTTGGCCTGATTCCCGATTGCGGCGGCTTGTACTTCCTGCCGAAGGCTATTGGTGTGCTGAAGGCTAAGGAGCTGATGTTTACCGGTGACCTGATTGACGCTGCAACTGCCAAGGAGCTTGGCATGCTGAATGATGTCTATGAAGACGAAGAGTTGAAGGGCAAGGTTTATGCTATGGCTGCACGTCTGGCAGCAAGTGCTCCGCTGTCTATCAGCCTGACGAAGAAATATCTCAATGACCACGACCTGACTCTGGACGAGGTGCTGGCAATCGAAGAAACTACCCAGGCGCTGCTGATGGGTACCAATGACTGCAAGGAAGGCATTGCTGCTTTCTATGAGAAGCGCGCACCGCAATTCACTGGTAAATAAGAAAAAAATTAGCAGAAAAAAGTAAATGTTTACGGAACTGTCACATAATTTATACTGATGGTTCCGTTTTCTTTTTGACGTAGGAATGGAAGATGTTGTATAATAAATCTATTGATAAATTTTTCTCGGAGGAAAGTATGCTCGATTTCAGTACAATGATCTATCGCATTCCTGCGCTGCTGTTTGCGATTACGATACACGAATATGCCCATGCGCAATGTGCGGACAGCATGGGTGACCCGACTGCGCGTTATATGGGACGCATGACCTTCAACCCGATGGCGCATCTGGACCCGTTGGGCGCGATTCTGCTGGTGGTAGCAGGCTTCGGTTGGGCTAAGCCCGTAGAAATTAACCCCAGTAATTTCCGCAACCGCCGCGAGGGTATTCTGAAGGTTTCCTTTGCCGGTCCCGCAGCCAATCTGTTTTTGTGCTTTCTCGCAGCATTCTTCATGACGTTTTTAAATCGCTTCGGTCTTTTGAGTGATGGCGTTTACCGCTTTTTGCTGTGGATGCAATTATATAATGTATGGTTTGCTTTCTTCAACCTGATTCCGGTTCCGCCGCTGGACGGCTCCAAGATTCTTTCGGAGCTTTTGCCGCCGTCTATGGCCTGGAAGTTTGACAATCTGGTGGGACGCTACGGCTTTTATATTCTGATTGCTTTGGTGTTCACCGGTATTACAGGTGCGATTATCAGACCGCTTGCCGCAGGCTATATGCTGTTGGTAAACGGTATCTTGGGTTTAGTGTTCTAAGCCATGGCTGATTTATCGTTGAAGCTGACAGCGTTCGAAGGTCCGCTGGATTTGCTCCTGCACCTTATCGAGCGTGATAAAGTAGATATTTATGATATTCCCATCGCTGCGGTTACGGAGCAGTATATAAGCTATCTGCGCAGCATGAGTGAATTTGATATGGAGGTCGCTAGTGATTTTCTGGTGATGGCCGCAACGCTGCTGCAGATTAAATCGCGTATGCTGCTGCCCAAGCAGTCCGCTGAGGGCGAGGAGGAGGAAGCAGACCCGCGCCAACAGCTGGTGGAGATGCTGGTGGAATACCGCCGCATTAAGCGTGCCGCTGCTGCTTTGGCAGACATGAAGCAGAGCGCTGACCTGTACTGGCAGCGTGAGCCGATGTTCGGCAATCTGGTGGAGCGCACTATTGCTCCCTGTACGGTGCAGCAGTTATTGAAGGCTTTGGCAGGCATGACGACGTCAGCTGATGGCAAGCCGGCAGCCTTTATTGAGCCGCAGGCCTTCAGCGTACAGGATAAAATGGCAGATATTCTGCAAAGACTGCAGCGTCAGCCGCAGGGCTTTATGTTAAATGAGATTTTTACCGCCGGCAGTGCTGCCGAAAAGGTGGCCTGCTTTTTGGGTGTGTTGGAGCTGCTGAAGCTGGGTTTGATTACTATCAGCCAGGCACAGCGCTTTGCACCGATTTATATCTTCGGCAAGCAGGGACAGGAGGAAGCAAACGATGTATCTTGATAAAATGACAGGAGCACTGGAAGCGGTGCTGTTTGCTGCAGGTGAGCCTGTTTCTGTGGCGGAGCTTGCTGACCTTCTGCAGTTGGAAAAGCCGCAGGTGTGGGAGCTTATTTCTGAGCTGAAGCAATCATATGAGGCGGAAAGCAGGGGATTGATGCTGCGTGAAACAGCAGGCTGCTTTCAGCTGGTAACCAAGCCGGTTTACTACAGCATATTGCTGGGCTTGGGACGCAAAAAGGAAGTAAAGCTGACGAATGCGTCTTTGGAAACCTTGGCGATTGTCGCTTTTAAACAGCCGGTGACGCGCGCAGAGATGGAAGCCATCCGCGGCGTAAAGGTTGACGGCGTACTCAATACACTGCTGGACTTAGGTCTGGTGGCGGAAGCAGGACGCAAGAAGGCTTTGGGCAACCCGATTTTGTATGCTACGACAGAAAAATTTCTGATGGTGTTCGGTCTGAACTCATTGGAGGAGCTGCCGCCGCTGAAAGCAAAGCCGGAGGACGAGGCAGAGGCTGCGCAGCAGGTGCTGCAGCTTGATAATACATTAGAAGCAAAGGAAAACTGAGATAGATGGAAGAACGTTTACAAAAAATTCTGGCGGCAGCAGGCGTTGCCTCCCGCCGCGAAGCAGAAAAAATTATTACGGCAGGTCGCGTCCGCGTGAACGGTAAAGTAGTTACTGAGCTGGGCTGCAAATTTGATGCATCAAAGGTACGCATCAGCGTTGACGGCAAGCCTATTGCTCAGGAAGCTAAGGCATATTACATGTTCTATAAGCCAAGGGGAGTAGTCACCACGATGTCCGACCCGCAAAACCGCCGCAGCATTGCCGATTTCGTGCAGAACCTGCCGGAGAGAGTTTTCCCGGTAGGCCGCCTGGACTTCAATACCGAAGGACTGCTGCTGCTGACGAATGACGGTGCGCTGGCACAGGCGCTGATGCATCCGAGCCATGAGGTTAATAAAACCTACCTCGTTAAGGTTCCGGGCATTGTGCCGCAGGAAAAGCTGGACCAGCTGCGTTTGGGCGTAAAGCTGGAGGACGGCCCGACAGCTCCGGCGATTGTTAACCTGCGTGATTATGACCATGAGCGTAGCTTTACGCTTTTTGATATCACCATCCACGAGGGACGTAACCGCCAGATTCGCCGCATGTGCGACGCTATCGGCTTCCCGGTGCGCGATTTGAAGCGCATCAAGCTGGGACCGCTGCAGCTGAGCAATCTGGGACGCGGCAAGTTCCGCAGCCTGAGCGAGCAGGAATTATCTCAGCTCAGAAAGGCGGCTAAGCTATGACGCGAGTTGCGATTGTAGGCGGCGGCGCTGCAGGCCTGTTGGCAGGTATTGCTGCAGCCTGGGGCGGAGCGCAGGTAACGATTTATGAAAAAATGCGTGTGCCGGGCAAGAAAATGCTCATCACCGGCAAGGGACGCTGCAACATTACCAACGCTTGCGAAATCCCCGATTTCATAAAAAATCTGCCCGGAAATGGAAGATTTTTAAATAGTGCTTTACATAGGTTCACAAATGATGATATAGTATTGCTGTTGGAGAGTAACGGACTGCCGACGAAGGTTGAACGCGGCGGACGTATTTTCCCGGTAAGCGACAAGGCGAAGGATGTAGTTGATACGCTGGTAAGGATTTATACCGAGGCCGGCGGCAAGCTGCAGACCGACACCAAGGTTATTGATATCATGGTTAAGGAAGGCCATGTGTACGGCGTGCGCACGGTCAACGGCGTGTACGAGGCAGACAGAGTTATTCTGGCTGCGGGCGGCGCCTCCTATCCGGGCACAGGTAGCGACGGCGGCGGCGCCAAGCTGGCGAAGAAGCTGGGGCACACGATTGTGCCGCTGAAGCCTTCTCTGATTCCGCTGGAAAGCGATTATCCTTATGTTGATGACCTGCAGGGTTTATCTTTGCGCAACGTGCAGGCAACACTTTTGGCCGACGGCGTAAAGCTGGGCAGTGAATTCGGCGAGATGCTGTTTACGCATTTCGGCGTTTCCGGCCCCATTGTGCTTTCGCTGAGTAATCTTGCCGCGGACGCTTTGGCTGCGGGCAAGGATGTAGAGCTGGAGGTTGACCTGAAGCCTGCGCTCAGCGAAGAAAAGCTGGATGCACGTATTCAGCGCGATTTTGTGCAGTACAGCCGTAAGCAGGTGCTCAACGGCATGAAGGACCTGCTGCCGCAGCGACTGATTCCCGTTGTGCTGGATATGTCCTACGTTGATGAGAACAAATTCATCAACCAGGTTTCGCGCGAGGAGCGTCACAGACTGCTGCAGACGCTGAAGCATTTTGTGGTCACCATTTCCGCAACACGTCCGATTGCAGAAGCTATCGTTACCGCAGGCGGCGTGAGCGTGAAGGAGATTGACCCCAAGACCATGGAATCCAAGCGCATCAAGGGTCTGTACTTTGCAGGCGAGGTTATGGATGTTGACGGCTATACCGGCGGCTATAATCTGCAGGCGGCGTTCAGCAGCGGCCATGCTGCGGGCGAAGCGGCAGCTGCGGAAGAATAATTCATAAATTTGACTTAAATTAGGCTATCCATATACATGTAAAACATGGTATTATATAGATAGCTAATACATTATAAAGTGTGGTTATGTAGAATGAAGAAAATTGTTGTGGCAATTGATGGTCCCGCAGGTGCAGGCAAAAGCACTATTGCGAAGCTGGCTGCCGAAAAATTAGGCTATGCCTATATTGATACCGGTGCCATGTACAGAAGCGTAGCCTGGAAGTTTTTGCAGACAGGCAAACCTTTTGACGAGGACTTTATCAGCGGCTTATCCAAAACTATGCTGATTGACTTCAAACCGGAGGCAAAGATCAACCGTGTTTTTGTGGACGGTACCGAGGTTACCGATGCTATCCGTACTCCCGAAGTGACGGCGATTGTATCGCGTGTTGCTGCTATCGGAGCAGTGCGTGAGGCAATGGTGGACCAGCAGCGCCGTATGGGCGAGGCAGGCGGTGTCCTGATGGACGGCCGCGATATCGGTACGGTGGTATTCCCGAACGCACAGCTGAAAATTTTCCTTACTGCTTCGGTTGAGGAAAGAGCGCGCCGCCGCTATGCGGAGATGGTGGCCAAAGGTCAGCAGGTTGATCTGCAGCAGCTGCAGGCGGATATTGCCGAGCGCGACAAGCAGGACAGCGAGCGTGCTATCAGTCCGCTGCGTCAGGCAGAGGATGCACTGCTTCTGGATACATCCGATATGGGCATCAGCGAGGTTACCGAGAGGATTTTACAGCTGGTGCAGGAGCGCGCACAATGATTTATACCTTAGTGAAGAATCTCTTTATAATTCTTTTTACCATCTTTTTGCGATTGAAGGTAGAAGGAACAGAAAATATTCCCAAGGATGGTCCGCTGGTTATAGCGATCAACCATCTGAGTCTGCTTGATCCGCCTGTACTTGGTACGGCAGCAACCCGTAAGGTCCACTTTATGGCTAAGGAAGAGCTGTTTGTGCCGGTTCTGGGCACTATCTATAAAATTCTGGGTGCTTTCCCGGTGCGCCGTGGCGGCGCGGACCGTGCTGCAATTAAGCATGGTATTGATATTCTGGAAAGCGGTCAGGTGCTGGCGATTTTCCCTGAGGGAACACGCAGCAAGACCGGCGAGCTTGGTAAGGCTCAGCCCGGAGCGCTGATGATGGCGAGCAAGGCGAAGGCAACTATTGTGCCGGCCTGCATCATCGGTACCGATTACAAGCGTCACGGCCGCATCTGGCCGAAGGTTACGGTGCGCTTTGGCAAACCGATGCCTTTTCCTAAGGACGCTGTGGTCAACAAAGAATTTTTGCATGCAATGACTGAAGAGCTGATGCAGCACATTGCAAAGCTGCAGGCAGGTGAAGATGCATAATGGAAATTAAGGTAGCAGAGCACTGTGGTTTTTGCTATGGTGTGAAGCGCGCGGTGGCGTTGGCCCAGAAGACTGCGACAGACCGTGTGCAGGGTGCAACGCTGGGACCATTGATACACAATCCCCAGCTGATTGCCGAGCTTGCATCGCAGGGCATTGCCTGTAAGGACAGCCTGGAGCAGTTTGCTCCCGGTGAAACGGTTATCTTCCGTTCACACGGCGAGGGGCCTGAAACCTATGCGCAGGCAGAAAAACAAGGGCTGACAATTCTGGACGCAACCTGTCCGAATGTACGCCTGGCACAGCAAAAGGCTGCTCAGGCAGCAGCTGATGGCTATTTTCCTGTAATAGTCGGAGAAAAAAATCATCCGGAAGTAAAAAGTATTTTAAAATGGGCAGGAAAAAACGCTATCTGTGTAGAATGTATAAAAGATATCTCTTATGTACCGCGCCAGGAGCGTTATGGAGTAATCATCCAGACGACTTTTGAGCTGCAGAAATTTAATGATATATTGCAGGCACTGCAGGAGCAGCGCCCGGGAGAATACCGTGTGGAGCGCACCATCTGTCTGGCGACAGCGCAAAGACAGCAAGCCGCTGTAAAGCTGGCTGCAGAGTCGGATGCCGTTATCGTCATCGGCGGACGCAACAGTGCCAACACAAGGCATCTTTTCGAGCTGGTGCAACAGCATTGCAGGCAAGCATATCATATAGAGACTGCCAGCGAACTGAGCAGCGATATGCTAAGGGGTTGCAATAAAATAGGAATCACGGCAGGAGCATCGACTCCGGACCGTTTAATTAAGGAGGCTATTTTAGTAATGGAAAACATGGATTTTGAAAGCATGCTCAACGAAAGTATGGAGGTAGAGGTATATCCTGGCAAAGTTGTCAACGGTACCGTTATTCAATTGGATAAAGACGGCGTTTATGTATCTTTTGGATATAGACATGATGGTCTGATTCCTTATTCCGAATGGTCCCAGACCGAATCTGCTGAAGAACTGCAAAACTCTATCAAAGTTGGCGACGAAGTAGAAGCTAAGGTTGTTCCTGGCAGCACCAAGAGCGATTTTGTTCGTCTGTCCAAAATCAAAGCTGAGCGCGACGCAGCATGGAAAAATGTTGCTGAGCTGCCCGAAGGCGAAAAACGCCCGGCAACCGTTAAGGTTCTGCGCATCATCAAAAACAAAGCTAAAAACATCGTTGGTCTGGCTGTTGCAGTTGAAGGTGTTGAAGGCTTCATGCCTGCATCTCATGTTGAATTGCGCCGCGTAGAAGACTTCACCGGTTATATCGGCAAAGAGCTGGAAGCTGAAATCATCGAAGTTGACCTGGAGAAAAAACGTATCGTTGTTTCCCGCCGCGACCTGCTGAGAGCTGAAGCTGAAGCAAAACGCAAAGCTTACAAAGAAGCTAAAGAAGCTCGCATTGCTGCTGCTAAAGAAGCACGCGCTGCTGCTGAAGAAGCTGCTTACAACTCTGTTGAAGAAGGCAAAGTATACACCGGTAAGGTTGTAAAAGTTGCTGAATTCGGTCTGTTCGTTGAAATCGGCGAAGGCCTGGTTGGTTTGGTTCACAACACCGAGCTGTCTTGGGACCGTAGCGTAAAAGCTGCTGACGTTGCTAAAGAAGGCGACGAAGTAACCGTTCTGGTTAAGAGCATCGACCGCGAAAACAAACGCGTTGCTCTGAGCATCAAAGCTACTCTGGAAGATCCCTGGAAGGTTGAAGCTTCTCAATTTCACATCGGCGATATTCTGGATGTAGAAGTTGTTCGTCTGTTGGCTTTCGGCGCTATCGTTAAACTGAGCGACAAGGTTGAAGGTCTGGTTCACATTTCCGAAATCGCTCCTGAGCGCATCGAAGCTCCGAGCGACGTTCTGGAAGTTGGCCAAGTTGTTAAAGCTGAAATCATTAAAATGGATCTGGACAGCAAAAAAATCGGCCTGAGCATTTCCAAAGTTAAACGTGATGCTGAAAAGAACGAATTCCGTTCCTACATGGGCAGCAAAAAATCTCACCTGAGCCAAAACCTGTCCGAGCAGCTGGAAAGCCTCGAAAAATAATTGGAGAAGGATATGCAACGTGCAAAGCGTAAGCTAGAACATATTCAATATGCACTGGAGCTGAGCGACGGCCCGGCGGCAACGCACCTTGCTGATCTCCGCTTCTTACACAACTGTCTGCCGGAGATTAATCCGGCAGACTTTGTTTTATCTGTAGAAATTTTAGGCAAACGTCTGCGCTTGCCTTTTTTCATTGATGCTATTACCGGCAGTACAGATGCGGTGACGGAGATTAACAGAAAGCTGGCGCAGGTGGCGGCAAGAACCGGTATCGGTATGGCTGTCGGCTCGCAGTTCGGCGCTGTGCGTGACGGCAGCGGTATCGCGAGCTATACTGTGGTGCGCGAGGAGCTTGCCGAAGGCCTTGTTATTGGCAACATCAGTGCTCTTGCTACGCCCGCGCAGGCACAGGCTGCCATTGACATGCTGCAGGCTGACGCGCTGGAGGTTCACCTGAACGCTGCGCAGGAGCTGTGGATGGCCGAGGGCGACAAGGATACCTGCGGACTTTTGGCAAACCTGGTGCAGATCCGTGATGCTGTGAGCGTGCCTGTTATCGTTAAGGAAACAGGCTGCGGTATTGCGGCAGAGCAGTACGAGCTTTTGCTGGAGCAGGGCTTTACCGCTTTTGACTGTGCCGGCGCAGGGGGGACGAACTTCCCGGCGATTGAGGCGAAGCGTCAGGGGATTGAGCTGACGGAGGAGTTTGCTGCCTGGGGCGTGCCTACGTGCTGGAGCTTGCTTGACGCGCAGCAGACACTGCCGCAGAATGCTCTGCTTTTGGCGAGCGGCGGCATCCGTACCGCAGGTGACGCAGCGCGTGCCTTTGCTCTGGGTGCGGACGCGGTGGGCATTACCGCACCGCTTTTGCGTCTGGTCATGGAGCAGGGAGTTGACGATGCCGTAGATTATGTGTATTCACTGGCGGAAGGACTGCAGAAGTATATGCTGCTTTTGGGCTGCCTGACGCCGAAGGAGCTGCGTGACGTTCCGCTGATTGTGACGGGAGAAACGCGTGACTTTATCGCCAGCCGCGGTTACGAGTTGGCGAAGCTGTGCAGATGGCGCAGAGGGTAGAACGCAAAAAAATTTATATTAGAACGACTTAAAGTAAGAGTGCAACTTTGTGTTGTGCTCTTCTTTTTTATGCAGAACAATAAAAAAGACTTGTTTTTAGGCGGGGGTAGATATATAATGTAAATATGTTAAAAAAGAAAGTAATATACTTGTAACATCTGCTAATACTATTCTTTAGATTTTATGAGTTAGGAGAAACTATACGTAATATTGTTAGGACAACGATTTGCTGACTGAGCGTAAAGGAGGCTTTTAGTAAATGTCAAAAAATTTTTTTCGGTGGCAGGATTTCTCTGTGAAATTTTTGAATGCAGTGCTGCAGAGCAGTAAAACTCCTGCAAAGTATCATCCGCCAGTAGGGTACGACGAAGCAGCTTTTGTTGCGCCTTACTTGGGCAACTTGTGCAAATTTCCCGATGAACATTTTGTGAGCAAATATCGCGAAGAAATCGAAGAGTATTTTTTGAGCGAACCAGAGCATTTGGGAAATGTGGCAAAAACGTTAGAACGGCAAAATTATGCAGGCATCCGCAGCAAGGACGAAGACGCTTTGCGCAAGCTGAAACAATGCAAACTTTCTCAGGCAGTTATTATGGCGTATCTTGATGAGATGATACGCACAGGCTCGGAAGGAGAATTTCAGTTAAAAACTTCTTTTTATAAGCCTCGTACCATTCTGCTTAGCGATTCGCATATTCAGGATGTAAAGCTGTATTCTTACCAGCAGGAAGCCAACATTGCGATGCGGGAATATTTTCTTGAGCAAAACGGTCGTAGCTGCATTCTTGTGATGCCGACGGGCAGCGGCAAGACAATGACGAGTATTTATTTTCTTCTGCATGAGCTTTCTTCGCGTGGCTATGAAGTTATCTGGTTGGCGCACCGCCATATGCTCGTCGAACAGGCAGCGAATGTTTTTTATAGACTTGCACCGCTCGTGAAAGATGTGGCAGGTGATGAAATTAAAAGTCTTACAGTGACTTGCGTTTCGGGCGCACATACCAGCGCACACGCTTTATCCAAAAAAGATGATATCGTCGTTGGTAGCGTGCAGAGTCTAGTGCGTAATCTTGGCTATCTTACAGCTCCGCTCAAGAAGAAAGTTATTATCGTTGTGGACGAAGCGCACCATGCGATTGCACCTTCATATAGAAAAATTATAAACGCTGTGCGCCAAAAATGTCCCGAGGCGAAATTGCTTGGCCTTACGGCAACGCCAATCCGATACACTGACATGGGCACAGTTTCGCTGCTGAAACTGTTTGAGCAGAAAATCATTTATGCCATTCCCTTGAGCAAACTGATTGCTGATGGTACTCTGGCTACGCCGATAAACTTAAAACGTGAAACGAATGTTGAAATTGAAACTTATATTGATAAAGATGAGCTGAAAAAAGTTTTGGCGAAAGGCGATTTGACGGAACAAGCTGTCAACAAGATTGCAAAGATTAACGAACGTAACGAAGTTATTATTAAGGAATACCTTGATAATAAAGAGAAATACGGCAAAACGATAATTTTCGCCTTGAACATTACGCACTGTGATGTTTTGGCAGATATGTTCGTCAAAAAGGGTGTAAAATGTGACCGCATTTATTCTGGCATGGACGACAGTGTGAAAGACGCAATTATTGAACGTTTCCGCCATAACAACCATAAGGATAAGGATGGCAATGATGACCATATCGACGTATTAATTAACGTCAACATTCTTATCGAGGGCAGCGATATTCCTGATATTCATACAGTTTTTCTGACACGTCCGACGAACAGTGACGTTTTATTAATGCAGATGATTGGGCGCGGCATGCGTGGCGAGCAATGCGGTGGCACAAAAGAAGTGTACATCGTTGACTTCTGTGATAAGTGGGAAAGCTTTACACGTTGGCTCAACCCTTCGTTTCTGCTGGAAGGCGAAGAAGGCGGAATACCGGGAGACACCAAGAAAGAGCCGAAGAAAAAGAACAAATTGGAAGAAATTCCTGTGTCCAGCATTATCGACGCGATGCGTGCCATTTCTTACGGCGATTTGGGCTTCAAGGTGCACGCCGCTGTGCTGCCTGTGGGTTGGTACAATGTTTATGATAAAAATGACATGCCCGAGAAAGTGCTTGTTTTCGCCAACCAACAGGAAGGCTATGCAGCAATGAAGGCAGATACGCAGGCGCTTGTTGCAGCGGAAGAGCAGAACGGCAAACTGCTTTTACAAAAATATTTCGATGGCTTCGGTGTGATGCCTACGCCTCAGGAATTGGAAGACATTGCAGAACTGACGGCGACGGAGAAAGCTTTTCCAGAGTTTCAATCGTTCGACGAGCGTGACGACATCGACCCGTCAAAATTGGCGATGAAGTATCGCGAAGAAACGTCTTTGGCCAACATCTTCAAAATTCAGCAAGATATTCATGCAATTTATAATGCGCATAAGACGATCATTGACAGCTTGTATGGCAATGTGGAATCCTATCAACGACGTATTTTTGACTTCCTTCTGTATCCCACCGGCGTTACGCCGATGGGCTCTAGTATTGAAGAAGCAGAAACAGAGTTTGGCTTGCTTAGCGCAGAGCCTTTCGCTGAACCGCTGGAAATTTTGCTTGATGAAGTTTTGGCAGAGCAAAAAGACAACTTGGGCGACGACTTCAAGCGCCCGACGATTGGCTGGACTAAGAAGGCTTATAAGACGTATTTTGCACAATATGTTTATCTTGGCGATAATATAAAAATGAATTGCGGCCTTAATTCTGCCAGCGTGCCGCGTGAAGTACTAAAGTACCTTATTTATCACGAGTGCCTGCATCAGCTGATTCATTCTCACGGACCGAAATTCCGTGAATTGGAACGTAGGTTCCCTAATTTCAACGAACTGGATAATTACTTGGATTATCAGTTCCCAACATTCGTTAAAGAAGAAAGCAGATAATTTGGGAGAGATATAAAGATGGCAAAAGTAGTTTTTTGTAATATAGCATGGATGAAACTTTATAGTGGCATTACTGACAACGACCAGCCGAAGAATGGCGGTGCGTTTGTCAAAGAAAATAATGATGCTTGTGAAAGTTTCAATTTCTATCCGTATAACCATTACTGCCTTGGGTATGTGCGTGCACCAGGGGAGAGGTTGAATCTGGCGCGTGTAGAGGATGTGCCAGATGATGTAGATAAAATTGATGACGTTACAGTTATCTGGGTAGCGACTAATGATACAGGACGGCATATCGTTGGCTGGTACGAACACGCCGAGATGTATCGTTACTATCAGTATTTTGAAGATAGCATTGTAGAAAATCATACATATTGGCAATATAATTTTAAAACCAGAGAAGAAAATGCGCATATTATTCCTGAAGAGCTGCGTAATTTCAGGGTTCTTTCGGCATCAAAAGCTGGTGCAGGCTTGGGCATGGGACAGTCGAACCTTTGGTATGCAGACTCTGCAATCACGAAAGAAAAATTTGTGCCGAAGGTTTTGGAGTATCTGGAGAAAATACGTCCGCAGACAATACAACAATATTGGCGTAAAGAATTTGTTGAAAAAATCGCTGATATTCAAGGAAAAAGTGTAGAAGAATTAAATGAATTGGCAGCTAACGAAACGAATCCAGGTAAATTATTTGCTATTGATAATTTGATAATTTCCATGAATCCGCCTGATATGTTTAAAGCAAGATTTCATCGTGCTGCTGATTTGGAGCTCTACCTTTTGTATGATGAAGCGATAGAAGAATATCAGCGTGCTTTAGCTTGTGTAACAGACGAAGATAAAGATAGCGACACATATCTTACATGTTTGTTTAATCTGCAACGTTTACTGGAATTTACTGGCAAATATTTCTTGGGTTGGGAAATGGCTCAAAGATGCCTTGCAGAGTCAAAGACTATTGAAGATAAATTTATCGCGATTGAATCAATGCTTATCATGGCAAGCCGTGAAGGAAATACTGAACTGGTAGAAAAAGCTCTTGGCTACTATGCTGATTTAAAAACAGATTACGCCAAAGATACAGTCCAAGATTATAAAAATTGGCTCAAAGAGCAGAAGAAAAATAAGCAATAAAACTTTTAGTAAATATTTTGACCAATAAAAAAACACACAGCGCAAACTTCACAGTTTGTTCGTTGTGTGTTTTGGTTTTATATGATAAAATATTGTGCAAGACAACCGAGCTAGAGGGTGGGGCATTGCCGAAATTCTTCGGAATGGAGGTGATGTCTATGGTATATTTCAGTTTTCAGGATTTAATGTCCTTTGGAATTTTTATCGTAGCATTGCTGACGTTCATTTTTCAGAACCGAAAGTAAAAGCATACGGACATAGAAAAACCGCCCCTATACTTTGACGAGAACAGGGCGGCTTTTCCGTAACCTAAATCGGCAACCCACCTGGTTGGGCGGTTGTCTTATCACTTATAATATAACATAAAGTCATACTTTGTGCAAGTTGCGCTTTGTGAACTTTTGAAGGCTGTCGCTAATGGGCGCAGTATTTATGTAAACAGAAAGAGCGTCGCCTCTTTTTTTATATATCAATATTATTTTTGGGGCCACGTCAGTGCGTCCCCTTTTTGCATTCTTCAAGCTTATATGATATAATAATTTGACGACTAATCTTTTCACGGTTGATTATCTGCATTTTTTTAAGGAGTTGTAATGGTAGGACTTATTAGTGGTGTACGTAAGAACAGCTTGGCAGCGGACGCAGGCATCAAGGCCGGCGAAAAGCTGTGCAGCGTGGACGGCGTACAGGTTAAGGATATAATTGAATTGAGCTTCTATACCTCCGATTACGAGGTTGATCTGGAGATAGAGGCCACCGATGGCACACGCCGTCAGGTACATATAGAAAAATATCCGGATGAGGATCTTGGCCTGGAGTTTGATTCCGCAGTTTTTGACAGAGTTGCGACCTGCTACAATAACTGTGTTTTCTGCTTTGTGGATCAGATGATTCCCGGTATGCGTCCGGGTCTGTATGTGCGTGATGACGATTACCGTCTGTCCTTCTTATATGGTAACTTCATTACACTCACCAATATGAAGGATGAAGATTTTGAACGGATTATCCGTACACACCTGACACCGCTGTATGTTTCGGTACACGCTACCGACCCGCAGGTGCGCTGCCAAATGATGCACAACCGTTTCGCCGGTCAGCTGATGGAGCGCCTGCAGCTTTTGTTCGATGCAGGCATTCAGGTGCATACGCAGATTGTGTGCTGTCCCGGTTATAATGACGGCGAGATTCTTGCCAAGAGCTTCCACGATTTGTACGCGCAGTATCCCAATGTACTGACTATGGCTGTTGTTCCCGTAGGTACTACTAAGCACCGCGAGCACCTGACACAGCTTGCTACCTTTACGAAGGAGCAGGCCGCAGAGGTTGTGGAGCAGGTGACCGCATGGCAGGAGCGCTGCCGTAAGGAAACAGGCAAAACGTTTATCTACTTGGGCGATGAATTTTATCTGCTGGCGGAAAAGCCTTTTCCTCCTACCGAATGGTACGACGGCTTCCCGCAGCTGGAAAACGGCATCGGCCTGACTGCCAACTTTATGCTGGAGTGGGACGAGGCCTTGGCGCAGATGCAGAGCTTTCATCCTGCAGAGCCTGCGGTGATTCCCGTGGGTGAGGGCGCTTACCGTGTGCTGGAGCCTTTGATGGCGAAGCTGAACAGCCAGTTCGGTTCGGAGCATCGTTTTGTGCCTGTGCCCAACAGCTTTTTCGGCGGCAAGGTGAATGTTACCGGTCTTTTGACGGGCAGCGATATCTTAGCGAACATTCAGGAGAAGAAGATTATTCTGCCGGATGTGGTTTTGAATAATGATAAGCTGTTTTTGGATGATATGTCGCTAGCACAGTTCAAGGAGCGTTACCCGGGCAAGGTGGAAATTGCCAAGGGTGCGAAGGAGCTGTTGCATTTATTATTGGAAAGATAGGTGAAGCGTATGCTGCAGGTTTATACAGGTACAGGCAAGGGCAAGACTACTGCCGCTTTGGGCGTAGCGCTGCGTGCCTCCGGTTATGGTATGAAGACGCTGATGCTTTCATTTTTGAAGGATGATCCTGAGTACGGCGAGGCGCGGGCTGCAAAGAACCTGCCCTGGTTTACGCTGCGGCAGGTGGGACGCGACGCCTTTGTCAACTTCCGTAATCCCGATCCTATTGATTTAAAGATGTGCCGTGACGGCTGGGAAGAGGCGAAAGAGGCTATCAGCTCGCACGCTGCGGACATTATTATCCTCGATGAGCTGAATATTGTGCTTGCTACTCAGATGTTGCCAACGCAGGAGGTTGTTGATTTCCTGAAGCAGTATAAAAGCACCGCCGAGATTATTATGACGGGCAGGGGTGCGCCGCCGGAGCTGGTGGCAATTGCTGATTTGGTGACGGATATGAGCGAGGTTAAGCATTATTTTCACAAAGGAGTTGGCTCTCGTAACGGCATCGACCATTGAGGTGTGCGTTATACCACTCCATCTGCGTTACCCCCTTTAGTCGATAACGCGACAGTCGCCCCAGGGCGCCCTCTCTTGCCCTTCGGGCAATTCACCTTGTCCCCCAAGGGGGAACCAAGAACATACTAATGAAGGCTAATTGAAAGCTATTAGTCTTGCCTTCCCCTTGGGGAAGGTGCCGAGCATAGCGAGGCGGAAGGGGGATGCTTGTACGTCGCAACCAAATATCGTTCCAGTCAGTAGCAATACACGATATGTTAATTGCTCATGCTGGTGTTCTGTTATCCTTCTTGCCTTCCCCTCGGGGAAGGTGTCAGTGAGCGTAGCGAACTGACGGAAGGAGGATGCTTGCTCTGCGATATGTGAATTGCTCGTTTAAGAGTTTAATCTTATAATGGGTAATCCCCATAAATATACAAAAAATTTTACATTTCTATGATAGACACATACTAAAAAATTTATTATGATGAAGGAGATTTGATTATGGCTAAACCGATAGTTGCTATAGTTGGACGTCCTAACGTGGGCAAATCTACTCTTTTTAATATTTTTGCCAACAGCAGGATTTCCATTGTTGAGGATACACCGGGCGTTACCCGCGACCGTCTGTATGCTACCGCCGAATGGCTAGACCACGAGTTTATGATGGTTGATACCGGCGGTATCGAAATCATGAATGCCGATGCTATTGCTGTTTCTATCCGTCAGCAGGCACAGATTGCGATTAAGGAGGCGGACGTTATTCTGTTCGTCTGCGATGCGCGCGCAGGCATTACTACCGAGGATGCTGACGTTGCCCGTCTGCTGCGTCAGTCCAAGAAGCCGATTGTTCTGGCTGTCAATAAGGCGGATTCTCCGAAGCAGGAGATGAATACCTTTGAATTCTATAATCTGGGTATCGGTGATCCGATTGCTGTTTCCGCGTCCAACCATTTGGGCCTGGGCGATTTGCTGGATGCCGTTGTTGCCAAGTTCCCGTCCGATAAGATAGCAGGCGACCTGGAGGAAGAGGACGAAATCAAGGTTGCTCTGATTGGCCGTCCTAACGTAGGCAAATCCTCTATTTTCAACGCACTGGTAGGCGAGGAGCGTTCTATCGTAAGTGATGTTGCAGGCACTACCCGTGATGCGATTGATACTCCGGTAGTACGCAACGGTCAGAAGTACCTGTTCATTGATACCGCAGGCATGCGCCGCAAGGCTAAGGTTGACGAACCGATTGAAAAATACAGCGTTATGCGTTCTCTGCGTGCGGTTGACCGCAGTGACGTTGTGCTGATGGTTTTTGATGCTGTCGAAGGTGTTACCGAGCAGGATAAACGTATCGTCGGCTATGCTCATGAGGCAGGCAAGGCTGTTATTCTGGTTGTCAACAAGTGGGATTTGTACGAGAAGGACAATTCCTCCACTCTGCGTTACACCGAAACTCTGCGCAAGGAGCTTGTTTTCCTGCAGTATGCGCCGGTAGTTTTCGTTTCTGCCGTTACCAAGCAGCGTATTCACCGTCTGCCGGAGGTTATCTCCTATGTTGCTGAGCAGAACGCTATGCGTATCGCTACCAGTATTCTCAACCAGGTTATCGAGGACGCTGTGGCTATCAATCCGCCACCGACAGAAAAAGGCAAGCGTCTTAAGATTCTTTATGTTACACAGGTCAAAATCAAACCGCCAACCTTTGTTATCTTCGTCAACGAACCGGAAATTATGCATTTCTCCTATCAGCGTTATCTGGAGAACAAACTGCGTGAGGCCTTTGGCTTTGAAGGTACACCGATTCAGATGATTATCCGTGGTAAGAACGAGGATGAATAAATAAAAGTCAGGTGATTTGTTATGTTCAATGAGGTGGGTATATTACATTTTCTGCTGGGCTTTGTGCTCGGTCATGTCTGCGGCTCTGTTCCCAGCGGCTTATGGCTGGTGCAGGCCTTTCACGGTATTGATATCCGTAATTACGGCAGCAAGAATATCGGCACGACGAACGTTTTCCGTACCGTCGGTCCCAAGACTGCGGTGCTGGTGCTGATTGCCGATGCCTTCAAGGGTATTCTTGCGGTTGGTATTATGAGCTATCTGTTCCACAATCCGCTGCTGGATGTTATTACGGCTTTGGGTGCGCTTTTGGGACACAATTATTCGCTTTTTCTGGGCTTTAAGGGTGGCAAGGGCGTTGCGACCGCACTGGGCCTGTTGATTTTTATGATGCCTAAGGTTGCGGTAGCAAGCTTCGGTATCTGGCTGGTGTGCGTGCTGCTGACGCGCTTTGTATCACTTGGCTCCATTATGGCTGCCATCTTTACACCGCCGTTGGCATGGTATCTGGGTTATCCCTCTGCCTATGTGATTTTTTCGGTGGTTGCTGCTTTCTTCGTTGTGTTGCGCCACAAGGAAAATATCCATCGCCTGCTCACAGGCACCGAAAGCAAAATCAAACCGGGCAATGCCAAGGATCTGCAGAAATAAAATATCGCTTCTACGCTGATGTAGGCCAATGCTTACATCAGCTTTTTTCATATACTAAAGCAGGATTTTGGTTCTGCCTAAAGAATATAATAATATTACAAGTATTTTAGGTTACTTGCAGTAAAATATATGCTGCAAGAAGGGAGGAACGAAATTGCGATTAGCAAAGCTTTTATATACAGCTGCTGTTGTTTGCGGACTGCTGCTGCCTTTGGGCGCTTCGGCTGCAGGCATTACCAATTATCCGCCGCTGGTGAACCCATCGCACTGGACGGAGCAGAACAAGAGCGGTGATACGGTTATCCTTGATGCGAAGGGTGTGGCTGCCTTCAATGCCAAGGTGCGCGCTGCTTCCCGCAGTATGCCTGACCTGGCAAATTATCCTGCGACGATGAGCGGTGATGCGCTTAAAACGAGGATTATGGATTATTCCATCCTTGACGATGACCTGTATCTGCATGGCAATAAGGTGAGCGAAAACTATAAGAATATCCTGCGCAAACAGAGCAATATCAGCGCTATTCCCAAAAGCGTAGGCGTGCAATACGCAGTGACGGTGCGCCGTACCGCTGTGCGCGCGCTGCCTACGGGCGAGGGCCTGTATTATTACGCGGGCGACAGGGATTTTGACGCGCTACAGGAAACTATGCTGGACCCGGGCGAGCCTGTGGCTGTGCTGCACACCAGTGCCAACGGTTATTTTTACTACGTGCAGGCAGTAAATTACAGCGGTTGGGTGAGCAAGTATAATGTAGCCATGACCGATAAGAACACCTGGAGCAGCTTTGTAAAGCCGCAAAAGTTTTTGGTTGTTACCGATGCGGAATATAGCCTGAAAACAGACGGTGAGCAGGTGCTTTATCAGCAGGGTGCGCGCCTGCCGGTTGACAGTATGCAGAGCGATACCTATACGGTAATTGCACCGGTGCGCACTAAAGCAGGTCAGCTGCAGAAACAGAAGCCGCTGGTGCCGAAGGCTGCCTCTGCCGTGCATTACGGCTATTTGCCCTATACCAGCAATAATCTGCTTAATTCCGCCTTTAAATTTTACGGCAAGCCCTATGGTTGGGGCGGTTTGAAAAACAGCGTGGACTGCTCAAGCCTGGTGTTCAATGCTTACCGCACTGTGGGTATTATCCTGCCGCGTAATGCCGACCAGCAGGAGTTGACCGCAGGCACGAAGAAAAAGCTCAGCGGCAGCTCACAGGAACGCGCCGCCGTTATCAGCAAGCTGATGCCCGGTGCAGCGCTTTATATGGACGGCCATTGCCTGATGTATATCGGCAATATCAATCAGACACCGTATACGATTCATGCGCTGGGCTCTTATTTTTCCAAGGGCAGCCTGATGCGTGAGATGAAGGTGCTGGTGAGCGATTTGTCGTTGCAGCGTTCCAGCGGCAATACCATGCTTAACGAATTGCAGACTGCAATAGAATATAAATAATGATAGGAGAGTTTAAGATATGTTAAACCAATTTCAATGTACCGCAGCGGAGTTCAACGCTGCAGCCTATAATGACGCAGACAGTATTGTCCTCTTTCTGTGCAAGGAATGCGCGGCGGCTATCGACAAGCTGGAGCTGCCGGAGGCAGCAGCCAAGGCAGCAATGGCGTATGCCGCGCAGCACGACGATATTTATGACGCAGGCAGCGTAACCACACTGGTGCTGCCGCAGGGTGAAGGTTTGCTGACACTGCTTTTGGCAGGCTGCGGCGAAGGGAAGGACTGCAAGCCGAACAATTTCCGTAAGGCTGCCGGCGCTGCTGCCCGCGCTTTGCACAAGGCTAAGGCGCAAAAGGCTGTACTGGCTGCGCCTATCCTGCTGAACGCCGAACGCAGCAAAAACCTGCAGGCGCTCGTCGAAGGCCTGTACCTCGGCGCGTACACCTTCAACCGCTTCAAGAGCGAAGCAAAGCAGGCACCGCTGTGCGAGGCTACCGTGCTGAGTGCTGTGCCGGAGGCGGCGGAAATCATTAACGCTGCGGAAATCTCTGCGGAAGCAGTGTGCTATGCACGTGATCTGGTGAATAACCCCGGTAACGTGGTAACACCGCAAACCATGGCCGATGATGCCTTGAAGCTGGGGCAGGAGCTGCCGCTGGAAATTACTATTATGGACGAAACCCTGATGGAGGCAAGAGGCATGCATGCACTGCTGGCAGTAGGTCAGGGCAGTCATAACCCTCCGTGCCTCGTTGCCTTGCGCTACAACGGCAACGGTGACGCTCCCTATACAGCCTTTGTAGGCAAGGGCATCACCTTCGACAGCGGCGGTATTTCCATTAAGCCTGACGATAACATGGGCGAGATGAAGGACGACATGACGGGTGCAGGCGCTGTGCTCGGCGCTATGCGTGCCATCGCACGTTTAGGCCTGAAATGCAATGTTATCGGCGTACTTGCCTGCGCAGAAAATATGCCTGATGGCAAGGCGCAGCGCCCTGGTGACATCGTGCGTGCAGCCAACGGTAAGACCATCGAGGTTGTTTCCACCGATGCGGAGGGACGCATGGTGCTGGCGGACGCAGTCTGGTATGCCTGCCAAATGGGTGCCAAGAAGGTTATTGATATAGCAACGCTCACCGGTGCGGTAATCATCGCGTTGGGCAACGAAACCAGCGGTATTGTGGCCAATGACGACAAGCTGGTGGAGCAGATTAAGCTGGCAGGTCGCATGGCCGGTGAAAATTACTGGCAGCTGCCATCTTTGCCGGAATGCAAGGAAGCAATCAAGAGCGACGTTGCGGACCTGCTCAACAGCGCAGGACGTGCCGGCGGCTGCATCACCGGCGGCCTGTTCATCGGCGAATTCGTCGACAAGGATATCCCGTGGGCGCATCTTGATATTGGCGGCACCTCCACCGCAACCAAGACGGAGGGCTTTAAGGTTAAAGGCGGTACTGCCTTTGGCACTATGACGCTTATCAAGCTGGCAGGTATGCTGTAATGGCTGCGCAGCTTGTAGATTTACATTTGCACAGCACCTTCAGCGACGGACGCTATACGCCGACCATGCTGGTGGTCGAAGCTGTGTCTAAAGGCATCAGCGTTATCGCTGTCACCGACCATGATTCGTGGAACGGTATGGCGGAGGCGCGCGAGGCGGCGAAGCGCTATGGCGGACGCATCCGCGTCCTTACCGGCGTAGAGCTGGGAACGCAGTACGAGGATGATGCCGTGCATATTTTAGGCTATCACGTTTCTATGGACTGTGAAGTGCTGCATAAGAAAATGGATGAAATGCGCCATGCGCGCGAGCACCGTTTATATGCCATGCTGGAAAAGCTGGAAAAATTAGGCTACCATGTGGAGGTAGAGGCCTGCGACCCCAAGAACAGGGCAGTAGGCCGTCCGCATGTGGCCAAGGCACTGGTGGCCAAGGGATATTTTGCTACCGTGCAGGAGGTTTTCGACGCACTGCTGCACCGCGGCGGACCGGCGTATGTGCCGCAGCCCAAGCTTTCTCCGCAGGAGGCAGTGGCGCTGATTCACGAGGCAGGCGGTATCGCTGTGCTGGCACATCCCTCGGAGCTGGTGGATAAAACGCTGCCCGAACGACTTTTAGCTGCAGAGCCTTTTGACGGCATCGAGGTATGGCACCCCAGCGCGGATGCACAGGCGCAAGTCCATTGGCTAGCTCTGGCCAAGCAGCGTGGACTGCTGGTGAGCGGCGGCAGTGACTTTCACGGAATCCCTGACCGTTTCCCCACAAAGCTGGGAATCTGGCAGGTGCAATATGATGATGTTAAGGGTGTAATAGAATGGAAGTAGTTGCTTTTGTAGGACCCAGCGGCACAGGCAAGAGCCACCATGCCATCGGCGTGGCCTTTGACAACCGTTGTGACGCTATTATTGACGACGGCCTGCTGATTAAGGGCACCAAAATTCTGGCAGGCACCTCCGCCAAGAACGAAGACAACAGAATACAGGCCGTTAAGCGCGCCATCTTCACCGACGAAGGACACGCGCAGGCAGTGCGTGAAGCGCTGGCCACTAACAACATTCATCGTCTGCTGATTATCGCTACCTCGGACAATATGATCAACAAGATTATCGGCAGGCTGAAGTTGGATAAGCCGGTTAAGACGGTGTATATCAACCAAATTGCCAGCAAGGCCGAAATCAAGAAGGCCCGCCATGCGCGTCTGCAGGAGGGTAAACATATCGTACCGGTGCCGACGATTGAGCTGAAGCCTCATTTCACAGGCTTTTTTGCCGATTTGCCCTATAATATTTTTTCCAGCCAGCGCAAGCAGGAGAAGGATGCGGACCGTTCTATCGTACGTCCTTCGTTCAGCTTTTACGGCAAGCTGCTGATTTCCGACAGCGCGCTGGAGGATATCATCAAAATTATCGGGCGCAAGCTGGAGGGCGTGGAGCGCATCACCTCGATTAAGGTGCGCCGCCGCAGTGACAACAGCAAGGGTATTGTTATCAGTGTAGAGGTTGTGCTGTATTACGGTGTTAAGCTCTTTACCGTTACCAAGCAGTTCCAAGCGAAGATTAAGGAAAAGATTGAGTATATGACGGCCATGAAGGTGAATAACGTGAATGTTTCTATTCGCAGCCTGGCTGTGAGGAAGTGAAGAGAGCTGTCGCATGCTTTACCCTCGCAGGGTTTCCTGCGGGGGATTTTGTTTTTTTGATACTTTGGGTTAATTCAACTTCTTTCATAACTGAAAGAAGTAAACATAGAACTTGAAGGCTGACCTTTAGGAATTAGAGAATTTTCTAACTATTCTTGATATTGTCATAATTATCTGATAATATAAACCCATAAGATTTTGCACACCTGCCTAGAGCACGGTCACTGCAGCGTCACGAACGCCTTATGTATTATTGAAGTAGTACATATGGCGTTTTTTATTAAGAAGGGAGTTGAAGTAATGCAGACAAATGAAGCAAGTCAAGAAAGTGAAATCAAGCAGGTCATCCGTAGCCTATGTATGATGAATAACAGGTTTATGAACTTCATGCTTGATGACAACAAGAAAGCAGCGCAGGTTTTCTTGCGCATTATCCTGGGAGATGATAAAATTAAAGTGAAGAATGTCAGAATACAGAGCTTTATTCAAAATATCTACGGACATTCTTCGCAACTGGACATTTTAGCGCAGGATAGCAAAGGACGTTATTTTAACGTAGAAGTGCAGAGAAGCGATGAAGGCGCTCCGGCAAGACGTGCCAGATTTTACAGCAGTATCCTTGATACGCATTTTCTGCAGCCAAGTAAGCTCTATGAAGAGCTGCCGGATACCTACGTAATTTTTATCACCGAGAATGATGTCTTGCGCGATAATTTGCCGTTATATGATATAAGACGAACAATTAAGCAAAGTGCTAGGGATTTTGAAGATGGTTCGCATATTATTTATGTCAACAGTCAGCGCCGTGATGATACAGCAAGGAGGGCGAAGAAAAAATGACAGACGTAATTGAGGAATATGCTGCAAGAAAAGCCGAAGCAGCAGCGAAGGCAGTTGAAGAATATGCTGCAAAAAAGGCTGAAGCAGTGGCAAAGGAAGCTGAGAAAAAAGAGCAGGCAAACAAAATCGAGCTTGCCAAAGGCCTTTTGGCTGACGGCATGAGCATCGAATTCACCGTCCGTCACTCCAAGCTTTCGGAAGCAGAGGTACGTGAGCTTGCCTCCAAGCTGACCGCATAAAAACTTCTTCCATAATATTATAAATTTCACCCGTTCTTCACAGCAGCTCGTGCCTTGCACTTCGCTGCTGTTTTTTTATGCGCCCCGATATGCTATAATATATAGTGTATAATTAGCTTTACTGCAATGAGCGTTACAGCCTCAGCGGAATAAATTCTGCTACGGCCTGCAGCGCTTATCTGCAAGCGATAAGGAGTGATAAGCATGGAGATAAAATCTGTCGCTCTTTTGGGAGCAGGAGCCGTCGGCTCTTATATAATCTGGGGACTGAGCAAGCTCCCCGATATCAGATTCGGCATTATCGCCGAAGGCAGCCGTGCTGCGCGTTTGCGTGACGAGGGATGCACCATCAACAACGTTACCTACCATCCGCCGGTGTGGAGCCCGCAGGAAACCAAAGGCGTAGATCTTTTGATTGTCGCTTTAAAATACGGCGCTCTGCCCGGCGCGTTGGCAAGCATCCGCGAGGCAGTAGGCCCCAATACTACTGTCATGAGCCTGATGAACGGCGTGGACAGCGAGGAGATTATTGCCGGCGTTGTCGACAGCAAGCAGATTCTGCCTGCTCTGATTAAGATTGCGTCGCGTCACGAGGGCAACGGCGTGCGCTTTAATGCGGAGAAAACCATCGGCATTGTTTTCGGCGAAGCGCAGGCACCGTTTGAGAGTGAGCGTGTGCTGGCGATTGAAGCGCTTATGCGCAGCGCCGATATCCATATCCGCCATACGGATTGCATTAATGAAGAAATCTGGTGCAAGTTCCGCCTGAACGTCTGCAACAATCTGCCGCAGGCTGTGATTGGCGCAGGTCTTGGCTGCTATCAGGACAGCGAGCATATGCGTGCTATTAAGGAAGGTCTGCGCCGTGAGCTGGAGGCCATCGCCGCCGCCAAGGGCATTGATATGAGCAAATGTCCCGCAAGCTCCGGCCGTGGCAGTGCCGTTCCGCCATCTGTACGCTATTCCACGCTGCAGGATCTGGACGCAGGCAGACACACCGAGATTGATATGTTCTCCGGTGCTCTGATGGCGATGGGCAAGGAGCTGGGGATTCCCACTCCCTACAACGAATATACCTATCATATTATCAAAGCGTTGGAGGAAAAGAACGATGGTCTGTTCGATTATTCCGGACAGAACAAAGAAAATACCTGCGCGCGTTGAGTGCGCATTAAAGGAGGCTTTTGGCAGATGAAGAATTTGCTTACTATTGCCGGCAGTGATTCCAGCGGCGGCGCAGGAATCCAGGCCGATTTAAAGACCTTTGCCGCTCATGGTACCTTCGGTATGAGCGTCATTACCGCCGTTACGGCACAAAATACCTGTGGTGTTACCGCAGTACAGAATATTGACTGTGATATTGTCGAAGCGCAGATTGCTGCCGTTTTCGATGATATTCATGTTGACGCGGTGAAAATAGGCATGGTATCACAGCCGGAGATTATCCGTACGATTGCCGCCTGCCTGCGCCGTTATCAGCCGCGCATTATCGTGGTGGATCCGGTGATGATTTCCAAAAGCGGTTATCCGCTGCTGGCACCGGAGGCCTGCGAAACGCTGATTAAGGAGCTGCTGCCGTTGGCTACGTTGGTTACGCCCAACCTGCCGGAAGCAGAGGCGATTACCGGTATGCAGGTTACGGAAAAGGCGCAGATGCGCGCTGTAGCGGAAAAAATTATTGCTCTGGGTGCGAAGGCTGTGCTCGTGAAGGGCGGTCATTTGAACGATACAGCAGATGATTTGCTGTTTGACGGCAGCACGGAAACATGGTTCCCCGGCAAGCGCATTGCTACGAAGGATACCCACGGCACAGGCTGCACGCTGTCGAGCAGTCTGGCGGCAAATCTGGCCAAGGGACTGGAGCTGACGGATGCAGTACGCGCCTCCAAGGCCTACGTTACCGAAGCCATCGAGCATGGTATTGAACTGGGCAGCGGCTGCGGACCGACGCATCATTTTGTTGATTTATACAGAAAGGCTGGTATCTTAGACTAATGGATTTAAAAAATACTTTTGGCGAGCTGGTTGACAAGCTGCGTAAGGCAAGACCTGTCATCCACGAAATTACTAATTATGTTACGGCAGAAAGCTGTGCTGATGCTGCGCTGGCAGCAGGCGCTTCTCCGGTGATGGCTGACGAGCCGGAGGAGGTTGTACAAATTACCGCCGGTGCCGACGCACTGGTGCTGAATCTCGGTACGTTGAGCTTTAATAAGCAGATTGCTATGGAGCGTGCGGCGCAGGCTGCCAAAACCAAGGGCATTCCCGTAGTGCTGGATCCCGTGGGCGTTATGGCTTCTTCCGTACGCTTGAACTTCGCGCTGAAGCTGCTGAACGCAGGCTATATTGACATCGTGCGCGGCAACCACAGCGAATGTCAGGCACTGCTGTTGGGTGCAACCGGCGGCCGTGGCGTGGACAACATGGAGCAGGGTACCGAAGAAGGCGAAGCCCTACGCACCGCTAAGGACGCTGCTGCCAAATTCGGCTGCGTGTTTGCTGTCACCGGCCCGATTGACAACATCAGCAACGGCAAGCAGGCTGTTGTGCTGAACAACGGTCACCCGCTGCTGCAGGATATCACCGGCAGCGGCTGCATGACTACTACCTTAGTTGCCTGCTGCGCCGCTATTACCAAGGATATGCTCGTTGCGGCAGCACTGGGCGTAGTAATCATGGGTCAGAGCGCCGAGCTGGCAGCCAACTTTCTCGAGAAGAAGGACGGCCCCGGCATGTTCAAGGTGCGCCTGATTGACGCAATTTATCATGTAACTACGAAGTGGAATCTGGTGAACCTGAAGCCGGAGGAAAAGGTGTCCTGATGAAAGCACAGCCTGATTACAGTATTTATCTGGTTACGGACGATGGCTGCCTGCAGGGCAGGGCGCTGCTTGACTGCGTGCGTGAGGCGCTCGAGGGCGGCGTGACGCTGGTGCAGTACCGCGCCAAGACAGCATCCAGCGCGGAGATGTATAATGAAGCGCTGCAGCTGAAGGCACTGTGCGACAGCTTTAAGGTGCCGCTGATTATCAACGACCGTCTTGATATCGCTATGGCGGTGGGTGCTGCGGGTGTACACCTGGGGCAGGACGATCTTCCCTGCGCTGCGGCACGCAAAATTCTGGGCGAGGATTATATCATCGGCGTATCGGCGCACAATCCGGCGGAGGCCGCAGAGGCGCTGCAGAGCGGTGCGGATTATCTTGGCTGCGGCGCTGTTTTCAGCACTGCTACCAAGGCAGACGTCAAAAAGCTGGGTACGGACGGCTTGGCAGCTATCTGCAGGGAGAAGGGACTGCCTGTTGTCGGCATCGGCGGCGTGACTGCGGACAATTACCGCGAGGTGCGCGTGGCAGGCGCTGACGGCGCAGCCATAGTCAGCGGCATACTGACGCAGCCAGATATCCGCACTACGGTAGAAGCTATTGCCGAGATAAGCCAAGAGTTTGCCAAATAACAAGCGTTATCACAAATGTTCCGTTTCAATAAAATTATGGTCATCTTTTAGGGTGGCCATTTTTGCATTAAAGCTGATTTTCCGAATTATTTTTAGTTGAAACTGAAAAATGTTCACCAATTTGCCTAGATTTATCGCTATCCATATTGGATAAAACACCGAAGTGTGTTAAAATATTTTCATTAGAGCCTATAAACCGCATGGTTGAGCCATTCTTCAAATCACGGTCACTGTTTTGGTCACTATTGATTCAGAAGACACCTATTGATGTACTTATAGACACTATCCTCATCTATAAGCCACCTTTTACCACATTTGAAACCCGACAAGCATTTAGACCTCACGAGCAGGTAAATCTTGTCGGGTTTATTTTGTCTTAGAATCTTAGCTGCTTCTTGGGCAGTTATAAGATTTACTTTATCAGCCATTTGTGTTGTACCATAGCACCCTTAGCTTTACCATCTGTATCTACAAGTACAGTAAACTCTAGTGCTTTATCAGCCTGATAGTTCCTTTGGATAGAGATAGGAACATATACACGTTCATTCACATAAGACACACCAGCACCCATCTCCCAAGAGGGGTGCAGTTTAGACAACACAGGAGTGAGGTCTATAGTCTGTTCTACAGTAGCCTTTACTCCCGGTGATGCATCATTAGCAGAGCCACCAGTGCTATCAGGTTGATTAATAGTACCAGCAGTTCTTTTAACAATCGGCACACTCACTTTCTCGCCATTAATAACAGCGACGTATTTGTTAGACAACACCAAGTCCTCTTCTTTGGGGTTGTCTTTGGTCTCAGCATGGATTCCTGTGGTAGACAAAAATCCACCCTTGGAATCTGAGCTGGACACAGGGGGTTCTGAAGCTTTGTTGTCTCCTCTTAGATATAAGTAGCAGCAACTAGCTCCAATAGCAAAGCTCAGTAAAAGAGCGATTATATTCTTAGTTCTCGTGGTAAACATAGCGTTACATACCTATAATGGTTTGCAGCAGACTGTTTGCAATCTGCAAGAAACCAAGTAGCGGTCTATATTCGGGATTGAACGATGAGGATAGCGTATCCACGAACCACAAGAAGACAAACAGGGGGATGGATATTAAAAGACCATAGAGGAAGAAGGTCTTTAGTTTCATTAAGGTTTCTTTCATGGTATATAGTCTCCTTTAAGAAGGTTATTTAAGGTAATAATAAAAAATACCCTAAGGAATCCTTAGGAGGTATAGGAAACCTTAGGGTATCTATAAGTATCTATTAATTTAGGTTTATTAGTAATAATAACAATTACCCTTAGTTATCTATAGTATCTATAGTACCAAGGGTATCTAAGGGTTACATATGGAATCATATAAGGTCATATGGTATCTATAGTAACTATAAGGTATCTATAGTTATCTATAGGTATATATAATGTCCCTTTCCTACTCTTATCGAGTATGTGACCCATTAGTTCAGCAGGTTTATGTGACCCATTAACTAAAGAAGTTATCAACCACAGTAGCTCCTCCGAATTGTGGTTGTCTTTTTCTATAGCGTTCCGGCACAAGCTCAGGATTATATTCTTTGTGTAAGATACCAAAGTCAGAATCCCACCATTTCATAAGCTGTTCTTCTTCAAGCTCATCAATGCCCTGTTGAGCATCTCGGTCTAAGCTTTCTAACCAAAAGGCAACAGCCATGGTTACAGCATCAAGCCTATCATCGTGAGCAAGTGCACCCTTATCTCTAGTCAGCCTTGTGAGCTGATAGATTAAAGAATACTTTTGGTCATTCTCATACACCTTATAATCATCATAGATAACAGAGGTATTTACGATGAGCTTATGGCGCATCATAACAGGTTCAAGGGTATCAATGATACGAGCTTCTTTCTGCTTGTTGTTCTTGACTTCTGTGTAGGTGCAAGGGTGTACTTTATTCAGCACAGGCTTAAAGAGCTGCCCCCACATCCCATCACCAAAGTTGGCTTCAGAGACAACATCATTCACACCCCAAAACTTACACTTATTAGCTAAGATATTGAGGGTATCATCACCATAGCCATCACGATAGCCACCAACTTCCATGAGGAACAGGTAACCATTGAGGATTTTGATAACAGCATAGGCAAGCTCATCCGCACCACGTCCTGAGGGGTCAATAGCCATTACAGTACCTGTATATTTAGCAGTCTCTTTAGACCTGTCAAAAGGAGCATAGAAGAAGTCACCTTTAAGGGCAGTACAGGGTACATCCTTTAGGCGTTGTTCATACCCACTTGCCCATGCCCACTTCATAGATGCTTCATCCATATCAAGGTCAGCTACAATAAAGTCAGCCACTTTGAGCGGATACTTTTCAGCATCAGAGAGGTTTGTGTCAAGCAGAAACTGCAAGGCGAAGCCAGCTTTACCATAGGACAGTCTACGTTTGAAAATTTCTTCATCATTGAAGCGTAGGGGGTCGGTAGGTTTACCTGCTAATGTGGGGTCTTTATCAAGTGCATCAGCAATGAAGGTATGCAATCTGCTACCATAATTATCACGAGCCTTTTTATCCTCAGGGTAAATAACAGGGATAATGGTGCAGGAGTAGCCACGATTTTGCAATTCATTATAAAGAGACATCTCACATTGAGGTGTACCTAAATAGACAATCTGACCATTAGGTTTAAGTATGGAATCAAATTCCTTAACTGCTTCACTCAACTTATCTCTCTGTACCTGCGTTGCAGAGTTTGAGGGAATCTCAATATCATCTGCAATCAGCAGGTCAGCACGAGAGCCTGTAATCTGACCATAGATACCTACAGACTTTACAGAAGGTGAGATGTCAGGCACAGCAGGGGCAACATCAAACAGGTTCATGGTGTCTCTGTTGCCTTTGGTTGTATCAGGTCTTAAATGCTCTAAAAAGGGCAGAACATTAAGGATACGCTTAATGAAGACAGCGTTGGCATCCGCACGTTCCTTTGAAGCAGACACAATCTCTACTTTAATCTGAGGGTTATTCCATAAGCTCCATCCGGCAAAGGCACAAGTAATAAAGCTCTTTGCAGCACCACGGAACGCTTCAAGAATAATGCGGTCACTAGGGGGATACTGCAAGTAATGTGCCATTGCATATTGAATAGGGGTGGGTGGAGGAAGACCAATCATTTTCCACAAAATAAAAAGGAAGACCCTGAAGTCTTCCTTAGCTTTAGCAACCTGTTCATCTGTCCATTCAGACATTAGCTCACCTGCCCATCAAAATCAAAGGTAGGAATTTCTTCTACAGTCCTTTGAATCTTTTGTACCCCTTGCGTTTCAGGGGTAGTCTGTAATTTGTTCTGTTTTAAGAACTCACGCACCTTAGCAAGAAAAGCAGGGTTACGGCGCAGTTCAGGGTCATCAAGTCCTTCTAAAAGGGCATTGACTTCACCTATAGCAAGCTTATCAAGTAGTTTCTCATCTATCTGCATAGTTTATCACTCCTTTATATTCATAAATTAATTCTCACATGATTGAGAGGGGCTGGGAGTACCATTTGAGCAATGCAACACTCCCATAGGTATAATCACATAGGCAAGAAAATTAAAATGTTCAGATAGGCTCTCAGGCGTTACTGAGGGCGTTTTAACTTCTTACCTTTTAATTCTTCAATGTAATCTGTTTTATTGGTATCCACAAGACATACATCATATGTCTTAGATAAGGTACGGATAGCAGCAGCAGTTCCTTTACCAAAACGGAAAGACCACAGAGGACACTTGCAGATATGACAATCACGGATGTTATCAGAAGTACCTGCGCAGTCCATGCATTTTAAACGGATAGCACGAGTGAGTGAGGGATTCTTAATATCAGCGATATACACTTTTTTAGCCATGGAAGTCACCCCCTAAATGAATAAAGCGGTCTCTAATCTCCTCAGTACGCCCCTGATTCCAAAACTGACTGCCTAAATATCCACAGGTTCTACGTGTCACGTTCATCTTGGTTTTGTCTCTGTTACCACAATTGGGGCACTCCCACTCCAATCTGCCTTTATCTGTGACAATCTTAATCTCACCATCATATCCACAGACCTGACAATAGTCACTCTTGGTATTCAGCTCTGCATACATAATGTTGTCATAGATAAATTGAATAACAGCCATAACCGCATCAATGTTTTTGGTCATATCAGCACACTCAATGTAACTGATAGCACCACCCGGACTGAGCAATTGAAACTCAGATTCAAATTGCAGTTTGGTGAAGGGGTCAATAGGCTCACGTACATTCACATGATAGCTATTAGTGATATAGTCATGGTCAGTGACTTCTTTAATCACCCCAAAGCGTTCACGGAGACATTTAGCAAATTTATATGTAGTGGTCTCCATAGGAGTACCATAGACACTATAGCCTAAGTGCTCCTTAGCTCTCCATTCAGCACACTTATCATTAAGGTGTTGCATGATAGAGAGTGCAAAGGGTTTCACAGCCGGGTCAGTATGGGATTTACCGAACATTGCCATGCAGCACTCATAGAGACCTGCATAACCAAGGGAGATAGTGGAGTAGCCATTCTCCAATAACTTGTCAATCTTCTCACCCTTCTGCAGGCGAGCAATAGCACCATACTGCCAATGGATAGGGGAGACATTGGAGATTGTACCTTTAAGGTTTTGGTGTCTTACACGCAAGGCTTTGTGACACAGCTCCAAACGCTCATCAAGGATAGCCCAAAATTTATTTGTGTCTTTGTTAGCAGACAGCGCAACATCCACAAGGTTGATGGTGACAACACCTTGATTGAAGCGACCATAGAATTTAGCTTTACCATTTTCATCAAGATAGGGTGTCAAGAAGCTTCTGCATCCCATAGGAGGGTAGCAATGCCCCACACCATCTTCGGTCTTCTTATTCTTTAGCATAATCTTCTCAGACAAATAGTCAGGCTGCATACGCTTAGCAGTACATTTAGCACACATCTCTGTGAGGTAATAATAGGGAGTACCATTACGGATGTTGTCTTCCTCTAAGACATAAATCAGCTTAGGAAATGCAGCAGCAATCCATGCACCCTTTTCATTTTTGACACCTTGATAGCGTTGGCGAATGATTTCCTCAATAACCATAGCAAGGTCTTTCTTCTCCTGCTTATTCTTAGCTTCATTGAGGTACAGAAACAATGTAACAAAAGGTGTCTGACCATTGGATGTCATAAGGGTATTAATCTGATACTGCATTGTCTGCACACCCTTAGTGATTTCATCTTTCAATCGCTTTTCTGTGATATAGTCTAAATCCATTTCATAATACTCTGCATGAATAGATTCTAGTTCCTGTTTAACTTCTTCTTTAATTTTTTGTCTTGAAGTATTGACAAATGGAGCTAAATGTGCTACCGATACACTCTGACCACCATATTGGTTAGAAGCAACCTGTGCCATAATCTGAGTAGCAATATTGCAAGCAGTAGCAAAGCTATGTGGCTTTTCAATCATAGTGCCGTTGATTACAGTACCATTTTGCAGCATGTCTTCCATGTCCAACAGTGCACAGTTGTACATCTTTTGGATAGCATAGTCCATATCATGTACATGGATGATACCTTCTTTATGTGCCTTCATTACATCCGGAGGGAACAACAGCTTTTCAGAGAGTTCTTTAGAGACCATACCTGCCATGTAGTCACGTTGGGTAGACAGGATAACAGGGTTCTTATTAGAGTTTTCCTCATTCACATCTTGGTTGCTGAGATTGACAATATCAAGCACTTCACTCAAAGCACCTTTGGTATTACGAATCAGCTCACGTTTATAGCGGTAACGCACATACTCTCTAGCTACCTCAGGATACATAGAGGTCATAAGTTTTTCTTCTACAATATTCTGAATGTCCTCAACTGTCATTTCAGTTTCCTTAGCAATTCTCTCAATGTATTCAGCAATATTTTCTTTTGTATAATCATCAACATAACCAGCCTTAGAGATGGCAGTAATGATTTTGTCTTTATTAAAGTCTACGAGAGACCCATCACGCTTCTTAATTTTCAAATCTATATAGACCTCCTTTAAAAATAAAAAGAGGGAGACTAAGCTCCCTCGTAACTCTTACCAACGTGCAGTATAACCACGGACATCCACATGGACACCCCAGCTATAAATACCAATACCATCAGCACCAGCAGCTACCGCAGCATCATACAGAGCTTGTAACATAACACCCTCAGGGCATTGCACATCCGCAGCAGTTCCGTAGATATGCTGACTGTTAGACACACCACCTACCTCAGCATTGTGGGCAGGACAGCGATAACCACAGGACAGCACTAAAGGCTTACCGATGATAGCACGCATACGCTCTAATACCTGTACAAGCCGTGGGTTGATGTCAGCACCATTGTGGAGACCCCCACAACCACATTTACAGGCAAATTCACTAGAATCAAAATGAGCAGATAATTTCACTTATTACATTCCTCCTTTTTAAAAAAGGTCTTATACAGCAAGACCCAAATCTGAATCAAGACATACATAATGGTGACGATATACACCCAATCAGATAAGGGGATACCCATGAGAGATAGGGTGGAGACACCAATAGGAGGGGTTGTCTTTACAATTTCATTGTCCATAATATCCTCCATAATAAAATAAAAGAGGGTCAGCTTCTAGCCAACCCTCGGTAACATTATGCAGTAGCAGTGGTAGGAGCAGGTAACTTAAGTTTCAGATAGAGCAGTTCTCTATCTTTATCTGCCAACTTATCACGCAGAGATTGCATAGTGTTGCAGGTAATCAGAGCACGAGTTTTCTCGCCTTCCTCATGGATAGCAGTGGTAACTTTACAGGTGTTTGCAGCACCCTCAAAGCGCAGGGCATCAATGTTACGATTGATACTCTCACCGACACTAGCTACTTTGTATCCGGTTTCTTTTTCGTTCATGCCTACAGTATAGAAGCCGTCGCACATACCACTTTGGATACCACGCAGACTAGCTTTGATGTCTTGGTTGTCTAAGCCTTCAGACAGCTCTGCACGAGTTACAGCACCTTGGAAAGCAGAACCATTACCACCCCCACCACCGAAACCACCAAAGCCACCACCAAAGGCAGCTAAGAGGATAAGGTATACAAAGGGGTTATTCCACATCTCATTACCATTAGAACCTTGTTTGGCGAGCATCAGGGCATCACCGAGACCTACGCCAGCATTAGCCATTTCCATTACTTTTCAACTCCTTTTTGAACTTGGTTGATGTATGCTTTACCTGCATTGATGTCTTCATCCGACATACCACGCTTACGAGCTTCTTCCTCAACCATTGCCAACAGTTCAGGGGAAACCTGCTTCAAGGCTTGCATCATCATCATTTGCATAAGTTTGTTTTGGTTCATGTTATATTGCATAGTGACTAGTCACCTCCTGCTATTATGATAACATGAATTTAGGAATTGAAAGTTGTAACTAAATGACTATAAAGTTACTTGAAAAGGACAAGATATACTTTGTCATATATTTGTCTTAAGGCACGTTTGATACAAGACACATCTTCATGGTACTCCATAGCAAGCTTTTGTTGCGAGTAGTCCTTAAGGATAGTTTTATTGAGTATGTCTTGTTGTTTTGGTGTGAGCTTAGCTTCTGTTGTGATTGTCTTGTACTCAGTGAGAGTAGAGGACTTAAGCCAAGCACGAGCCTTTTTGCGATTCTTTTCCATGATAAAATCCTTTCTGCCCACCCAAACCCCTAAAGGGGAGACAACAACCCTGTCTTTTTATTTAGTTAAAGTAAGCTAATAGCTTCGGTTTCCTCTTTAGTTGATGCAGCTTCCACTTTTTCTTTAGCTTTTCTATAAGCAGTGTGGAGCTTATCACTTCTCAGTGCTACCTGAGCAATGACACCACGCAGGTCAGATGCAGTTACTTTCACATCTTGATTGTCTGCCGTAGTCCATGTGAGAGCAGCGGAAGCACCGGCAACTTCAAGGGCGATTATGGCAGCATTTATACGCTCTCTAGCCTTATCATCATAATCAAAAGAGTAGCCTTGGTATTCAATCGGTTCTACTTCTGCTTTGTCACGTTGCATCTTTAAAATTTCGATTCTGCGATTTTTAAAATACTCAATCGGTTCTTCCTCATGCGTCACTTCGACACCCAACTTGCAAAGGGTTTCTTCGGAGATGGAGAGAGGAATGAAGATACCTTCCTGCCCTAAGGCTTCTGACAAAGGGTAGATGTGAGTATAGGTATCTTCTTTGTATTTATATTTTGTCTGCATTTTGTTCCTCCTTTGCTTAATAATCTTCAACTGTAGGTTTCATGTCATTTATTGCTTTGCCCCATGAAAAAGTCACACCACTTGTATAATAGCAATTAAACAGCAATCTATAAGTTTTATTGGGTGTTACACCTACAATGGAATCAATATCTGCGGCATCGTCGACTTCACCCTCAGATGTAGTATAAAACCAACCCTCACCCCAAACTTTATTGGTTGATGTATTCTTTATGTTAGCATAGTTGGATAAATCGGGGTCACCATCACCCCCATCAATAGACGATGTTACTTTGATTCTCTTAATCCCCGGTGGAACAGTAAAAGAAATTGTTTTATTATTTGCGTCATTCCAAGTCCAATACTTGCTACCATCTTCAACCTTTACCTCACCATTTTTCATCATCATTCTGTTTAAGCCCATATTACCACCTCTACGATAACTTATTAGCTTGCACGATGCTGGTCAGATTATTGCTGGCATCTTTTACCATCATAATGTTTAAAAGCAAACCGGAGCTTGTAATAGCTACATCAGATGCAGACCCTATATACTTAACAGTTCCACAGTTAGTGATAGTCAATGCATAGTCTGCATCCGCTGTAAAGTACGCACTAAATACAGAGATTTGTGACTTATCAACTTTCATTGCCAAAGCACCTAAATCAAGTGTGAAATTATTAGTTGCCTTATACATCATTGCAGATATAATCGGCGTATCATTCGTACCTGTTACGATGTATATAGGATACTTTTCGTAATATACCAACAAAAAGTTTAACGTCTGCGCTGCTGTCCAAGTGTTAGCCACCGACGTTTTAGCGTAATCAGCAAGCGATTGATGCTGTGTCAAATAACCTGCATCGTTTGGCAGGTCAGATACTTTAGTAGGCACACTAGCAGCAACGGAATCAATAGCAGCTTTTACAACTTTATTCTGCACAGGGTTGATAGAGGTATCGCTA
>ERZ791921.12-NODE-12-length-177355-cov-11.052623_pt1 | contig 177355 bp, 156 predicted proteins | sample MGYA00510135_ERZ791921 | MGnify/ENA primary metagenome ERZ791921 (study PRJEB30046, sample SAMN00792070) | human gut metagenome | study: EMG produced TPA metagenomics assembly of the A metagenome-wide association study of gut microbiota in type 2...
AAATAGGTAGCCGCCGACTTGAATATGCCGCTCTGAGAGTTCTCAGGGCGGTTTTTGTTGTGTCTGCGGATTGTGATTTCTATCTGAAATTGTTATAATGGATAAAATCAGAAAGGGGAAGCGCATGATGGGAAATGAGGAAAATAAAACACTTTATGATATTTATCGGGGGATACTCTGCAATAACCAGAGCTTTCAACTCGGAAAGCAGGCACAGGTAGAATATCGTTTTGACTGCCCGGAGTATGCAGAGCTGAAAGAAAAATATCATCTCAATGAAATTGCCGGAAACGGGACAGAGCTGGAGCACAGTGTGCGGCTGTTGAAGTATCTTGCCCCGAAACTGACACACAGTGCGTGGTACGATAACAGCGTTCCGTGCAATGGGCTGGCGCTGCTGGAATACAGTTTAGAGCAGCCGGAGCATGGAATTAATTGTCTGAACAAATCCAAGATATTGGAGGAATGCTGTCTGGCACTGGGGATCTACGCCCGGAGAGTGAGAATGCTGCCCTATTCGCCCTTTGACAGCGACTGTCATGTCGTGACAGAGATTTTTGACAGGACTCTGGGAAAATGGTGTATGCTCGACCCCACGACCAACGGCTATCTGGTCGATGAAACGGGCAGCGTTCTCTCTTTGCTGGAAGCCAGAGAGAGGATGGCGCAGGCAGGGTTTGTGACGTTCTGCCGGGCGGATGAGACGGTGCAGGACCTGCATGAAGTGGCTCAGAAAGAAATGGAATGGAGCGCGTATTTTGCCAAAAATCTGTTCCGGCTCCAGATCGACGCGGCTTCTCAGTTTGGAGAGACAGGGAAATGGCTGGATGTGATCCAGGAACACTTTTCGGTCCGACAGTGGAGCAAGGCAAAGGCGGAGTACCGCATCACGATGGCACCGGAGTATGCAAAAACAGAGAATGGCTTTGAGATAGAGAAAATGCTTCCGCTCTTTCAGAAAGCAGTAAAAGAAGCAGAGACGATGCAGGAGCCGGAGAGTATTTCGGTACGATGCATGGCAGATGCCCCTCAATAAAAAGATAAAACAAAAACGGCCCCGCCGCGTTGGAGCTCTCCACGCAGCGGGGCCGATGATTTATTGGGGGGTATATCCTTTAAGAAGGAAGCTTCTGCTTAGCCCTTGCCGGCGCAGCCGAACAGCTCGATCTTTTCCTTGCACTTGTCGATGATGGCCTGAGAGCCGGGAGCCAGCAGCTTGCGGGGGTCGAAGCCCTTGCCCTGCTGATCCTTGCCAGCCTCGATATACTTGCGGGTAGCCTCAGCGAAGACCAGCTGGCACTCGGTGTTGATGTTGATCTTGGAGACGCCCAGGCTGATGGCCTTTGCGATCATGTCGTCAGGGATGCCGGTGCCGCCGTGCAGGACCAGAGGAATGTTATTGGTAGCCTTGTGGATGCGGTCCAGAGCCTCGAAGTCCAGACCCTTCCAGTTGGCGGGGTAGACGCCGTGGATGTTGCCGATGCCGGCGGCCAGGAAGTCGATGCCCAGATCAGTGATCTTTGCGCACTCTGCGGGGTCAGCGATCTCGCCATTACCCACGACGCCGTCCTCGACGCCGCCGATGGAGCCGACCTCAGCCTCGATGCTCATGCCCTTAGAGTGTGCCAGAGCGACCAGCTCCTTGGTCTTCTCCACATTCTCCTCAATGGAGTAGTGGCTGCCGTCGAACATGATGGAGGAGAAACCAGCCTCAACGCAGGCCTTGCAGCCTTCGTAGGTGCCGTGGTCCAGATGCAGAGCGACCGGGACGGTGATGCCCATGGAATCGACCATTGCATCGACCATGGCAGCGACGGTCTTGAAGCCGGTCATGTACTTGCCGGCACCCTCGGAGACACCCAGGATGACAGGACTCTTCATCTCCTCGCAGGCGGTCAGAACAGCCTTGGTCCACTCCAGGTTGTTGATGTTGAACTGAGGCACACCGTAGTGGCCGTCACGAGCTTTGATGAGCATTTCGGTTGCATTTACCAACATTATTATTACCTCCAAAAATTATCGGGGTCTGTTCGTACCCACACACCGCTTTGTGCATGGTTTAACGAAGTTGCACCCTAAGTATACCCCAAACAGCGGGTAAAATCAATCCACCGGAGAGTTTTTGTAACCAAACCGAAGCTTTCTCGGCCAGCAGTGTGCTCGAAAGACTGAGAAATAAGTGGGATGCAACATTTTATACAGGCTTCGACAACATCCGGCCAGACCGGCGGCGGAGGCACAAAAGCAGACGATTTTCAACAGGGATCCACATTCGTCAAAATGATGTTGGATAAAAAGGCAAAACAAGTGCCGCTCTGCTTCAAAATTTTGTCATAATTCTGACTTGAAAATTACAAAATGTATGCAGGGTTCTGAGCCTGTCGAGATAAGATTGTGGAAAACCTTGTGGAAAGTGTGGAATTCCACCCGGAAAACAGGCTTGAACGCTTGAGTTTTGAACTTTTTCCACAGGGTTTTCAACTTGTGGAAAAAACAGGGCGGGTATACGGATGGTAAAGCAGTCTGAATGTGGAAAACTTTTACCACAGGCAAAAAGACGGATAACCGGCGCGCAAAAGGCAACACTTCTCCCATGAGGCGCTGCCCGGGCGGGCGGCACAGAAATTTCACGGGAAGAAAAAACGCAATTCTATGGCAAACCCCTGCCGCTTATGTTATACTTCAAGATGAGTTATAAGCGCTGTACGTCTGAAATGCGTCAGTGCCTGCCGCAAAATGCTGCTTTACAGCGCTGCGGCCCTGAAAACTCGCTTGAAGCGATACGATGACGCCGGGCTGGAAGGGCTTTGGCGTCCTGCGATAGAAACGGAAGGAGAACTTCATGGAAGAACGCAATATGCCCCGCCGTCCCCGCCGCGAAAAGGCCGACGACCAGCCCCGGAACGAGAGCCTCGTCTACGGCAAGAACCCGGTCACAGAGCTGCTGAAGAGCGGATCCGGCGTAGATACGGTGCTGCTGGCCGAGGGCATGGCCCCGGCTGTGGCCGCTTACTATACCGCAATGGCGAAGGAAGCCGGTGCCACCGTCAAGCGGGTACACCCCAACAAGCTGCGCCTCATGACCGGCACCGAGAGCCATCAGGGCGTGGCTGCCTTTGCCAGTGAGATCGAATACGCAACGGTGGAGGACCTGCTGGCCGCTGCCAAAGAGAAGGGTGAACCGCCCTTCCTCGTGCTGAGCGACGGCATCGAAGACCCCCACAATCTGGGCGCTGTTATGCGCTCGGCTCTGCTGTGCGGCGCTCACGGCATCGTCATCCCCAAGCGGGGCGGCGCATCCGTGACCCCCACCGTCATCAAGTCCAGCGCCGGTGCGGCTGAGCGTCTGCCCGTGGCCCGTGTGGCCAACATCGGCGAGACCATCCGCCGCCTCAAGGAGCAGGGTGTTTTCGTCTACTGCGCCGACATGGACGGCGTGTCCCTGCGCAAGAACAACCTCACCGGCCCCATTGCGCTGGTGCTGGGCAGCGAGGGCAGCGGTGTGTCGCAGCTGGTCAAGAAGCTCTGCGACGGCGTTGTGAGCCTCGATATGACCGCACAGGGTACCGGTGTGGACAGCTTCAATGTCTCGGTGGCCGCAGGCATCATCCTGTATGAGATCCAGAGCCAGCGCGCCGCACAGGGCTGAGCTGGCCCGTGCCGAACGAAACAAGGGAGGGAAGATCAGGATGCCAAAGGATGACGAGCGGAAGGAAATGACGCAGGAAGAGCTCGACGCCCGCGAAGAAAAATTCCGCACCTTTTTTACCACCAGTGTAGCCCAGGTCCCGGAGGAGATGACCCGGAGGGACGATGAGAATGAAGAAAAGTCCAAGAGCCTGCTGGGCCGGCTGTTCCGCCGTGAAAAGGCCGAACAGCAGGAAAGCGGCACACCCGAAGAGAGTCGTACCGGCGAGATACAGTTGGGCGGCGAAGAGCCGGAGGAACCCTCCGACCTGGAGTTGGTCCTGACGCTGGAAGAGGAAGTTGCAGAGCCGAAGCCCGAGCAGCCGAAGCCAGCCGAGCCGGTCAGCGCCCCCCAGCCTGAGCCGGAAAAGCCCCAAAAGCCCGCAGGACCCATCAAAGCGCCGGAGCCGCCTGCTCCCAAGCCGGAGAAAAAGCCGGCAGAAAAGCAGGCCGCATCCCGGAAAAAGGTGGTCCAGTACGAGCCGCGCACCCCGCAGGAGCAGTACGAGGACCGAGAGATGCAGGCGCTCAAAGCTATGCTGTTTGGTGCAAAGCTTCCGCCGCAGGAGGAAGAGTCTCCCCAGCCGGTGAAGCCCACAAAACCGGAAAAGAGCACCCCGGCAGTTCCGGTCATTGCAGCGAAACCGGACGCAGAAAAAGAGCCGGATGCAGCGCCGGAGAAGCCTGCCGTGCCGATGCCCGCGATGGTGTTTGCAGAAGATAAGGCGTCGAAGCCCCATGCGGCCCCGGCGATGCAGTTCTTCGGCAAGGGCGACGACGAGAAAGCGCCCGCAGCCCCGGCCCGCGCGACGCCGCCGGACAATGACGACAGCATGAGCCTGCCGCTCATGTTCCTGAACGACGGCGACGAGGTGGCTCCGGTGGAGCCGCCGAAGGAGGAAGCGCCTGCACAACCGGCCGAAGAGGCCGGTACTGCACCGGCTGCTCCGGAGGCTGCACCCGTCGAGGAAGCGCCTGTCGAAGAGGAAAAAACGCCCGAGACGCCGGAACAGGTGGGGGAACGGCTGCACCAGATGGGCGCGGCCCTTACATTGCGCTGTGCGCTGGGCGGCATCCTTGCACTGGTGCTGCTCCACTTCGGCCTCGCCGCAGAGGGCCTTGTCGGCCCGCTGGGCGGCCTTGACCCCGTAACTGCCCCGGCGGCCTTCTATGCCGCTGATCTGCTCTTCCTGGCGCTGGCGCTGGCTGTGGGCTGGCCCGTCGTGAGGGACGGCCTGAAGGGTCTGCGGGGCGAACGCCCCAGCATGGAGACCATGCCCGCGATGGCAGCCTGCGCTGCGCTTTTGCAGGCCGCTGTGGCCCTGCTGAACGCGCAGAACTATCAGGCGTCCAGCTTCACCCTTCTGTCCGGCGTTGCGGCGCTGGGGCTGTTCCTTGCACTGCTGGGCGACCGTGTCCTTCTGGCCTCGGTCCAGGGCGGCTTCAAACTGGCGCAGGCTGGTCCGGAGCATCGCGGTGCGTTCCGCGCCAAGGACAAAGACCTTATCCGTATCCTCTCCAAGGACATGGACGAAAAAGACCCCTGGGTGCTGCTCAGCCGACCCGCTGAGTGGGACGACGCGATGGTGGAGCAGGGCTTCGGCCCCCGCGCCTGTGAGCGCCGCGCCCGTAAGACGAATTACATCCTGCTGGGTGCGGCTGTGTTGGCCGGTCTGGTCTTCTGCGTCTTTGGCGGCGGCCTCAACGGCGGCGCTGCGGCGCTGACCGCTGTGCTCTGCCTGGGTTCTCCTCTGTCCTCCACCCTTATCGCAGGTTTTGCATCCCTGCGGCTGCAGCAGACTGCCGCTGCCTCGGGTGCGGTGATCCCCGGCTGGGCGGCTATCGAGGAACTGGGCGGTGTGGATACCGTTCAGGCTGACGCCGATGAGCTGTTCACCCCGGACAGCGCTATGCTCGAGGACATCCGCATCTTCAAGGGCGGACGCATCGACCGGGCCATCCTCTATTCGGCCAGTGTCCTGAGCAAGTGCTGCAATACCCTGAGCGGCCTGTTCCGCCAGATCATCGAGGACCGCACCGACATCCTCTACCCGGTCAAGGACCTGGAGGTCCATCGCGGCCTCGGTTTCTCTGCATGGTGCGACAACAACCGCATCCTCATCGGCACCCGTGCGTACATGGAAAAAGAAGAAGTTCCCCTGCCCGACGAGGAATATGAGGCCAAGCATTCCAAGAACGGCGAGCTGCAGATCCTCTATCTGGCCGTGTCCGGCAGTCTGCACGCCATGTTCGTGCTCCACTATGTGGGCGGACGGAACGCCGCCCGCGGTCTGGAACAGCTGCAAAAAGAGAATATCCAGCTGCTGGTGTCCTGCCAGGACCCCACCCTGACCGCACGACACATCACCGACGCCTACCATCTGCCCGAGGGCATGGTCGTCCTGCTGGACCAGGAACAGTGTGCAGCACTGGGCGCTGCCACCGCCGAAGACACCGGCTCCGAAGGCTGCTGCATCCTTTGCACCAACGGCTTTGCCAGCCTGACCGGCGGTCTGCGGGCCGCAGAGCAGGCCCAGAACGCCGAGACGACCGCTACCACGGTGCAGCTGGTGTCGGTGTGGTTCTCGGTGGCCATCGCCGTCCTGCTGACCTATGCGGGCAGCGTGGGGATGCTGAGCGTGGCTGCGGTGCTGATGTATCAGGCGGCATGGAGCGCTCTCAGCATCGCCGTGTGCGCACTCAAGCAGCATAGTTGAAAAAAATAAATAAGAAATATTCTCAAAATAAATAGGAATGATTCTTGATTTCTGCCCGAAATTCTGGTATAATACCCTCAGAGACAAGTAAGACCTATCGCACACCCGGTACCGAACAAAGCGGGCTGCGCGTAGAATAAACCAAACCGGACACAGCCCATACTGGCAGTGTCAGACTATCTGAGAGGAGAACAGATTATGGAACTCAAGGGAACCAAGACCGAGAAGAACCTGATGGAAGCTTTTGCAGGCGAGAGCATGGCCCGCAACAAGTACACCTACTTTGCAAGCGTCGCAAAGAAGGAAGGCTACGAGCAGCTGGCCGCTATCTTCGAAGAGACCGCCGGCAACGAGAAGGAACACGCCAAGATGTGGTTCAAGGCCCTCTGCGGCGGCTCCATCCCCGACACCCTGACCTGCCTCGAGATGGCAGCCAGCGGCGAGAACGAAGAGTGGACTGATATGTACCCCCGCATGGCAGCTGAGGCCAAGGAGGAGGGCTTCACCCAGCTGGCCGCTCTCTTCACGATGGTGGGCCAGATCGAAAAGGAGCACGAGGCACGCTACCGCGCCCTTGCCGCCAACCTCAAGGAGGGCAAGGTCTTTGCCCGTGAGGAACAGCAGGTGTGGGTCTGCCGAAACTGCGGCTACACCCATATTGGCAAGTCTGCTCCCCTCAAGTGCCCGGTCTGCGCACATCCCCAGAGCTACTTTGAGCTGAAGGCCAGGAATTACTAAGTTTTTTCAGATATTCCGTCCGATGAGAGCTGCCGCACCTGTATAAAGTGCGGCGGCTCTTTTGCTGTCTGGTGAAATACAGTCTGCACGATTTGTATAAATTTGGCGGGGGTGTTTTAGTGTCTTTCACGAAAAGGTGCGCGAAATTGTGACACTTCGGGCGAAGAACTTGACCCTTCTTTTGGGTGCGTGTACAATAAACTAATAGTGAGAGGGATTTTGTGCAGAGCACATTGCGATAAACCTTATCCAAAGGAGGGAAGTGCTACCCTATGAATAAGATCACACGGCTTGCAGCGGCGTTTGTGCTGAGCGGGCTTCTTCTGGCAGCTCCTGCCGCACAGGCGGCCCCCGCATTGCTGGGAGCATCTGCGAACTTTGAGCTGGAAGTGAACGAGATGGAGCTGGAGATCACGGCAGACGACCCCCGCCCCAAAGCCTATCTTTACACCGGCGGGCAGAGCGACTACTACTTCATCGTCTGGATGAGCAGCAACCCCACCGTGGCTTCCGTGGACGGCGATGGCCGTGTCACCGGCCGCAGCGCCGGTGAGGCCACAATCACCGCCATCACTGACCGGGGCGAGTGCGCTGCCTGCAAGGTGACTGTCCGCAAGGAGAGCGGCAATGCGGCCAGCAAAAAGCCTGCCCTCGACCACACCACCCTCAACCTCGTTATCCAGTACAACAATGCCCACCCCAGCCAGAAACTGCAGCTCATCAACACGAGCGGCTCCTTTGTCTATGCCTACCAGTGGATGAGCAGCAACCCCGAGGTGGCAACGGTGGATCCGGAGGGTCTTGTTACGGCCCAGAAGCCCGGCACCACCACCATCACGGCGCTGGCCACCAACGGTCAGGCGCTGCGCTGCGCCGTTACCGTCAACAGCGATGTCGGCAAGGTGACTCTGAATAAGCGTGACCTGCTGCTCCGCACGGTGGGCAGCAAAGAGGCACTCACAGCGTCTGTCGCTGTGGAAGACGGCGTGAATGTACCCATCACATGGGTCAGCAGTAATCCTGGCGTCGCTACTGTGGACGCTTCTGGTGTCGTGACTGCCGTCGCCGACGGCGAGGCAAAGATAACGGCGCTCTCGCCGGATGGACGCTTCGACAGCTGCAGCGTTTTCGTGGGCCTTGCGGCAGACAAGTACGACACTGAAGAGGACCTGGCCGAGGAACTCAAGCTTCCGGACCCTTATGTGGCGGTCCGGATGAACCGGCTGAGCTGAACCGAAAATACAAAGAGGAAGCCCCGCACTGCATCGTTCGATGTGGTGCGGGGCTTTTGCTTATTGATTTACCAGCTCAATAAAGGCTTTCATCTGGGGCGTGAGCCATTTGTCCTTGTGATAGAACAGCTGCCGGTGCATGGTGACAGTGCAGTCGGGGACATTGAGGCGGGCGATACGCCCGGCGGAGAGGGCAGGACGGACGATGTACTCGGGCAGGAAGGAAAGCCCCATCCCGCGCTCCACCATCTGGCAGAGCAGCGAGGCGCTGCCCAGCTCGATGTAGGGGTGGATAGACAGCCCACGGGCGGCGAGGCGCTGGTCGAGGGCGTCACGGTAGCTCATGCCCCGCTCTGTGAGAAGAAATTCCTGTTGAGCCAGAACATCCAGCGGCACTTCGGCCTTGTCGGCCAGCGGATGCCCGGCAGGGGCCACAAAGCAGACCGGCTCCGGAACATTGACGGCCAGCGTCAGGCTGGGCAGGAGCAGAGGCTGGTCGAGGGTGTAGGCCAGGTCGATCTGGTTCGCGCTCAGCAGCCGCAGCATCTCGTCGGCGGTGGCGGTGCGGAGCACCAGCTCCACCTGTGGGCAGAGGGCGTGAAACTGCTGCAGCAGGTCGGGCAGGAAGGTGCTGCATACGGAATCGGCCAGTGCCACCCGCAGGGTGCCGCTGACGGCCCGGGCAGGCAGCAGCGCGGCCTTGGCCTGCTGGGCCGTGATGAGAAGGGTGCGGGCATAGCTCTGGAAAGTCTGGCCCGCGTCGGTGAGGCGGACGGTCTTGCCCACCCGGTCAAAGAGAGGCGTACCCAGCTCTGTTTCCAGCTGGGAGATCTGGGCCGATACCGCCGACTGAGAGTAGCCAAGCTCCCGCGCAGCGCTGGAAAAGCTGTGCAGCTCGGCGATATGAAGGAAGGTGTTGATATTTCGGAGTTCCATAACTGTCCCTCCGGCGTCAGCGGCGGTCGATGCCGGTGACGGTCAGGACCTCGCCGTCCACTTTGAAGTGGACTTCCAGCCCGCCGAACTCCATGCCATAGACCCGCTCCGGGTCGTGCTGGTAGGAGGGACGGGGGTCGTTTTCCAGCACACCCTGCAGAGCGGCCTGCTGGACGGCAGGCACTCTGGCCCAGAGGCCGGCGTCGCAGACCATGGTCAGGTGGTGGAACTGGGTCTGTGCTGTGAAGCCTGCGGCGGCGTCCGGGTGGCAGTCGGCGTAGGGAATGTAGGGCTTGATGTCGTAGATGGGGGTGCCGTCCATAAGGTCGGCGCCCCGCACGATGAGGACAGGGCCGACGTCAGGCCGGTGCTCGATGGCTTCCAGCTGGACGCTGGACAACCCCAGCGGATTGGGCCGGAAGGGCGAGCGGGTGGCAAATACGCCCATCCGGGTGTTGCCGCCGAGGCGGGGCGGCCGGACGGTAGGGGACCAGCTGTCCCGCACCGCGCCGGAAAACTGCCACACCAGCCAGATGTGGCTGAAATCTTCGAGACCGCGCACGGCGTCGGCATTGCGGTATTCGGGGGTAAAAATGACCTCGCCCCGCAGGCTGTCCACCAGCCCGCTCTGGCGCGGGATGCCGAACTTGGTGGGGAAGGCGGTGCGGATATGGGCGATGACCTTGAGGGTCATTTCTTCGGGTGCAGACATGGGGACTCCTCCTTATTATAAGCCACGGCAGAAGCCCACGGCACGGCCCTCGATTTGAATTTCTTCCAGCTGGGGACCTGCGAATACCATGGGCGGGCAGACGGCGGTGTTGTCGGCCAGCAGCATGACGGTCTCGCCCTGGCGGTGGAAGTGCTTGAGGGTGGCTTCCTCGCCGATGCGGACAGCGGCGATCTCGCCCTGCTCCACCTCGGGCTGGCGGCGGATGCAGACGATGTCGCCGTCACAGATGGTGGGGGCCATGCTGCTGCCATGGCAGGTGAGGGCGAAGTCGGCGTGCCACGCGGCGGGGACGCCGATGTAGCACTCGATGTTCTGCTCAGCAGTGATGGGGGTGCCGCAGGCGATGGAGCCTACGAGAGGCACCCGCACCATCTCAGGCAGAGGCTCGAAACCCGGCGGAGGGCAGGGCAGGTCCACGAGGCCCATGAGCCACGCGGGTGTGGTGTCCAGAGCGGCGGCCAGCTCCTCGAGCTTGGCCCGGGGCAGGTCGTTGATGCCCTTTTCCAGCTTGGTGATGGAGGATTTGGAGCGGTAGCCCATCCGGGCGGCAAGCTCTTCCTGCGACAGGCCCAGCTGCTCCCGGCGCTGCCGGATGCGGCTGGATAGATCGGTATCGGACATATGGAGCCTCGCTTTCTCTGCAGTTTGCACGATTTTCGGTGTTCTGAGGACAGTATAGCAAAAAATTTACTATAAATCAACTTTTAAGTGATTGTTTTGCAAATAATGTTGACAAATAATCAACCTGAAGATATAATACAACCAATGATTGTACGAAACGCTTTGAACGCAAAACTGAAAGGAGAAGCGCCTATGACCGATACCATGATGATCCGCGACTGCATCCGCAGCCAGGGCATGAAACTGGGCCATGTGGCCCATGTTCTGGGCATCACCAACAACACCCTCCGCTGCAAGCTGGAAAATGAGAGTGAATTCAAGGTGAGTGAGGCCGAAAAACTCTCGAAGATGCTGGGGATGACCGTCGAGCAGCGCGACCGCTGCTTTTTTGGCCCGGCGGGCTGAGGGAAAAAGGTGATGAAAGCCATGACACAGGAACAGCGCCAGAAGACGAAGGAGGCCCTCAGTCGCTACGGGCAGAAAAACTGGGTCTACGGCCCCTGCAACTGGGGTTGGAAGCGGGCCATCCAGCTGGCCGAGGAGTATTACCGCGAGGCAGACCCGGGCCTGCGGGGCAGCATCCTGCAGCTGCGCTATATGGAAAGGCGGAGGCGGGAAGAGGTGATGGACAAGCTGAACATCAGTTACAGCACCTATCAGAAAGCCCACGACGACCTGTTGAGCACCATCGCGGTCTTTGCCGCCCACTACGGTGAGCTGTGACGCAAAAATACCCCCTGACCGGACGGTCAGGGGGCATTCGTGTGCTCAGTGTTTCTTCTCGGGGGTGTCGCAGTGCTGGTGGCAGGAAGAGCAGTTGCCTCCGCAGCCCTCGCCTTTCCAGCCGCCCTGCTTGGACACCCAAACCACGGCCAGTGCGAACAGGACAGCCAGCACCAGCAAGGTGATGATACCGCGTGCAGTTATCATAAAAAGACCTCTCTTTCGAAAGAATTCCAACCTCAGTATACACCATCTGCCCCCGGAGAGCAACCGGAAAGCGCTGCCGGCTCAAACTTTTTTCGAAAAACGAAAATTTGGGCTTGCATTTGGCCTCGCGCAGTGATATAATAAGCGTGTTCCGATTCGGAGGATTAGCTCAGCTGGTTAGAGCACCTGCATCACACGCAGGGGGTCTGGGGTTCGAGTCCCTAATTCTCCACCAAACGTAAGGCCGTTTACCTGAAAAGGTAAGCGGCTTTTTCTTGTATCTACGTGCTTTTTGATACGAAAAAGTGAAACGAATTCACTTTTGCATATTGATAATGAAACGTGTAGGAGGCCCCCTTTTCAGTCGTTTGTAGCAAGTTTGTAGCAGATCTGTAGCAAAATTCGGGGAGGATCGGCAAAATGGCCTCAGAAACCCGATTTTTGCAGATTTTTGGGTATAAAATTTTATCCCTGAATTTTATGCAGAATGACGGTGGTGCTTTTCATTCGGATTCTGATGCCGTACAATAAAGGAAAAGATCATGGATGAAAGGAGAAATCGCTGTGCGCTACACCATCCGGCATTTTGATTTGCCGCTGCTTACCTTTGAAGCAAACATGGACAGTGCAGATACTGGCCTCCATATTATAAAAGTCTACAAAGAAAACCGTTCTTTTCTACCTTTGAATCTGACTGTATCAGAAGATGGTGTAGAACGCTGGCTGCGGCATCGCACAATTCCGAAGAACCGAGCGTATGTAGATGCTCTGCTCTCTAAGGTGGGGCTTTCTTTGAATCGACCGCTTGGAATTATTGCAGCCAATAAAGGTCTTTCACTCAATGATTGCTTTTGGGTAGATGCAGAGGGTTCCGGGGATACTTTTGAAAAAGTAAATCTTTACGATAACCGATTCAGTCGGGTGCTGGCAGTAATCGCCTTTACAGGATATGGCAGCAGCATACGAACTTCGCTTGCATCCTGCCCGGAGTTCTCGACCAACGGGATGCTGCCCAAATGCTGGCGCAGGCAAAACGGAAAAATCTATCTTTATAAAGGTGGCACGTCAAGGTTCAGTAATCTGGGATTTGAACCGTACTCGGAAATGTATGCTTATCAAGTTGCACAGGTGATGGGCGTGAATGCGATTCGCTACACCCTGACAAAAGATCTGAAAAAGACGCTTTGTTCCAAGTGTGAGCTGTTCACCAGCAAAGAGTATTCTTATATTCCCATCGGACAGCTTGTGTCCAAAGGTGGGATGAAAGCGATTTTTGAATATTATCAGACACTAGGCCAGACCTTTGTGGATGCACTGGAAGATATGCTGGTCTTTGATGCGATCATCTGCAACACTGACCGCCACTATGGAAACTTTGGTGTGCTGGTAGATAATAAGACCAACACGATTGCGGCACCCGCACCGCTGTTTGACCACGGAAACTCGCTGTTCAGTCTGGGCGGAACGGATCTTTGGGACAACCAGAAAGCATTTGATGAATATGCCCGCACACTGCTTCCGCTTGCATACGATGATTTCTTTGCAGCTGCAAAGAGTGCAATGAAACCTCGTCACCGTGCAATGCTCCATAAGCTGCTGGATTTCCATTTTGACCGCAGAGCGACACGTTATAATCTGTCGCCAAATCGCTTGAAGATGATCGAAAAAGAGGTACAGCGCAGAGCAAGAGTGCTTTTAGGGTAAAAAAGAAATCGCCAAACGTGAGAGATTTTTCTCTCATGTATTGGCGATTTTTCTGGTTTGTGGGGATTATTCTTCTGGCAGAGCCAGAACTTCATCTTTGACCAGTTGATTGGCCGAGTCAAAGGCTTCGATCATCTGGTTGGCTTTCGGATGCAGATAGACTTCATCCAGCGTTTTGGATTTGGGCGTGTGCCCGACAGCACGTTTCAGGATATCCTTGTTGACACCTGCGCGATCACAGAGGCTGGCGTATGTATGCCGGGTGGTGTAAGGCGTATAAGTGGCGAGCTTCCCGGAAAACTCCGGTTTACGCTTGCCGTTCTCGTCATAAGGATTCGGCTGAATGCCAATTTCCTCCAAGAATGGATAGAACTTGCGGTTGCGCCAGTTCTTTTCGTTCCAAAAACCTCCTTTGCCATTTGGAAAAAGCGGGCTGTTTTCCACAGAGGTGGCATACGCATGTTCAAAAATCGGGATGCCGAAGTCAAGAATGGGAATGATGCGGTTGCGTCCAGCTTCGGTCTTGCAGCCGCCAATCAGATAAGCGCCGGATTCCGTGCGGTGAAAATCTTCGTGTTTGAAATGCAGCAGCTCATAGATACGCACTCCGCAGGCCAGAAGAGCAATTACCATCTGCCCAGTGGGCGTGTTCTTTTGGCTAAGAATCAGTGTAATCTGTTCATCCGTGAAGATTTCACGTTCCGGGGATTTACGCCCCTCGACTTTCAGAACGGATGCAAGGTTAGCATCTACGACACGCCAGCCAATGGCTGTACGATACAGCTTGCTGATAAGAGTACGCTCTTTTTCCAACATGCTCTGAGACAGGCCATCATCGGCCATCTTATCAAGGGTGTTCTGGAAATCCTGCGCATAGAGAGCGGTGATTTTATAATACCAGAGCGGTTTTAGGTACTTCCATGCCAGATCATACAATTCACGGGTCTTATCAGAACGTCCTTTGTACTCACGAGATTCCAGAAAAACCTCGTGAATTTTTGCTAAGGTGGAATCCTGATATGGTGTAGCAGGACGTTTCATCATTTCAGCGCGTGCCGCTTCGGCTTCTTCACGGGTGACATAAGTGCCGACAGTTTTCATAACTGTAATACCTGTGTGGGGGTCAGGGATTGGCATTCGGAGTATCCATGGTTTCCGGCGTATCCCGGACATTCTAGAGATGCTTCCATTACCAGACGATGCTTTCAGCCGGGGCGATTCTCGTTTGACTGGAACAGTGGGCGGTGCTCCTACACCGGGGGATGATGCTGTGCCAACAGGATGACCGCAGGCAGAGCAGAATTTAGCGGTGTCTGAGATTTGATGACCGCAATTTTCACAGAACATAGATTTGAACCTCCTGTTTCAAAAATGCCCCCGACATCTAGGATACCGAGGGCGGACTGTTGGATTAGCTTCGACTACGGGAAAGCTGATATGCTCGACTTTGTTCGGCAGTCACACCGTTCTTCAGAAGATTGGCTACATTTGGATAGTATACCAGAATATGGCTGCCGTTGGGCACGTGCGGAATGAATCCTTCGGCGACAAACCTCCGCAAGCTGGCATAGCTCAAATTCAGTCCTTCACTTTTGGCACGGCGAACGGCTGCGGTCAGACTGATAAAATCGCTGTTGTTGTTTTTCATAGGTGTTTCCTCCTGAAAATATTTGTAGTTTGAAGCGTTCAACGCTTCATAGTAATGATACTTGTTTGAATTGACGTAAAATTTTTATGTCTTGATATTTGGAGTGAAGACGAAGCGTTTGTCGTCTTTTCGTACAAGGAAGCTAAAATCTGCGTGGCTAAAATCAAATTCCACACAGGAGCTATCAATGGGTTGCGTTTGTGGCCATGCAGGACTATAATAATCATAACAAGAACGAGGCCGGTTCGATGAAGCGATGGATGCGATAATTTGCTCAGGTGTGAGCAAATCTTGCTTTGGTGGCTCGGAGACCTCTTTACTGGGCGATATTGAGGCAGAGAAAAGCTCACAAGATGAACTTGGCAAGGGAGGATAGACATCCTCTGTGACTGGCCCAAACTCATTGTTTTGAGTGGAATCTTCATCATTGCAATCATCGCAACCGTCAAGTTCATCCAGTGGTGGAAGAAAATCAATCTGTGCTGGTGGGAGAATTGGCTCGGTGTCAGAAGGCATCGGAATCGTTAGTGCATCACTGGCAGGAACGACATCCTCTGGCGGCTTACTATGGACGACCAGCGGCTTGGTGGTCGGTGTGTCAGAATCGCCTACATAAACCGGGCCGGAGACTAGGAACTCGCCAACCTGAAGACTCTTTAGCATGGAAGTCAACTTGGTTCCACCTGACGAACTAATGAAACGGGCACACATACGAATCTCATCATCAGCAGGTTGGAAATACATAGCATATTTGCACTGCTGAAGCAAAATCCGTTGCCCAGCCTTGAAATTACGGATGCTCTGAGTAACCAGCATGCAGTACAATCCATATTTGCGACCCTCGTTGAGAATTTTTCCCAGTGCACTTGTTTGGTGCAATGGGAAGTTACTCAATTCATCCAAGTACAGGAAAGTGGGTGGGAAATCCTCGTGAGTGGCTTCTCGTAACAGTGCTGCAAAAACTACCTCTTCAACGATGTGTTGCGTGGATGGCGGAAACGAACCTAATTCCAGCAAGGTGATACCGGAGAAAATCTCGAAATCGCCATTCTCGAAAAACTTCTGTCCCCATAAAGGACTCAAGGCTTTTTCCAAACCGGGTGCAGCGAGTGACCGGGAATTCTGGATTTCTAGGTGTAATCGTTCCAATGCTTCATTCGGGGCAGGTGAATCACGGAGAGCCTTTTCTAGTAGGGATATCAGTAACGGCTTTTGCCCATCTGATAGCCTGATAACGGATGCAACCGTATCAACGAAAGATGCAGCGGCATCTGTGGGATTTGCTGATGTTCCAAACAAATGCAACTTGATTGGCTTTTGAGACACATCCTGACGATGTACATAAGGCTCTAAGTCTGCTGGCAGGGACACGGCGTGACGGTGATCTATGACTACGATCCGAACACCTGCCTCTAGCAGGTTCCTTGTGATATTGGAGGAAAGGGTGGTCTTGCCTGTTCCACTTTTTCCACAGATAAAAATGGAAGCGTTCCCCTCTTTGAGTTTTTCGATGATTGTAACAGCCTTTTGGTAAGTAGAGCCTATTTTTAACCTCATGGTTCCGTCCCTCCTGTTTTAATCAGAATCTTCATATTCGGTCAAGCAACTGCGCTTCAAGGTCAGAAGTCGAGCATCTACATAGGTTCCGTTGTCAATACGAATCTTTTTGGCGATGCTGAACTCAGAGAGCAAATGCTCACTTTGCAAATGCGAAATAATGGCAGATGCACTATAGCCCTGTGCATATTCGCAAATCAGATATTTTAGTAAGGAACCTTTCAACAGAAAGTCACCTCCTTTTTGTACGATATCCCGGTCAGGATCATAGCTAGAATCGACCTCTCCATAGCGGAGAAGACGAATGTCCCCGGCTTCTTGTGCGGAATAGAGGACCCTGCGTAAAATCTCTTTGGCGTTGCAATCCAGAGAGCTGTCCCACTCGGATAAACAATTATTTATGTATGCCTGACAGACCTCGTGTGCTGTTTGTGCTAAATCCGGTTGTTTAAGGAGCTTTAATGCCCAGCAAAGAACAACGGATGAAACGTTTAGAAGTGCGATTTCATTCCGAAAGGCGCACTCTTCATCCAAGGAACCTAAAGCGGTTATGTAAGACCGCTCAACGATGCGCTCGAAGGCATCTGGGTTGTGCTCAACAAGGGCACACAGCTTGCTAAAGATTTCGGCCAGAGGCAGCGCGGCTGTATGGCTTTCCTCGTGAGGCAAGAACAGACAGTGCTTCTGCTGCAACTCAGTAATGCCGTTCGTAGATACGATAAGGCATAGCGGAAAACGAGGCTCTGTCATAGTCCTTGTAAGCAGAGTGGCAAAATTTGTCGCTGAACGGTAGTTGCCAACGGTAGCGGCAATTCCTGGATTGTCACCGTAGACTGATAATAAGACATCCGGGCCGTGCTGATCGAGCATTTGATTGAAGTGCTTTGGTATGTCGTCAACCGTCATTCTTGTTGAAGTAGAAACATCATTGTCTAAAAGAGCAAAGAAACGATGAACGCCCTCAAATTTATTAGAGATTCTAGTTTTGATAATCCCTAAAATCCTGACCAAAGCCAAGGGCAACTTTTCTAAGTCAGTGGTGTCCAACAACGAGGTGGCCAAGGTGTCCTTCATCTGCGGCGTATAGAGCCAGCGACCATCCTCTAGTTGATACCATCCAACAGGAGGCAGCAAGTATGGGTGTTCAGTGTCTAAAATTGCACTGATGAAAGCTGCCAACAAATCTGCCCACCGTTTACTGTCCTCGGTATAATGGATCTGGCCACCCGCAGCCATGAACTTCTTCAGCAACGTCTTCGGACTAAAATCGCCTTTCTCCAGCCAGAATGCTCCGGACGGTTTGTTGGGAATACGGAACGATACATAAATCCATTCGGTTGTTTTGTCACGCTCAATTTTCCTTACAACAATAGCCTTGAAATCATAGCAAGATGTGAATGACCGCCGAATCGGTCGAGAGTCATTCGGAACCCGCTTCTTAATGATCCAAGGGCGTTTGTAAATATCTACATCGAATCCAAAATTATCGAAGTGATTAAACTCGGCCAAGAACGCTTTTAGTTCAGCTTTTTGGGCAGGATTACTCTGTTGCCGAACTAGTCGATTGTGTACTTCTTGTCGGTAGGCCGCATCTCTGGCATCTATATCCATTTGATGCGTTTCCATGTCAATGAACTCCTGACCACTGCTGTTGATATAGGTACAGGCAGGTACAGAAGTAAAATCTCTGGGTGGATCGTGAACTCGATTTGAGACTATGAATTTGCTACTCATGGTAAAAACCTCCTTTTGTGAATATGTCTTCTTGTGGGCAGTCTGACCGTTCCATTGGCGTATGCTACCCACTATGAAATTTTCAAGGTGCGATGCAGTGGGCGGTTACCCGTGAGAGGTGTCCGTCACTGTGATGCACAGTATACAAAAATCGAGAAAATTTTAGAATCAAAAAGCTATCGTAAAAAATAAAACATCTTGGACAGAAAAAATGTTGAAAAATGAAAACAAATGTGGCATAATAAAAGGTTTAACAATGGACAAAAAGGCGGATGATGTGTAATGACTGATTGGATGAGCAAAATCGTTTTATTTGAAACGGTAGACGAACTAACAGACTATAAGAAAAAAATCGAAAATCGGTATAAAGCTAAGACAGAAAAATATGTTGGGAAACTTCAAGAAGAGTATTTTGACTTCGAAAAATGCGACCTTGAAGACCAAGCAAGGATACTTGTAATAAATGCATTGACAGAAGCATGGATGCTTACCGGGCTACAACGGATAGTTGACCAGAGAGATGGCGAACTAACGCAAGAAGAAGCAGAAAAAATGATAATGAGCAATGCATTAGCATGTGCTGCCGTGTCGATCAAGTATTTATCTGCAAAGAACATTGCTTTTTCAAGTGTGATTCTAAAGTTATTGAAAAAAGATAACATAAGAGCATTGGACGAAAATGCTATAAATAAATATGTAAAGGAATACGAAAAAAATAGAAAAAGAAAAACAAAATGGATCGATGATGATTCGATGTTTTGCCCGCCGATTTTATATGCACCGGAGGTGACGAAGGAAAATCGGGAAATCAAAAATTTTATGATTCCGATCATTGAAATTTTGGTAGAAGATATTGGCATTTACTATGAAAGAAGAATGACGGAGAAAAAACCAGATGAAATAAAAACAGATGAAATTGCTTCATTTGGAAAAAAACTGAGGAGTTTGAAAAATGCGAAAAATCAATACAAAGATAAATTAAAAACTCAATTAAATAATGAATATGAAACCTTGATTGAAAGCTGCTGTGCTCTCAGTAAGAACGAATCGATAGGCGATTCTATAAGTGATCGAGTTGCATTTTATTATGTGAGAGAATCTATATTTCGCACAGAAAGATTTTTGGATATAGCAAGTTGTATTGATAAAATTGATACGAATGATGAAGCACAAGTTTGCAATATAAAAAAATCTATTTCGGCGAAAATACAAAATCCAGCGGTTTTTTATGCTCAAGAATTTGAGGAAAAAATATTATTGCAGTCGCCCCAAAATATGGTGCTGTTCTGCGAATATATGCGAATTGTAACACTTCTAATAGCTGAAGGGATTTATTGGATAGAACAGCCAAAAGAAAAAATGGTACATGCCGATAATCTTATCTGTGATTATATAAATAAGAATTTTACGAGACTTTTTCAAAAAACGTGTGATACTTTGGACGAAAAAAGGAATTATGATTGTTTATTTGAAGAAGAAAAAAATCACCCAACCAGCAGAGTTGAACTATTGGATTTTGTAGTTGACCTATATTCGCTGAAAGATAGGTACAGCAAAAATGTAACGATAGACACAAAAATAGAACCATACTATAAAAGAACTGGATTGGATCTCGGATATGAAGAAATGGGAGCGCAGGAAACAAACTGCAAGATTAAAATTGACGGAAGGTCTTACCTATATACAGAGAGAAGATACGGAATAAGTTATGATTTGAAGACAAGGAAAATAAAAAGAAAAAACAAAAAAGGTGAAGAATGCGAATGGAAAGAAATTACCGCTGACACGATAGTCCAACTTGCAACAGAAATATACGAAGAGCAACCTTTGATTCAAGCTGGAACAGACCCTGAACATGAGCGGATGTATAAGATCATTATATGTCGTGATATAGTGAAAGAAATTTGCAAAGACCTAGAAAAATTTGGAGTAGCTCTTACGGCAGAAGACATGAATATGATAAATAGTAAATGCGGTGACTATTATACCGCTGAAGAACACGCATATATTGAAAGCGTAATGTTTCCGAATAGCCAAGTTTCAGATGAAACCTAAGTAGAGAGTAAGGTCGGATGAGAAACAAGGGACAATGTGTGCCGAGACAGTTTCGACACTTTCAGAAAAAACTGAACTTAAAAAGAGCCAAAACTCCAGACAAAAGCAGAATTTCAAAGCGGATTTTTTCAAAACTGTCGAAAATGGCATAGAAAGAGAGCGTATAAGACATAGTCCAAGGGCAATCACGCAAGTGGTTGCCCTTTCTTTGTATCTGGTATGATTTGACATTCGGCAACAGTATAGTAACCCATCAAAGGAGGATTGGCCGTTATGTTTGATTATTACGACACCCTGATAACCCCGGAAGAAGTTGCCGATATGCTGAACTGCGGTATGAACACCACCTATAAACTTCTGAAGACCGGGAAGATCAAAGCAATGCGAATTGGAAGAGTATGGAAAATTCCAAAGAGAGCGGTACAAGAATATATTGTGCAGGAAGCTCATATAAAAGCTGCTGGATGGTAATAGGAAAAATGCCCACATGGAATGATTGCTCCATGTGGGTTTTCTGTTGCTTGAAAATAATGTTTGATAATGAGCTATACATAAAAATAATCTTTGTGTTAATGCTGGATAATGTATAAAGAGGGAAGAGGGTGAAATTCAATCTTTATTAACGGCACTAACATTAAGATAAGCGATTGGATATTTCTATCGCAAAGAGAAAGCGTTAAATGTGTGGCTTGTACATACATTTGGCCATTCTTGTTGGGGAGCGTAGCTCCCCTTTTATTTATTGTGTAATGAGAATCAGTAAGGATGAAAAACTAAAACACAAAATGATATTTAGTGATTAATAAAACCATAGCTAAAGTATATTGAATGATAGTATTGTAATGAATATCTTGATTCATTATAATACTTCTTCTTTTATGTGATTCTCATTATATTTCTTGAAAACAGTTGAAAAATATATAAGAGAAAGGAATGATTAAAATTGGCTCAAGATGAACACAGAGTTTGCATTCGGTTAACAGAAGATGAGTTTGTAAGATTAGAAAATCTTCAAAGTGAAACTGGAAAATCAAAATCAGAGCTCTTAAAAGAAGTTTTATATCAGGAAAGAAAGGTAATGGATGCACAATTTGCTGACAGTATTTGGAAAATAGGATGTTGGATTGATAGCAAGGACTATGATAAGATTAAAAAGGAAGTGAAAAAATATGCCGATTATCAAATTCGTAAATGAGGATGAAAATATTGAATATGCAAAAGAGCAAGATTTATGTAGTCTTCTCTGTTACGCTTTTGATTCGGAAAAAACAGAATTTCAGGGACATAGACTTGTCGGCTGTAAACCGTTTGGATTTCCACAAGAGTATATGACAAATCCATTGGCGGTACATGAATTTATGGAGTTCAACCATAAGAGACAGTATAAATATCAAGGACCATTTGCAAAACATAGAGTGATTTCTTTTACACAGCAGGAATGCTTGTATTTAGGATCGCTGAAATCTGTAGCTGAAAATATAATATCTTTTTATGCAGACAGAGGGTATGTTGCAGCTTATGCAGTTCATGGGAATACCAAAAACCACCATATTCATGTTATTGTTGATATGCTTTCATATCAGGATTTGACGTTGTTTCATATGAGCAGAGGATATGAGTCAAGTAATATTAATGCGATTTTGAATATTCGCTTTCAACAATATTTTGTGAGCAAGATACCAAACTATAAAACATTCAAAGACCGTACTTTTGAGGCTGTTCCAATTGATCCGAGTAAAATAGAGAATTTCTTTGAGGACGTAAAGTAATCTCAGTTTCGGTTTGAGCAGACACATAATTATACAAAGGCGAAAGGAAGTCTACAATGGACAAGTTCGATGAAAAAGTTATTGGGTATGAATCCACTAAAAACATTCTACGTCAAATACTGGATGCCCTGAAAAGGCCAGAACTCTATAAAAGCAAAGGAGCTTCTATCCCCAGAGGACTTCTGATGGAATCTGATCCTGGCCTTGGTAAAAGTTTGCTGGCAACCGTCTTTATAAAAGAATCAGGCCGCAAGTCTCTCGTCTTTCGGAAAACCAGTCAGGAGAACAGTTTTCTGGATGAATTGAGGGCTGCTTTCTTGGCTGCAAAGGAAGCAGCACCTAGTATACTGCTCCTAGAGGATTTGAACCTCTACGTAGAAAGTAATTCTCCCTATGCGCCAGAATGGGCTTGCTTACAAGCCTGTATTGACGATGCAAGGAGCACAGATCTTTTTGTGATTGCCACAACGAATGACACAAAGTATATGCCGCCATCGCTGCTGAGGCCCGGCAGATTTGACTACACACTTTATCTTGACCCTCCAATGGGAAAGATTGCGGAGAGGATCGTCAGCTATTATCTCCGAGACAAGGATTTGGCAGAAGATATCCTTATCTCAGATATTGTTAAAGCTATGCCCAAGGTGAGCTGTGCTACCCTTGAAACAGTAATGAACCTTGCTGCGCTGAATAGCACCTACCAAGGACACGAGCATATTTACAAAGATGATGTGACAGATGCGCTGCTTCAGGTGGTTTATAAGCTCTCCAAAACAGACAAGTGCCTTGATTTGACCGAATGCCAGAAGATTGCATTACATGAAGCAGCCCACGCAGTTGTAGGAGAGATTCTGAATCCGGACAGCATCGGCATCGTTACCATTCGTGGGAATCAAAGCTGCATTGGTGGCTTCGAGAATGGCTGTTCTACTTACTTGAAAAACGAAGAAGAACTTCTAAACGACATTACGAAGACTTTGGCAGGAAAAGCAGGTGTGTCTTTAATTTATGGAGTGATGGATGTAAATGCAAGTGGTGACATTCAGAATGCCAATCGTCTGCTTGATCTTTGGATGACATCCCTCGCAGGTGCTGGTTTCTCGGAGGTCGAATCGGCGAATAATAGAATGTCGGAGACAAGACTTTTCAGTAGCGAAGCCATAAAAGCAGCTAAGATGGAAGAATTATACAGCAGAGCCCACAAAATCCTCTATGATAACAGAGATTTCCTTCTTGCTGTCCAGAAAGAGCTTCTGGAACATGAAACGCTGCTGAACAGTGATCTGGCAAAAATCCGGGAATCCTGTACCTAAACCCTATTATTCAAAAGGATAAAGCGGTCAAGCTTTTTGAGGCTTGGCCGCTTTTATCTGGCAATATGCAGTTGAAACTCAGGGTTCTTCCTCTATATATAGGAAAGCACACAGCATTTTAGTAACTGCCTCTCTTTGAACAGGAGAGAGCTTAGCCCAGAGATCAAGAAGCTCATTTTGCTCCTTCGTCAGATAAACTGAGTCCTCCTCCTGAAAGAACTGAGAGAGGGTAATGCCGAAGCCTGCACAGATTTTCTCGATAGAAGCAACATTTGGCTGAAGATTTCTTCTTCTCCATGTTGAGATGGTGGATTGGGTCAGCCCGGAGTTTTCTGCAAGGGCATACTCAGACCAGTTGCGGGCAGCACGTTCTTTCTCTATGCGGCCCAGAATATCAAATGTGGGCTTCTCTCGTTCCATGGTTCGGCCTCCTTGTACAAATCGTAGTGCTTACTTACGATTTTATCTTCTAAAGCCTTGACCAGTAATTGCATAAGTCGTATAATCATAGCAGGATTATTCGTAGCATTTTTACAGAATCACACTTCTAATCAATGGTCTTTCTGTTACTATTGCAAAGGTATGTAACCTTTGTTGGAAGTTTCAAATGTCAAGCATAGAAGATGGAGAAATCATAAAGGAATGCAGCCTGTGTGGAAAGAAAGTTGACACTGTACTCCCCGCAACAGGACATACCATGGTCGAAATCTCTCGGACGGCAGATACTACCACTTCTAGATGTTCTGTGTGTGGGTATGAAAGTACGACCAATCTTTCATCTTCAAGTACATCAGCAGTATCTCAAACCACATTGGTCTCTTCTGATCCCTTGACGCAATCAGATATTTATGCACTGGTTGACGAAGAACTTCAGTCAAACGACTATATTCACGGAAGAATCACACAAAACGCAAAAGACTTTATAAATCAAAATAGCAGTATATTTGAAGAAAAAACATATCAATCAGCATTTCCGTATTTGAACTATCCAAATCAAGATTTCAAATATAATTACATTATGGGAAAGGATGAAAAATACTGCAACGAACTGTTTTTTGCAAAGGCTAGTACTATTGATGATGAAAACCTAGGCGTCAAAGTTACAACACTGCCTGATGGTTCAAAAATAACGGAAGGACTAATGGGGCTGGAACCTACTTTGGCGGACGGCATCTTTGCAGATGACGGCGCATTAGTATACTTCTTCTACGCAGATGAATTCCTGCCGCCGGAAAATGGGCTTGTAGCATTCACAGCAGTCCCACTTTGTGCAGGAAATCTTGTTCTTGACGATGGGGCTGAAGAAGAATGTCTATTCATCGCTTGTAGCTTTATGATTGATGGAATGGATTTCAATGATACAGATCGAATTATTTCCAATGATTCACATACGAGCAAGACTCCTGATGAAATTATCAATGAGGTCAAGAATTCTTGGTATCAGGATAATACAGACGTTCTTTTTGGCGATGAGTTTGAAGTGCTCCTGACCAATCCGAAGTGGACATATGATTCAACCTTAAATCGAGTGGAATTGACCGGAACATATACTGCATATGATTATCCTTGGCATGGAATTGCAATGCCTAGCGACACAGAATCGGATACTGTTGAGAAAGAACTACATATATATTTTGAAAAGATTAATGGTACCGGCCGTTGGACACCTCATTTTGATGATAATTATCCAAATGATGACTACCCCCCAGAAGAGTATCAAGAATTTGAAGTTCCAGGAAGAGATGATGATCGAATGCACGGGCTGATGGCGGATGTTCTTCAATACTATGCAGACACCGGACATTATGTCTAAAAAATAAAATGTGCAGGGTAGCAGCAACGCCGCCCTGCACATTTTTGTTAAGTAAAGGACCTGAGCACTTCTTTCAGTGCTTCACGCTGCTCAGAGGACAGATGGGACAGCAGTTCCAAAAACTCCTGCTGTTCCTCCGGGGTAAGCCTGTTCTCCGGCTCAGAATGATTTTGGCGGTTCATAAAAGATACTTGCTCCTTTCGGCAAATCCTGCTCTGCTATCAGTTCGGCACGAATCTGACGCTTATATTTATAATAGGTGTTCCGGGCAAGACCGGTGAGCTTCATGCACTCGGCATCATCAAGTGTGCCGCCAAAGGTCCTGCAATGGGTGCGGATGATCTGCTTAGCATCTCTGGCTTTTTTCGTTTCAAATCCAACACCCTTTTTTCGACCAACCTGCTTACCGTTCAACCGGGCCGTCAAAAGTCCCTCACGGGTGCGCTGGTGCAAATCGGCAACTTCTTTTTCGGACTGCTCAAAGGCCAGCTTGATCTGCTCCTTTGCCAAGGCCATCAGATACTCGTTGATGCCCTTCAAGATAAAGTCCACATTTGTCCCTGTCATGGCAATGCTGCCGGACAGTGCGTTTTTGTAGGTCTCGGTGTCGATGTGGTGCTCTTTCAAGAACACCAGCCGGATGCCCTTGTGGTAAAGGTCTTCGTACAGAGAAAAACCTTCTTCTGCATTTCTGGACATCCGGGACACCGAATCGAACACCACCGAATCCCCGGATTTCAGAATCCGATAGAGCTTCAGCCATTCCGGGCGAAAGATAGATGTCCCGGTGTAGGCTTCCTGCACGATATGGGCAGTCGGGTACTCGGCCTTGATGTTGCGGATCTGACGGTCAATGCTCTGTTTTGCCGTAGAGATTCGGCAATAGCCATAGATGTTCATGCGTCTCCTTTCTGGCTCAAAGATAACGAGCGACATTTTTAAGACTGTATTTTGCAGCTCGAAATAGCCTGAAAACCGCTGATTTTGATACAAAACTGTCCACACGGCATCTTTAAGACAGTTTTTGGTGGCCGTAGACAGCCATAAAATCGGAAATGGTGGTACACGGCTTATGGTCGGTGGTGCCCTCGCCCTCCAAGGGAGAATAATCCCAGTCGGTTTCCTCGTCAATATATCGCCGCCCATCGTCCGGCAGTTCCAGCGGCTCCGCAAGAACGATGGTGCCCCAGTGATTGACCATCACAAAGGGTGCGATTTCGCAAGGGATGCCCCGGCACTCATCGTCGTGCCGGACATCGTAGGCGTACAGGCCATCCGGGACAGTATCTCTCTTGATGCGGATGCTGGTGAACAGCGCAGGCTTTCCGCAAACCGTAATTTCCTCGTAGTGTTCGGTCATTGCATTAAAGGTCATAAGGCGTTCCTCCTTAAATTTCAATGATAAAAGCTCTAAACTTCTCTTTGTAGAAATCCATTGCACTCTGCGGCAGGGAAGTCAGATTCCCTTCGTTGTCGCATCCGGCCAGAAATCCCGGCCCGGCAAGAACATCGGCTCCATCCCACAGCGGACGATTGAGCGGCAGGCCAAGCAACTTGCCTTCATCATTGCAGACCAGTGTGACCTCTGAGCCGGAATCATAGAAGGTCAGGCATTCGATGTTGCCATCTACAAATTTCTGCATAGCTTCAAGAGTGTTGTCCAGCTTGATCTCCTTTGGCAGCTCCATTGGCAGGAGCGCAAGGACTTTGATTTTTTCTTCTTTCATTGTGTACCTCCAAATAAAAACAGGACAGCCCACACGGACTGTCCTGCAAAAAGTAAAGGGGAGCATCCGAAGATACTCCCCTAAGTGAATAATTATTTCTTCCTTACCATACAGCGTTTCTTGAAGAATGCGATGCCATAGCAGAGGATGTCATCATAGTCGTCCCGGAAATCTGCCGCATACATCCGGTCATTGATCTGCTGAATGGCAGTATCACAGGCATCCGGCAGAGAATCCAGAGTTTTTGCATACTTGGCTTCAAAAATTGCCACACGACCATTGCGGATGTCCTTTACAATAACATCGCTGCGTCCTTCGCCATGCTCTTTGTTGGATTCTACCACATAGCCAGCACCAGTAAAGATGCCTGCAAGGAAAGCGTGGTAAAAATCTTCCCGATAGTCATGGTAGCTGATGGTCATGCGCAGTAGCTTGGTCATTTCTTTTGTCAGAGCTTCGCTGTTTCCGCTCCAGACTGCATCAAACAACGGGCTGCGGTTCCATGCCCTTGCACTGTCGTCAAACCATTTGCTTACAGTGGTTTCAAAAATTTCCCGAATCTCTGCATTGGGAATCATCAGCGCAGAGCAGCCATCCGGCAGCGAATCCGTCAAATCTTTATCCCGCACCTTGGTCAGATAGCCCGTCAGATACAACACACTCCAAAGATTTTCCTCAGAGGAGTGCAGATAATCGTATGTCAGGTTTTCTTCAATATGCTGAACAATAGAGCCACCAGCCATCAGAGTTTCGAGCTTCGTGGTGATATTGTCACCTGCATAGTCGATAAAAGAACGGATAATAGCATTATCGCTGGTGTTTTTCCAATAGCTTTTCGGCTTCTGTGCTACACCATACTGGAAATCTCGCAGATAACTGATCACGTCCCACGGACAATAAATGTCTGCATCGCCAAAATGATAACCGTCGTACCATGCCTTGACTTCAGCAGACTGCGATTCAAGACCAGCATCTTTCAGCATTTGATCTACATCTGCCTGTGTAAAGCCAAAGGATTCGCTCAGCCGGGGAGAAAGAATCGTATCGGAAACGAAATTGTTTGTTCCGGTAAAGATGCTTTCTTTGGCAATTTTCAGGCAGCCAGTAACAACAGCAAAGTCGAGGGAGGTATTGTCTTTGAGCGTGGTGCTCATCATAGCCCGCATCACGTCCAGCATTTGCGAATAATATCCGTTGCTGCTGGCTTTGGCAATGGGAACATCATACTCATCCAGAATGACGACCGTCGACTTTTTGAAATGGATTTCCAGCATCCGGGTCAACAGCAAAAAGCAGCTTTTGGTTTCATCCATAGATGCAGTGCGTCCCAGAATCCGCTTAAAGATGCCTTTGTCATCGTCGGAAATAGCATCGTCATCCAGAAGAAACTGATAATCCTGAAATGCAAATGCCAGCTTCATGCACAGCATTCCATAGGCGCTTTCAAAGGTCAGACCGTCCGTGTCCTTGAAAGAGAAAAATACCACAGGACACTGGTTCATCCATTTTTTGCAAAGTTCTGTGTTTTGGGAAATCGCCAATCCCTCAAACATCTGCTTGCTGTCTTTGGTGATGTCCAGAAAATTTGCAAGAGTGCTCATACCAAGTGATTTTCCGAAACGGCGAGGACGAGTAATCAAGTTGACTTTAGGAATGCCGCCATCCAGAATCTCTGCAATCAGATTGGTCTTATCAATATAATAATATCCTTTGGTACGAATCTCTGAGAAATTTGAGATCCCAACAGGAAACTGCAAATCTGCCATGCAATGCTCCTTTCCGCTCATAGAGATGAGCTTTCAGAACTTACTACTGTAAGTGTACCATGAAATATAGAATCATACAAGAATCAAGTGACATCGAAATAGAGCAGTTTTATTATGCTACGTTCAATCTGGTGGCTTTATAGCAGTCAGCGCACATTCCCTCATGGGTAGCGGCAAACTCTGCGGCCTGCATGATGGAGCCATCCTTCAGCTTGACCCTCTTGATAGGCTGGTTGCAGCGAGCGCAGATGCAGGGCATGGGCGGCTGTTCCTGCTTCGGGGCAGCGAATCTCGGTCTCGGCTGTTTTTGAGGTTCAGCCTCCGGCTGCGGTGCAGCATCTTCCGGCAAATCCTCTCCGGCGTAGACATAGAGACCAAGACCGAACATAGCAAGGTTCTTTACCAAGCACCGCATGATAGCCTTGTTTACATCGAACATGGAGGCTGCTTCTACGGTGCGTTCTTCCATACCGATCTTTTCACGGCGGCGGGTCTGCGGATTGTAGTCCCATTTCGGGGTTGTGTAGGTATAAGGCACGGCTTTCATGGCTTTGTTTGCGCCATCCAGTACAGGCAGCCACATTTCATGCGAAACGCCCTCAATCGTGACTGAGGTGTACACCATGAAGCCGGTGATGGGGTCATAAACATAGGGCAGACCGTTGAATTTCTTGACCTCATAGCTGGCAGCGGGATACAGCTTTTTCACCTCTGCCCAGGCATACGCCCAGCTTACATATTTCAGTTCCGTGTTGCCGGACTTCTTGACTTCCAGATGATCTTTGAAGTCGATAGCGAATAATTTTACGAACGGATTTTCCATAAGAATGCCTCCAATTCTGATAAAGAAAAAGGGCACAACAGCGTCAACTGTTGTGCCCCATGATGTGAAAATTACGGATTGAGCAGAAAATCAATGATGTTTCGATGAATGATTCCGTTTCGGCTTAAATTCATCAAATCACCACTGATAACATACTTAGGATAGTTGTCGTGCAGCCGCTCAAGATTACCGAACTCCCGCTCTTCATCGGCGGGAGTGATCAGGTAAGCAACCTGAATATAGAGCTTTTCATCTCCACGGTAGCAGATAAAATCAATTTCGGTGTCGTCCAGCTTGCCGACCTGAACTTCATAGCCACGGCTCCGCATTTCCAGATATACGATGTTCTCATACAGCTTGTTGCTGTCAAGCTTTTCGCTTTTCTTGATAACATTCCGCAGGCCAAGATCGACTGCATAGTACTTTTCTGTGCTGGACAGGAGTGCTTTTCCTTTGATATCATAGCGGCTTGCATTCAGAAGGATAAAGGCTTCCTTGAAATAATCAACGTAGTTCAGTACGGTAGCAGTGGTTGTCTTGATTCCTTCCGAAACCATGCGTCCACTGATATTACGGGCAGAAAACGGATTGCCGATATTGTCCAGCAGGAATGCAAGGACATTACGTAATGCGGTCTGTTCGCGAATATTGTGGCGCAGCATGATGTCACGGACAATGATAGCCTCGTAAAGATCGTCCAGATAGGTGGTGATTGAATGATCGTCAGGGAGGAAGAAACGCTGCGGAAAACCGCCGTACTTCAAATAGTCTGCGAAGAGCTTTTCATCCGAAGTATAGGTTCCGTTTTCAATGCATTGCTGTTTTGCTTCGGCCAGCGAAAAGGGGAAAACCTGAATCTGGATGTATCGTCCGGAAAGATAGGTTGCCAATTCGCCGGAAAGCAGCTTGGAATTGGAGCCGGTCAGGTAAATATCACAATCGAAATCGACACGAAGAGAATTGATTGCAATCTGCCAGCGCTCCACCTCCTGAATCTCATCCAGAAGAATATAGATTTTGCCGGTACAGCCTTCCGCTTTTTCTGCGATGTAGTCGTAAAGCGTTTCTGCAGTACGGGTGTTGCGGAAGCGCATGGACTCAAAATTGGCCTGAATAATGTTCTGTGCGGGAATATTGCGCTGGAGGAGCACGTCCTTGATCTGACCGAGAAGGACTGTTTTTCCACAGCGCCGGATTCCAACCAGAACTTTGATCAGATCCTGATCGATAAAAGGAATGATCTTATCCAAATAACTTTTGCGCAGAACCATCGTGCATCACCTCATATTCTTATCTTAGCATACAATTATTGTTGTGTAAACAGTATTGTGCTTTTCTGTTAAACAAAAATAGCTGAAGCACAAATTTTGTGTGCCTATAGGCGCACAAAAATTATGCTGCATGGATAATGGTAAACCTGCGGCTGTTTACATTTTTGCTGTACTGGTTGAAAATGTCCGGCTGCTCTTTCCGCAGACGTTGGGAATCCACACGTTTGCTTTCGGAGGATACCCACGATACCTTATAACCCGGTGCTGTGCCATAGGCGGCATCCTGCATTTGCAGCTTGACCTGCTGCTCGATGGCCGTTTTCTCCTGTTCCATCTGCTCGATTTGATCAGAAAGCTCCTGCCGCTTGTCCAACAGATTGCGGATGGGATTCAGATCGGCAGTTTTGTTTCGATCATCTGCAGAGTATAGCTGATTGATCTGCCGTGTATCCCCCTCGCTTCCGGTAGGTACAGGCGGAATTTCGGGCATCACGTTGTATTTCCAGAAGTGCTCTTCCTTGGCAATGAGGTTGTTCAGAACTTCTTTGTCGGTTGTGATCTTGTGAATCACCAGTTCCTTCCCAAAAATCAGAGCAGCAATGTACCAGCAGTCAAAACCGCTGACAGCCAGATAGTGATTGACCTGAGCCATGTAATGTGCTGGGATTTTCCCATCCGCCCACTTATCCGCAGAGAAGGGCGAAACCGTCTTGCATTCCAATCCGGCTTTCTGTCCAACAATCAGGCGGTCAAAGTCTGCCAGAAGCAGCGGATGTGCCTCGCTCTGGTAGATAGCATTTGCACGGCGTACCTTCAGGCCGGTTGCTTCGGAGAACCGCTGCGCCACATAATCCTCCAAGTCACGACCCTGCCGCATGGCTTCGTTGTCGATATTTTCAATGGTATCGCTGATTTTATCATGGTAAACCTGAAATGCGGAGCGATAAGGATTCAGTCCAAGGATAGCCCCGGCATCCGTGCCGGTAATGCCGCATTTGCGGTAACGGAGCCAATCTTCTTTGGACAAATTCAATGTAGATACAAGTCGTTTCATGCAATGTTCAGCCTTTCTTTCATCTGTTCTTCTGCGATAGAAAAATCATATTCCACCAAGTCTTTGATAATGGTGGAAAACTCATCCACCAAGGTACGGTCATCATCCAGCCAGAGGGCATACAGGAAATCCAGAATATTCCGCTGCACCCGGAGATGGTTCCAGAAACGCTCGTCCATCTGCTTTTCGGTGTCCAGCGTAATCAGGGCACTGACGATGGTGCTTTTCATCGTGATCTCGTATGCTGTGGTGCAGGTAGGTTTTGGAAAATTGATTTCGATGCGGTCAAGGAACTCAGAAAATTCCCGGACAGCCCGGTTGCTCACATCATTCATAGTTCACTCCTTTAGGCTGCTGCCAGCACCATCTTGTAAGCCTTGTCGATCATGGGATTGCCCTCTGCGGTGCGCAGGAACAGATTTTCGTTGTAGTTGCGAGTTTTACGGATGGGGTCTGCATGGGTAGCAAAGTCCGAAACAGCGTTTACGAACCGCCAGCCGTTCTTGCCAACCCATTCCAGATCGGGTGCATTGTAGTAGCGAGCCTTCAAATCTTCCTGCAAGCGCAGGTTGTTCTTCCTCTGGCCATCGGTTAAGTCATCCGTGATGGGGAAGAACTCGTTGATAAACTCCTGCACCTTGCGGTCAGACAGCTTGATGGTGGTCAGCTCATGGATGCTTTTGCCCAGTTCTGTCATATAACCGTTAGCAAGCTGCAAGGTTTCACGGGCATCCTGCACCCGGAGCAGAACATTTTCGGTATGGCGGGCAGTCCAGATGCGCTTTGCAGTACCCAGAGCCAGATTCAGGGTGTTCTGGCAGACCACACGAACCGGGGTCATGGCAACTTTTACACCAGAACTGCCATCGTGACTGTTGAAGAACACAAGATAGGGGGTCACTTCATCTCCGGCGATGATGTACTTCTCCGGCAGCTTCGCCAGCATCCAGACCTTCTTGCCGCCCTGCAAAGAACCAGCAGTTTCATAAGTAACGCCCTCACCCAGCAGGTCATCGGTGAACTGGAACGCTTCTTCGTTCTGCACAATGCGGTAGCGGTCAGACACCACGCCCAGAACAGCTTCATCGGTGTTGCGGACATTGGCACGATAGCCGGGGATCATAGCACCCGTGCCGGAATAGATATTACGGCTCTCTACCTGCCAATCCAGACCAGCCAGTTCCAAGGCTTCACGGCTTGCAGGGGCATCCATCACGATGCGGCCAAGGCCGTGCCAAGGGGCTTCACGGACAGAGAACATGGTTTCAACATTTGCAGACATAGTAAAATCTCCTTTTCGATTTGTTTTCGTTAGTTTTTCTTTTCGACTTCTTCAGCGATCATCACGAGGACTTCAACAAGTACCGTGCCAAGTTTCTGAATGAGTTCGGGTAAAAAGTTCATGGGGATATCTCCTTTCTGTGCGGATGCAGCTTAGAATGAAAACGTAATAGTGATGATGACAACGATGATACGGAACAACACGAAAAATCACCTCCAGACATAAAAATAGCCCCTGAGTCTTTCGGCTCAGAGGTTTCGTATCATGGTTATATTATCTGGGTGAGATTTTTTGGATTGCAGTGTGCAGAACAGGCTTGTTTTGCAAGTAGAAAGACGGTACAATAGTAAAAAGGAAGCGTGTGCTAGTCAAATAAGGTGGTGAAAGCAATGGGCGAAGCAATAGTCTATCATGTCATGCACATGGAAAAGTGCGTGGCACAGGTGAGCACGGCTGGTGAATGCAAGATTTACCTTGAAGATTTTATGCCATACGATTTGGTGCTGGAAGAATCGGATGACTTTGATGATCGAATCAATAATGTAACCAATTTTTATTATTGGTGTGCATCCCGTATGCTAACGCTGGATCGTACCTACGCGAAAGAGATTCTGAATAGTATCGGCGCATCTCAAAGCGTTACGGATCGGGAACGTGCACAGATTGCGCTTTCGTACCATTGCCTGTCGCTGCTGGATGTGTTCTGGGTAAAAGGAGAAAAAGAGAATATCCGATTTGAGGATATCAATCTCTATATACACTCTTTAAGCAATGCTCTTGTGGATATTGCACTGCGTGGGCATCAGATGACTGTGACAAATGCACATCTCTTGGCAAATGATTTGTCCACTGGTGGATGCTATCCTAAAGCGTGGGTGCGCAGAGAGGATGGCTTCTATCTTTATAAAGATGGCGGACAGGATGCAGTCGAGCGTGAAGTGCTGGCAAGTAAAATCTGCCGATGCTTTGACTGTCATCAGGTTCTGTATGAGCAGGGAATGTTTGAAAATGAGCCGGTTTCTATCAGCAAAATCATGACCTCGCAGCGATATAGCCTTGTGACGTATGCAGCCTATGATGTCTACTGCACAAACCATGATTGGAACACGCTGGATAAAATTCTGGAACTGGATGCCCACGGATACTATATGATGAACATTCTGGATTATCTGGTGGGCAACACCGACCGCCATTGGGAAAACTGGGGTTTGTTGGTGGACAATGAGACGAATCAACCTATCCGGTTGCATGATCTGATGGACTTCAATCGAGCGTTCCAGCAGTATGACACGCTGGATGGCGCAAACTGCCTGACCGTTGGAAAGCGGCATTTGAGCCAGAAAGAAGCAGCGATGGAAGCTGTGAGTAATACGGGGTTGAATCAACTGCATAGTGTAGAAAAAGTCAAATTAGCAGAGCACAAGCAGTGGAAAGATATGCTTGAACAAAGAATACAAATCCTGAAAAAATTGTAAAGGTGGCAGCGGTATGGAGTTCTTGCTAAATATCAAGGGCCAACTGAATAACATCCATTTGGCGGAAGCAAAAGCCTTGTGGCCATTGTTTGAGGCGGTGGTTAATTCTATTCAGGCTATTGAAGACTCGGAGAATAAGACTTGTGGTAAAATTGAAGTTTATGCTCATAGAGAAGAAACAAGTGAAATTCGATTTGATGAAGACCCGAAGAAAAAGGAAGAGACTTTAGAAAAATTTGAGTCTTTCACAATCACAGATAACGGAGTTGGATTTAACACTCAAAATTATGAGTCTTTTCAAACTGCGTATTCAACCCATAAATTTACAAAAGGATGCAAGGGAATCGGAAGATTCCTCTGGTTAAAAGCGTTTGACTCGGTAGAGATCAAGAGCACATTTAAGGAAAACACAAAACAATATATCCGTGAGTTTGCATTTACAAGGGATGGAGTTCAACCAGAGGATAATTTGAAAGAAGCAGAGTTACAGGAAAATTGCACACAAGTGACTCTGAAAAATTTTGTGCAGCGTTATCGCAACGCTGCCCCTTTGGAACTTGATGTAGTGGCGAGAAAAATCATTGAGCACTGCCTGCTGTTCTTTATAACGGGAAATTGTCCGGAGATTGTGCTAAGAGACGCTCATCAGACAATAAATTTGAATGAATATTATGATAACAAAATTAAAGATTCGATTTGTCAAGACGAGTTTTCTTTACACAATGAGAGATTCAGAATTTATCATTTGCACTTTCCGGTCGGTGTTGTAAATCATGAACTTCATCTGGCCGCAAACATGCAAGAAGTTTGTTCTGTGGAGTTGAAAAAGTATATCCCTAATTTGCAAAAGAAAATTTCTCCGTCCGATGGAGACTCGCCGTTTTATTATGTCGGCTATATTACAAGCCCCTATCTGGACTCCATTGTAAATACAACCAGAACGGACTTTAATTTTGACGAGCGCTATGGTCAGACGGCGCTTCAAGGAACAAGTGAAGAAGACATTCTCTCTGCATCAATAGAATATGTAAAGGTCTATCTGAAGGATTATCTGGAAGATATCAATGCAAAAAAACGACAGGAAATAGATCGTTTTGTCGCAGAAGAACGTCCGACATATCGCTATATGCTTCATAAACGTCCCAGCGTGTATGATGAAATTCCGGCGGGGTTGAAGCCTGATGCTTTGGAATTGGAACTACACAAACAGGTTCAAAAATGGGAAAGAGAAATCAAAAAACAGAGTATTAAACTAGAAGAGGCAGCAAAAGAAGCAACCCAAAAGGAAAGCGTGTCGTACAAGGAGGTTTTTGAAACCTATTGGGAATCGGTCACAGAACTTAGTAAGACGAGTCTGGCTGAGTATGTGACACGCAGAAAGACATTGCTGAAACTACTGGAAGATGCCTTGACTGTGCAGCAAAACGGTCTTTTCAAAAAGGAAGAAGTGATCCACTCGCTGATATGTCCGATGCAGCATACATCGGATGACGTTCAATTTGAAGAAATGAATCTGTGGGTTATTGATGAACGGCTGGCGTATCACAAATTTTTGGCGTCGGATAAGACGCTGAAATCAATGCCGGTTATTTCCAGTGATAGCTGCAAAGAGCCAGATATTGCTGTGTTCAATAATGCTTTTGCATATTCGGATAGCGATGAACCATTTAATTCGGTCACGATCATAGAATTCAAAAAGCCTGATAATGACCAGAAAAATCCGATCAATCAGGTTGGTGAATATGTTGACAAAATCAGGAGAGGCCAGAAAAAGAAGCAGAACGGGCAATCCTTCAATGTGACGGATGGAACGATTTTTCGCTGTTATGTTATTTGTGATCTGACAGATAAAATGCGCACCCATTGTACCAATAGCTCTTTATTGCCTATGCCGGATAATCTTGGCTACTCTGGCTATAATCAAACGAGACATGCTTACACGGAAGTGATATCCTATGAAAAGCTTCTCGGTGATGCGAAAAAACGCAATAATATCTTTTTTGAAAAATTGTTTGGGCCAATGCCAAGCCAAATAACGCATGTGCCTGAAAAATAAAGGGGGAACTATAAAATGCCCAGAAAAGCAGCTGTTATGGATGCAGATAAGATGCGCGATATCGAGACCTACACTCACGATGACAAAAAGCGCACCAATAATCCGCCTGTTGGAATGGCACAGCATGACCGCAGCGAGGAAAAGGTCAAGACCTACCAGTACGACCCGCACCTTGACCCTACCTTGCAATGGGCTGGCAAGGCCGAGGGTATGAGCTTTGATGTGCCGACATCTTCGATTCATATCCACGAATCCATTAAGCCGCTGAATATCATCGCCCGTGTGACGAAGGAATACAGCAAGGCATTGGAAGGTCAGTTGGAAGGCCAGACGAGTATGTTCGAAGCCGAAACACCGGCAGAACGTATGCGCCGCCGCCGTGAGAGCATTGAATTTTACCAGCACGGTGTGGACTGGACAAACCGCATGATTGCAGGTGATAGTCTTGTCATCATGAACTCCCTGCTAGAAAAGGAGGGCATGGCTGGACAGGTGCAGATGGTCTATATGGACCCTCCCTACGGCATCAAGTATGGGTCAAACTTTCAGCCATTTGTTGATAAACGCGATGTAAAAGACAAAAAGGACGAGGATTTAAGCCAAGAGCCGGAAATGATTAAGGCGTTCCGCGATACATGGGAACTCGGCATCCACTCCTATCTAAGCTATCTGCGTGACCGTCTGCTGCTGGCACGGGAACTGCTGTCCGATACGGGTAGCGTGTTTGTGCAGATTAGTGATGAAAATGTGCATCATGTACGTGAAATTTGTGATGAGATATTTGGTTGCAACAATATCGTATGTCAAATATTTTATAAGAAAACCACTGGAGCTGGAAGCCCGAATGAATTGTTGGCTCCTGCTTCGGTGGGCGATTACATTTTGTGGTACGCAAAAGACAAGTCAAAATACAAGTTTAGACCCCTATTTAAAGAGAAAACATTCGGGGGCGAAGGAAGTTCGGCATACAAAAAGATTGAACTTGCAAACGGCCAAAGATTATCTATAAGTGATTGGGAAAAGAAAACAGGTGAAGGGTTTGCATATGACACAAAGCCTGCGGGCAGTCGAGTATATGCTTTGGACAACCTTACATCTCAGTCAGGTGTAGATACAACAAGGTATCCTGTTATATTTGAGGAAAAGGAGTATAGACCACCGCATGGAGTTTGGAAAACAGGCAAGGATGGAATGGACAATTTGCTGAAAGCGCGTCGAATTGATGTATCCTCAAAAGGTGGGCTAGGATACATTCGTTATTTTGACGATTTCTGTGCTATGCCAATAACAGGCTTATGGACGGATACTGTGGGCCAAAATCAGTTTGGTGGAGATAAGGTATATGTTGTTCAAACTGCGCTAACAGTGCTATCCAGATGTATTTTGATGTCTACAGACCCAGGCGACCTTGTACTCGACATTACCTGTGGGAGCGGTACAACTGCCTATGTTGCGGAACAGTGGGGCCGCCGCTGGATTACCTGCGATACTTCCCGTGTTGCTATCACATTGGCAAAGCAACGTCTTATGACGGCAACGTTCGATTACTACAAACTGGCCCATGAGGAACAGGGCGTTGGCAGCGGTTTTGTATATAAGACCGTTCCTCATATCACGCTGAAATCCATTGCCAACAATGAGCCACCTGCACAAGAAATCCTGTACGACCAGCCTGAAATTGATAAAACCAAAATGCGAGTTACTGGCCCCTTTACAGTGGAAGCATTGCCTGCGCCTGTCGTGAAGCCTCTGGATGATGTCGTGCAGAATGATGATGACATCAGCGCAAAGCAGGCCGACTGGCGTGACCAGTTGCTGGCGACTGGTATTCAAGGTCGTGGCGGTGCTCGCCTGATGTTCAGCCGTGTGGAGCCACTGTCTGGCACACACTACTTGCAAGCTGAAGCCGAAACCAAGGAGGAAACCCCGCGTCGTGCGGTTATCTGCTTTGCGGGTGAAACAAAGCCGCTGGATGTTCGTATGGTGAAAATGGCATTGGATGAAGTGGAAGTGCAGCGCCCTACGCCACAATTGGTTATCTTTGCTGCTTTTCAATTTGATCCGGAAGCGGCAAAGGAAATCGACATGCAGAACTGGCCCGGTCTGACTTTGCTGAAAGCTCAGATGAACACTGACCTGATGACCGAAGACCTGAAAAAGAAGCGTTCTTCTGACCAATCTTTCTGGTTGGTGGGCCAGCCTGATGTGGAGCTGATCCACGATAAGCGCACGAAGGATAAGTATAAGGTTAAGGTTAATGGTTTTGATTATTATGATGTCAAGAAAGGCACCGTTGAATCTGGCAGCACCAGCCGCATTGCTATGTGGATGCTCGATACGGACTACGATAACATGTGCATTGAGCCGGATATGATTTTCTTCCCGATGGGTGGCAAAAAGGACGGCTGGAATAAACTGGCGAAGACGTTGAAAACCGAGATCAATATGGATTTGATTGACAAATATGCTGGGAATGAATCACTCTGGTTTACAGCCCAGCCCAACACAGCTATTGCAGTTAAAATCGTTGATGACCGTGGTATCGAAAGCCTGAAAGTGATAAGGATTGGTGATGAATAATGGCCGGAATCGATAAACTTATTATCAACTCGGCCTATCGTGAACCGGAACATCACTGGAAATACGATATGAACGGCCAGACCTTTGTGCAGGAGCCAGGTCGCAGACCCGCAGGATATTTTATCGCTGGCCAGGGCACGAACCAGTACAATGATATTGGCAAATTTATTGAACTGGACCTTGTAAACAAGATTCGTCCCCGTGTAAAGGCGTGGCGAGAAAATGGCTATCCCGGTGTTACCGGCGTGACCAAAAAGCTGCTTGACCATTGGAATGATAAAGATGCCCGCCAGTATCAGTTCTTCTTCTGTCAGCTGGACGCAATGGAAACGCTGATTTGGCTGGTAGAGGCACCTGCTGCAGAAAAGGTTGGTATCGATATCCCTAGCGATGGTGGTGCGTTCCGCCGTATCTGTACCAAGCTGTGTACAGGCGGTGGTAAAACTACGGTCATGGCTATGCTGATTGCATGGATGGTTTGCAATAAGGCAACCTATCCGCAGGATAAGCGATTTTCCAAGTACATTTTTATTGTTGCACCTGGTTTGACCGTCCGCAGTCGCTTGCAGGTTTTGCAAACAGGTGGTGCGGATAACTACTATGCACAATTTGGTGTTGTGCCTATTGGTTTGATGGATAAACTGCGTCAAGGCAAGGTTATGATTACCAACTGGCAAGCCCTCGCATGGGAGACAGATGAAGCTATTGCAAAGCGAAAAAGTGTTGACAAGCGCGGTGCAAAAAGTGATGAAGCCTATGTACGTGAAGTACTGGGCGAGATGGTCAATGCGCAGAATATTGTTGTGATCAACGATGAGGCACACCATGCGTGGCGTAAAAATCCGGAGAACAAAGGCAAGACAAAAGAGGAGAAAGAGGCTGAAAAACAGGCGACCATCTGGGTTAGTGGCCTTGATCGCATTAACAGGGCAAGAAATATCTTGTGCTGCTATGATTTCTCAGCTACTCCATTTGCGCCATCGGGCAAAAAGAACGATGAAGAGGCCCTGTTTAGCTGGATCGTCAGCGATTTTGGTCTGAACGATGGTATTGAAGCTGGTCTGGTAAAGACACCGCGTGTGGTAGTCCGCGATGACAGCATGCCCAATACGAGTGATTTTAAGTCTAAGCTGTATCATATCTATGCGGATGAAACTGTGAAAGACGATATTAACCGGGCAGCAAAAGAAGAAGAACCGTTGCCTGACTTGATAACGCAAGCCTATTATTTGCTTGGCAAGGATTGGCAAGCATTGTATGAAGCATGGAACGACGCAGGTTGCCCTGTTCCGCCAGTAATGATTACGGTTGCCAACCGAACTGAAACCGCAGCACGTATCAAGTATGCCTTTGACCACCAGCGGATTCCTGTACCGGAACTTTGTAACCCGGATTTGACCCTGCGCATTGATTCCAAAACACTGGACGAGGCAGAATCTGCAACCGGTAGCAAAGCTGAGGCCGCTGCTGCTCTGCGTGAAATGGTAGATACTGTAGGTCAAAAAGGAAAAACCGGTGAGCAGATTCGCAATGTGATTTCGGTTGGTATGCTGTCCGAGGGCTGGGATGCGAAGACCGTTACGCATATTCTGGGCTTGCGGGCCTTTTCCAGTCAGTTGCTTTGCGAACAGGTTATTGGTCGTGGCCTGCGCCGTACCAGCTATGATTTGGCCGAAGGCTCAGAACTGTTCACACCTGAGTATGTTAATATTTTTGGTATTCCCTTTACTTTCCTGCCCCATGAATCGGACGAGCAGAGCACATCACCGGTTACGCCGCCCAAAACGCAGGTGGAAGCTCTGAAAGAGCGCAGTGAATATCAAATTAGCTGGCCTAATATTATCCGTATCGACCGGCTTTTCAAGCCGCGGTTGAAAGTTGATATCGATAAAATTGATACGCTGACGCTGCAAGCAGCTGAAACCCGCTTACGGGCTGACCTTGCACCTATTATTGATGGAAAAACGGATTTGACAAAATGCACGGAAATTGACCTGCAAAAGCTGGACGCCGAACTGCGGATGCAGCGCATTGTTTTTGAGGCAGCCGCACAGGTATACGAGCAGATGAACGCCTCGTGGCAGAATCAGGGCACAAAGTTTGCGTTGCTGGGACAGGTCATCCAGCTGACGCAAAAGTACATTGAATCCGGAGCAATTCAGATTGATCCTCCACTGTATGGCACAGATTCAGTACGCAGACGGATTATTTACATGATGAACATGAACCGTATTGTGCAGCACTTGTGGGATTTCATTCGGCTGGAAATGACCTCTAAGACAGTCCCGGTTTTTGATGCGAATCGACGCGTCAGAAGCACAGCAGATATGCCGACATGGTATACCAGCAAACCCTGCAATATTACACAGCATAGCCAAATCAGCCATTGTGTGTATGATAGCGGTTGGGAGGCGACAGAAGCATATTTGCTAGAAAAGAACGAACATGTCAAAGCATGGGCTAAAAATGACCACTTGGGATTTGAAATCGTATATGTGTATGAAGGCGTTGTGCGTAAATACATCCCGGATTATCTTGTAAAACTCGATAATGGTAAAACACTGGTTTTGGAAACTAAAGGTCGTATGACTGAAAAAGACATTGCGAAAAGAAAAGCACTCAGCACATGGATTGAAGCAGTCAATGGAACCGGTGAATTTGGCATGTGGTGCAATGATGTGTCTTTGAACGTCGCAGATGTTGATGCGATTATTGCGAAACAGCTTTGATTGTGAAAAAGACTATAACAGCCTAGCAAAGGAACATATCCACAAAGACAAGAGGCATCCGACGTTAAAATCGGATGCCTCTTATTCTTGTGTGCTTATGTTATTTTATGTTCTGGTCAAACCATTCAATATATCGATTATATGCAAGGGACAGATTAGAGCAATTTTGCTGGATATAAGCGGTGCGGTTAATGCCGTACTCGTCCATAAGGTGTAAACTACACTTATAAACATAATCGTCTTCATAGACAATGTTGCGATCTTTTAAGAAGTTTAGCACGCGGGATTTTACGCCTGTATGACAACGAGCGTCAATTTTGTCTTTGAATTTTGCGGGATCATCACCATATTTATCAACTTTGAATTGTTCAAGGACTTTTTTCAGACCATAAACGAATTGTTCAATTGCATCATGCTCAGAAGTTGAAACGCTAATAGAATCAAAAGAGTACCAGTAGGCAGAAAATTCATATAACAACTGCTTGAGCTCTTTTTGGGGAGGAATGTCTATTTTTACATTTTTTGTTCCCCTTACGATGATTTTGCACCCTGGAGCACGAGTAACATTAGAATGAATAATAATACGGTTCTCTTCTGCATTGTAAGTTTCGCAGACGATTTCAGAACCGGCCAATTCAAGCGTGTCACATTCAATGGTTGAATTACGGATTGACACATGATCGGAAAATAGGCCGCATTTTAAAATTAATCGCCCATCAAAGTTGACACTCATATTTTCGAGCCGGTTGAGATAAATCGGTTTATTAGAATCTTGACAAATACGAACTTGTAATGCGGGCTTATTGGGCGTTAGAGAATCAGTAAAGGTTAAATACAGATTCGCATCAGCATCAGCATCGTCAATGTCGTCAGATTCTAGAGGGCCGATGTCACATAAAGTTTTTTGGTTGACAGTGGTTTGAGAAAGATATGCAACATCGATGTAGAAAATATGATCACCTTGAACCGTATTTTTACTAATTGCAAGGTAGCAATCCAAAAATACTCGGGAGGGAAGTTTGATTTGGCTACGAATAGAACTATCATTTACATCAGAAAAAATCTCTAGAGAAGGATTGAGCAATGTCTCTGCGAGAAGATACTCTTTAAAAATGGGCATAACAGTACGTTCTTGCAGAAAAACATGTTGTGGTAGCCAGCTGTTTAGGGCTTCTTGATACAGTTTTTGATCCTCTTGGAGAAGCTTTGAACAGGCATCATAGTCAGATACACTTATTGCGCCATTGAAAGTGATAAAAGACATCAGCCGTAATAGCTGTTCGTCTTTAGAATAAAGGTTTTTGACGACTTGAATGGATTCGGGGTCCTTATAGTGAGGAAGAATGAGGTCTTTTAAATAATCTAATTTCTTTTGCTCACGCAAAAGCAATTCCTGAATAATGCTATATATTAAATGACTCGAACTGTTCGCTTTCATTGAAAGACGAAGAGAATTGAGGTCATCACTAGAATGGAGGACATCTTCGACTTGTCGTGCTAAGATTCGTAGCACTTGAGCATAACCAATAAATGTACGAGGCTGATTATTTCCAATTATGGAAGCTATGTGATCAATATATTTTTGAATTTCAGTCTTTTGGGCAGCAGTAATATTGAGTTTTTGGTAAGAGAGATACTGGTATATGAATTCTGAAGCGGATGCTTCATGAAAATATTCAATGCTGTAATGCGTAATACCAAAACCGTATTTTTGACAGGTCTTTAGTAAAAATTCGGCCATTTCAGTTCGAGCTGTCAAAATGATTGATGGACTCGAACTATCTCTTAAGATGCTACCAATCTCTTCGAGAAAACTTTCGATTCCTTCATGTTGAGAAATTAAAGCGGCCTCATCAAAAGCGTCGAGAACAACAAAGCTCTTTCCGGATTTGAGATTTTCATAAAACAAATCCTGTTGTTGACCTTTTCCAATGCCTACTGCGTGAGCAACCTCACCAGCAAAGGCCGTTCCACTGACACGTTTAGCGGCAGTATTCCAGTATAACCCATGGTATTTGTAGGCAATGTGCTTTGCGAGTGTTGTTTTGCCAACTGCACCGGGTGAAGAAATTAGAATGAAGGGACCGCTTTGCAAATGTTCATGGAGTTTTAGAGGGGGGTCAAAGAAAAATTCTTCAGAGTCCACTTTGTTAAGAACTGAGTAATCTGTTAGGTTTGGTAGTTCGCAATGGCTAAATGATGAGAGTACAGTTGATACAGAGTATTCTTGAGTATCCATAAGACACACCTCGGCATAATCGACAAACTGTGTTTCGAAAGCGAATTCTAGTATAGTAATATAATACACGTTTGGCGGCAGGAGGTCAATAAGTGTTTAATTACAAACTTGTAAAGTGAGTTTTGTCGAGATAGACAGGGCCATATAGATGTTCTGGCGTCTGCGAATAAGTGCGATTTGAATTATTGGGAGACATTATTTGAAAATATATATTGAGAAGCGGGAGAGATCATTACCGCCTCAAAAGTTGCGTTTGTAGCAGATCTGTAGCAAATTGCTTCAATTTAACGAATCAACGTTCTAAAAATCAAAAAGTCATCATACATCACACGCAGGGGGTCTGGGGTTCGAGTCCCTAATTCTCCACTCAAAAATCCGTTGTCAGATGACAACGGATTTTTTTATTTATCTGCATCTTGCCTCCCGGCAGAAAAGACGGTACAATAAAATAAAGCACAGCAGGGGGCGGGCGAGATGGAGAAACTGGAAGCGAAGCTGAAAGCAGTGGACTGGGCCGTGCGGGATGTACTGGTGGGTACTATGCGCAGCCCGCAGCAGCTGGATATTTGCCGGAAGCACTGCTTTTATTACATCCCGGCAGAGCGCCTGCAGGACAGTGATTTTCCTATCCGCTATGTGGCCCTTTACCAATCGCAGTATGTGTTCGGCGCACAGGCGGGCGTCCGGTACTACGGCGAAGTCATGAAATGCAGCGCCGTCCGCCGGAGCGCTATCACAGAGGTCAGCCCCCGGAGAGGGACGGAAGGAAACTTTTATTACCGCTTCGACATCCGGGAATGGAAGCAGCTGAATCGGCCCATCGAGGCCAAAGAAACGGGCTTTGTAAGCGATTTTACCAACCTGTTCCTGCTGGAGCACAGTATCCGGACGCCGGAACTCTGGCTCCGCACGGAAGAGGAATACCGCCTTTGTTCGGCCCTGAAGCGGGCCGTCTGGGGCGACACCATCAACGAACCGGACAACGGCCTTGCGTTTGAATTCCGGGGCTTCACCGTAAGCTTTGCGGAAGGGAAAATTTTCGTTTCAGACGAAGGCCGCGCTTTTGCGCGGTATGAGATCTCGCATTTTTTGCAGGATCCCGGCGCTGTGGTCCGGGGCATCCGAAGAGAATGCCTCCCGAGGGATTCCATGAGGGAACTGTCGAAGATTTGAATCGTTCCTTTTATTTACTTCTGCACTCCTGCGGCGCACTGCTCGATGAACTGCTTGGCGACGCGGGGGCTGCGGCCTCCGGCACGGATGGCGAAGGCTTCGGCCTTGGTCAGAAGCTCGTCGTGGGGCATCTCGATGCCGTGCTGTTTGGCCAGCTCGGTGAGGATGACCTCGAACCGGGCTTTCTCGGGCCGCTGGAAGGTGACGGTGAGGCCGAACCGGGCCGAAAGGCTCATCAGCTCCTGACGGGTGTCGGCCTCGTGGATGTCGTCGCCGGTGCGGTCGGAGAGGGTCTCCTTGATGAGGTGGCGGCGGTTGGAGGTAGCGTAAACGGCGATGTTCCGGGCTCTGCCGCCCACGCTGCCCTCGAGGATGGCTTTCAGGGCCGCAAAGTTGTCGTCGTTGGCCGTGAAGCTCAAATCGTCGATGAAGAGGATGAACTTCAGTGGGTTCGCCGCCAGCTTGTCCATCAAATCGGGGATCTGATAGAGCTGGTTCTTCTTGACTTCCACGAGGCGCAGGCCGTCGGCGGCGAACTCGTTGGCGATGGCCTTGACGGTGCTGGACTTGCCCGTACCAGCGTCGCCGTAGAGCAGGACATTGTTAGCAGGCATCCCGGCCAGCAGGGCGCGGGTGTTGGCGATGACCTTTTCCCGCTCCTGCTCGTAGCCCGGCAGCTCGTCGAGGCGCTGGGGGTCGGGGTAGCGCACCGGCACCAGCTGGCCGTTCTCGACCGTGAAGACGTGGTGCTTGGCGAACATTCCGTAGCCCTTTTTGCCCACCTCGCTCATCCGCTGGGCGTAGGCGGCGTGGAGGTCGATGGCCTTCGTCTCCCACCGGGGCAGGAAAGGCAGCTTGTCGGCGGCACCGTCGGCGTCCAGAAGCTCGTCCAGTGTCAGGCTGCACAGCTGCTGCAAGAAGTCCAGCTCATTGTCCAGTGCAGTCTGCAAGACGGGCGGCACTTCGCTGACAGCCGCCTGCCGGACACAGACCGTCTCGGCTTCGAGGACGGCAGCGGAAAGGTATTCGCCGAAGTTTGTCGTGTGCTCGAAGAGGACTGCTTCGAAGGAAGCGGCAGCGTCACACACGGCTCCCGTGCTCTGGGGGGCGGCGGCCATCCGGTCGGTGAGGTCAACAAATTTTGCAATGACGTCATCGTCCAGCAGGGCGCGGAAGATGACCAGCCCGTGGAGCCGGGCGTTCCATTCTGTGAGGTTCATAATCTTGTTCCTTTATACTCTTTTTTGGAAAACCTCTCCGTCACGCCTGACGGCGTGCCACTGCCCGGGTTGCGGCACCCAGCATCCGCAGCGCTTTGCTTGCGTCTTGCTGGCCGCGGCCCCAACAGCGACTCCCTGTTTCCGCCACTGGCGGCGGTCGTCGTTGTTGCTCCTAACGAGGGGAGGCCTTGGCATGGCGGAAAACTTCATCTCTTCGCCAGAGGCTCCCCTACAAGGGGAGCTGGCTGCGAAGCAGACTGAGAGGTTGTACGAAGACGAGCCTGCCCATGAACCGCAGGCGTGACGGAGAGGTTAAATATTAAGCGCGTACTCCCAAAGTATACAGCGATGTAAGGCCCAGCGCAAGATGGTGTTTAATTATCTTCATGTTTGCCATGATTCACGTTACAAATCGTCGATTGACAACGGCCCGATTTATAGTATAATTGACCCAACAAATGCACAGATGGGAAAAAGTAACGCAGGATACCCGCTTTTCAGAGAGCTGCCGGACGATGCAAGGCAGCAGGCGGCCCGGCGCGGAATCCTCCCGGAGCAGCCTGCTGAAGGACGATATATGGGACGTCTGCTAAGCAGAGCCGGTGGCGGCCGTTAGAGCGCAGGGCTTTGTTGGAAGCCCGTGAGAGGGCGCGGAAAGCGTCAACGAGAGTGGTACCGCAGAGAGTTTTGGATTGATTCCAGGTCTTTGTCTCTTGGATAAGGGGACAGAGACCTTTTGTTTATCAGGTACTGCCCCTGAGAGTGTTTGGGAAAAAAGTGTGTAAAGTGGAAATTGGAAACGGAAACAGGAGAAACTCACCATGCAGTTGAACGGTTCTCAAATCTTTGTGGAGGTGCTCTGTGAGCAGGGGGTGGACACCCTCTTCGGCTACCCCGGCGGCGCAGTGCTGAACCTCTACGACGAGCTGTACAAAAACGCCGACCGCATCACCCATGTGCTGACCGCCCACGAGCAGGGCGCATCCCACGCGGCGGACGGCTACGCCCGTGCAACGGGCCGCACCGGCGTGGTGCTGGCCACCAGCGGCCCGGGCGCAACGAACCTCGTCACCGGCATCGCCACCGCCTATATGGACTCTGTGCCGATGGTGGCCTTCACCGGCAATGTGACCACGGAGGGCCTGGGCAAGGACGGCTTCCAGGAAGCCTACATCGAGGGCATCACGATGCCCATCACCAAGCACAACTTCACGGTGCGCCGGGTCGAAGACCTGGCCGACACCATGCGTGCGGCTTTCCGCATCGCCCAGAGCGGCCGCAAAGGGCCGGTGCTGGTGGACATCCCGAAGGATGTCACCGCTGCGGTGTGTGAGTTCACCCCAAAAAAGCCGGAGCCCATCCGCACCGTGACCACCTTCAACGAAGAGCAGGTCAAGTGGGCGGCAGACATCATCAACGGCGCACAGCGCCCGCTGGTCTACTTCGGCGGTGGCGTCCGCTCGGCGGCCAGCTGCCAGCCCCTGCGTGACCTTCTGAAAAAGGCTGAGATCCCGGCCACTTATACCCTGATGGCCGCAGGCGTCGTGCCTTACGGCGATCCGATGAACATCGGCATGGTGGGTATGCACGGCTGCTACACCTCGAACCGGGCGGTGGCCGACTGCGATGTCCTTATCGCGGTGGGTGCCCGCTTCTCCGACCGCGTGGCCCTGAACCCCAAGACCTTCGCCAAGAATGCGACCATCATCCAGATCGACATCGACGCCAGTGAGCTGGGCAAGAACGTGGATGTTGACCTTGCCATCGTGGGTGACGCCGCCTATGTGTTGAACGCCATGCTCCCGATGATCAAGGATAAGAAGCATCCCGACTGGATGAAGATGATCCACGAGTGGCAGGCACAGGATTACCACCCGGTATCCGACGCCTCCCGCCTGATGCCTCATCAGGTCATCGGCGAGGTCTGCAACCAGTGCGGCCCCGAGGCGGTCTACGTTACCGATGTGGGCCAGCACCAGATGTGGGCGGCACAGTACATCCGCCACACCAAGAGCCGCGGCTTCATCACCAGCGGCGGCCTCGGCACCATGGGCTTCGGCTACGGCGCAGCCATCGGAGCACAGATGGCGCTGGGCCGCGACCAGCGGGTGGTCATGTTCACCGGCGACGGCTCCTTCCACATGAACCTCAACGAAGCCTGCACTGCTGTCAGCTACGAGCTGCCCATCATCACGGTCATCTTCAACAATCAGGTGCTTGGCATGGTGCGCCAGTGGCAGACCGCTTTCTATGGCAAGCGCTTCTCCCAGACCGACCCCCACCGCAAGACCAACTTCGTCAAGCTGGCCGAGGGCTTCGGCCTCAAAGGCTACCACTGCGAGAACCTGGCCCAGTTCCAGAAGGCATTCGCCGACGCTCTGAAGCAGAAAGGCCCCACCTGGATCGAGTGCATGATCGACAAGGACGAAAAGGTCCTGCCCATGATTCCCGGCGGCGGCGACATCAACGACATCATCATGAAATAAGGAGGACACAGCGACATGGAATCCAATCAGCGCAGGGTCATCAGCCTGCTGGTGGACAACCAGAGCGGCGTTCTGGCCCGGGTGTCCAACCTGTTCTGCCGCAGAGGCTTCAATATCGACAGCCTGACCGTTTCGGCCACCAACGACCCCACAGTCAGCCGCATCACCGTTTCCGTCTCGGGTACCGAAAAGGAGCTCCAGCAGCTCATCCTCCAGACTGAGCGTCTGGAAGTCACCCGTCAGGTCTTCGTACTCAACGAGTCCACCGCTCTCGAGCGGGAGCTGCTCCTGCTCAAGGTGATGGCAAATGTCACCAACCGCGCAGAGCTGCGGGAGATCGCCGGTATCTACAAGGCAAAGATCATCGACCTGTCGCCCGACAGCATGGTCTTTGAGCTGACGGGCCGTCCCGAAAAAATCGACGCCTTCTTAAAGCTCATGTCTGACTATCGAATCTTGGAGCAGTGCCGCACCGGCGTCACCGCCCTCGAGCGCGGCGGGATGCATCAGCATATGCAGAAGCCCGCGCAGGAGGTAAGAGAGGCACAGTTCCCGCTGCCCGGCACGAGATGCCACTGATTTACTTTTCCGCTCCCCGGTGAGCGAAAAATATACGATGCTTATCATTCATCCTATACTGAAATAAGTAAAAAACAAAAGGAGAACAACCACCATGGCGATCAAGAAATACTACGATTCCGACTGCAACCTCGGCGTGCTGGACGGCAAGACCGTCGCTGTCATCGGCTTCGGCAGCCAGGGCCACGCACATTCCGAGAACCTCGCTGAGAGCGGCGTCAATGTCGTCGTCGGCCTGCGCAAGGGTTCTGCTCACTGGGAAAAGGCCTCTGAGTTCGCTGCAACTCATCCCAACTTCAAGGTCATGGAGGTCGAGGAGGCTGCCGAGGCCGGCGACGTCGTCATGATGCTGGTCCCCGATGAGCTGTGCGCTGACATCTACAACAAGCAGGTCGCTCCCTACATGACCGAGGGCAAGGCTCTGGCTTTTGCACACGGCTTCAACATCCACTTCAAGACCATCACCGCTCCCAAGAATGTTGATGTCATCATGATCGCTCCCAAGGGCCCCGGCCACATCGTCCGCCGCCTGTACACCGAGGGCGAGGGCTGTCCCTCTCTGATCTGTGTCGAACAGGACTTCACCGGCAAGGCTAAGGACATCGCTCTGGCATACGCTTCCGGCATCGGTGCCGGCCGTGCCGGCATCCTCGAGACCACCTTCAAGGAGGAGACCGAGACCGACCTGTTCGGCGAGCAGGCTGTCCTGTGCGGCGGCGTCTGCGAGCTCATCCACGCTGGTTTCGACACTCTGGTCGAGGCTGGCTACGAGCCCGAGATGGCCTACTTCGAGACCTGCCACGAGATGAAGCTCATCGTTGACCTCATCAACGAGGGCGGCTTCTCCAAGATGCGTTACTCCATCTCCAACACCGCTGAGTACGGCGACTACCGCACCGGCAAGCGCCTCATCACCGCTGAGACCCGCAAGGAGATGAAGAAGGTCCTGACCGAGATCCAGGACGGCACCTTCGCTTCCGAGTTCCTGACCGAGATGAGCCCCAACGGCGGCCGCAAGGTCCACTTCCTCGCTCAGCGCCGTATGGAGGCCGAGCACCCCATCGAGAAGGTGGGCGCAGAGCTGCGCAGCATGATGAGCTGGCTGAAGAAGTAAGAAAATCAGAAAAACCTCTCCGTCAGCGCTGACGCGCTGCCACCTCCCCTAACGAGGGGAGGCCTTGGCATATCGTAAAGCCTCGTCTCTTCGCCAGAGGCTCCCCTCGGTAGGGGAGCTGTCTGCGAAGCAGACTGAGAGGTTGAATCCCAGAGCGTCGGTTTTAGCAGAAAAACTGCTGATTCCGGTGCTTTTTTGTATCAGGAGGATAAAATGAGAAGTGACAACGTGACCAAAGGCTCGGAGCGCGCGCCCAACCGAAGCCTGTTTTACGCCCTGGGCTACACCCCGGAAGAGCTGGACCGCCCCCTCATCGGTGTGGTGAGTGCCTACAGTGAGATCGTCCCCGGCCACATGAATCTGGATAAGATCGCCGACGCCGTCAAGGCAGGCGTCCAGATGGCAGGCGGCACCCCCATCCTCATCCCGGCCATCGGCGTCTGCGACGGCATCGCCATGGGCCATGTAGGCATGAAGTACAGCCTCGCTTCCCGCGAGCTCATCTGCGACAGCGTGGAGACCATGCTGATGGCTCATCAGCTGGACGGTCTGGTGCTGGTGCCTAACTGCGATAAGATCGTTCCCGGCATGGTCATGGCCGCTGTCCGCATGGATGTGCCTGCCGTGGTCTGCTCCGGCGGCCCCATGCTGGCCGGCACCTACGGCGGCGAGGAAGTCAGCCTTTCCAAGATGTTCGAGGCCGTGGGCGCTTATAAGGCCGGCATGATCACCGACGAGCAGCTGGAAGACTGCACCTGCAACTGCTGCCCCAGCTGCGGCAGCTGCTCCGGCATGTACACCGCCAACAGCATGAACTGCCTGTGCGAGGCCATCGGCATCGCACTGCCCGGCAACGGCACCATCCCCGCCGTCTACTCCAAGCGGCTGCAGCTGGCAAAACACGCCGGTATGGCCGTCATGGATATGGTGAAGAAGGGTATCACCGCCCGCCAGATCATCAACGAGCGCTCCATCCGCAATGCGCTGACCTGCGATATGGCGCTGGGCTGCTCCACCAATACCGTTCTGCACCTGCTGGCCATCGCCTACGAGGCCGGTGTGCCAATCGATCTGAAGCTTTTCAATGAGATAAGCGCCAAGACCCCGAACCTCTGCCATCTGGCCCCCGCAGGCCCCACCCACATGCCCGACCTCTACGCCGCCGGCGGCATCCCTGCCGTGCAGGCAGAGCTGGCCAAGAAGGGCCTGCTGGACCTCGATGTCCCCACCGTCACCGGCAAGACCCTCGGCGAGAACATCAAGGGCGCTCACATCCTGAACGACAAGGCCATCCGTCCCATCGATGATCCCTATTCTCAGACCGGTGGTCTGCAGATTTTGTGGGGCAACATCGCCCCCGATGGCTGCGTCGTCAAGCGCAGCGCCGTGGCCCCCGAGATGCAGGAGCACTCCGGCCCGGCCCGCGTCTTCAACAGCGAGGAAACGGCCATCGCCGCCATCTATGCGGGCAAGATCGTCCCGGGCGACGTGGTGGTCATCCGCTACGAAGGCCCCAAGGGCGGCCCAGGTATGCGTGAGATGCTCAACCCCACCTCTGCTCTGGCCGGCATGAAGCTGGACAAGACCGTGGCCCTCATCACCGATGGCCGCTTCTCCGGCGCTTCCCGCGGCGCTGCCATTGGCCACGTCAGCCCGGAGGCTGCTTCCGGCGGCCCCATCGGCCTTGTTGAGGAAGGCGATACCATCCACATCGACATCCCCAACGCCAGCATCACGCTGGAAGTTTCGGATGAGGTGCTGGCGGAGCGCAAGGCAAAGTATGTCGCTCCCGAGCCCAACATCAAGACCGGCTGGCTGAGCCGCTACGCCCGTTTGGTCACCAGCGCAAACCTCGGCGCAGTGTTGAAGTAAGATAATATAAAGAACAGGAGCTGCATCCTTTCGGGACGCAGCTCCTGTTCTTTTTGGTGAGGCCAAATGGAATCTTTGCATTTCCACTTTCAGTATATGCGAAATTCAAAAAAAGTCAAGCTTACCGCAGGAAAATTACATTTTACGCCCCAAGCTGAAACTCAAATGTATACCCATCCTCGCCGTAGTGCTCATTGCCTACCCAGAGAACAGACTTATCAGTCAGATCGTAGACCACGCTGTGGACGGTGTTGCTGTTGGAGTCGTCGTTGTTCCAGGTGCGGCGGCCCACCGAAGCCAGCAGGTCCATGGCAGCGTTCTTGTCAGCCACGACGCCGTTGGTCTGGCGCAGGGCAGCCGCAAGGTGCTCGTAGCGGTCAAGGCCCTTCATCTCGACGGTAGTGCCGTCGTAGTAGCCGGGGGTCTTGATGAAGTTGGTCACCACCTGCCAGTCGGAGGAATCGGAGAGGGCGTCGGTGTCGTTCCAGAGGACGTTCAGCTGACGCTGAGAGCCGTCGGCGTCGTGGTCGGCATCAGCACCTACCCACTCGAGGACGGCGCTGCGGCCGGTGGAGTCGGCCACCATGTAGTGGAAGCAGCTGCTTGCCGAGTCGTGAAGGTCGTACTGCTGGGCCAGCGCCACGGCGTCCTCCACCGAGTCGGCGTAGTCGAGGATGAGCCGGAGCAGGGTGGTGGAGGTGAGGTCGGGCTTGTCGGTCTGGGTGTCGGTGGGGGTGCCTTTGCCCTCGCCCTGATAGGACATGAAGATGCCGCAGGCCACACCGGCGTCGTTGATGCCGTCCAGCGGCACATAGGGGGCCGCGAGGGTCAGGATTTTCTGGCCGAGGCTCTCTACGTCCTTGTCCTTGTCGAGGCCGAGGAAGCTCAGGTCGATGGTGGAGTAGGAGGCGTGACGACCCTTACCGGGGTTCGTGTAGACGATGGCGGTGTTGGTGGCTGAGAAGTCATAGTTGCGGCCAAAGACCCGGTCGCCGCTCTGGGTGTCTGCGGTAAAGGCCGAGCAGGCGATGGTGCTGGTCTTGATGTTCATGGGGATGATGCCCTTGGTGATGCTCTGGGTGATGAAAGAGATGAGCTCAGAGTCAGTGGATGCGCCGCCCTGGGCCAGGAAATCGTCGAAGTAGTAGCCGCCCGAGACGTTGAGCTGGTAAACTGCACCGTCGCGGTGGGCTTCGTCGCGGTCAGAGAGCTTTTTGAGGGACGAGAGGGTGGCCAGCTCGTTGTGCCAGAGGGCGAACACGGCGACGGCCAGTGCGATGACCAGCGCCGCCAGCACGCAGGCGAGACGCTTGAGGACTTTGGAGAGAGATTGATGCTTCATGGGACCTCCTGAAAAAGTCAAAAGAATATAGATAAAATACCTGAATATTCTATCACGACTTCTGTCGTGTTGCAAGACTTTTGGAGATCTGGCCGGAAAACAAAAACAGGCGCTGAACGACAGCGCCTGTTCTGAGAGAGACTTAACCAAACAGTTTTTTCGTATTGTGCATATACACCGACAGCACCAGCCCCACGCAGATATACAGCATGAGCACCGAGCTGCCGCCCGCCGAGTAGAAGGGCAGGGTGACGCCGATGACCGGCAGGAGGCGGAGGTTCATGCCGACGTTGACGAATATCTGGGCCATGAACGCGCCGCCGATGCCTGCGCAGATGAAGGAGCCCAGCATATCCTCGCTGTGTGCTCCGGTGGCGAAGGTCTTGATGATGATGGCCAGCAGCACGCCCAGCACCACGCAGCAGCCCACGAAGCCTGCCGCGTTGCCGATCCAGCTGAAGATGAAGTCATTGTGGGCGTTGGGGACGCTGTAGTAGCGGCCATCGAAGAAGCCGTTGCCGAAGATGCCGCCCGAGCCGATGGCGATCTCGCCCCGCTGCTGCTGGTAGATGATGTTCTTCCAGACCGTCTCGCTGGGCGCCCAGCCCGTCTCGTTGTTGGGGTCGATGACCGCAAGGATGCGGTACCACTGGTAGCCCTTGCCGATCTTGTCGCTGAAGAAGGCGAAGGCCACCGCTGCCGCCGCTGCGAGGGCAGCGAAGGCCCCGATGATATACTTCCAGCTCAGCCCGGCGGCAAAAAGCATACAGCAGCCGATGATGCCGTAGATGATGGCCGTACCGTCGTCACCCTGGATGTGGATGATGCCGATCGGCACGAAGAGATGGAGCAGCAGCTTGCCCAGCTCTTTCGGCTCATTGAGGCGGCTGCGGACATTGTTCAGATGCATGGCGAAGGTAAGGATGAAGCTTATCTTTGCCAGCTCGGTAGGCTGGAAAGTGAAGCCGCCCAGTTTGTACCAGGAATAGTTGTCGGTGTCGCCCGCGTTGTAGCCAATGGTCAGCGGGCCGATGGTCACATTGCGGATGACCAGCGTGGGCAGCACGAGGCCCCATGTGAGCACCACATGGACAGGCCAGACATTGACGAGGCTGCGGTAGTCGATGTTGGACAGAAGGATGGCCACCAGGATGCCGATGGCCGCTGCACCCGCCTGCACCACGGCCCGGCGGTAGTCGCCGATGCCGGTGATCTGGCCGGTGAGCTCATCCACGGCAAAGCCGCTGCCCTGCTTCGCCGCCCACGACGACAGCGCCAGTACCGCCATCACGCTGCTGAACAGGCAGAGCAGCAGGTACATCTTGTCTGTCCGTTTCCAATATCGCTGAATGCTTTCCAAAAAAGCACCACCTTTCTGTATCCTTAGGAAGCCGTTTTTTAAGCATTGCACTCCGCTTACGAAAACAGCTTCCTCAAAACCCCGCTTCACAGCCGGGCATGATCCCCCAATATACCTTATTATACAGCAGGGGAGAGAGGCGCGCAAGATGGCCGGTTGTGACAGCTTTGCAAAATCGGCGCAGAACGCTTGACAAAGGCCGATATGCCCTCTAAAATGAAACGTACCGGGGCGGTAAATGGCCGATTCCCGGCGTTCTTGGAGGAACAGTTTTTACATGAAGGAACAACGCCATCGAATTTTGTGCGCGGTCTGCGCACTGGCACTGGTGCTGACGGCTGTGCTGGCTCCCGCCGCATGGGCGGCAGACGGAGCGGGCGAGGTGCAGGATACGGCAAAGTCTACCCTCACCACGGGCGATGCCGCCGAGATGCAGCAGGCAGACGCCGCTGTGACGGCCCTGACCGGCAGCGACGAATACGAGCAGATGTCCCGGGAAGAACGGCTCACCTCGGCTCTTGCGGAGCTGGATGAACTGGCCCGGAAGGGGCTGGTGCGCCGGGACTCCATCCGCACCGACGAGGAAAACGGGATAGTCAGCTTTACCTACCGCTGCGGCGTGCTGGGCGGCATCCTGCTCACTCTGCCCGACGAGCTGGACGAGATGACCTTTGACGCCGGAGACAACGGCCTGCGCGCCCCGAGGGACATTGCTCAGCGAGCTCCCTGCACCGAGATGCCCCTGACCGACGATGTCCGGCAGGCTGTGGAGGCCCGGCAGTACCGGGAGAACGCTCTGCCTGAGGCGATCGGCCGTGCCGCCATTTATTATGCCTTCGATAATACGGTGAACAGCTCCCGCTTTCCGTATTATTCCTATATGCAGGGCTTCTGGGAAGGCATGGGCCTTCGCACGACGATGAACACCCGGGTGACCCTGTCGGACCTGCGCCGGATGAACAAATATGATCTGTGCATCCTGAGCGCCCACGGTGCCTACTATACTTACAGCTACGGTACGTTCCGGAAGCACACCCGGACCGAGCCCATCATCCTGCTGACAGAAGCGTCCACGCTGTATAAAGACATCATCTACGGCTTTGACCTGCTGGCTCACCGCATCATCAAGCTCAACGGCCTTTACTGCGTCACAGCGGATTTCTTCCGCAATGCGTACCGCTCGGGCCAGCTCAGCAATACCATCATCTACTCCGAGACCTGTGAGTTCCTGGGCGTCACGAACAGCGTGGATGAGTCGATGGCCGAAGCGCTGCTGGCGGGCGGCGCACGGACTGTGCTGGGCTATGTGAACAACGTCTACACGGTCTATTCCCGCAGTATGCTCTGGGATACCGTCAACCATCTTGCGATGGGACAGACCATCGGCAGGGCGCTGGCCCACGCGAAGGATACCTACGGCGAGAACGACATCATCTGGTATACGGAGCAGGGCGGACGCCGCCCCCACGCCGCAGCAGCGTATCTGGTGCTCTACGGAGACGAGGACGCCCGACTGAATGTGCCAGAAAACTTCTCGCTCGAGGAACGCGCGGAGGCCGCGGAAGATATGCTGGCCGATGTGCTCGAAAGCGCGGCCTGAGCGTTGCACTTTTGACAGAAATAGTTTATACTAAGGGACGGCAGAACAGGACGGCAGGACTCTGCCGTCCCTTTTTATAGAAACGCATATGAGGTAGGATACCCATGTCTGAATTTATCACCCACTCCCGTGAGGAGACGGTGGCACTGGGGGCGCAGGTGGCGCAGCATCTTGCGCCCGGGGCGCTCATCGCCTTTACCGGCGGGCTTGGCGCGGGCAAGACGGCCTTCTGCGAGGGCGTTGCCAGAGGTCTCGGCTGCACCGACCCGGTCAGCAGCCCGACGTTCGCCATCGTGAACTATTACCGCGGGCCGCGGCCCTTCGCGCATTTTGATCTATACCGTATCTCCACAGAGAACGATTTGTGCGCGGCAGGGTTCTACGACTATCTGGATGAGGGCGCTGTGGTGGCGGCAGAGTGGAGCGAGAACTTCGCCGACCTGCTGGCGCTGGAAGACCCCATCCACATCAACATCGAGCGGGTGGACGACACCACCCGCCGCATCACCATCGAGGGGGTGGAAGTATGAACATCTTAGCCGTGGATACAGCGGGCAAGACCGTGGGCGTGGCCCTGCTGCAGGACGACCGCCTGCTCTACGAGTGCTATCTCGACGCGGGCATGACCCACAGCGAGACCCTGATGCCCCTCATCGACAACTGTCTCAAGCTCTGCGGCATGGGCTGCAAGGACATCGACCTCTACGGCGTCAATGCCGGCCCCGGCAGCTTTACCGGCCTGCGCATCGGGCTGGCGGCGGTGAAGGGTCTGGCCTTCCCCCGGGAGACGCTCTGCGCCCCGGTGTCCACGCTGGAAGCGCTGGCGGCGGCCCACACCGGCTGCGGCACCGTGCTCTGTGCGCTGGATGCCCGCCGTGCGCAGGTGTACAGCGCGGCTTTCGACCTTGAGACCCACGAGCGTCTGATGGAAGACGATGCCCGTGCCGTGGCCGACCTGGCCGAGTTTGTAGAAAATTGCAAAAAGCCTCTGTTTTTTGTTGGTGATGGCGCGGCTCTGTGCTATAATAAATATGACAATGTCCCGGGCGTGCTCTGTGTGCCACCAGCTCTCCGCAATGGCCGTGCCGCTGCGGTGGCCTATGTGGCAGAGCAGATGGCCCAGCGGGGCGAAGCCGTTCTGCCCGAGGCTCTGCTGCCGGATTATCACCGGTTGAGCCAGGCCGAGCGGGAGCGGGCCGAGCGTCTGGCCGCAGAAGCTGCCCGTACCGAAATACCGGAAGATACTGCAAAGGGAAAGGATCAACACCAATGACGAAACCCATCGCACTTGCCGCCGACCACGGCGGATTTGAACTGAAAGAGGCCGTTAAGGCCCATCTGGACGAGCTGGGGTTGGAGTACATCGACTTCGGCACCCACAGCACTGCCAGCGTGGATTACCCTGACATGGCTCTGCCTGCCTGCGACGCCGTGGTGAGCGGCCAGTGCAGCAAGGCGCTGCTGTTCTGCGGCACCGGTGTGGGCATCAGCATGGCCGCAAACAAGGTCAAGGGCATCCGCGCCTGCTGCTGCTCTGACAGCTTCAGCTGCGAGTATACCCGCCGCCACAACGACGCCAACGCCCTGTGCATGGGCGGCCGCGTCGTCGGACCCGGCCTCGCCTGCCAGCTGGTAGACATCTTCCTCAACACCGAGTTCGAGGGCGGCCGCCACGAGAAGCGCATCGCAAAGCTGATGGCGATCGAGAATCGGTAAACCTTAGTATTCCAATATCTATTCACAATATAAGGAGAGTGTATTATGACCCCTATGATCGTTGAGCATCCGCTGCTGCAGCACAAACTGAGCATTCTGCGCAACAAGCAGACCGGCACCAAGGAGTTCCGTGACCTCGTGGGCGAGATCGCCACTCTGCTGTGCTATGAGGCTACCCGTGACCTGCCTCTGGAAGAGGTGGAGATCGAGACTCCCATCACCATGGCAAAGACCAAGGTGCTGGCAGGCCGCAAGCTGGCTCTGGTGCCGATCCTCCGCGCCGGCATGGGTATGCTGGATGGTATGCTGACCCTGCTGCCCGCCGCTAAAGTCGGCTTCATCGGCCTGTACCGCGACGAGGAGACCCTGCAGCCCGTGGAGTATTTCTGCAAGCTGCCGAAGGACATCGCTGAGCGCGACGTTCTGGTGCTTGACCCGATGCTGGCTACCGGCGGCAGCGCCATCGACGCCATCACCCAGATCAAGAAGCACGGCGCAAAGCACATCAAGTTCATCGGTCTCATCGCTGCTCCGGAAGGCATCAAGGCCCTGCACGAGGCACATCCCGATGTGGACATCTACCTCGGCGCACAGGATGACCACCTGAACGAGAATGGCTACATCGTCCCCGGCCTGGGCGACGCAGGCGACCGTATCTACGGCACCAAGTAAATCTCTGTATAACGGAAAAGTGCTCTGCCGGCCGGCAGAGCACTTTTTGCGTCTTGAGGCTTATTTTCTGCGTTTCAGGATCTCATCCAGAATGGCATCCGCTACATCATCCTTGCTCATCAGGGGCAGCTCACGGGCGCCGTCCGGCGTGATGAAGGTGACAACATTGGTATCCACACCAAACCCGGCACCGGCGACCTTCAGATTGTTGGCCACCACCATGTCGAGATTCTTTTTCTCGAGCTTGGCCGAGGAGTTGGCCAGCATGTCCCGCGTCTCCATCGAGAAGCCGCAGAGGAACTGCCCCTTCTTCTTGGGGCCGATGGTGCCGAGGATGTCGGGCGTCCGCTCCACGGCGATGGAGAGGTCGCCGTCCTTCTTCTTTATCTTGTCGTCGGCCACGGCGGCGGGGCGGTAATCGGCCACGGCAGCGGCCATGACCAGAATGTCCATCTCATCGAAGCGGCTGGTCACAGCCTCGTACATCTGCTGGGCTGTCGTGATGGGGACATCCTCGGTGAACCGCACCGGCTGCAGGGCCGTCGGGCCATGGATGAGGGTGACTTCGGCACCCCGCATCGCGGCGGCACGGGCCACGGCATAGCCCATCTTGCCGGTGGAGTGGTTGGTCAGGTAACGCACAGGGTCCAGCGGCTCCTGGGTGGGGCCGGCCGTGACGGCAATGCGCAGGCCGGCGAGGTCCTTCGGCTTTGCGATGGCGCGGAAGATGTAGTCCAGCAGGACTTCCTCTTTCGGCAGGCGTCCGCTGCCCACGTCCTTGCAGGCCAGCACGCCGCTCTCGGAGGGGATGACCGTGAAGCCGTACTTTTCCAGTGTGGCGATGTTGTCCTGGGTGATGGGGTTCTCCAGCATCCCGGTGTTCATGGCAGGGGAGACGAGCTTGGGACACTTGGCCGCGAGAACAACGGTGGTAAGCATATCGTCGGCGATGCCGTGAGCCATCTTGGCAATGACGTTGGCGGTGGCCGGGGCCACGAGGATGACGTCGGCCTTCTTTGCCAACGAGATATGGGTGACTTCGAACTTGAAATCCCGGTCGAAGGTGTCCACCATGCACTTGTGGCCTGTCAGGGTCTCGAACGTGATAGGGGTGATGAACTGGGTGGCGTTTCTGGTCATGATGACCTCCACGTCGGCCCCCAGCTTGCGCAGTGCGCTGGCCACGTTGGCCATTTTATAGGCGGCAATGCCGCCGCTGACGCCCAGAAGGACGCATTTTCCCTTCAGATCCATCCAAAATACCTCCTATAAATAGGGATAATATAACTACAGTATAATGCAAAACGGCCCAGAGCACAACAAAATCTTTGATTGGGGTTGTATCTTGGCCCAAAATGCGGTAAAATACAGCTTGACTTAGAAAAAGCAAAACCTTTCCGTCAGCGCTGGCGCACACAAACCTCTCCCTTTGGGAGAGGTGTCACCGAAGGTGACGGAGAGGGCAAGGACGCTGACAGGAGACCGCAGACACGGCGACAGCATCGCTCTGACAAAAAGTCTGCTTATCGCTGTGTATGAGTTTTGTCGTACCGACCTTGCCCTCTCAGGCGCTTCGCGCCAGCTCCCCCAGAGGGGGGAGCCTTTTACGGAGAGGTTCGACCCTGCGAGGAACTGAATTATGATTTTAGCCATTGACATAGGCAACACCACCGTCGCCCTCGGGGGCATCCGGGACGGACGTGTATGCTTTGTGGCCCACATGGACACGGTGCGCACCCGCACAGCGGCGGAGTACCGTGCCGAGATGGAAAAGGTGTTCTCTCATCGGAGACACCCGGAAAAGCCCATCCGCTTCGAGGGCGCTGTCCTCACCAGCGTCGTCCCCCAGATCACGGGGGCGCTGGCTGAGTGCGCCCGCCACTACACCGGCAAAAAGCCGGTCATCGTCTCGCCCGACATCCGCACCGGCCTCACGATGGGGGTGCCTGACCCTCACGCCGTCGGCAAAGACCGCCTTGTGGATGCGGCCTACGCGGCGGCGAACTTCCCCCTGCCGGTGGTCACGGTAGACCTCGGCACCGCCACCACGTTCAACGTGGTGGATGAGAATAAGGTCTTCCGGGGCGGCGTCATCTGCCCCGGACTTTCCACTGGTCTGCGGGCGCTGGGGGAGCGGTGCGCCCAGCTGCCGCAGGTACATCTTTCTTCGCCCAAAAGCGCGATCGGCGTCGATACCGAGAAGTGTATGCTCTCCGGCTCTGTGCTGGGGACGGCTGTCCTGCTGGACGGCATCACTCAGCGCATCGAGGAAGAACTGGGCCGTCCGGCCACGCTGGTGGTCACTGGCGGTCTGGCAAAGTATGTCATCCCGCTCTGCCGTCACCCGCTCACCTATGACCCCGAGCTGCTGCTGAAGGGGCTGGCTCTCCTTTACCAGCTCAATGCGCCACAGCATGAGCGTTACCACGAGCCGCGCAGCGACGGTGAGCACCGCCGTCCCCGCCCGGCAGGCAGACGCCCTTACAACAACGGCAGCAGCCCCCGCCGCCGCAGCCACAATAACCGCCGTCCCCGCCGGGACGATGAGGCCAAAGCGGGCTGAGCCCTGAAAGGAGAGACCTTATGATGAAATTAGGCATTCTCGGCGCAGGCATGATCGTCCGGGAGTTCCTGCCCTGGCTCACCGGGCCGGAAAGTCCCTTCAAGGTCGAGGCCCTTTGCAGCACGGAGCGGAGCGCCGGTGCAGCACAGGCCCTCTGCGACCAGTACGGTGTGCCGCGCCACACCACCAGCTACGACGAACTGCTGAGCTGGGTGGACGTTGTGTATATCGCCGTACCGAATATCCTGCACGTAAAATATACCCGTGCCGCTCTGGAAGCGGGCCGCCACGTCATCGTCGAAAAGCCGATGGCCCCCACGGCGGCGCTGGCCGAAGAGCTGGCCGAGCTGGCCCGGAGCAAAAAGCTCTTCCTCTTCGAGGCTGTCACCACGCAGTATCAGGACAACTACGCCAAGATCCGTGAAGTGCTGCCCAAGGTAGGCGCCGTCACGATGGTGCAGTGTAATTTCAGCCAGTATTCCAGCCGGTATCATGATTTCTGCGCCGGCAAGGTCTGGCCGTCCTTTGACCCGGCCTGCGCCGGCGGTGCGCTGATGGACCTGGGCGTCTACAATGTCAGCTATGTGGTGGGCCTCTTCGGCTCGCCCAACAAGGTCCACTATGCGGCCAACATCACCCGGGGCATCGACACCAGCGGCGTGCTGACGATGGAGTATCGCAGCTTCAAGGCCGTGAGCATCAATGCCAAGGACAGCAGTTCCCCGGCCCGGTACATCATTCAGGGTACCAAGGGGTATCTGCTCCAGAAATCCACCGCCAACTTCTGTGGCGGCGTCACCTTCCACCCCTATAAGGGCAAGGAAGAACACTTCAACCTCAGCGCAGGCCGTCCCCGGCAGGCGGCGGAGTTCCACGCCTTTGCCCGTGCCATCGAGAGCGAGGATATGGAGCTTTGCAGCCGGATGCTGGACACCTCGGTGGCCGTCAGCCGTGTGCTGGAAACGGCCCGCCGCGATGCGGGCATCCGCTTCACTACTGATTTATAATGCTATCCCCGGGAGTTCCCTGACAAAACATCCCGTATATTTCAGACTACATTCTACAAAAGACCCCGTGTGTTTCACGGGCAGGTTTGCGCCGTATCCGACAATTTAGGGCGGAACGGCAGCAAGGAGGAAAACTGAATTATGAAAAAGAATGACATTCGCACCCTCACCCGGCTGGCACTGCTGGTCGCCATTGAGCTGGTCATGAAGGCCGTCGGCCTGGGCAGTGTCCCTGTAGGCCCGCTTTACATGAGCTTTTTGACCCTGCCGATCGCCGTGGGTGCCATCACCATGGGTCCCGCCGCAGGCGCTATCCTCGGCGGCGTGTTCGGCGCCGTGAGCTTCTATGACGCCGTCACCGGCGCTTCCGCCATGACTGGTGCGCTGTTCCAGGTCAGCCCCGTCAACACCTTCATCCTCTGTGTGGGTATGCGTGTGCTGATGGGCGTGTGCGTCGGCCTTATCTTCAACGCTGTCAAGAATTTCGATAAGCCCGGCACCTGGAGCTACATCGTCAGCGCCATGTGCGCCCCGGCCCTCAACACCCTGTTCTTCATGGGCTACATCGTGCTGGCCTTCTACGGCTGCGATTACGTCCAGAACCTCGTGTCCGTCAAGGGCGCAGCCAACCCCCTGATGTTCGTCGTCCTGCTGGTCGGCGTGCAGGGCGTGGCCGAGTTCCTTGTCTCCGGCATCCTGGGCGGCATCGTCGCCCGCGCTGTCCACAAGTTTTTGAAGTAACAGGCGGTGTCGGTCAGGGACATCCGCTGATAAACCTCTCCGTCACGGCTGACGCCGTGCCACCTCCCCTATCAAGGGGAGGCTGAAAGGAAAGATCATATAATAAGGCCCCTCCCCCGGCAAAAATGCTGAGGGAGGGGCTTTTGTGTTGATTTTAGCCTACTGGTGCGGTATACTTATCATACTTTATTCAAAAGAAGGAGGCGGCGGAAAATGCCCATCGGCCCCAGCAGACCCCTGAATTTAGCAAAGCCGGAGTCCATCGACATCCGGCAGGCCGCGCGGTATTTCGGCGCGCGGGGCGAGGCTGACAGCGCTACCCTCACCCTTCTGGAAAAGTGCGCTGCGCCCCTTCTCGCCGCCGCCACGCCTCGGGCCGTCTGGCTCGAGGCCGACGTGGAGAGCCTCACGCAGGCCGGTATTTTGAAGGGGGAGGACATCTTCCGGCATCTGGAAGGGTGCAGCGAGGCTGTGCTTCTGGCCGTGACAGTCGGCCCCGGCGTGGACGGACAGATACGCCGGGCCGGTGTGGGCGACATCGCCGCCGGTGTGGCGTCGGACGCCATCGGCTCTGTGCTGGCCGAACAGGCTGCGGACGCCGCCGAGGCCGAGCTGCGGCAGTGGGCCGCAGAGCAGGACAAGTACCTCACGGGCCGTTTCTCGCCGGGCTACGGCGACTGGCCCATCGGGGTGCAGCCGCTGGTGGCGGCGGCACTGGACACTGCCCGCCGGGCCGGGCTCTGCGTGACCGAAAATGACCTGATGACGCCCCGCAAGAGCGTGACCGCTCTGCTGGGCCTGAGCGACCACCCGGTGAAAGGACGTCTTGCCGGGTGCGGACACTGCGTGCTGAACACGCGGTGCGAATATAGAAAGAGGGGCAAGACCTGTGCAAGCGAATGAACTGTTTATCCAGCCGAATACCGTCCTCCTCGACGGCGGCATGGGTACCATGCTGCAGGCGGCGGGCCTGAAGCTCGGCGCACGGCCTGAGGAACTGAACATCACCGACCCACAGCTCATCGAGAGCATCCACAGCCGGTACGCCGCCGCAGGCAGCCGCATCATCAATGCCAACACCTTCGGCGCGTCGGCCCATAAGCTGGCGGGCAGCGAATACACGCTGGAAGAGATCATTGCGGCGGGCATCGCCAACTGCAAGCGGGCCTGCGCCCCCTACGGCGCACTGGCCGCGCTGGACGTCGGCCCGCTGGGCGAACTGCTGGAGCCCAACGGCACGCTGGCTTTTGAAGACGCCGTGGCCGAGTATGGCCGCATCGTCCGGGCGGGCGTCGCCGCCGGGGCCGATCTCGTCTTCTTTGAGACCTTCACCGACCTGTACGAGCTGAAAGCCGCCCTGCTGGCCGCGAAAGAGAACTGTGACCTGCCCATCCTCGCCAGCATGAGCTTTGAGGCAGGCGGGCGCACCTTCACCGGCTGCACCGTCGAGAGCTTCGCTGTCACGGCCCGGGGCCTCGGTGCCAACGCCGTGGGCATCAACTGCTCCCTCGGCCCGAAAGAAATTTTCCCCATGGCGAAGCGGCTGACCGAGGCCCTGCCCGGCGATTTCCCGGTCTTTGTCAAGCCGAATGCGGGCCTGCCCCGCGCCGACGGCAGCGGCTACGACATCACGCCCCAGCTCTTTGCCATGGAGATGAAGCCCTACCGCGATTTGAAGCTCTTTGCGGCGGGCGGCTGCTGCGGCACCACCCCCGATTTCATCAAGCTGCTGAACGGCGTCTTCGCCGACTGCAAGCCGGGCCGCCCCGCCCACGCCATGCCCTCGGTGCTCTGCTCGCCGATGGACTTCGTCACCGTGGACGGCATCACCGTGGTGGGCGAGCGCATCAACCCCACCGGCAAAAAGCGGTTCCAGCAGGCCCTGCGCGAGGGCGACATGAACTACATCCTCGAGCAGGCCGTCAGCCAGTCCGAGGCCGGAGCGCAGGTGCTGGACGTCAACGTGGGCGCGCCCGGCGTGGACGAGCCCGCCGTCATGGAGCAGGTGGTGAAGGCTTTACAAAGTGTCGTCAGCCTGCCCTTGCAGCTGGATTCCTCCCACGCAGACGCCCTCGAGCGGGGCCTGCGGGTCTACAACGGCAAGCCCATCGTCAACTCGGTGAACGGCGAGACCGAAGTGCTGGAGCGTGTCCTGCCCCTCTGCAAAAAGTACGGCGCGGCCGTCGTCGGCCTTGCCATCGACGAGCGGGGCATCCAGCCCAGCGCCGACGCCCGGTTTGAGATCGCAAAGCGGGTGGTGGATGCGGCGCTGGCCCACGGCATCCCCCGGGAAGATATTTATATCGACTGCCTGACCCTCACCGCCAGCGCCCAGCAGCAGGACGTTCTGGCCACCGTGGAGGCGCTGGCCCGCTGCAAGAAGGAGCTGGGCGTCCGCACCATCCTCGGTGTGTCCAACATCAGCTTCGGCCTGCCCTGCCGCCCCTACCTGAACACCACTTTCCTCACCATGGCCATGTACGCGGGCCTCGACCTCGCCATCATGAATCCTTCCAGCGAAGAGATGATGGCGGCGGTCTACTCTTACAACGTCCTCACCAACCGCGACAAGCAGAGCATGGCCTACATCGCCCGCTATGCTGATAAAGTCCCTGCCAGCGCCGCGTTGAAGCAGGCCCAGACGGCCCAGGCGTCTCAGACGTCAAACACCCCGGCGGAGGCGGATGCAGCTCACAGCGGCCCTTTTGCCGCGCTGATGCAGGCGGTGGAAAAGGGCCTCAAGGGTGAAGCCGCCGCCCGCACCCACACCCTGCTGGACGAAAACGAGCCCCTGACGCTGGTGGACGAGGCCCTCATCCCGGCGCTGGACGTCGTGGGTGAAAAGTACGAGAAGGGCAAGCTCTTCCTGCCCCAGCTGTTACAGGCCGCCAGCGCCGCACAGGCCGCCTTTGAAGAGATAAAGACTGCCATCGCCAAGCGGGGCGGGGCCGGGGCCAGCAAGGGCCGCATCGTCCTCGCCACCGTCAAGGGCGATGTCCACGACATCGGCAAGAACATCGTCCGCGTCATCCTCGAGAACTACGGCTTCGAGGTCATCGACCTTGGCCGCGATGTGCCGGTGGAGACGGTGGTGGACACTGTCCGGGAGAAGGATGTCCACCTCGTGGGGCTCTCGGCCCTGATGACCACCACTCTCAAGAGCATGGAGGAGACCATCGCGGCCCTCCATGCGGCAAAGCTCGACTGCAAGGTGATGGTGGGCGGCGCTGTCCTGACGCCCGAGTACGCCGAGAAGATCGGCGCGGACTGGTACGCCAAGGATGCCAAGCAGAGTGCCGATATTGCCAAGAAATTCTTCGGCGAGTCATAAAAATAGAGCAAGAGCCGGTGCATCTGCACCGGCTCTTTTGACGTTTACTTATGATCCACCAGCGCCATGATGCTCTCCGGCAGGGCGGAGAGGCAGGCCGGGGCGTCGGGTTCGGCCACGGAGAGGGTCGTCTTGCTCACCTTCCACCACAGACGGGTGGTGCCGTCCGGCAGCTGAAAGATGAGGTTCCAGTCGAAGGGGTTCTCGCTGGCCGAGAGCAGCTCCACCGGCAGGGCATTCTCTGCGCCCGGGGCGCAGGGGGCGAAGTCGTGGGCGCGGATGCCTACGGCGGTGCAGCCCTCCGGCACCTCAGCGGCGAGGTGCAGCAGACTCTCACAGCCTGCGAGGCGGACGCTGTGGGCGTCCACCCGGGTGCAGGGCAGGATGTTCTTGCAGCCGGTCAGCCGGGCCGCAGCGGTGCTGCGGGGGTCGGCAAAGACCTCTTTCGTGGTGCCGGTGCGGAGCACCTGCCCGCCGTCCATGACGATCATGTCCCGGCACAGGCGGTAAGCTTCGTCCCGGTTGTGGGTGACAAGCAGGGCTGTGCCGTCAAAACCCGCCAGCAGGCTGCCTACTTCGCCCTCCACCTCCTCGCGGAGGTAGCTGTCCAGTGCGCTGAACGGCTCATCCAGCATCAAAATCTTCGGCTTGCCCACCAGAATACGGGCCAGCGCGGTGCGCTGCTGCTGTCCGCCGGAAAGCTCTGCCGGGTGGCGGCTGGCCAGTTCTTCCAGCCGCAAGGCCCGCAGCATCCCGGCGCAGCGGGCCTTGCGGGCGGCTTTGTCACTTTCGGCTTTCAGGCCGCAGAGGATGTTCTGCTCCACGGTCATATTCGGGAAGAGGGCGTAGTTCTGGAAGAGCAGGCCCACGCCCCGCTGCTGGGGCGGCAGATCGATGTGCTGCTCGCTGTCGAACAGCACCCGCCCGTCCAGCACGATGCGGCCCTTGTCGGGCTTCACGATGCCCGCGATGCAGCGCAGTGTCATGCTTTTTCCGCAGCCCGACGCGCCCAGAATGGCAGTGGCAGTGTTCCCGGCGGTGAAGTCGGAGCGGAGGGTGAAGCCGTTCAGCTTTTTCTCGATATGTACTTCCAGGCTCATGCGCGGCCACCTGCTTTCTGCTTTTTCTCCAAGAGGTTCACAGCCAGCAGCACCACAGCAGAGATGACGATGTCCACCAGCACCCACCGCATGGCACCGGCCTCATCGTTGGTGCGCCAGAGCTGGTACACCGTGGTGGCGATGGTGGCCGTCTTGCCCGGGGTGTAGCCCGCTATCATGCTGGTAGCACCGTACTCGCCCAAGGCCCGGGCAAAGGCCAGCACCGTACCGGCCAGAATGCCCTGTCGGCAGCAGGGCATCCGCACCCGCCAGAATATCCATGCGTTGGACTGTCCCAGTGTCTGGGCCGACCAGGCCAGCGTCTCGTCAAAGCTCTCGAAGGCGCCCCGGGCGGTGCGGTACATCAGCGGGAAGGCTACCACGATAGACGCAAAGATGGCGCTGTACCAGTTCATGACCAGCTTGACGCCGAAATGCTCCATGAAGAAGATGCCCAGCGGCCGCTTTGCGCCGAAGAGCAGCAGCAGAAAATAGCCCACCACCGTGGGCGGCAGCACCATGGGCAGGGTGAGCACCACGTCCAGCACGCCCTTGACGGTGCGGGGCAGCTTTGCGATATAATAGGCGGAAAAAATGCCGAGGAAGAACACTGCTGCGCAGCTGATGAGCGCGATGCGCAGGCTGTTCCATAAGGGATACCAATCCATGATTTTAACCTTTTACATCGCCGTGAAGCCCACGCCCTCGAACACGGTGGCGGCACGGTCAGTCTGCAGATAGGCCAGGAACTCCCTGGCGGCCTCGGCGTTGGGGGCAGCCTTCAGCACAGCGGCGGGGTAGATGACCTGACCGCACATCTCGGCGGTGGCCTCGTCCACGGGGGTCAGACCGGCGCTGTAAGCGTCGGTGCAGTAGACGACACCGGCGTCCACACTGCCCTCGCTGATCTGGGTGGTGACTTCCTTGACGTTGGAGCCGTAGGTGATGACACCGGCAGCAGCCAGAGCCTCTTCGTCGAGGTCATAGTAGGCCAGGATCTTCTGGGTGTACTGGCCCACAGGCACATCGCTGTTGCCCATGCAGAACAGGATGTCCTGAGCCTTCAGGTGCTCGGCCAGAGCATCAAAGCTGTCGATGCCCTTGTCGCTGCCCTCGGGAACACAGAGGACGACCTTGTTTTCCAGCAGGTCCACACGGGTGGAGGGGTCCACGAAGTCCAGACCGTCGGTGTTTACGTCGGCAGAAGAGGTGATGTCCAGCTGGTTCATCTGCTTCTGACCGGCGGAGATGAAGAGGTCACAGTCAGCGCCCTCCTGGATCTGGGTCTTGAGAGTACCGGAGGAATCAAAGTTGAAGCGGAAGGTGACGCCCGGGTTCTCGGCAGAGTAGTCTTGGGCGATGGCGTTCAGGGTCTCGGTCAGTGAAGCAGCGGCGAAGACGATGAGCTCGACGCTCTCGCCAGCAGCCTCGGAAGCAGCTGCGGAAGAGGCAGTGCTGGAAGCAGCGCCGCCGCAGGCGGTCAGGGCAGCAGCAGCGCCGACTGCGCCGACCACGGACAGAAAGCTGCGGCGGGAAATGAGATCGGTTTTCATAGATCTACTCCTTGCTTTTATAAAAGAATCCCTCATAATTTATGTCCACGCCCCAGCAAGCCGGAGCGGGACAACAATGTTACTTGCGGGCGCACTCGCCGTCCAGACCGGCGGCGATGCGGACGCCGTGCCCGAGGCTGGGCAGGATGTACTCGAGGTTCTCCTTCACGGCTTTCGGACTGCCCGGCAGGTTGACGATGAGCGTCTTGCCGCGCAATACACTGGCGGCGCGGCTCAGCATCCCGCGGGGGGTGATGGAAAGGCTGTGGTACCGCATGGCCTCGGCGATGCCGGGGGCATTGCGGTCGGCCACGGCATAGGTGGCCTCGGGGGTAATATCCCGGGGCGAGAAGCCGGTGCCGCCGGTGGTCAGGATAAGGTTCACCTGACGGCCATCGGCCAGACGGATGAGCTGTGCTTTCAGCGCCTTGGCCTCGTCGGGCAGGAGCATCGTCTCTTCCACCACATAGCCTGCGGCGGTGAGCATCTCCACGATGAGCGGGCCGCTCTTGTCCTCCCGCTCGCCCCGGCTGCCCTTGTCCGAAAGGGTGATGACCGCAGCGCGCAGCGGCGGATCTTCCAGCGGGGGCAGAAGGGTCACTTCGTCGCCGACACGAATTTCGCCGCCCTTCAGCACCCGGGCAAATACGCCCTCCCGGGGCATGATGCACTCGCCGGTCTGCTGCTTGATGACGCAGTCGTTGTGGCACTCCTTGCCGATCTGGGTCATCTCCAGCACCACGTCGCCGATGGCGAAGCGGCTGGTGACGGGCAGGTTGCGGAAGTCGAAGCCCTCGATGACGAGGTTTTCGCCGAAGGCGCCGTAGTCCACCCAGATCTTCTTACGGAACGCCTCGATTTTTTCGGCGCTGAGCAGGCTCACCTGCCGGTGCCAGTTTCCGCCGTGGGCGTCGCTCACGATGCCCCATTCCGGGGTCAGGACAGCACTTGGCACTTCGGTCTTGACGGTGCCGCGCTTGGGGCTGATGCAGATCGCCAGAATTTTTCCCATAGTAATTTATCCTCCGATACGGTACATCCCGCGGGTGGCGGGTATGGAATTGTCTCCGAAATGATGTTCCCGGGGTTTCGACCAGATCGTCTCCCGGATGGCCTGTAAAAGCTCCTCGTCCGCCGCGCCGCCGCGCAGCAGGGTGCGCAGGTCGCAGCCCGTCTCGCTGGCAAGGCAGGGGCGCAGAAAGCCCTGACTGGTCAGCCGCACCCGGTTGCAGGAAGCACAGAACTTGCCATGGACCGCCGCGATGAAGCCCACATCGCCCTTCCAACCCGGGACGGTGTAGTAGACGGCAGGCCCGTCGCCGAACCCGGCGCTCTGGGCGGCGGGCAGGGGCGAAAACTCCGGCCAGCGGCGGGCAAACCGTTCCCGCAGCTCCGGCCCCGAGATGCAGGGCATGGCCGCGCCGTAGCCGATGGGCATCATCTCGATGAACCGCACCTGTAACGGGCGGCTCTCGGCGAGGGCGGCCAGGTCTTCCAACTCACCCTCGTTCACGCCCACCTGCGGCACACAGTTCAGTTTGACAGGGATGCCGCTGTCCAGTGCGGCGCGGATGCCCTTCATGACGTGCTCGAACTCGTCCCGGGCCGTGATGCTTTGGAACACTTCGGGGCGCAGAGTGTCGAGGCTGATGTTCACGCTGTCAAGTCCAGCCGCCAGCAGGGCGGGCAGCTGCTGCGCCAGCAGGATGCCGTTTGTGGTCATGGTGACTTTGCGGATGCCGGGGATCGCTTTCAGCCCCGCCACCAGCTGGTCTACGCCCTTGCGCACCAGCGGTTCGCCGCCGGTGACGCGGACGGTGTCGATGCCGCACCGGGCAAACAGAGCCGCCAGACGCAGGAACTCTTCGTAGGTGAGCACGGCTTCCCGCTCCAGCTTTTCCACGCCGTCGGGCATACAGTAGCGGCAGCGCAGGTTGCAAAGGTCGGTGACGGACAGGCGCAGATAGTGGATATTGCGCTGGGCAGAATCAAACATAGCCGCCCTCCGCCCGGATGTAGTGGCCGCTCTTGCCGCCGGTCTTCTCGACGAGATGGATCTCGCCCAGCTCCATGCCCTTATCGACGGCCTTACACATATCGTAGATGGTGAGCAGGGCGGTGGAAACGCCCGTCAGGGCCTCCATCTCCACGCCGGTGACGCCCGCCGTCTTGACGGTGCAGAGCGCCTCCACAGCCTGCCGCTCGGGCAGAAGCCTGAAGTCCACGCTCACTTTCGTCAGCGGCAGTGGATGGCACAGAGGGATGAGCTCGCTGGTGCGCTTGGTGGCCATGATACCGGCAATGCGGGCCACGCCCAGCACATCGCCTTTCTTCATGGTGCCGCTCTCCACAGCGGCGAATGCCTCGGCGTTCATGGTGATGATGCCGTGGGCGGTGGCCTCCCGGAAGGTGACGGTCTTCTCGCTCACATCCACCATCACGGCGTTGCCGGAGGCATCAAAGTGGGTCAGATTGGTTTCAGTTGTACTCATATTTTTACGCTATCCTTCGTACAACCTCTCAGTCGGGCTTGCGCCCGCCAGCTCCCCTTGTAGGGGAGCCTCTGGCGAAGAGAGAAAGCTTTCCGGAATGCCAAGGCCTCTCCTCGATAGGAGAGGTGGCATCGCGTCAGCGATGACGGAGAGGTTTGATTTGTTTCAGAAATGCCCAAACCCGCAGTTGGGCCAGTGGCACTCGGCGCAGCCAAGGCACAGGCCGCCCTCGCCCAGACGGGCAATGTCTTCGGCGGTGATGGCATCGTCGGCCAGCAGACGGGGCAGCAGCAGATCAAAGATGGTGCGCTTGGCGTACATGACGCAGCCGGGCAGACCACAGACCGGCACACCGTCCAGATAGCTCACGAGGAACATGGAACCCGGCAGCACCGGTGCGCCGTAGGTGACGATGTCCGCGCCGGTATTCCTGATGGCCAGCGGGGTGCGGTCGTCGGGGTCCACGCTCATGCCGCCGGTGGTGAAGATGAGCTCACAGCCCGCCTCTTTCGCTTCCAGAATGGCGGCCGTGATGCCCACCGGGTCGTCGTCGCAGACCTTGTGGAAGGTCATCTTGCAGCCGTATTCGGCCAGCTTGCCCACGAGGATGGGGGTGAACTTATCCTCGATGCGGCCCTTGAACACCTCGCTGCCGGTGGTGATGACGGCAAACTTCTTGGCCTGCATGGGCAGCACGTTCAGGATAGGCTCACTGCCTGCGGCAGCCTGCATGGCGTCCATCTTCTCCTGTTCGATGACCAGCGGGATGATGCGGGTACCGGCCAGTTTCTGGCCCTTTTTCACGGGCAGGTCGCCGTGGATGGTGGCGATCATCATCTGGGGCGTGCGGTTCACGGCCAGCAGGGCTTCGCGGTTGATCTTCAGCAGGCCGTCGCAGTCGGCGATGAGCTCGATCTTGCCCTCTTTCGGCTCGGTGCCGTGGATGTTCTTGCCCGCAGCGGCCTTGTACAGCAGCGCGGCGGCTTCGTCCTCGTGGAGGATGCCGGGCTTTTTCTCCCAGACGTAGAGGTTTTCTTTGCCGATGGAGAGCAGCACGGGGATGTCCTCGGGCTGGATGATATGGCCCTTGCGGAAACGTGCGCCCTTGAACTCGCCGGGAATGATTTGGGTAATGTCGTGGCAGAGCACCTGGCCTGCCGCGTCTTCGGTACGAATCAGTTTCATATCTGTCTTCTCCTTACAGGCCCGGCATCTGGGCAACGAGCCAGTCGGCCAGAGCCTGCGCATCTTCCAATCCAAAATCTGCCCCCGGAATGTCTCCCACTACCGCCAGCGGCTGGAAAGACACCGGTGTGTCCGAAATTTCTTTGCGGACAACTTCGATTTTCGGCCAGCCGCTGTCTTTGAAGCCTTCCAGCAGCACCAGATCATAGCCGTGGCGCTCGAACAGCGCCAGCAAGTCCTGCTCCGTCAGGCGGAACATCTCGGTCAGCAGATAGCGCTGGCCGGAGTAGACCGCCACCCCCTCGGCCCCCGCTTCCCGCAGACGGTAGCTGTCGGTGCCGGGGACATCGGGAGTGAAATCATGGCCGTCGTGCTTGATAATGCCCACTTTCAGCCCCCGGCTGCGCAGGGCAGGCAGAAGCTTTTCCAGCAGCGTCGTCTTGCCGCTGTTGTGCAGGCCGCTGACGGCCAGCACCGCCGGGCGCTTGAGCTCGATCTCCTGGGCCAGAGCCTCTTTCTGTTCACTGTACAAAACTGAGCACCTCCACTTCTTCGCCCGGAGTCACCGGGCCGCTGCCCGCAGGCAGTTTAACGAGACAGTTGCAGCCGATCATGGCAGAAAGGCTGCCGGACGAGTGGGCTTCGGCGTTGCCCTCGCCGGGGATGGTCACGCTGCCGCCCATGGCCTTTGCCCGCAGATAGCGGTTCCCCTTGCTGGGCTTCGAGAAACCCGTGGTCAGGGTGCGGGTGGTGCGGGGAAGAAGGCAGCTTTCCTCACAGCGCCCTGCCGCCCGCAAAAGAGCCGGGGCGGCATATTGTTCCAGCGTAGCGGCGGCAGCAAAGGGGTTGCCGGAGAGACAGAACACCAGCTTGCCGTCAATTTTCCCGGCCAGCATGGGGCTTCCGGGCTTCTGGGCCACGCCTGCAAAGAGGATGTCCGCATTCAGCTGTTCCAGCACAGCGGGCAGATAGTCTTTCTGCCCCACCGAGACGCCGCCGCTGGTGATGACGGCATCGCACTCCGCCAGCAGTTCCTGCATCTCATGGGCGATCTCCTCCGGGTCGTCGGAGCAGTGCCGACGTTTTACCGCAAAGCCCAGCTGCCGCAGGCGGGCGGCGTTCTGGACGCCGTTGGCGTCGTAAATTTTGCCGGGCGTCCAAGCCTCACCCGGAGCTAAAAGCTCGCTTCCTGTGGCCAGAACGCCCACGGTCAGCGTTTTGTAAACGGGGACTTCAGCGTATCCCTGCCCGGCCAGCACGCCGAGATGGGCGGGGGAGAGTACCGTACCGGCCTCGGCGATGACAGCACCGGCGGCGATGTCCCCGCCCCGGAATACCACGTTCTGCTGGGGCTTCATGGCGGCATAGAGCTGTACCGTCTCCTCGCCGCTGTCGGTCAGCTCCTGCATCAGCACACAGTCTGCGCCCTCGGGCAGGGGTGCGCCGGTCATGATGCGGGCCGCACAGCCAGCAGGCAGAGGCGAAGCGGGGGCATCTCCGGCGTAGAGCTTCATGGTCACGGGCAGGGTGACGGGTGTTTCGCAGCTGGCACCGGCGGCGTCGGCGCTGTGCAGGGCGTAGCCGTCGAAGGGGCTGCGGTCAAAGGGCGGCTGGTCCATCCGGGCCGAAAGCGTCCCGGCGGCAATGCGGCCGTCCGCTTCGTCCAGCGGGACGATCTCCGTCTCCGGCCTCGGCAGAGCCGCAGCGGCATCCAGCACGCGGCGCAGCGCCTCAGAGGGCGCGCAGAAAGGCTGTTTCATAAAAAATCCTCCAAATACCCGGCCACACCCGGCCTGCTATGGCTCAGGCGGGGCGCAGCGGGGATTCATATAAAAAGGCAGGTTAAAAAAGAAGCGGAGACGTCTTGATGGAAAATCAAAACGCCTCCGCAGAATATCCGCACATCCCGGCAAAGGGCAGCTTGCAGACTGTCCTGCCGATGGCTGCTCTCCGCTCCCTGCCGCCCTTGCAGTGGCGGCAGAGCACGGAAAGCCCCTGTGTGGATGGGAGGAGTTCTTTTTTTCAAATTGCAGCGTTTCTTCTGCGGGAAGGCGGCGGGGTTTCCCCCTCCACCCTTGAATGCCGGCTTATATAGCCCTTAGCATTGCGGCGCGGTGTCATGCCCGACGGTTTAGACACCTTTGCTCAAAGAAGCTCATATACCCTATTTGATTGTGTGGGATGCTTTAGTCGGTCCACTCATCTACGTCGCTGATGGCTTTTGCGTAGCGGCGGGTGAGGTGCCTGGTGGAGAAGAGGAACCGCTCGTTCTGGTTGTTGGTCAGCTCCTCGATGTCGGCGTACTCCGGCTTGCCCTGCATGGACTGCCACGTCTGCTCGATGGCTTCCTGTGTCAGATCGTAGGGCGAGCGGCGGAAGTACCGCAGCGGGGTGGCGCTGGGGTAGACGCGGGCGTTGAACCGCACCATCTCGGCCACCATGGCGCAGAGGTCCTTGTCCTCGATGAGCTGCGCGATCATGGCGTAGTTGTCGCTCATGTTGGCGCTGGAGTAGTAGTAGGCATCCTTTGCGCCGGCGCGGGACACGATGTCTGCGCACTGGGGGTCTTCCGGCATCTGGGCCAGAAGCTCATCGGCGTTTTCCACCTCACTCACCAGCAGGGCGTGGGATGTGACCAGTGCCGCCGCCGAGCGGGAGCGGATGTAACCCGCCAGCTCCTGTGCCGGGGTAAGCTCCGGCAGCTCCGGCGCGGTGACGGTGGGCTGGTCGGCGTAGGGGTCGCCCTCTGCCTCCGGCGCAGCGGCCAGAAAATCCAGCAGCTGGGGCTTTTCGGCGGCGTCCGGTGCAGCCATCTCTTCGAGAGCGGGCTGTGCCTCGGCCTGCTTTGCGGCCAGAGCATCCGTCTCCTTCTGCACAGCGGCAATGACGTCCTCGCCGAGCTTTGCGGCGCTGCCGTCGAACATACTGCCCGTTTCCTTCAGGCGGCGGGCAGTCTCGCTGGCCGCGTCGATGTCAAAGACCTCGGCCTTCGGCTTCTTTTTCGCGGCCATCTCTGCCTTCTGCAGGTCGAGGATGACCTGCTCAGGGTCGGAGGCGGCGTCCACCGTGGTGGTATAACCGGGTTTGCGTCTGCCAAACAGCATGATAGTTCCTCTCGTTTCTGTGAAGTTGTTTTCGTAAGCAGAGTGCATCGAACGGCGAGGATTTTTGCCCGCAGACAAGGCGATTTTCCGCAGCAATCCTGACGGATTGCAAGGGAAAGCAACGCCGTATGCGGGCAAAAAGACCGTTCGGGCGGTGTGCAATGCTTATGAAAACGGCTTCTTAATTACTGGGCTGCGGCCTCGCTGGCAGCAGTCTCCCCGGCGGGAGTCTGGTCGTAGATGCCGCGTGCTTCCAGATCGTCGGCCATGTCGCCGAGGTCGAACTTCTCCAGCGTCTCGCGGGTAGGCACACCGGTGGTCTTGTCCCAGCCGAAGATGTCATAGAACAGGTCTTTTGCCTTCTCCATGTCGGCGCGGTCCAGCTTGGTGGTGCCTTCCTCGAATGCCTTGAAGTCGGGTTCCTTGTCGAAGACCCAGTCGCAGATGGCGTCGTGCTCCTGACGGAGGTTTGCGCTGCCGCAGTTCTTCTGGAAGCTGATGGCGGTCATGGCGCGCAGCATCTGGGTGATGCGCTCGCCTGCCTCCTGCAGACCGGCCTGGGTGTAGGTCTCGCCGGTGACGGCGGTCATGAAATCTGCCTGCAGGTCCAGATCGCCGTGGTAGGCCCGCTCCTTGGAGGGAGACTGGGTCATGGGCCACATCCAGTTGCAGAGGGTGGCAGAGTCGTGGAAGTTCTTATCGTTGACGCAGTAGGCGGCCAGCTTTGCCTTGTTCTCGTTGATGGGGGTGTAGGCCTTGGCCTTGTCGTAGCAGCCCTCGCCGAAGAAGTCCTCCATGACCTTTTTGGTCACCTCGTAGGGTGCGCCGGAGCCGGTCTCGCAGACGATCTCGTGGATCATGCAGTCTCTATTATACACCAGATTGTACAGCATGCCAACCTGCCATGCCTCTGCGGGGCCGTGGTGGTTGGGGAAGCCGTTGTACATCAGGTTGGAGTTGGTGGCACCGTCGGTGCGGTCCAGCCAGCTCTTGGGCAGGCCGAACTTTTCCATCATGGACAGCGTACCCTTTGCGATGACGGACAGGTCGCCCTCGCCGTAAGCCATGCGGCGGATGAGCTCCACCTCCCAGCGGGGGTCACCGGCCTTTTCCCATGCCCAGGGCAGGGAGTCGTACTCGGCCTCGCTGATGTACTTGGTAGCCTCCTCACGGGGCATCCGCAGGATCCACTGCAGGTCACGGTTCAGGTTGCCGTAGTTGTCCCACAGGCCCATGTCATCGACGGCGTGAGACCATGCCAGGTTGATGACCATGGTGCCGTCGCCCTCGTACTTGAAGTCGTGGACGCCGTCCGGGTAGACGCGGGTGCCGTACAGCACGGGCATACAGGTGTTGGAGTTGTGGGTGGGCAGGTCGTAATCGGCCAGCGGGTCTACATCATACTCGGTGTAGCAGCGGATGGGGCAGGAGGAGCAGCCGCCGTTCTTCACGGTGTACTCCGCAGCCGGTGCGCCGAAGTCGAAGTAGCCCTTGAAGCAGCGCAGCGCGATCTTGTTGATGTCGTTGTAGGGCTGCTCGCCGGTATCCACGGGGCCGCCGGGAGCCTTTTTCCACATACGGCCCGGTGCGCCGGACCAGCGGTTCTTGCCGGAGGTGGCGCTGTACTCGGCCCAGCTCTGGGGCTGTGCGGGGACGTTGTGGTTGTTGTTGCCGCCGATGAGGTTGCCCATCATGTAGTTGGAAAGCTCCAGCACCTTTTTGGGGTCGGCGACCTTGACGCTGCCGGTGCCGCGGATGGCCAGGCCCTTCAGCTTCTTGTTGCCCATGGCAGCGCCCAGACCGGCGCCGCCGGAGTTGCCAAAGCTGGTGTTCAGGGTGGAGTAGTCCACCAGATTCTCACCGGCAGGGCCGATGGAAGCGGTCTCGAACTCACGGCCGTTCTGCTCCACCATCCACTTGTTGGCCGCGAACGTACCCTTGCCCCAGATGTCAGAAGCATCCTCGAGGGAGACCTCGTCGTCCTCGATGCGCAGGTAGACGGGCTTTTCGGAGATGCCGGTGATGACGATGCCGTCCCAGCCCGCATACTTCAGCATGGGGCCGATGTGGCCGCCCATGTGGGCGTCGATGATGGAGTTGCCCTTGGACCAGGTGGAGCGGAAGGTGACGTTCATGCGGCCGGAGCAGGGTACGCCGGCACCGGTCAGGGGGCCGACGCCGAAGATGACCTGTGCCTTCTCGTCGTAGGGGTCGAGGTCCATGGGAGCTTCCTCATACATGATGCGGTAGGCCATACCCATACCGCCGATATACTTATGGTACTTTGCGTCATCCTGCGTGGTGATCTCGCCGGTGGTCAGGTCAACGCGCAGGATCTTACCTGCCCAGCCATAATATTCAGCCATTGTTGTTCCTCCTTACAGGTCCATGTAGGCAGCCTGTGCTGCGCTGGTGACGGCATCCCAGTCCACGATGGACAGAGCGCCGGACGGGCAGCCTGCCACGCAGGCACCGCAGGCGATGCACTTGGACGACTTGCCGGTCTCGGGGTTGACGGTGGGCATATGCCAGGGGCAGGCCTCGTGGCAGGCGCCGCAGCCGATGCACTTGTCGGTGTCCACCACACGGATACCCTGGGCATTGGTGGTGATGGCCTTCTGGGGGCAGGCGTTGCCGCAGGCGGGGTCCTCGCACTGGCGGCAGGTATCCGGGAAGTAGACCCAGCAGTTGTCGGTGCCGGACAGCAGGCCGTTGCCGGCACCGTCCAGATTCAGACGGCGCTGGATCTTCACGCGGCTGATGTAAGAGGAGCACACGCCGTCGTTGGTCAGCGTGCAGTTGATCTCGCAGCGCTGGCAGCCGGTACACAGGTCGGCGTTGACCACCAGCAGGCCCTGGGGCAGCGCCCAGGTAGCCACTGCGCCGCTGTCCACCTGCTTCTGCGAGCAGCCGAAGAGGGACAGCATGGATGCGGAGAGGGTGAGCCCTGCAAGGCTCTTGCCCGAGATCTTCATAAATTGACGGCGGGTCATGTCAGCCGTCAGAAAATCAGTTTTTGCCATAGGTTCCATTCCTCCGTTGAGGTCACTCTGCGCGGAGCACCTCAGTTACATAGAAATACGAGTTGTTGACGATGTTGGTGACGGCGGCCGAGGTGATGGTCGCGCCGGAAAGGGCGTCCACCTCGGTCAGGTCTGCGCTGACAGCGCCGGCACTGGTCTGCCCGGTGGTCAGTTCAGCCTGTGCCAGCTGATAAGCGGCCTGCTTTTCTGCGGACCAGTCCGCATAGGGCAGAGCCTGCTCCTCACCGTCCTGCGCACTCTTGCTCAGACCGGCGGCGTAGAGCTTGCGGCGTGCCACAGCCTCGGCGCTGGAATCCAGCGGCGGGGCCAGCTCATCAGCCAGAGGCTCGCCGTTCAGTGCCGAGAGGGTCAGACCTGCTGCGTACATCCTACGGGTGGCCTCGGCCTCGGGAGAGGTGTCGGACACATTCCACTGCGCGGGGTCAAAATCCTCCGCAGCAGCGGGCTGCTCCTCCGCCGCACCGGCAGCGGCATAGGCGATACCGGTAAGGGGGTCGGTCACAGTATAGCTTTTGCCTGCCAGCGTAAAGGGAGCTGCGCCCTGATACTGGGACGTGAACTCCGGGTCGACACACTGGCCGCCGAGGCTGTCCGTCTCTGCCTGCGAGAGGATCTCGACAGCGGAAACATTGCCCTCGGCGTCAAGGGTCACGGCAGCCTGCACATCGCTCTGGAAGCCCTTCTGAGAGCCCTCCACGCGATAGCTGCCGTCGTCGAGCTGGTACACTGCGCTGATGCCGTAGGCGGCTGCATCCGCCTCCGACACCTGCAGCAGGGTACCTGCGACCGTGGTGCGCGCGTGCTGCATTGCGATAAGACCTACCGCCATTGCGACTGTCGCAGCGCCCATGGCCGCATAGCCCGGCAGCCGCTTGCGCCACAGCGAAACGGGCGCAAACGGGTTGGTTGCCTGCTTCATGTTATCACCTGCCTGTTTTTTGGTCGTCTGGGAAAACTCCCAAACACGAAAACGACCGCTCTGCCTGCTGCAACAAGCGGAGCGGTCTCTTCGTTAATATATTATCACATAGACGAGAAGTAAGTCAACGCGAACCGATGTCACCCCGCACTTTTTGACGATGTTAGCGGATGTTTCCGGCCGCAGAGCAGTTGTAAGCCGTATTCCTGCGCCAGCTCCAGCGACTGGACGGTGGGCATGGTCTTGCTGACCAGTGCCGGAACACCAGCCCGGATGGCTTTGCGCACCATATCCATCGGTACGCGGCCGCTGGTGTAGAGCACGCATTCGCTGAGAGGGACACCGGCCAGAAGCACGCTACCCACGGCTTTGTCCAGCGCATTGTGGCGTCCGATGTCCTCGCAGGCGCAGAGGATGCGGCCCTCGTGCAGCACAAAACAGCTGTGGACTGCATGGGTGGCCTGATAAAGCGGAAGGCCCACGTTCATGGCGGCGGCGAGGGCGTCCACCCACTCCGGCTGCACGTCCAGATGCGGCACCGCGCGCAGCGGCTGCACTTCCACCGGACTGCCCAGCGCGACATTGTCGGTGCAGCAGCTGGAAACTTCCTGCGCCGCCGCGCGGCGGGCCGTCAGCGGGTGGTTCAGGTAGATATTGACTTTCAAGCCTTCCGCGCAGACGGAAATTTGTTCCACTTCCTCTGCGGAGGCGATCCATCCTTCGGTCAGCAGCCGCCCCAGCGCCAGCTGCGGCAGAAGCTGGGGCGTGCATACCACCCGGAAGGCCGGCTGTTCATTTACATAGATAACTGCGGCGTGTTCTGTTGGAATAGCCGCTTCCGTGCCGTCCGGCATCCGTACGGTTTCAAAGGCGGCTGCTGCGCCGAAGAGGTCGTTTATCTGCATGGGGGTCCTTTCTCTGTTCAATGCTGTCCTTCGTACAACCTCTCAGTCGGCTTTGACTGAGAGGTTTTTCCGGGCCAGAACTCTGTAAAAGCTGCTGTTCAAGTCCTCTTATCTGCTGAGGCTGTTTCCAGAAAGGCTTTATGTGAATATCGCTTCAACCAACGCGGTACAGGAGATTCTCCGGCAGCGGCAGTCCTCTTGTTAGACATTCCGAGGGGTTGGAAACCGCGGGCTAAGCAACAGCCCACTGGGCTGATTGCTTGCGGTGCTGCGCACCGCCTGACGGGTTGCGTTTACTGATTTTTCTGCAGCCCCTTGGCAGGGCTTTGAAAAATCAGAACGCGGCCCCAACAGCTCCTCCCTGTTTCAGCCGCAGGCTGCGGTCGTCGCTGTTGCTGTTCAAGTCCTCTTATCCGCTGATAGAAAGTTTCCAAAAGGACTACAGGTAAAAGAAAAACGACAGCCTTTTTGAAAGCTGTCGTTCAAGAGTGCGGATAAGAGGACTTGAACCTCCACCGAGTTGCCCCGATTAGAACCTGAATCTAACGCGTCTGCCAATTCCGCCATATCCGCATATTCTGTTTTGTTCGCTGCCGTTCGGCTCGGAACGATGTTTATTATACCACAGGTGCAAAGAAAGTCAAGCGTTTTCTGCAAAAATAGTACGACAAATTTTTTTGCTAAAATTGTTGCATTCCGTATAGGCCGAATGGGGCGAAAAATCCGGTGGAGTATGATACAATAAATATTACCCCTGCGGGGCAGCGGCCCGGCGGGACTATTTACGGAAGAGGGAAACTGCGAATGTTCAACATCATTATCTTTCTCATCGGTGCAGGCATCATGTTCTACATGGCATGGCGGAGCTGGTCGAGACGCCGCAAGCTCATGACCAAGGGCGAAAAGGTCGAGGCCGCTGTGGCAGGCACCGTCCAGAGCCGGGACGGCGAAGCCTACCTGTTGGAGTTCACCACTGCTGGCGGCACCCACCGCCTCCATTACCCCAAGTCTGCCAAGGGCAGAGAGCTTGCACAGGGAGCTGTCGTCACCCTTTATTATAACCCCGACGACCCCGCCGAGATGTACGTCGAGGGCGACAAGTCCGTCCTGGGTGCAGAGGTGCTGTATGTGGTGCTGGGCGTCGTGCTGCTGGTGCTGATGGCCGGCATCGTCCGCTGAGAGGGGGAGAAGAAAATGAAACTCGAACATTTTGGCATGGCAGAACCCGGTGACTGCCGGGTGGTCTTTTCTGCATCGGCAGAAGAGCTGGAAGCGGCGGTGCAGGCCGAAAAGGCGGCCCCGGACGCTCCGCAGGACGAGGACGACCTGCTGACGGCGGCGGTCAATCGGGCGATTCTGGAGGGTTTCTCGCCCCTGTTCGCTCAGCTGATGAAAGAAAACGATCTGCAGCCCGTCACCGACCCGGATTTTGAACTTCTGGCCGTGAATCGGGCCGAAGGCTTCCGGGCGGGGGCGCAGTTCTTCTGTCTGCCGCCGCTGGAACTGGGAGAGTACACCGGCTTTACCCAGCCCATCCAGCCCCGGCCTATCCGGGAGCTGACCATCGAGCTTGAAATAAACCGCTGCCACGGTGACGAAGACCGCGCCGCCGACGCCGAGGGCAAGCGCGCCCTCCGCGCCAAGGTGACGCAGGACATCTACGCCCAGCGCTGCCAGCAGGCCCGCGCCGTGGCCGAACAGGCCCTCATCGCCCAGCTGGGTACACACGTCACCGGCCCGCTGCCCAAGCAGCTGGTGGCCGGCAACTACTTTGCCGAGCAGCGCCAGTTCAATCTGCGGATGCAGGCCAACGGCGTCAATTTCGACCAGTACTTGAAGGTGCAGGGCCAGACGGTGGAAGAATTCCGAGCCTGGCTCCACGCCGAGGCCGAGCGCAAGCTGCGCAGCCGGATGGGTCTGCTGCTGGTGGCGCAGAAAGAAGAGCTCTGGCCGACGGAAGCCGAGGTGGATGACGAGCTTGCCCACTGGGACGCAAAGCGGGACGGGGAGCACACCTTCGCTTCCAACGACCGCCGCCGCGCCGCCCAGCGCATCGCATCCAGCCGCGCCGCTGCCTTTATTCTGGCCCACTCCACCCTCACACCGCCGCCTGCTGAGGCAACGGTGCTGAAAGCCGAAAACAGGTAAAAAAAGAAAATATTGCCGACCCGCAAAAAATAAAACAGAGCAAACAAAGATCCCACCGGCCCTGACCGGTGGGATCTTTAAGTTGAAGCGTTAAGTCTCCACGCCCTCGAATTGGCTGTTGTAGAGCTTGGCGTAGAAGCCGCCCTGCGCCAGCAGGGTATCGTGGTCGCCCTGCTCCACGATGTGGCCGTCCTTCATCACGAGGATGACGTCGGCCTCCCGGATGGTGGAAAGGCGGTGTGCCACGATGAAGCTGGTGCGGCCCTGCATCATCCGGGCAAAGGCTGCCTGGATACGCACCTCGGTGCGGGTGTCGATGGAGGAGGTGGCCTCGTCCAGAATCAGCATCGGGGGCAGACAGAGCATCACGCGGGCGATGCAGAGCAGCTGCTTCTGGCCCTGGCTGATGTTGCCGCCGTCCTCGGCGATGACGGTGTCGTAGCCCTCGGGCAGGCGGCGGATGAAGCTGTCGGCATGGGCAGCTTTGGCCGCTGCCACCACCTCGTCGAGGGGGGCGTCCGGCTTGCCGTAGGCGATGTTCTCCCGCACGGTGCCGGCCCGGAGCCAGGTATCCTGCAACACCATGCCGTAGCTGCCGCGCAGCGAGGCGCGGGTCACGTCCCGGATGTCGGTGCCGGAGACTTTGATGGAGCCGCCGTTGACATCATAGAACCGCATGAGCAGATTGATGAGGGTGGTCTTGCCGCAGCCGGTGGGGCCGACGATGGCGATGCGCTGGCCGGGCTTGACGTCCAGAGACAGGCCCTCGATGAGCGGGCGGTCGGGCAGATAGCGGAAAGAGACGTCCTCGATCTGGACGTGGCCGTCCGGCACGAGCTTTGCGGCGTTCTCCGCTTCGGGGGTCTGGTCTTCAGCGTCCAGCAGCTCGAATACACGGGCCGCGCAGGCCAGAGCGTTCTGCAGCTCGGTCACGACGCCGGAAATTTCGTTGAAGGGCTTGGTGTACTGGTTGGCGTAGTTCAGGAAGATGCTCAGCTGGCCGATGGTGATGCCTCCGGCTACGGCATAGATCGCGCCCACGAGGCCGACGCCTGCATAGACGATGTTGTTGACGAAGCGGGTGGCGGGGTTGGTCATGCTGGAAAAGAAGATGGCCTTCAGGCTCACGTCCTGCAGGCGGCCATTCACCTCGTCAAAAGCCTCGAGGCTCTGGGCTTCGTGGCCGAAGGCCTGCACGACCTTCTGGCCCTCTATCATCTCGTTGACAAGGGCAGTCTGCTCGCCGCGCACAGTGCTCTGGCTCTGGAAATACTTGTAGCTGCGCTTTGCGAGAAAGCTGGCGACCACGAGGCTCAGCGGGGTGATGCAGACCACCACCAGCGTGATGGGGATGTTCTGCTGCAGCATGAAGAGCAGGGTGCCGAGGATGGTCAGCACACCCGAGAACAGCTGGGTGAAGCCCATCAGCAGGCCGTCGGCGAAGGTATCCACGTCGGCCACCATCCGGCTCACGATGTCGCCGGAAGGATGGCTGTCGAGGTAAGAGAGGGGAAGGGTCTGGATCTTCCGCATGGCGGCGTTGCGCAGGTCACGGCTGACTGCGAAGGTGATGCGGTTGTTGCAGACGCTCAGCAGCCACTGCGCAAAGGCGGCGACAACAGCCACCACGATGATCTCGTAGATGATGCGCAGCACGCCCGCGAAGTCCACGGCACCTTTGCCCAGCATCATGTCGATGGCACTGCCGCAGAGGATGGGGATATACAGCTGGGCCGCCACGCTCACAGCGGCCACGATGAGGCTGCACACCACGAAGAAGCCGTAGGGCTTGATCTTCTGCAGCACTCGGGTCATGGTGGCCTTCTGCTGTTCAGGGGTCAGCTTGCTTTTTGCTTTTGCACTCATTTCTGCACATCCCCTTTCTTGAACTGGCTCTCGTAAATTTCCTTGTAGACCGGGCAGTTTTCCAGCAGCTCGGCGTGACGGCCAAGGCCCACCATGCGGCCATCGTCCAGCACGATGATCTGGTCGGCGTGCTGCAGGCTGGCGGCGCGCTGGCTGACGATGAAGACGGTCAGATCGCCCGGCAGAGCGGCCAGAGCCTTGCGCAGGGCCGCGTCGGTGGCGTAGTCCAGTGCGCTGGCGCTGTCGTCGAGGATGAGGATGTCCGGCTTGCCCACGAGGGCGCGGGCGATGGTCAGACGCTGTTTCTGACCGCCAGAGAGGTTGCGTCCGCCCTGTTCCACCGGCTCGTCGAGGCCGAGGGGCTTGGCTTTCACGAACTCCGCAGCCTGTGCCGTTTCCAGCGCAGCCCAGAGGTCAGCGTCAGAGGCATTCTGGCTGCCCCAGAGCAGGTTCGAGCGAATGGTGCCGCCGAAGAGCTGGGCTTTCTGCATGACCACGGCCACCTTGCCGCGCAGGTCGGCGCGGGGGTACTGCCGGACCGGTCGGCCCATGATCTCCACACTGCCCTCAGTGGCGTCGTAGAAGCGGGGAATGAGGCTGATGAGGCTGGATTTGCCGCTGCCGGTGCCGCCGATGACGCCGATGGTCTGGCCGCGCTTGGCGGTGAAGCTGATGTCGGAGAGGCTGGGTGCGCCTGCGCCCTTGTAGGTCAGGCTCACATGGTCGAAACGGACGGCGTCGCCGGCCTTTTCCGCCGGAACATTGCCGGTGAGCTCAGCCGGGAACTCCATGCCGGGCCTGGTGTCCAGAACCGCCTGCACACGGCCTGCACAGGCCAGAGCCTTGCTCACCTGAACGATGAGGTTGGCCAGCTTGACCAGCTCGACCAGGATCTGGTTCATGTAGTTGACCAGCGCGATGACGTCGCCGGAGGCCATGCCCCCGATGCTTATCTCGATGCTGCCTACATACAGCAGCGCCACGATGGCAAGGTTGATGATAACGTAGGTCAGCGGGTTCATCAGGGCGGAGATGTGGCCCACGTGGAGCTGCATTTTGGTCAGCAGCTCATTGGCGTCCTCGAAGCGGTCCACCTCGCTCTTTTCCTTGTCGAAGGCGCGGACGACGCGCACGCCGGTCAGGTTTTCGCGGGTGAGGCCAAGGACCCGGTCGAGGCGGGTCTGCACCGACTTATAAAGCGGCCGGGTGATGACCATGACGCCGAAGACCACGACGCTCAGCAGCGGGATAGCCACTACGAAGATGAGGGCGGCGCGGAAGTTGACCGTAAAGGCCATGATCATGGCGCCAATCACCACGAAGGGGCTGCGCAGGAACAGGCGGAGGAAGAGGTTCAATCCGCTCTGCACCTGATTGACGTCGCTGGTCATCCGGGTGATGAGGGTGCTGGTGCCCATGGTGTCCATCTCGGAAAAGCTCAGCGTCTGGATGTGCTCAAACAGCGCATGACGCAGACCGGTGGAATAACCTACCGCGGCTTTGGCCGAGAAGTATTGGGCTGTCAGGCTGCACGCGAGGCCGACGATGGCCAGAAGCAGCAGGATGCCGCACCGCACAAGGATGTAGTGGAAATCGTGGGCCGCGATACCCACGTTGACGATGTCGGCCATCACAAGCGGCACGAACAGGTCAAACGTAGCTTCCAGCATCTTGAAAAGCGGTGCAAGCACGCTCTCGCGCTTGTAGTCGCTGAGATAGCGAAGCATTTTGTTCAAGGCTCGATACTCCCTTTCTTTCATACATTTAGTCGAGACGCTCCTTATTATAACGCACTCCCAACAGGAATGCTATGTTTTTTGCCAAAGAAAACCGGCTCTGGATGCAGATTTCGGCTTCGGAGATTGAGAAAACCGTAAAATCCTGCTATACTGGAAAGGAATCTCAACGGAAAGAATGGTGGATGCAATGGCAAAAGATGGTGCGGCACGGCTGCGGCTGCGCCCGGTGGGCGCGGCAGACCGCAAAAAGCTGCCGGAATACGGGCCGCTGGGTACGGGCTGTCCGGCGATAGAGCGGGCTGTGGCAGCGCTCTATAAGGGCCAGAACGAGGAGAGCTTCTGGGCGCTGATGAATGCCATCAACTATGCCCTCGAGCTGGACACCAGGGTCCTGGTGCCGCTGGAAGCTGCGTCCGACCAGCCGGATGGGGCCGCCCCGTGGGCGGAGCATCCTGTCCCGGCGGAGAAAGCGAAAGACCTGCAGCCCTGGACCCTGCGCACCCAGAAGGGCCGGTGCTACCTGCCGGTGTTCACCTCAGTGAAGATGGCGGAGGCCGATAAAGGCACGGCCAGCCGCCCCATGGCGGAACGGCTTTTGGCTTCCGCCATGCAGATGGCGCTGGACTCCGACAACATCGACGGCGTGGTCATTGACCCGTGGACCAGCTCTGCCACGCTGGACTGCTCGCTTTTGAACGGTCTGCTCCACGCCAGCCACGACACCGATGAGCCGGGCGAAGCGGAGCTGCGGGCCGGCAACCATGCCATGGCCGAGGAACGCTGGGACGATGCGATGCACTATTATCAGCTCTCTGCCGAAGAGGGCTGCGCCGAGGGTCTTGCCATGATGGGCGAGATGCTCTACGAGGGCCGGGGCTGCCGCAAGAGCCCTGCACAGGCCCGCAAGTTCTGGAAAAAAGCTGCCGACGCCGGCGATGTGGCCGCATGGGTGGCGCTGGGCGACGATGCCATGGTGCAGGGAAAAGGGGCCGGTGCGGCTCTGCGGGCCTACCGCAAGGCTCAGAAGCTCTGCGCCTCCACCCCCGACATCGCCTATATGCCGCAGGTCTGCCTGCGGGTGGCCCAGTATGAGACCCAGTACATCTCCCGCAAAAAGGCGCTGGCTCAGCTGGCTGAGGCGAAGCAGGGCTTCCTCGTCCGCAAAAAAGAGGGGGACGAGACGGCCCAGAGCTGGCTGGACGAGACGGAGGCCGTCATCCGCCAGCTGCTTGAGAGAGAATGAGCGGAAACACAAAATCTTTACAAATGCTCTAAGAAATCGTCATACGGAACCGATATGATATTGAAGGAAAAATATGCGCGTCGCAAAAACAGAGAGGACGACCAGAATGAGCAAAGTGATCGGTATTGACCTTGGCACCACGAACAGCTGCGTGGCAGTGGTGGAGGGCGGCAAGCCCGTCGTCATCACCAACGCAGAGGGAGAGCGTACCACCCCCAGCGTGGTGGCGTTCACCAAAGACGGCGAGCGTCTGGTGGGCGGCGCGGCAAAGCGCCAGCTTGCTACAAACTCCGGCCGGACGGTGTCCAGCATCAAGCGGCATATGGGCAGCGACTACCGCGTCCACATCGACGGCAAAGACCTGACTCCGCAGGAGATCAGCGCCATGATACTGACCAAGATACGCCGCGACGCCGAGAGCTACTTGGGTGAGCCGGTGACGGAGGCCGTCATCACCGTCCCTGCTTACTTTGACGACAGCCAGCGCAAGGCCACCCAGGATGCGGGCCGCATCGCAGGCCTGAACGTCCTGCGCATCATCAATGAGCCTACCGCCGCCGCTGTGGCCTACGGCCTTGACAACGAAGCGCCCCAGAAGATCCTGGTCTACGACCTCGGCGGCGGCACCTTCGACGTCTCCATCATCGAGATCGAAGACGGCACCTTTACGGTGCTGGCCACCGGCGGCGATACCCGCCTCGGCGGCGACGACTTCGACCAGCGCATCGTGGAATACGCCGTGGCAGAGTTCAAGAAATCGGACCGCATCGACCTCTCCCGCGACCCCGCCGCCATGGGACGCCTGAAAGAGGAGGCCGAAAAGGCCAAGAAAGAGCTGTCCAGCGCCCTCTCGGCCCAGCTCAATCTGCCCTTCATCGCTGTGGGCAAGGACGGCCCCCACCACCTCGATCTGACCATCTCCCGCCCCCAGTTCGAGATGATGACCGGCGACCTGCTGGCACGGACGGTGGCCCCGGTGCAGAACGCACTGCGGGATGCCGGCATCTCGGCCTCGCAGCTGGGCAAAGTCCTTCTCGTCGGCGGCAGCACCCGGATGCCTGCCGTCGAGCGTCAGGTGAAGGAGCTGCTGGGCTGTGAACCGAGCCACAGCCTCAACCCCGACGAATGCGTGGCGATGGGGGCCGCTGTGCAGGGCGGTCTGTTACAGGGCGGCGGCAAGCTGGCTGGTGCTTCTGGTGCAGCGGCGCAGGGCCTTGTGCTGATGGACGTCACCCCGCTGACCCTCTCCATCGAGACACTGGGCGGCGTGGCGACCCCCCTCATCACCCGCAACAGCATGATCCCCACCCGCAAGAGCCAGATATTCACCACGGCCCGCCCCATGCAGACCAGTGTGGAGATCAACGTCCTGCAGGGTGAGCGGCATTTCGCCCGCGACAATAAGAGCCTCGGCAAGTTCAAGCTGAACGGCATCCGGGCCAGCTTCTCGTCCAAGCCCCAGATCGAAGTCACCTTTGATATTGACGTCAACGGCGTCGTGAAAGTCTCGGCCAAAGACCTCGGCACCGGCCGGGAACAGAACATCACCATCACCGGAAGCACGAACCTCTCGGAGAATGAGATCCAGCGCGCAATGGCCGACGCGGCCGCCTACGAGGCCGAGGACAGCCGCCGCAAAGAGCGGCTTGACCTCCACAATCAGGCCGAGGTGCTGGCTTATAAGGTGGACGAGGCCCTCTCCAAGTGCAAGAAGGAGCTGGACAAGGAGGAGAAGAACCGCATCAAGGCCGATGTGGCGAACCTCCGCCGCTGTCTGCGGAAGGATAAGCCCGAGAAGATGAACGAGACGGAGGAAGCAAACCTCCGTCAGGCCAAGAGCCAGCTCGAAGCATCTGCAAACCACCTGATGGTGCTCTATGCATCGGAGCAGAGCGGGAACGGCTCGGACGGGACCATTTGATAAACAGTAAGACCCCCGCTGCGTTTGCAGCGGGGGTCTTTTGCGTCTGAGGGAAAAGTATCTATGGAAAACGAAGAGGAGAGAGGGAAAAGCTTATCGGCCAACGATGAGGTCGCGGCGGCCGCGGAAGCCCACGGTGAGGTGAGCGCTGCTGCCGAGGTGGCGCAGAGTGACCCGGGTGCCGGGCTTCTGATCCTGGCACAGCAGAGTCAGGTTCAGGGTGGTGGAAGTCTTGCCGGTCTTGAGCACCAGCGTGCTTACGCCCTGATTCATCAGGGTCTGCATGTCGAGGATGGTGGTGCGGAAGGTGGCGTTGTCATCGGGGGCGTCCAGCGTCAGCACGCGGCCTTCCTGACGGGCGGTGTAGAGCACCTGCTTGCCCAGCAGGCCCTTGACGGTGTAGCGGGCTTCGCTCTTCTCCACCGGCGTGTCAGAGGGCAGGGGGGTCTCGCCGGAGATCATCATCACGTTGCCCTGAATGGGGTTCTCCACCGGGGAAGCGTAGCCGCCGTAGTTGGGGTCTACCTCCCCCACCGGAACGTCAGAGTGGAGAGCGATGTCGCCCTGCGTCATGACGCTCTCGGCCTGCGGGGGCAGATAGCCCGCGACGACCGTGTCATCGGCGGCAAAGGCGCCCACGCTCATGGCGGCGGTCATGGTCAGCAGAGCGGCAGCAGCAGCGGCGCGGCGGGCGGTATTCTTGTTCAGCAGTCTCATAGTAGTATCCTCCTGTAGGGGGGATGACCTCTCAGTCTCGCTATCGCTCGACAGCTCCCCTGGCGAGGGGAGTCTCTGGCAAAGAGGTGAAGCTTTACGGAATGCCAAGGCCTCTCCTCGCTAGGAAAGGCGGCATTGCGAAGCAATGACGAAGAGGTTTATCCCAAATGCTTTTATCAGCGGTACGGCGTATCAGAAAACCGCCGTATCTGTAATGAATACGGATACGGCGGCTGGATTATTGCAGAGATCCTATTTTAATTTTCGCTGGGATCTTTTTCCTCAAGGATAGCCATGAACTCGTCGCCGGTGATGGTCTCCTTTTCATAAAGGTACTTCGCCAGCTCGTCGAGCTTTGCACGGTTGTCGGTGAGGATCTTGATGGCCTTTTCGTGCTGGGCCTTTACCAGCTCCACGACCCGCTGGTCGATCTCGCGCTGGGTCTGCGCCGAGCAGGCCAGCGAGGTGTCACCGCCCAGATACTGGTTGTTCACCGTCTCCAGGGCCACCATGTCGAACTCTTTGCTCATGCCGTAACGGGTGAGCATGGCGCGGGCAAGCTTGGTGGCCTGCTCGATGTCGTTGGACGCGCCGGTGGTGATGGAGCCGAACACCACTTCCTCGGCAGCACGTCCGCCGGTGAGGGTGGCGATCTTATTTTCCAGCTCTTCCTTGGTCATCAGGTAGTGGTTTCCTTCTTCGACCTGCATGGTGTAGCCCAGTGCGCCCGAGGTGCGGGGGATGATGGTGATCTTCTGCACGGGTGCGGAGTGATTCTGAAGCGCCGCCACCAGTGCGTGGCCGATCTCATGATAGGCCACGATGCACTTTTCCTTGTCGGTGAGGATGGAGTTCTTCTTCTGGTAGCCGGCAATGACCACCTCGATGCTCTCCTCGAGGTCGGCCTCGGTCACGCTCTTGCGGCCGGCGCGCACGGCCCGCAGGGCGGCTTCGTTGACGATGTTGGCCAGCTCTGCGCCGGAGGCACCAGAGGCCATCCGGGCCACGGTGTTGAAGTCGATGCCGGGGGCAAGAGCGACTTTCTTGGCGTGGACCTTCAGGATCTCTTCGCGGCCCTTGAGGTCGGGCAGTTCCACAGGAACACGGCGGTCAAAGCGGCCGGGCCGGGTCAGAGCCGGGTCGAGGGAATCCGGACGGTTGGTGGCCGCGAGGATGATGACGCCGCTGTTGCCCTCGAAGCCGTCCATCTCGGTGAGCAGCTGGTTCAGGGTCTGCTCACGCTCGTCGTTGCCGCCCAGCTGGCCGCTGTTGCGCTTCTGGCCAATGGCGTCTATCTCGTCGATGAACACGATGCAGGGGGCTTTTTCCTTGGCCTGCTTGAACAAATCGCGGACTTTGGACGCGCCCATGCCCACGAACATCTCCACAAACTCCGAGCCGGAGATGGAGAAGAACGGCACGTTGGATTCGCCCGCCACGGCCTTTGCCAGCATGGTCTTGCCGGTACCCGGAGGGCCGACGAGCAGGATGCCCTTGGGCATCGAGGCACCGATCTCTTCGTATTTCTTGGGATCGTGCAGATAATCTACGATCTCCTGTAAGTTCTCTTTGGCCTCATCTTCGCCGGCCACATCCGCAAAGCGGATGCCGTGGGTGGATTGGACGTAGACCTTGGCGTTGGACTTGCCCACGCCGCCGAACATCATCGAGTTCGCGCCGCCGGCCTTTTCCATGAGCTTTTTGTTCATGAAATTGCCCAGCCAGACGAAGAGGACGATGGGCAGCACAAAGCTCAGCAGAAAGCTCATCAGCGGCGAAGCCTGCTCGACGATCTCGCTGGAAAACTCGGCCCCCGCGTCGTAGAGGCGCTGGGTCAGGTCAGGGTCGTTCATTAGGCCGGTCTTGTAAATTTGCTTTTCGTCTTTATCAGTAAAGATGATCTGGTTCGATTCTACATCCACCCGGCCGATGTCTTTGTCCTCGGTCATAGACATGAAGGTGCCGTAGTCCACTTCTTTTACCTGCCGTTCGCTCATCCACGGCACGAGCACGAAGTTGAGCAGCATCAGCACCAGTAATACAATGGCGTAGTAAATAGCCAATGGCTTTTTGGGGGTCTTGACTTCTTTCATGGGGGTCCCTCCTTACGTTGCAAACAGCATACCACGACGCCATTTCAGAAACCAGCGTTTCGAGGCGAACTTTGCAAAAACTTCGCAGATTCTTAACAAAGCAAAGGATCCACCCGCAAATTTTGAAAATTTATGCTGCTATTTATATGAAATCGTTTCATTTTAATTGTGAACAAAACTGCTTGACAGGGGCGGCGGGTTTTGCTAAAATGAAACCACTTTGAACAAAGCGCAAATGCGTTGACGGGGAAAAAACGATTTTCTTCTGCGTACAGAGAGCTGCCGGATGGTGCAAGGCGGTGCAGAGGGTCTCGGTTACTGGCCCCTGAGCGGCAGGACTGAAGCAGACAGTAGGTCCTGACGGAAGCCCACCGTTATAAGGGCAGCGATTCGCCTCAAAAAGCCGATCGTGCAGAGCGGCTGTGCTTTTGGCACAGCAAAGAGAGTGGTACCACGGGTGCCCTGTAACAGAAATTACAGGCTCTCGTCTCTCAGGGGATTTCGTCCCTTGAGAGACGGGAGCCTTTTCGTTTGTTAAATTGCTAAAAGGAGTCAACCTCTCCGTCACGCCTACGGCGTGCCACCTCTCCTATCGAGGAGAGGCCTTGGCATTCCGTAAAGCTTTCCCTCTTCGCCAGAGGCTCCCCTCGGTAGGGGAGCTGTCGAGCGCGAGCGAGACTGAGAGGTTGATACAGAAAAATGGAGGACAAGAATTATGATGGACGCTACCAAGTACGCACCGGGATATTACCCGGTCCCCGCCGGTTATGACAGCTGGGTCAAGAAGGACCACATCGAGAAAGCTCCCACCTGGTGCAGCGTGGACCTGCGCGACGGCAATCAGGCCCTTATCGTCCCCATGAGCCTCGAGGAAAAGCTGGAATTCTTCCAGATGCTGGTCAAAATTGGCTTCAAGGAGATCGAAGTCGGCTTCCCGGCCGCCAGCGAGACGGAGTACGAGTTCCTCCGTACCCTCATCGAGAAGAACATGATCCCCGACGATGTCACTGTGCAGGTGCTGACCCAGTGCCGCGACCATATCATCCGCCGCACCTTCGAGGCTGTCAAGGGCGCACCCCGTGCGGTCATCCACTTCTATAACTCCACCTCCGTCGCCCAGCGCGAGCAGGTGTTCCACAAGTCTAAGGAGGAGATCAAGCAGATCGCCGTGGACGGTGCAAAGCTGGTCAAGCAGCTGAGCGAGGAGTATGAGGGAAACTTCCTCTTCGAGTACAGCCCCGAGAGCTTCACCGGCACCGAGGTGGACTACGCCGTTGAGGTCTGCAACGCGGTCCTGGACATCATGCAGCCCACCCCCGACCGCCCCATGATCATCAACCTGCCGGTCACGGTCGAGATGAGCATGCCCCACGTTTACGCAAACCAGATCGAGTATTGCGACAAGCACCTCAAGTGCCGCGACAGCGTCATCATCTCCACCCACCCGCATAATGACCGCGGCACCGGCGTCGCCTGTGCAGAGCTGGCCGTTCTGGCAGGCGCTCAGCGGGTGGAGTGCTGCCTCTTCGGCAACGGCGAGCGCACCGGCAACGTGGACGCTGTGACCCTCGCCATGAATATGTACAGCCACGGCGTAGACCCGAAGCTGGACTTCTCCGATATGCCCGCCATCTGCGCCACCTATGAGCGGGTCACCCGGATGCACATCTACGAGCGCACCCCCTACGCCGGCCAGCTGGTGTTCGCCGCCTTCTCGGGCAGCCATCAGGACGCCATTGCAAAGGGCATGGCCTACCGCAAGGAGAAGGGCGACCACCGCTGGACCTGCCCCTATATCCCGGTGGACCCCCACGACATCGGCCGCACCTACGACGCCGACGTCATCCGCATCAACAGCCAGAGCGGCAAGGGCGGCATCGGCTTCGTGCTGGAGCAGAACTACGGCTACAACTTGCCCGCCAAGATGCGCGAGGCGCTGGGCTACAAGGTCAAGAGCGTGTCCGACCACAACCACAAGGAGCTGAGCGCAGGCGAAGTGCTCCACATCTTCGAGGATACCTTCCTCAACAAGTTCAAGCCCCTGGCTGTCATCGAGGCCCACTTTGCACAGGTCAACGGCATCACCGCCACCGTCACGCTGGATCTGAACGGTCAGCGCAAGGTGGTCACCTCGGTGGGTAATGGCCGTCTGGATGCTGTGGCAAACGCTATCCAGAGCGCCACCGGCATGGACTTCCACCTGGAAACTTACTCCGAGCACAGTCTGGACGAAGGCTCCACCTCCCGCGCCGCTTCCTACGTCGGCCTCGAGTGGGGCGACGGCATCGTCACCTGGGGTGCAGGCAGTGATACCGATATTATCGTGGCCGGTATCCATGCACTGGTCAGCGCGATCAACAATAAATAAAGAGAGTAAATAAGGGGCAGCTCTGCACAACCTCTCCGTCGTTGCTTCGCAATGCCACCTCCCCTATCGAGGGGAGGCCTTGGCATTCCCCGCAAAGTAAACGGTTTCGCCAGAGGCTCCCCTACTAGGGGAGCTGACGCCGCAGGCGGCTGAGAGGTTGGACAGAGGAGAGACTGACCATAGAGAACAAGATACGATAAAAGGAGAGTACCATCATGGGAATGACCCAGACGCAGAAAATTCTGGCCGCACACGCAGGCCTCGCCGAGGTCAAGGCAGGCCAGCTCATCAACGCCAAGCTCGACATCGTGCTGGGCAATGACATCACTACCCCCGTCGCCATCAACGAGTTCGAAAAGGCGGGCTTCAACGGCGTGTTCGACAAAGAGCACATCGCCATCGTCCTCGACCACTTCGTTCCCAACAAGGACATCAAGAGCGCGACCCAGTCCAAGCAGTGCCGCGAGTTCGCCAACAAGTACGACATCCTCAATTTCTACGATGTGGGCCAGATGGGCATCGAGCACGCTCTGCTGCCCGAAAAAGGCATCGTGACAGCCGGTGACTGCGTCATCGGCGCCGACAGCCACACCTGTACTTACGGCGCACTGGGCGCATTCTCCACCGGCGTTGGCTCCACCGATATGGCCGCCGGCATGGCTACCGGCATGGCATGGTTCAAGGTGCCTGCCGCCATCAAGTTCGTGCTGAACGGCAAGCTGCCGCCGAAAGTTTCCGGCAAAGACCTCATCCTCCACATCATCGGTATGATCGGCGTGGATGGTGCGCTGTATAAGTCGATGGAGTTCACCGGCCCGGGCGTTGCTTCCCTCTCCATGGACGACCGCCTGAGCATCTGCAACATGGCCATCGAGGCCGGTGCCAAGAACGGCATCTTCCCCGTGGACGACGTGACCAAGGCTTATCTCAAGGGCCGCAGCCAGCGCGAGCCGGTGTTCTATGAGGCCGACCCGGACGCCGAGTACGAGAAGACCATTGAGATCGACCTCTCTGCACTTGAACCCACTGTCAGCTACCCCCACCTGCCCGAGAACACCCACCCCGCCAGCGAGGGCAAGGACATCAAGATCGACCAGGTGGTCATCGGCAGCTGCACCAATGGCCGCCTCGAGGATATGGAAGCCGCTTACAACATCCTGAAGGGCAAACACATCGCAAAGGGCGTGCGCGGCATCATCATCCCCGCCACCATGGCCGTGTACAAGGAGTGCATCCTCCGCGGCTGGACGACGGCCTTCATCGACGCGGGCTGCATCGTCTCCACCCCCACCTGTGGCCCCTGCCTCGGCGGCTACATGGGCATCCTCGCCGAGGGTGAGCGCTGCGTCTCCACCACCAACCGCAACTTCGTGGGCCGCATGGGCCACGTCAAGAGCGAGGTGTATCTGGCTTCGCCCGCTACCGCTGCCGCCAGCGCACTGACCGGCTACATCACCGACCCCCGCACGGTCTGAGAAAAGGAGAGTCACCCATGAACAACGCAAACGGTTCTGTTTTCAAATACCCGGATAACGTGGATACCGACGTCATCATCCCGGCCCGCCACCTGAACACGCAGGATGCCAGAGAGCTGGCCAGCCACTGCATGGAGGACATTGACAAGGACTTCATCAACAACGTCAAGGACGGCGACATCATGGTGGGCGGCTGGAACTTCGGCTGCGGCTCCTCCCGTGAGCACGCACCGCTGGCCATCAAGGCCGCCGGAATCTCCGTCGTCATTGCCAAGAGCTTCGCGCGCATCTTCTACCGCAACAGCATCAACATCGGCCTGCCCATCATGGAATGCCCCGAGGCCGTGGACGCCATCAGCGCAGGCGATACTGTCAGCGTGAATTTTGATACCGGCGTCATCACCGATGAGACCACCGGCAAGACCTTCCAGGCCGAACCCTTCCCGCCGTTCATCCAGAAGATCATCGCCGACGGCGGTCTGATGAAGTCGCTGACGAAGAAATAAGGAGCCTAAAATGGAAAAAAACATTGCTGTCATCTGGGGCGACTGCTCCAGCCCCGAGATCGTGAAGCAGACCCTCTGCGTTCTCGATAAGGTGGCCGAAAAGTACGGCCACACCTTCCACTACACCGACGCCGCAATGGGCGGCGAGGCCATCGACAAGTACGGCGACCCGCTGCCCCAGCATGAGCTGGACAAGTGCCTCGCCGCCGACAGCGTCCTTCTGGGCGCTGTGGGCGGCCCCAAGTGGGAGGGCCTGCCCGGTGAGCAGCGCCCCGAAAAGGGCCTGCTCCGCCTCCGCGCCGGGATGGGCCTCTACTCCAACAACCGTCCGGCCAGGATCTGGCCCCAGCTGGCCCCGGCTAGCCCTCTCAAGCCTGAGATCGTGGCCAAAGGCATCGACTTCATCATCGTGCGTGAGCTGATCGGCGGTGTCTACTTCGGCAAGCACGAGACTTACACACTGGAAAACGGCGAGAAGCAGGCGGTGGACTCCATGCCCTACTCGGAGCACGAGATCGAGCGTATCGGCCGCATCGGCTTTGAGACGGCCATGAAGCGCCGCAGGAAGCTCTGCTGCGTGGATAAGGCCAACGTGCTGGATACCAGCCGCCTCTGGCGTGCGGTCATGCACCGCCTGCAGGCTGAGTACCCCGAGGTGGAGTACGGCGAGATGTTCGTGGACAACTGCGCCATGCAGGTCGTCAAGGACCCCAGCCAGTTCGACGTCATCGTCACCGAGAACATGTTCGGCGACATCATCTCCGACGAAGCTTCCATGATCACCGGCTCCATCGGCATGATCCCTTCGTCCAGTCTGGGCGATGGGACCCGCGGCCTGTATGAGCCGATCCACGGCTCTGCCCCCGACATCGCGGGCAAGGACATCGTCAACCCCACCGCCTGCATCCTCTCCGCCGCCATGATGCTGCGCTACTCCTTTGGCATGACTGAGGAGGCTGACGCCATCGAGAACGCGGTGAATAAGGTGCTGGACAAGGGCCTGCGCACCGCCGACAACATGAGCGAGGGCTGTACCTGCCTCGGCTGCACCGCCATGGGTGACGCTATCCTCGCGGAGATTTGAGTTTACCGGAAAGTAATAGGATAAAGTGGTAATATCCCGCCGCTGTTCGCTGTTTGGTGAATGGCGGCATTTTTTCTATAATACAATGTCAGCAAATTCCGCTTTCAACCTTAAAGTGTGAAATAGATTCATTTGACAAAACAATTTATGTAAACTATACTAAATCCTATCTTTAACAATAAAAATAGCCCGTGTGCCGGGATGGATAAACAGAGATAGGATGGGAAAACCGATATGCTGACACTGGATAAGATCTACCACGCCGCCTTTGTCCTCAAGGACGTAGCCCGCAAGACCGACCTCATCGAGGCACCCCGGCTCTCCAAGGACTGCCAGCTCTACCTCAAGACCGAGAACCTGCAGGTGACCGGCAGCTTCAAGGTGCGCGGCGCTTACTATAAGATCAGCCAGCTCTCCAAGGAAGAGAGTGACAAGGGCGTCATCGCCTGCTCAGCGGGCAACCACGCACAGGGTGTGGCGCTGGCCGCTACCCGCCGCGGCATCAAGAGCATCGTCTGCATGCCGGACGGCGCGCCCATCATGAAGGTGGAGAACACCAAGAACCTCGGTGCGGAGGTCTGTCTCGTACCCGGCACCTACGACGACGCCCACGACAAGGCCGTGGAGCTGCAGGAAGAAACGGGCATGACCTTCATTCACCCCTACGACGACGAGCAGGTCATCGCCGGTCAGGGCACCATTGGCCTCGAAATTCTCGACCAGCTGCCCGATGTGGACGCCGTCATCGTGCCTGTGGGCGGCGGCGGACTCATCTCCGGCGTGGCCTTCGCCATCAAGAGCCTGAAGCCCGACGTCAAGGTCTACGGCGTGCAGGCCGAGGGCGCACCCAGCATGTACCGCTCCCTTCATGAGCACAAATACCAGACCCTCTCTGCTGTCTCCACCTTCGCAGACGGCATTCAGGTCAAGACTCCCGGTGAGCTGACCTACAAGCTCTGCGAGGAGTATGTGGACGACATCGTCACTGTCACCGAGGACGAGACCGCAGCCGCCATCCTCTCCCTGATGGAGAACCAGAAGCTGGTGGCCGAGGGTGCAGGCGCAGTGCCTGTGGCGGCGGCGCTCTTCCACAAGCTGCCCATCGAAGGTAAGAAGGTCGTCTGCCTCGTCTCCGGCGGCAACATCGACGTGAACATCCTCAACCGCGTCATCACCCGCGGCCTCGTCATGAGCGGCCGCAAGGCCAACCTGACCATCGCGCTGGAAGACAAGCCTGGCCAGCTGCAGCAGGTGGCCGACATCGTCTCCCGCTGCGGCAGCAATGTGGTGTCCGTCCTCCACGACGGCTCCGACCCCAATATGCCCATTTCCAGCTGCTTCCTCAAGCTGACCCTCGAGACCCGCGACAACGCCCAGATCGAGCAGATCCGGCAGGAGCTCACCAAGGCAGGCTTCCAGCTGGTGGCCGAGCGCGTATAACTTTATCAAAAGATGCAGAAACGCCGCTCAAACGGGCGGCGCTTCGTTTTGTCAGCCGATGATCTCGTACTGGAAATATTCGCACTTGAGCTTGCTGCCCACGTCGATTTCCGGCGGCAGGAGCGCCAGTGCCACCGGGTTCAGCTCGTCGCTCTCGATGTCGGTGCGGCGCAGGTTGACGTAATCGCCGTCAAAGCTCACGACTTCGTAATACCAGGGTCCCATACTGTTTCCTCCCGTGGTTCATTCCTGTGTGTTCTCTTTTTCCTGCTTCCGCCAGTGGTAGTACGGCCCGAGGATGCAGACAGCGGCGAGTATCATCACCGCGAGGATGATGCTGGTGACGGTCTGGTCGTCGGAGAAAAGGAAGAACAGCAGCTGCCCGCCGCCCACGATGAGCTCCAGCACACCCAGAAGCCTCTGCCAAAGGCGGCGTTCCTCGGCGCTGGCAGATTTCAGCCGCTTGCCCAGTATGCCGGGCAGCTCGATGCGGAGGATGTCCGCCGCGCCCCATACCAGAAAAAGGATGCCGAGAATGATATGGTCCATAAGCCGCGCTCCTTTCTGCGTCACGCGCTGAACAGGAAAACTTTTACAGTGCAAGTATATCATATCGGTGAGACCCCGGCAAGGACGGGATTTGCCTGCCCGGCTCAGAAAATTTGGATGGAACCGCCCGGCGGGCTTGTGAAATTTTGAAAAATATGCTATACTATTCTCTACTGATGCGCCATCGCCAAGCGGTAAGGCAGGGGACTTTGACTCCCCCATCGTAGGTTCGACTCCTGCTGGCGCAACTTGAGAAAAAACCGCATGAATGCTGGAAAATCCAGTGTTCATGCGGCTTTTTGTTTTCTGTGAAGAAGAAGGGTTTGCTGATTTTGGGCGTTTTGAAGTTCCAAAAGCAGTATAGAACAGCAAAAAGCCGCCCGGCTTTTGTACCGGACGGCAATGGAGAAGAAAAATCGCAAAAGCGATGAAAATATCGGTTTTACAGCAGCTTACAGGATGTCGATGTACTCACCGGCCAGAGCCTTGTTCATGCTGCGGACGGCGCAGAACTTGCCGCACATGGAGCAGGTGTCGCTGTGGTCGTCCTCGGGCAGGCGGGCGTCACGGATGGCCTTTGCCGTCTCGGGGTCGAGGGCGCAGGCGAACTGTGCATCCCAGTCGAGGACGCGGCGGGCGTCGCCCATCTTGTCGTCGATGTCCCGGGCGTGGGGGATGCCCTTGGCGATGTCGGCGGCGTGGGCGGCAATCTTAGAAGCCACGATGCCCTGCTTGACGTCGTCCACATTGGGCAGAGCCAGATGCTCGGCGGGGGTGACGTAGCACAGGAAGGCTGCGCCGCTCATGGCCGCGACAGCGCCGCCGATGGCAGCAGTGATGTGGTCATAGCCGGGGGCGATGTCGGTGACGAGGGGGCCGAGGACGTAGAAAGGTGCGCCCATGCAGATGGTCTTCTGGATCTCCATGTTGGCGGCGACCTGGTTCAGAGGCACATGGCCCGGGCCTTCCACCATGACCTGGACGTTGTGCGCCCAGGCCCGCTTGGTCAGCTCACCCAGACGCACCAGCTCTTCGATCTGGCAGACGTCGGTGGCGTCGGCGAGGCAGCCGGGACGGCAGGCATCGCCCAGAGAGATGGTGACGTCGTGCTCTTCGCAGATGTCCAGAATCTCGTCGAAGTGCTCATAGAAGGGGTTCTCGTTGCCGGTCATGCACATCCATGCAAATACCAGCGAGCCGCCGCGGCTGACGATGTTCATCTTCCGCTTATGCTTGCGGATCTGCTCGATGGTCTTACGGGTGATGCCGCAGTGGAGGGTGACGAAGTCCACGCCGTCCTCTGCGTGCAGACGCACCACGTCGATGAAGTCCTGTGCCGTCAGGGTGGCGAGGTCGCGCTGGTAGTGAATGACCGAGTCGTACACCGGCACAGTGCCGATCATGACGGGGCATTCGTGGGTCAGCTTCTGACGGAAGGGCTGGGTATTGCCGTGGCTCGAGAGGTCCATGATGGCCTCTGCGCCCATGTTGACGGCGCTCATGACCTTCTGCATCTCGATGTTGTAGTCCTTGCAGTCGCGGGAGACGCCGAGGTTGACGTTGATTTTGGTGCGGAGCATGGAGCCGATGCCCTCGGGGTTCAGGCACTCGTGGTGCTTGTTGGCCGGGATGGCGACCTTGCCCTCAGCGACCAGCTGACGGATCTCTTCGACGGTGCGGTACTCCTTCTTGGCCACCGTTTCCATCTGGGGCGTGACGATGCCCTTGCGGGCGGCATCCATCTGTGTGGTGTAAGTCTGCATTTGAAAATCCTCCGAAAATACGCTCTCTTTATTTATGAACAGCGTCCGGGACGCCGTGCATCCAGTTTTCGACCCCGACGCCGCCCAGAGTGTGGTCCAGCGGGCCGGAGCCGCGGCCCAGATCGAGCTGCGCGTTCAGCGCGTCGGTCAGGTAAGCCTTGGCCCGGGCGATCGCTTCTTCCAGCGCAAACCCTTTGGCAAGGTTGGCCGCAATGGCACTGGACAGAGTGCAGCCCGTACCGTGGGTGTTGGGGTTGGCGATACGCTTACCCGGAAACCAGATCTCCGTGCCATCCGGGAAGGTGAGCAGATCGTCGGCGTCGGTGTCACTGTGGCCGCCCTTGAGCAGGACGGCACAGCCGCAGTCGGCGGCGATGGCCCGGGCGGCGGCGCTCATGTCGGCACGGCCCGAGATGTGCAGGCCGGACAACACTTCGGCCTCGTGCCGGTTGGGCGTGATGACCTCGGCCAGAGGGAACAGCTCCCGGCGCAGAGTGCGCACGGCATCCGATGCGATCAAATCAGAGCCGGAGGTGGCTACCATCACGGGGTCCACGACGATGTGTTCCGCCTTGTAAAAGCGGAGACGCTCGGCGATCGTCTCAATGAGCGGGGCAGAGGACACCATGCCGATCTTGACGGCGCAGGGGCGGATGTCGGTGAAGACGGCGTCTATCTGTTGGGCCAGAAATTCGGGGCTGACCTCGAAGATGCCGGATACACCGGTGGTGTTCTGGGCCGTCAGGGCAGTGATAGCGCTCATGGCGAAGACGCCGTTCATGGTCATGGCTTTGAGGTCGGCCTGAATGCCGGCGCCGCCGCTGGAATCGCTGCCCGCGATGGTAAGTGCAGTTTTCATGGGTTTGCTCCTTTAGATGATTTGTTCTGTCAGTGCCTTCAGCTCTTTGCACTCAGCCTCAATGTCCTCGGCGCTGAAGATCGCGCTCACGAGGGCCACGCCGTCCGCGCCGGAGCCTTTGAGCTTGAGGATATTGTCTTTATGGATGCCGCCGATGGCCACGACCGGCACATCCACGGAGTCGCAGATCTCTTTCAGTCTGCCCTCCGGCAGGACATCCACATCGGTTTTGGTGTGGGTGGAAAATGCTGCGCCGACGCCCAGATAATCCGCGCCGTGGGCCACGGCCAGCTGTGCTTCCTCGACGGAATGGGCCGACACACCGATGATCATGTCAGGGCCGACCTTGGCGCGGACGTCTGCGGCAGCCATATCTTCCTGCCCGACGTGGATGCCGTCGGCATGGCATTTTATAGCGATCTCGACGTTATCGTTGATGATGAAGGGTACGCCATAGCTGCGGCAGAGGGTGGAAAGCTCCATGGCTTCCTGCAAAAATGCCGCGTCGTCCAGCTCCTTTTCCCGCAGCTGGACGCAGGTGACGCCGCCTTTCAGCGCGTCTTCCACCTGCTGGCGGAGGGTCTCGCGGCCCGTCCACGCCCGGTCGGTGACGGCGTAGAGAAGCATGGTGTGTTTATCGCATTTCATAGCGTGCTCCTTCCTCGAGCTGTTCGGGGGTCATGTTGAAGATCGCGTCGATGATGTAATTGCGGTAGGTGGCGTTGCCGTCCAGCCTGGACAGGCGGCTGTGAGCTGCTTCGCCCGCAAGGCCCATGGCGCAGACAGCTGCAGCAGCGGCTTCCAGAGGCTTGTCCGGGTTGGCCGCACAGAATGCCGCCGTCAGGGCCGAAAGTTGACAGCCAGTGCCGGTGACGGCGCTCATCATGGGGTGGCCGTTGCGGATGCAGAAAGCCCGCTCTCCGTCGGCCACGATGTCGATGGCACCGGTGACGGCGACGACCGCCCCTGTGCGGGTCGCAAACGCTTTGGCGAATGCCACGGTCTTGTCCAGCGTCTCGTCCGTCACTTTGTCGGCGGTGTCGGCGTCCACGCCTTTTGTGGTGCCGCTGCCTGCCGCCAGCGTCCGAATCTCGGAGATGTTGCCCCGGATGACTGTGAACTTCACTTCCCGCAGGAGGCGCAGTGCCGTTTCGGTGCGCAGATGGGAAGCGCCTGCGCCCACGGGGTCCAGCACGACAGGACGGCCCAGCCGGTTGGCGGTGTGTCCCGCCAGCAGCATGGAGGGGATGGTGCGGCTGTTCAACGTGCCGATGTTGAGGTTCAGCCCGGCACACAGCGAGGTGATGTCCTCGACCTCGGCGGGATCATCCGCCATGATGGGGGACGCCCCGCAGGCGAGGACGATGTTGGCACAGTCGTTGACGGTGACGTAGTTGGTGATGTTATGGACAAGCGGGCTTTTGGCCCGGACGTTGGCAAAGAGGTTCCGAAACATGGCTTCTCCTTCGAATCAGCTCAGGCTGGCCTGCATGGCGCGGAGTGCGCCTGCGCGGGAAAGTGCAGCCAGCAGTGCGCCTGCAATGATAGCACCGCCGGCGGTGGAGACGAGGAAGGGGACGATGTAGGCGTAGAACGCGATGTCACCGGCGCTCTTGCCCATCAGCAGGATGGCGACGGGGTAGGCGCACAGACCGCCGAGGATGGAGGTGCCGAACACCTCGCCCACGAGGGTGGGCAGCAGCTTATTGGTCTTGTGGAAGACGATGCCGCAGAGCAGTGCGCCGAACATGCTGCCGGGGAAAGCCATCAGACTGCCCAGACCCAGCAGATTGCGCAGCAGGGAGGCAACGAAAGCCACGCCTACGCCGTAGTAAGGCCCCAGCAGGACAGCGCAGAGGATGTTGACCATGTGCTGCACAGGGGCGCATTTGCTGCCGAAGACCGGGAAGGAGAAGACGCTGCCCACGACAGCGACAGCGCAGAACATACCGGCGAGGGCCAGCTTTTTGGCAGAATAGTGTTTCATAGTGAGTGCTCCTTTTCAATAAAAAATAAGTGCAGGAGCAGACCGCCGCTCCCGCACACGAACAGACCCGGCACCCGCGCAGAGATGCCGGAAACGGAAGAAGCGGTCGAGGCTCACTGGCCTCCTCTCACGCCGGAACACGGCTTCCCATCGCATACAAAACCCCAGACTCAGGGCGCTCCCCCTCAGTCGGCAACAAAAAAACAGGAGACGCCTCGAGCGGTGTCTCCTGTAAAAATCCATAAACAGTGTTATGACTTCCTACGGCGGCATTATCCGCATCAGGTGCAGAAACTGTCCGAAAACAATTTCTAAGGGTCGAAGTTCGAGAACTCCCTCTCAGCCTGCTTCTACAAGCTCCCCTGTATTTGTTTGTCGGGAGTATTTTACACCCATCGGGGATAAAATGCAAGGGTTTTCTTTTTTCGCGGCGCGTTTTGTGGTATACTGAAAAAAGCCCGCATTTGCAAAAAACGGGCAGATAAAGGAGATATGGCTTATGGGTCTTGTCAAAGCGGCATTGGGCGCAGCATCCGGCGTGATGGGCGACCAGTGGAAAGAATACTTTTACTGCAGTGCTCTCCCGGCGGAGGTGCTGGCTGTCAAGGGACAGAAGAAAGTCTCCGGGCGCTCTTCCAACCGCCACGGCGCCGAGAACATCATCACCGACGGTTCCATCGTGGCGGTGGCCGAGGGCCAGTGTGCCCTCATCGTGGAGCAGGGCAAGGTGGTGGACCTCTGCGCCGAGGCCGGCGAGTACACCTACAACACCGGCACCCAGCCCTCTCTGTTGAGCGAGGGTCTGGCCAAGAACATCGACGAAGTGTTTGCTGAGATCGGCAAGCGGTTCAGCTTCGGCGGTCAGGCTGCCACCGACCAGCGCATCTATTACATCAACACCAAGGAGCTGATGGGCAACAAGTACGGCACCCCCAGCCCCGTGCCGTTCCGCGTCGTGGACCAGCGTGCCGGCATCGACATCGACGTCAGCATCCGCTGCTTCGGCGAGTACAGCTACCGCATCGTCAACCCCATCCTGTTTTACACCAATGTCTGCGGAAATGTGGAAAACGAGTACACCCGTGACGCGCTGGAAGGCCAGATGCGCACCGAGATGATGACCGCATTGCAGCCCGCCTTCGCCCGCATCAGCGAGATGGGCATCCGCTACTCGGCTCTGCCCGGCCATACCACCGAGCTGGCCGAGGCTCTGAATCAGGAGCTGTCCGGCAAGTGGAGCAAGCTGCGCGGCATCGAGATCGTCTCCCTCGGCGTGTCCGGCGTCAAAGCCAGCGAAGAAGACGAGCAGATGATCAAGGAGCTGCAGCGCAGCGCCGCCTTTATGGACCCGACCCGCGCCGCCGCCCACATGGTGGGCGCACAGGCTTCGGCTATGCAGGCAGCGGCTTCCAATACCTCCGCCGGTCCGGCCATGGCCTTTATGGGCATGAATCAGGCCGCTGCTGCCGGCGGCATCAACGCCCAGGCCCTCTACCAGATGGGTACACAGCAGCGGCCTGCCGCTGCTCCTGCCCCCGCAGCCGCCCCGGCGGCTGGCAGCTGGAGCTGCTCCTGCGGCCAGACCGGCAACACCGGCAAGTTCTGCACCGCCTGCGGCAAGCCCCGCCCCGAAGCAGGCTGGGTGTGCAGCTGCGGCGCACACAATACCGGAAAATTCTGCTCGGAATGCGGTAAGCCCCGCCCGGCGGCCAAGTGTCCGAACTGCGGCTGGACCCCTGACGACCCGGCCAACCCGCCCAAGTTCTGCCCCGAATGCGGCAAGCCTTTCGGAGCCTGAAAGGGGAGCTGAGATATGGCAGAAAACACCACGAATTACCAATGCCCGGCCTGTACCGGCCCGCTGCGGTTCGACAGCGCCAGCGGAAAGCTCTGCTGTGATTACTGCGGCTCCACCTACGATGTAGCACAGGTCGAGGCTCTTTACGGCGAGAAGCAGGCGCGGGCCGATAAGGCCGCCGAAGCCGCCGAAAAGGCAGCGTCCAGCGGCCCTGTCTGGGGGGAGATGGAGACGGGAGATCTCAGCAGCCGCACCTGCACTTCCTGCGGTGCAGAGCTGGTCTGCGGCCCCGAAACAGCTGCCACCACCTGCCCCTACTGCGGCAACCCCACCGTGCTGGGCGGACAGCTTTCCGGCAAGCTCAAGCCGGAGTACATCATCCCCTTCCGGATGGACAAAAAGACCGCCATCGAGAACCTGAAGAAGTATTATAAGGGCAAAGCCTTCCTCCCCAAAGCCTTCAAAGAGTCCAACCACATCGAGGAGATCCAGGGCGTGTATGTGCCGTTCTGGCTCTACGATGGCCGGATGGAGGCCCGGGGCGCTTACAAGGCCGAGATCAGCGAGAGCCACCGTGAGGGCGACTACATTGTCACCACCACCAGGCACTTCGACGTGGCCCGCGTGGGCGACGCCGACTTTGTCCGGGTGCCGGTGGACGGCTCCAGCAAGATGCCGGACGCCCATATGGACGCCATCGAGCCCTTCGACTACAGCGACCTCAAGCCCTTCTCCACGGCCTACCTGCCCGGCTTTCTGGCGGACCGGTACGACGAGGACGACAAGAAGTGTGCTGCCCGCGTCCTGACCCGGATGAAGAACAGCACCGCTGCGGCCCTCCACGATACGCTGGGCGGCTACACCGGCGTCCAGACCCTCTCGGAGCAGATCGACTCGCGGACGCTGGAACCCCACTACGCCCTGCTGCCGGTCTGGATGCTCCACACCCGCTGGAAGGAGCAGGACTTCCTCTTTGCGATGAACGGCCAGACCGGCAAGCTCATCGGTGACCTGCCCGTGGATAAGGGCAGGGTAGCTGCATGGTTTGCCGGCATCAGCATCCCGCTGATGATACTGACGGCTCTCATCATGCTGCTGTGAGAGGGGGAGACGGGAATATGAAATACTGCAAAAAACTGTTTGCTCTTCTGGCTGCGGCCCTGCTCTGCATGGCCCTGACTCTGCCGGCCGGGGCAGCGGCCCCGCTGGTGCGGGATGAGTGCGGCGTCTTTGACTCCGACACGCTGGCCGACCTTGAGGAGCAGGCCGAAAGCGCCTCCGACGGCCACGACGTGGATGTCTACTTCCTCGTGGTGGACGACATCGGCGATGCCGACCAGCGCGACTACGCGAAAAATTATTACATCTCCAACGGCCTCGGCTATGGCGACGAACAGAGCGGCATCCTCTTCCTGCTGGCAGTCGGATCCCGCAAGTACGTCACCATCACCTACGGCGAGGGAGTCACGGCTTTCACCGACTACCGCATCGAGCAGCAGGAGGACGAGATCGTCCCGCAGCTCTCCGATGAGGAATGGGCGGATGCCGCCTATACCTATATCGATATGTGCGACGATGCACTGGACTACTATGCCGACTATGGCGAGCCCATCGATGTGGATAACGATATCGGCCTGGAAGACCTGCTCATTGCCATGATCTTCCCTCTCGGCATTTCGGCGTTCATCTGCCTCATCCTCTACCACCAGATGAAGACGGCCCGGCAGAAGACGGAGGCCGACGAGTATATGCCCGGCTTCACCCTGCGGGTCAAGCGTGACCGCTACACCCACACCACCCGGGAGCGCACCTATGACCCGCCCCAGAAGGAGTCCAACTCCTCCGGCGGTTCGTCCGTCGATTCCGACGGCTTCGGAGGCTCGTCGGGCGGCTCGTTCTGAAGCATAAAAACAAAAACACCTCGCTGCATGACACAGCGGGGTGTTTTTGCTTTTACAGTCTCAGCCGAGGCTCACGCCCATCCGGCGGGCGACGGTGAGCAGCTCACAGCCCTCGGGGATGTTGCGGGCCTTACCGGCGATGTCCTCGAGGCGGTTGGCGATGACGCGGTTGTTGACCATGGCGACGGTGACGCCGTAGCGCTCCACTTCCACCAGTTTGGCGGCGTAGCTGCCGAACTCGGTGGCCAGTACACGGTCATAGGCGCTGGGGCTGCCGCCGCGCTGCATATGGCCCGGGATGCAGACGCGGGTCTCCATGCCGGTCTTTTTCTGGACGGCGGCGGCGATGCGGTTGGTGGCGGTGACGCCGTAACCGGCTTCGGCGCGCTTTGCCATCCACTCTTTCCGCTTCATCTTGGCCTCTTCGGTGTTGATGGCACCCTCGGCCACGGCGATGATGGAGAAGTTGGAGCCTTTGCGGGCGCGGCGCTCCACAGCGTCGCAGACGCGGTCGATGTCGTAGGGCTGCTCGGGCAGCAGGATGATGTCAGCTCCACCGGCGATGCCGGAGTAGAGGGTCAGCCAGCCGGCCTTGTTGCCCATGATCTCGATGCACATGACGCGGCTGTGGCTGCCGGCGGTGGTGTGGATGCGGTCGATGACCTCAGTGGCGATGTCCACCGCGGTGTGGAAACCGAAGGTGACGTCGGTGCCGTAGATGTCGTTGTCGATGGTCTTGGGCAGGCCGATGATGTTCAGACCCTCCTGGGAGAGGAGGTTGGCCGTCTTGTGGGTGCCGTTGCCGCCGAGGCAGAGCAGACAGTCGAGCTTGGCGTCCTTGTAGGTCTTTTTCATGGCCGCGACCTTGTCGATCTTGTCTTCTTCCACCACGCGCATCAGCTTGAAGGGGGTGCGCTTGGTGCCGAGGATGGTGCCGCCCAGCGTCAGGATGCCGCGGAAATCGTCCTCGCACATCTCCTTGTATTCGCCGGTAATGAGGCCGTGGTAGCCATTCAGGATGCCCACGATCTCGACGTTCTCGCCGAACCGTGCATACAGGGCTTTGGCCACGCCGCGGATGGTGGCGTTCAGGCCGGGACAGTCGCCGCCGGAGGTCAGGATACCAACACGTTTTTTCATATCGAACAACCCTCGTTTCTTCCGTTCTCCCTCAGAAGGGGCAGGTAAATGATACTATAAGAGTATTCCCAAAGGGAGCGGGTGTCAAGAGCCGGAGACGAAAAAAGACGTGAAAACGCGGTGGTGGAGAAAGCAGAAAAAACATGGACGGAAAAATCAAAAAAGTGGTTGACAAATGGAGGCGGAGGCTGTATAATATTCCTCGTCAGCAGCGCTTCGGTGCTGAGGGCAAAACCGAATAGTGGGGATTTGCATAGTGGTAGTGCGGTAGACTCTGACTCTACTTGTGGGAGTTCGATTCTCTCATCCCCAACCAGACCGCAACCCATTGGGTTGCGGTATTTTCGGGGCATAGCGCAGTTGGTAGCGCGCCTCGTTCGGGACGAGGAGGCCGTGGGTTCAAATCCCGCTGCTCCGACTGAAAAAGACCGGTACACATTCGTGTGCCGGTCTTTTTCTATCTCCGCAGCGGGATTTGAACAGCACGGCGGCACAAAGTGCCGCAAAGAAAGCCCCAGTGGGGCTTTCTTTAGTGCGCGGGTCCCAATCTTCAGGAATGTCAATAGTTGGTGACTGCCGTTTCGATTCGGGCGCGGGATGTGCCGGTACACATTCGTGTACTTGCTTTTTTATTTAGTCGGGCGCGGGATTAAACTATTCACACAAATCTCTATCTCTTTCTTCTGAAATATGCTAAAATAGTACCACTACGACACAGGAGGTCTTTCTATGCTCAAACGTCTGCGCAGCGCTCACCCGATGCTCTACTGCCTTGTGGCTGAGGTGCTGTTTCTGGGGATGCTGTTCGTGGCATCGCTGCTGTCGCTTCTGCTCATCTTGTTCGTCGTGCGGGACATTGATGCCGTCGATGATTATATGCTGACCTTCATGCAGGAGGCAGTAGGCGTGCTGGTGGCGTGGTTCTTTCTGGCGCGCACCGGGAAGAGCGGCCTGCTCCGCCGCCGGGGCAGCGGCTTTTTCAACGGTCTGCTGGTGGGCCTGTACCCCATCGCGCTCATCGGCTACAACGCCTACAATACTCTGCTGTTTGGCAGGCCGGAGGGCGATATGCTGCCTGCGTGGCATGTCGTATGGTTCCTTATCGGCATGACCAGCGTCGGTGTGGCAGAAGAGTTTCTGTTCCGGGGCGTCATCGCCCAGACGCTTCTGGAGCATTTCGGCACCAGCCGGGCCGGCGTCTGGAAAGCCTGCCTGCTGTCGGGCCTCTACTTCGGTGCGGCCCACCTGACCAACCTCACCGGCAGTGAGCCGCTGGGAGTTCTGATGCAGTGTGTCTTTGCGGCCTCGCTGGGTACGCTGCTGGCGGCAGTATATTTCCGCACCGGAAACATCTGGGTGACGGTGTTCATCCACGCCGCGATGGACATCACGTCCATGCTCATCGGCGGCCTGTACGGCACCCAGACGGTGGCAGACAGCATCAGCACCTATGACATCACCATGCTGACGTCTATCGCGGTCTATCTCATCCCCACGGCGTTCCTGCTGCGGAAAAAGAAACTCAGTGAAGTGGAGCTTTACTTCGGACGTGATATGAAATAAACGGAATGGCCGCGCACAGCTGTGCGCGGCCATTCCGTTTTCTATGTCAGTTATTCGTAATCGATGGGCAGAGTCGGCAGACCGTTCAGCTCCAGCCCGGCGGTATGGCCCGCGATGTACTGATAGTAGCCCTGAGCCGCGATCATCGCGCCGTTGTCGCCGCAGAATTTCAGCTCTGGCAGGTAGACCTTGGCCCCCAGCTTCTGGGCACCGTCATTGACCAGCTGGCGCAGACGGCCATTGGCCGCGACGCCGCCCGCCAGACAGACCTGCTTTGCGCCGGTGTCGGCGGCGGCGAGAAGGAGCTTTTCTGCGAGGATGCCCGCGATGCGTTCCTGGAAGCTGGCCGCGAGGTCGGGGACGTTGATGTCAGTACCCTTCATCTGGGCCTGATTCACCTCGTTCAGCACGGCGGTCTTGAGGCCGGAGAAGCTGACGTTGTACTTGCCCTCCACATGAGGCACCGGCAGACGGTAGGCTTTCGGGTCGCCGGTCTTGGCGGCGTTGGCGACGCTGGGACCGCCGGGATAGGGCAGGCCCAGCGTCCGGGCCACCTTGTCAAAGGCCTCGCCGGCGGCGTCGTCCACCGTGTGGCCGAGGATGTGGTAATGGGTATAGTCCTGCACCTCCACGATGTGGCTGTGTCCGCCGGACGCCACAAGGCAGAGGAAGGGCGGCTTCAGCTCCGGGTGGGTCAGGTAGAGGGCTGCAATGTGGCCCCGCAGATGGTGGACCGGCACCAGCGGCTTGCCCGCCGAGTAGGCGAGGCCCTTGGCAAAGTTGACGCCCACCAGCACTGCGCCGATGAGGCCGGGCGCGAAGGTGACAGCCACGGCGTCCACGTCGTCGATGGTCTTGCCTGCGTCCAGCAGAGCCTTTTTGACGGTGGCGCTGATGAACTCACAGTGGCGGCGGCTGGCGATCTCCGGCACGACGCCGCCGTAAAGTGCCTGCTCCTTGACGCTGGTGGAGATGACGTTGCTCAGCAGGTGCCGGCCATCTTCCACCAGAGATGCGGCGGTCTCGTCGCAGGTAGATTCGATTCCTAAGATGATCATGGTTTTAGTGGGCCTCCAGCCAGTTTTTGCCCTGATGCACTTCGGTGCTCAGGGGGACAGCGTAATTGACACAGCCTTCCATCTCTTCCTGCAGGATGGCGGCGGCTTTCGCGGCTTCTGCCTCCGGGGCCTCGACGATGAGTTCGTCGTGGACGGTCAGGATGAGGCGGCTCTCCATCTTCTCGTCCCGCAGACGCCGCCAGACCCGCACCATCGCCAGCTTGATGACGTCGGCGGCGGTGCCTTGGATCGGCGTGTTGCGGGCCATCCGCTCGCCGCTGGCCCGGATGTTGTGATTGTTGCTGGCCAGCTCCGGCAGGGAGCGGCGGCGCCCGAAGAGGGTGGACACATAGCCGCAGTTCCGGGCGTCGGAGATGGTCTTGTCCATGTAGCCGTTGACTTTCGGGAAGGTGGCCAGATAGTTTTTCAGGAAGGCGTCGGCCTCCTTGACGCTCACGCCGATGTCCTTCGAGAGGCTGTAAGCGCCCTTGCCGTACATGATGCCGAAGTTGATGGCTTTTGCCGAAGAGCGCAGGCGGGGCGTGACCTGCTCGAGGGGCAGGTCGTAGATTTTAGCGGCAGTGCTGCGGTGGATGTCCTCGCCGGTGAGGAACGCCTGCTGCATATGCTCGTCGCCGGTGACATGGGCGAGGATGCGCAGCTCGATCTGGCTGTAGTCGGCGTCCACCAGCACGCAGCCGGGCCGCGCCACAAAGTAAGCGCGGAGCTGGCTGCCCAGCTCGGTGCGGATGGGGATGTTCTGCAGGTTGGGGTTATCGGAAGAAAGCCGTCCGGTGCGGGCTTCGGTCTGGTTGAAGCGGGTATGGATGCGGCCATCTTCCGCGATGACCTTCAGCAGGCCTTCGACGTAGGTGGAGTTCAGCTTCTGGTAGGCGCGGTACTGCAGAATATCCTCTACCAGCGGGTAGTCCCGCAGGGCTTCCAGCGTCTCGGCGTCGGTAGACCAGCCGCGCTGGGTCTTTTTGCCGTGGGGCAGGCCCATAGTGTCGAAAAGCATCTCGCCCAGCTGTTTGGGGCTGTTGGGGTTGAAGCTGGCGCTGCCCGTCTCCATGTGGATGCGGGTGAGGACGTCTTCCAGCTCCGAGCGCATTTTCACGCCGAACTTCTCGATGCCCTCTTTGTCCACGAGGATGCCGATGCGGGTCATGTCGGCCAGCACCTGCGCCAGCGGGAACTCGATGTCGTTGTAGAGGGAGTCTTCGCCCAGCGCGGTGATCTCCGCCTTCATCTTGGCGAACAGGTCGGCCAGCGCACCGGCGTCCGGCCACTTCTCACAGGTAAAAGCGGCGTCGGCGCGGTAGCTGATGATGAGCTCCGAGAGGTTGTACTTGGAAGCCGAGGCGTCCAGCAGATAGGCCGCCAGCTTGCCGTCCCAGACGATGCTGCTGCCCCAGTTTCCCGCAGCCATGGCGCGGGCGTAGAGCGGGGCGCTGTCGAAGACGTCAAGAGTGACGTCTTTATTGTCCAGCAGACGGAGCAGGTCGCCGTCTTCCAGCGGGAAGACCGTCTTGTCCTGTACGGCGTACCATGCGGCGGGCTGCAGCTCCACATTGCGGGTACCCTGCTTGCCCATGACGGCAGGCCGCGCGGCCACGAGGTAATGCCCCTTCGGCTCGGCGGGCAGAACAGTCACCTCAGCCTCCTGCAGAGGCTCTGTCGACGCTTTTTCCGGGTCGGCGGCGGGGGCGATGTCGCTCAGACCGAAGCGGGCGATAAGGGAGTGAAGTTCCAGCTCCTGCATCAGCCGGACGGCTTCGGCCTTGTTGCCCTCGTTCACGACATAGGCACCCTCGGCGGTGTCGATGGGGGCGTCGGTGCGGATGGTGCCGAGCGTGTAGCTCAGCTCTGCCATGGCGCGGTCTTCGGCCAGATGCTCCCGCTGTTTTGGCTTGATGGTCTTGTCAGCAGTGTCGTCGAGATGGGCGTAAACGCCCGCCAGACTGCCGTATTTCTGGATGAGGGTGATGGCGCTCTTCTCGCCGATGCCCTTCACGCCCGGGATGTTGTCGGAGGTGTCGCCCATGAGGCTCTTGACGTCGATGAGCTGGCGGGGAGAGACACCGTACTTTTCCTTCACGGCGTCCACGTCCATTACCGCCGTCTTGCTGCGGCCCATGGCGGTAGTGGCCAGCAGGACGGTGGTGGTGTCGCTGACGAGCTGTAAACTGTCCCGGTCTCCGGTGGCGAGGAAGCAGTCGTCGCTGCGGGCGGCGCAGGCGGCAGAAAGGGTGCCGAGGATGTCGTCGGCCTCCCAGCCCTCAGCTGTCACCTCACGGTAGCCCAGCGCGGCCAGAAGCTCTTTGAGCACCGGCATCTGCGCGGCCAGCTCGTCGGGCATCTTGTGGCGGGTGGCCTTGTAGCCGTCATACATCTTGTGGCGGAAGGTGGGGGCCTTGAGGTCGAAGGCCACGGCCACCTCGTCGGGTCCGCATTCCTTGAGCAGGGAGAGCAGGATATTCAGAAAGCCGAAAATGGCGTTGGTATAGCGGCCGTCTTTGGTGGTCAGCAGCTTGATGCCGTAAAAGGCACGGTTGGCGATACTGTTGCCGTCAATGACCAGTAAACGCATAGGTTGTGGTCCTCCATTCCATAATTTCACATCTTATAGTATACCACGAATGGCCCAAAGAAAAAAGAGACTGAGGGATAAACCTCTCAGCCTCTTTCGGGAAGTTTTACTCTACCCTTATCGCGCTCACCGGGCAGGCGTTGGCGGCGTCCACAGCCAGCGGCACCTGGTCGGGCGGGATGTCGCCGGGGATGGCGACAGCCAGAGTCCCTTCCATCTGGTATACCTCGGGGCAGAGCCCGGCACACTGGGTGCAGCCGATGCAGAGTTCAGGGTCTACGAATGCTTTCATGTTGGTACTACCTCCATTCAGAATAAGAAAAGGCGCTGAGAGCAGTGTGGCCCGGCGGAGTAAAAAATATGCTATAGGCTTTCGGGCGCAGATATGTTACAATAGAGCAGAATGAACAGGAGGGCAAGACCATGAACATCCAGATATTCGGCACTACCAAGTGCTTCGATACCAAAAAGGCCCAGCGCTATTTCAAGGAGCGCGGCATCAAGTTTCAGATGATCGATTTGAAAGAAAAAGAGATGAGCCGGGGCGAGTTTGAAAATGTGTCCCGCGCTCTGGGCGGCTGGCAGGCGCTGGTGGACCCCAACGCCAAGGACAAGCAGACCCTCGCTCTGCTGGACGCACTGGTAGACTGGCAGAAGGAAGACAAGCTCTTCGAGAACCAGAAGCTGTTCCGCACCCCCATCGTCCGCAATGGCCGTCAGGCCACCGTCGGCTACCAGCCCGACGTCTGGAAGAATTGGGAATAAGAAGCTGTTTCCATAACCATTGCACATACTCTGGCTATGAAAACAGCTTTTGAGCCAGTTTCACCAAAATAACACGGGCAGGGTTTTGCACCCTGCCCATGATTGTGGTATACTGTTTTTATCTGAAAAGTGAAACAACGCAGGAGACGATAACCATATGAAGATAGAAATGACCCCGGAAGAACACGCCCGGCTCCACCGCCGCCGTGGTCGGCAGGCCCTCGGGCTGGTCATCGCGGTGCTGGTGCTCATCGGCGTGCTGACCGTGCTGCACGCAGGCGTGAACGCCGTGGCAAAACTGTTTGACGACACGGCCCAGAAGCAGGAATACGAGGACAAGCTGGAAGGTCTGGTGCTGTTCGACCCAGTGCCTTTTGATGGTATTGAGAACATCGACGACCTGACCCTCCGCGAGGCTGCGGTCTGGGGCTGTGTGTACAGCATCCAGGAGACGCAGGGCGGTTTCGACGGCTACAACACCGACCCCGATACCGAGCAGCTGCTCATCCCCTCGGTGGACGTGGACGCCTACCTCGCAAAGCTTGTCGGCCCCAGCTTCCGCATGACCCACAAGACCTTCGAGATGGAGGATATGACCATCGAGTTCGACGACACCACCCAGTGCTATAAGATCCCCGTCACCGGCAGCGTGGGCAGCTATCGCGCCACCGTCACCAAACTGTTTAAGAAGGACGGCCTCCTCCACGTCACCGTGGGCTATATCCCCAACCAGAACGCAACGGACAGCATCCTCACCACCACCTCGGATACGCCGGTCAAGTACATGGACTATCTGTTCAGCCGCCAGAGCGGCAGCTGGTATCTCACCGGCCTGACCGAGAGCGAGACGAAGCCCGAGTCAACGGCGTCGTCCACTGCCGCCGAGCCTGCCATGATGGCGGACAGTGAGGTGCAGGACGCTATCCTCGCCACCGGTGGCGAAACACCTGCCGAGTCTGACGCTGCATCCTCCGAGGCTGCAGCCGCCAGCGAGGAAGCGGACAGCACCGCCGAAAGCGAAGCCGCCTCGGATGCAGAGCCGCAGGCCGAGAGTGCGGACAGCGCGGCGGCGTAAAACGAATCACAAACAAAAACCGGGAAGCTCCCAGAGCTTCCCGGTTTTTGCATATCCAGAATTACTTCAGATCAAATCTTACGACCACCAGCCGATACCAGAGATACGGCACCATGTTCCATATCATCCACAGCTCCATGAGAATATAATTCGGCAGGTCGCGGAGGCGGAAGGAACGCTTGCCCAACTGGTCGTTTTTGAGCAAATCGAAGGCCTCACGCATTCCCTTGTCCCACGCCTCGCCGAAGCCCTGTTTGTGGAACTTGTAGCACTTGAGCAGATAGCCCAGCGCCAGCGGAATGAAGTTGAGAATGAGCATCAGCAGAGGCTCGTTCTTGAGGGGGAGAAGGATGCTGTTGCGGCCGCTCTGCTGGCTCTTGAAGGCGTTGTACCGCACCGCGCCGGTGCTGGCGCCGCAGATGTGGTAGCACTTTGCCGTGGGGCAGAGGACATTCTTGTAGCCCGCGTTGTTGGCGCGCCAGCTGAGGTCCACGTCCTCGAAGTAGGCAAAAAAGTTTTCATCGAAGACGCCGATCTCGTCGAGGATGCTTTTGCGGTAGAGGGCCGCGCCGCCGCAGGCCGAGAAGATGCGCTTCTGTTTGGTGTAGCGGCTGGCCCGGCGGCCGTCGCCGGTCTTGCAGGCAAAGCCCATCCATGTGACGTAATCGCCGGCGTCGTCGGCAAGCTCCCGGTCGAAGTGGCGTATCATAAGGCTCTGGACGGCAAAAATTTTCTCGTCGCTCTCGGCCACGCGGATGAGCTCGGCCAGCCACTGGGGCTCTGCAAAGGCGTCGTTGTTGAACAGCACCACGAACTCGCTTTTCGCCCGGGCGATGCCCTGATTGACGGCGTGGGAAAAGCCGGTGTTAGAGCCGTTCTCGATAAGCTGGAAGTTCGGGCGGCTGCGATAGCTGCGGGCCTGCTCAAGGCTCTCGTCGGTGGAGCCGTTATCCACCACGATAAGCTCGAAATCCTGCTCCGTCTGGGCGTAGACCGATTCGATGGAGTCCTTGAGCCAGCCTTTGCCGTTGATGTTGGGGATGATGATGGTCGCTTTCATAGATTCTGTGCTCCTGCGCATTTTCTGTAGCATACAAAAGATAGTATAGCATATTTTGAAGAAATTGAAAATTCCCTCTTGACAAAAAAGATGATTCGAGTATTATTGTATTAAGCACTTAGCACAGCGACACAAGGAGATGAGACGATGGGCGAACGATTCGATATGAGCCGCCCCATCTACGCACAGATCGTGGAACGGCTCAAGGCAAAAATTCTGGCGGGCATCTACCCGCCCGGCGGACATCTGGACTCGGTGCGCGACATGGCCGCAGCGGCAGGCGTCAACCCAAACACCATGCAGCGGGCGCTGGCCCAGCTGGAAGCGGAAGGGCTCGTCTACACCGAGCGGACCACGGGCCGCTTCGTCACCGAAGATACAGCCCTTTTGGAACAGCTGCGGGACGAGACGGCCTGCGCCATGACCGCCGAATATCTCGAGAAAATGCGCGGCATCGGCTACGGCCCGGCAGAGGCCGCAAAGCTTGTGACGGGCTGGGAAACAAAGGAGAGTGATTCAAATGAATGAGATTTTAACTTGTGAGGGCCTGACGAAATCTTACCAGAAGGGGACGAACGCCCTCGACGGCATCGACCTGCACATCGGCTTTGGCCGCATCGTGGGCCTGCTTGGCCCCAACGGCAGCGGCAAGACCACCCTCATCAAACTGGCGAACGGCCTCTTGCAGCCCACGGCGGGCAGTATAAAAATCGCGGGCATGGACCCCGGCCCGGACACGAAAGCCATCGTCTCCTATCTGCCGGACGCCGCATGGCTGCCCGACTGGATGCGGGTGGAGCAGCTGGTGGAGATGTTCCGGGATTTCTACGCCGACTTCGACCCCGCCAAGGCGAATGAGATGCTGGAAAAGCTGGAGCTTTCGCCCAAAGCACCCCTCAAGAGCCTTTCCAAGGGCAACAAGGAGAAAGTCCAACTCATCCTTGCCATGAGCCGGAACGCCCGGCTCTACCTGCTGGATGAACCCATCGGCGGCGTGGATCCGGCGGCGCGGGACTACATCCTGAACACCATTCTCACCAACTACAGCCGGGACGCCTCGGTCATCATCTCCACCCACCTCATCGAGGATGTGGAGCCGGTGCTGGATGAGGCTGTGTTCCTGAAGAACGGCAGAATTTTCGCCCACCGCTCGGTGGATGAGCTCCGCGAGACCGAGGGCATGAGTGTGGATGCATATTTCCGGGAGGTATTCAAATGCTGAAAAAGTTACTGAAATATGAGTTCAAGGCTACCGCCCGCACCTACGGCGGAATGTATCTGGCCCTGCTGGCGGCGTCGGTGCTCTTTGGAGGCTCAGTCTGGAGATGGAACAGCACCAATAGTGACGCCTATTCGGCTCTCGTGGGCCTGCTGAGCCTTGTCTACACCGCCGTCATCATCGGCACCGTGGTCGTCACCATCATGACCATCGTGCAGCGGTTCTACCGCAACCTGCTGGGCCGGGAGGGCTATCTGATGCACACCCTGCCGGTGACGGAAACACAGCTTGTGACCTCGAAGCTCATCTCCAGCACCGTGTGGAGCCTGTGCAGCATCCTCGCAGCCTGTCTTTCCTTCGGCATTCTGGCTGTTATGATGATGGCGGATATGGACCTGCTTGAGCAGTTGCCGCTGATGTGGTCGGGCATCCGGGAGGCATTCGCCCGCTGTAACATGGAGTTCTGGGAGGCGCTGGCTTTCAGCGGCGTCGTCGGCTTCGTGCGGATGGTCAGCGCCATCGCCTGCATCTATGCTGCCTGCATGGTGGGACATCAGTTCAAGAACCACCCCGCGCTGGCGGGCATCCTGAGCTTCTTTGTCATGCAGTATGTGCAGGGCTGGCTCGAAAAGCTGCTCCAGATCGGCACCGGCGTCTACGAGACGGCCATCTATAGCATCGTAGGCGATGTGGGCAGCATCGAGACTACCGTCTCGGCTCTGGGCTACATGGGGAGCGCGATGGTCATGCTGGGCATCGCGGCGGCGTTCGGCGTCTTCTGGTTCGGGCTGACGGTCTGGCTGATGCGAAACAAACTCAACCTCGAGTGATGAAACGTGAAAAAATCTGACGGAAAATTTTGAAATTCCCTCTTGACTTTACACGGATAAAGTGTATAATGCAATCAAACCAATGAGGCGGAAGAGAACCTGCAGAGCGCATCTTCAGTGAGCCCGGACAGTGAAAACGGGCGAGAGCGGGGCAGAGATTCGTGGGCCGCCGAGGGCCGGGCAAACGAGGCAGAGCCTCCAGTAGCTTGGGACGGAAGCCTCCGTTACAGGGCAGGGGAGTGTTGGCTCTCCGTGAGGGGCTTTGCGGCTTTCAAGAGGAAAGCGAGCAAAGCAAGCAAGGTGGCACCGCAGATTCGAATTTCTCGACTCTGTCCTTGTGGATGAACACACAGGGACAGGGTCGTTTTGTTATATGAGAACAAAAGCCCGTCCCGCAAGTGGAGCGGGTTTTTATTTTACATGCCGCCCGCTCCAAGGAAGGAGCAACCGCTATGAAAACCATGAACATGATCTCCCGCCGCAGCTTTCTGAAAGCCGCTATGGCTGCCGCCACTGTTTCCGCTCTGGGTCTGACCGGCTGCGGTTCGTCCGCTTCGAGCACTGCATCCGGCACCGCTTCCAGTGCAGCAGCATCTTCTGCCGCCGCCAGCGAGGCAGGCCAGACCTTCAAGGTGGGCATTGTCAACTATGTTGACCACGCTTCTCTGAACCAGATCGTTGCGTCGGTGGAAGAGCGTCTGGACGAGGTGGGCAAGGAGAAGGGCGTCACCTTCGACTACGCCGACTACTACGCCAATGCGCAGGCCGACCAGACCAACCTGAACCAGATCGGCGCCGACCTCGTGGCCGACGGCGTAGACGTCATCGTGGCTGTGGCTACCCCCACCGCCGCTACCATGCTGGCCGCTGTGGAGGACACCGACATCCCCGTCGTCTACTCCGCCGTCACTGACCCCGCCGCCGCAGGCTTTGACACCGAGCCGAACATCACCGGCACTTCCGACGCCCTGAACACCGACGCCATCATGAACCTCATCCTGGCCGTCAACCCCGACATCGACACCATCGGCCTGCTGTATGATCTGAGCCAGGATGCTTCTACACAGGCGATTGCAGACGCCAAGGCTTTCTGCGACAGCAAGGGCATCAAGTACATCGAGAAGAACGGCACCACCACCGCCGAAGTTCAGATGGCCGCTGAGGCCCTCATCGCCGCCGGTGTCAAGGCTGTCTTCACCCCCACCGATAACACCGTCATGACCGCCGAGCTTTCCATCTACGAGACCTTCACCGAGGCAGGCGTCCAGCACTACACCGGCGCTGACAGCTTTGCCCTGAACGGTGCCTTCGTGGGCTACGGCGTCGATTACGTCCAGCTGGGCGAGGCTACCGCCGATATGGTGGTGGAACTGCTCTGCGACGGCAAGACCCCTGCTGACCTGCCTTTCCAGACCTTCGACAACGGCATTGCCACCATCAACACCGAGACCTGCGAGGCTCTGGGCCTCGACCTTGACACCGTGAAGAAGGCCTTTGCACCCTACTGCACCGAGGTCGTGGAAGTGACCACGGCGGAAAACTTCAACTAATATTTATTTAAGGAGCACACCATGCTGGCGAGTATCTTTTCGCTCAACGTCATCCAGACCGCGCTCGAGCTGGGCTGCATCTACGCCCTCGTTGCGCTGGCTCTGTTTCTGAGCTATTCCATCCTGAATATCGCGGACCTGTCCACGGACGGCTGCTTCACCCTTGGCTGCGCTGTCGCCTGTCAGGTGGCGCTGACCGGCCACCCCTTCCTCGCCCTGCTGGCGGCGATGGCGGCCGGTGTGTGCTCCGGTTTCATCACAGCTTTTTTGCAGACCCGCCTCGGCGTCGAGAGCATCATGGCCGGCATCATCGTCAACACCGGCCTCTACACCATCAACCTGGCCGTGATGGGCTTCTCGTCCACCATGTCGCTGGTCAAGACCGATACCGTCTTCTCCATCGCCAAGAGCGCCCTGAGCTTTATGGGCGGCGGGTATAAGCTGGTGCTGGCGGCGGTAGTCATTGCGCTGGCCGGTGCCGCCATGGTGGGCTTCCTCGGAACCCGCCTCGGCCTTTCGATTCGTGCCACCGGCGATAACGCTGCCATGGTGCGTGCTTCCAGCATTAACCCCGCCTTCACCATCACGGTGGGCCTCTGCATCTCGGGCGCACTGACGGCCCTTTCCGGCGGCCTGCTGGCTCAGTACCAGAAGAGCTGCGACATCAACGTAGGCACCGGCATGGTGACCATCGCGCTGGCTTCCCTCATCATCGGCGAAACGCTGGTGGGCAAGCGGACGATGGTGCGCCGTGTGCTGGGCGTCGTGTTCGGCAGCTGCCTCTACCGTTTTATCGTGGCGGTGGCCCTCCGCTTCAACGTCCCGGCTGCTGCCATGAAACTGGTCAGCGCCATCATCGTGGCGGTGGCCATCTCGATGCCTGCTATCCAGGAGAAGATCGCCTTTGAGAAACGCCGCAGTGCGGCCCGTCAGGCACGGAAGGAGCGTGTGTAAAATGGAAATGCTCGAACTTCGTGACCTGCACAAGACCTTCAACCCCGGCACCGTCAACGAGAAAGTGGCCCTGAACGGCGTCAGCCTGACCATGGAAGCGGGAGACTTCGCCACCATCGTCGGCTCCAACGGCGCGGGCAAATCTACCCTCTTCAACGCCATCACCGGCGGCTTCATCGCCGACGAGGGCAGCATCACGCTGGGCGGCGAGGACATCACCTTCGCGCCGGAATATCAGCGCAGCCGGGTCATCGGCCACCTGTTCCAGGACCCGCTCAAGGGTACGGCCCCCAACATGACCATCGAGGAGAATCTGGCGCTGGCCTACCTTCGCGCCGGGACCGCCCCCAACGCCATCTTCTCCCGCATCTCCCGCAAGGATAAGGAGATCTTCCGTGAGAAGCTGGCCCTGCTGGATATGGGCCTCGAAGACCGGATGAAGCAGCCGGTGGGCCTGCTGTCGGGCGGTCAGCGTCAGGCTCTGACCCTGCTGATGGCCACCCTCGTCACCCCGAAGCTCCTGCTTCTGGACGAGCACACCGCCGCTCTCGACCCCGCCACCGCCGAAAAGGTGCTGGACCTCACCAAGAGCATCGTGGCCGAAAAGAAGATCACCTGCCTGATGGTCACCCACAATATGCATCAGGCATTGGAGCTGGGCAACCGCACCCTCATGATGGACGCGGGCCGCATCGTCTTTGACGTCAAGGGCGAGGCCCGCAGCAAGATGACCGTGGACGACCTGCTCGAGAAGTTCCGCGAGAACGCCGGCAAGGCTCTCGACAATGACCGCATCCTCCTGAGCAAGGTGGAAGCCAACAACTGAGCATAAGCAGAAAGACTGCTGCAAGACAGCTCTCTGAAAAAAACAATGAACAAAACCCGGAACCCCTTCAGAGCCAGGACGGCTTGAAAAGAGTTCCGGGTTTTGTGTTGTTTCTTTATATCTTACAGCATCTTGGAGAGGAATGCCTTCAGACGCGGGTGCTTGGGGTTGGTGAACAGCTCCTGCGGCGGCTCATCCTCCTGGATCCTTCCCTCGTCAATGAAGATGACGCGGTTGGAGACTTCGCGGGCAAAGCCCATCTCATGGGTGACCACCAGCATGGTGATGCCGGTGTGAGCCAGCTCTTTCATCAGCTCAAGCACTTCACCGACCATCTCGGGGTCGAGGGCGCTGGTAGGCTCATCGAAGAGGATGACGTCCGGGTCCATTGCCAGTGCGCGTGCGATGGCGATGCGTTGCTGCTGGCCGCCCGAAAGGCTCTTGGGGTAGGCGTTGGCCTTGTCGGCCAGACCTACGCGGGTCAGAAGTTCGTCGGCGCGTTTGGAAATGGCTTCTTTGTCCTTGAGCTTGAGCAGGCTGGGGGCCAGCTCAAGGTTTTTCTTGACGGTCAGGTGGGGGAAGAGGTTGAAGTGCTGGAACACCATGCCCATCTTCTGGCGGACAGAGTCGATGTGGTCGTCGTCCACCTCCACGCCCTCAAATTTGATGCTGCCGCCGGTGGGAATCTCCAGCCGGTTCAGGCAGCGCAGGAAGGTGGATTTGCCGCAGCCCGAGGGGCCGATGAGGCAGACCACGTCGCCGCGGTAGATGTCGATGTCGATGCCCCGCAGCACGTCCAGAGTGGGGGCAGCCTGCTTTGCGCCCTTGCGCTTTTCGCCGCCGTAGGTCTTGGTCAGGCCCCGGACTTCCAGGATCTTATCGGTCACTTTGTGCCAGCCTCCTCTCAAATTTTGCAAGCAGCCAGGTAAAGATCATCACCAGCACCAGATAGATCAGTGCCACGCCAAACAGGGGGAACATGGCCTCGTAGGTGCGGTTCATGATGCCCTGGGCCGCATACAGCAGCTCCTTGCCGCCGATGACGGTGATAAGGGAGGTATCCTTCAGCAGCATGATGAACTCGTTGCCCAGGGCAGGCAGCACCGCCCGGATGGCCTGGGGGATGATGATGACCACCATGGTGGTGATGTAGTTCAGGCCCAGGCTGCGGCCGGCCTCCATCTGGCCCGGGTCCACAGCCATCAGGCCGCCCCGGATGATCTCGGAGACGTAAGCGCCGGAGTTGATGCCCAGCGCCAGCGCACCGACCATCGTGAAGTTGCGGCTGTTGTTGAAGATGACCATGCTCATGATGAGCAGCTGCACCATCATGGGGGTACCCCGGATCACGGTGGTGTACACCTGGCACACGGCGTTAAAGACCCCCAGCACCGGGTTGCGGCGGCCGGGGCGCTGCTGGTCGTGGGCCACACGCACCAGCGCCACCACGCTGCCCAGCAGGACGCCCATGGCCAGAGCAATGGCAGTGACCAGCAGGGTGGTGCCTACGCCCCCGATGTACTGGAGCCAGCGGTCCTTCAGGACAAAGGCCTGATAAAATTTGTAGAACAGCTCCTGCCCCATGTCCAGCCGGCCGCCGCTTTTCAGCAGCTGGCTCAACAGTTCGTATTGTGCGGCCATTCGCATCCTCACTTTCTTTTCGTCTGTTGTGATCTTGTCAGAATTTTGTAACCTATATCCCTTAAAAAAGGGGAGGTGCCCGGTGGGCCGCCTCCCCTTGAGGGGTCTGTTTACTCAGCCTTGATGTACTTGTCCACGATGGCCTGCAGGGTGCCGTCGGCCTTCAGCTCCTCCAGAGCGGCGTTCACAGCCTCCAGCAGAGCGGTGTTGCTCTTGTTCATGCCAATGGCGTAGTCCTCCTCGGCGTAGCTGGTGTCCAGGATCTTCAGGCCGGGGTTGGACTCCACATAGGCCTTGGCGGGCTCGTTGTCGATGACCACAGCGTCCACCTGGCCGTTGTTCAGGGCCTGTACAGCGGTCAGGCCGTTGTCGTAGGCCACCACGGCGTCCTCGCCAAAGTCGTCGGAGCAGTACAGGTAGCCGGTGGTGCCGCGCTGGGTGCCGATCTTCTTGCCGGCCAGATCGTCCACAGAGGCAATGTCGGAGCCCTCGGGCACGATGACGGACTGGATGCCGGTGGCGTAGCTGTCGGAGAAGGACATCACAGCCATCCGCTCGTCGGTGACAGTGATGCCTGCCATGGCGATGTCGGCCTTGCCCTGCTGCACGCTGAGCAGAGCGGCGTCAAAATCCATGTCGTCGATCTGCAGCTCCAGGCCCAGCTTCTCGGCAATGGCCTGTGCGGTGTCCACATCGATGCCCTCAATGGTGCCGGCGTCGGTGGTCATCTCGTAGGGAGGGAAGGTGGCGTTGGTAGCCATAGTCAGCTTGCCAGCCTCAACGGTGGTCAGCTCAGCAGCGGCAGCGCTGGTGGAAGCAGCCTCAGAAGAAGCAGCAACAGAGCTTGCAGCAGCGGAAGAAGCAGTGGAGGCAGAGCCGCCGCAGGCGGTCAGAGCCAGAGCAGCAGCGGAAACAGCGGCGGCAGCCAGGAAGCTGCGGCGAGAGATCTTTTTCATATTCAAACACTCCTCTTTATGTGCATATCGTTTGCATCTCTCTGCTGCGATGCGATTCATCGAAAAATCAGAGAGCGTGTTTAGTATAGGTTGTACAATTTGAAAAGTCAAGTGTTGTGCAAAAATTCCATCAAATTGAAACCGAATTGCAAACAATTATGCAGAATAAAGCTTGAGAGTGATGTATATATGCAGAACCTCTCAGTCTGCTTCGCAGACAGCTCCCCTATCAGGGGAGCCCTTGGCAGGCCGGTCAGGACCATGTTGGACGAGCAAGGCTTGATTTATCGGGAGCTGTAGTGCCCTGCTGCCTGGATTCACGGCAGCTTGACAAAATCCGCTCATCCAGAAGCTGCAGCGAGGCCCGGCATTTTGCGCCAGCGCTGACGGAGAGGTTAAACCGTCCGCGCCAGCTCTTCCACGCTCCGCTTCGGCACGCAGTAGTCACCGTTCTCATCGAGGTAATACTTGATGCCGGTCTTCTCCGTCATCGGTACGATCCTGGCGGCGTGAGTGGGGTAGCCAAGAGCTACCATGAACGTTAGCTTGTCCGGCGCGGCGATGCCCAGCAGCTCGCTCAGGGCAGGCTTGTTGATGGCGCCCATGATGCAGCTGCCCACGCCCTTGGCCCATGCGGCGAGGGTGATGTTCGCCAGCGCGATGCCGGTGTCGGTGTTCAGGTCGCCGGGGATGGAGCTGTCCTGCACGACGGCCAGATACATCACAGGCTGCTCGTCGGCTTTGGGAGCACCCTGCTCCGGCGGCAGATAACCGGCCCACTTGACCAGCGGATGGACCTTTTTCACCATCTCAGGGCTCTGCACAACCACCAGCTTCACGGCCTGACGGTTCGCGCCGCAGGACGACAGGCGCAGGGCCTCCACCATATCGTCCACCACATCCTGTGACACCGGCTTCTGGGCGAAGCGGCGGTAGGTGCGGCGGGTGTTGAGCGTTTCCATAACAGACATCGGCAGACACTCCTTTATATAAGTTTGATTTGATTATAGCACCGGCGAAAGAGCCGCACAAGGGAGGCGGGGATCTATTTCCGCTTCCAGGCGTGGCCGCTGGGCATGGGCAGACCCAGCACCAGCGCGATGCCCACAGCCAGCACCACGGCCACCTTGAAGGTGGAGATGCCGTTGGCCAGAGAAAGGGCATTCTCGCCCTGGATGAAATAGTAGGCGGTGTAGTAGATGCCCGCGCCGGGCACCAGCGGGAAGATGCCGGTCAGCAAAAAGACCGTCACCGGCGTCTTGAACAGCACGGCGCAGATACGCGCCGCCAGCGACAGTGGGATGACCGCGATGAGGGAGGCTGCCGCCGCGTCGGCCCCGTATAAGACAGCCAGCTCGTAGACGAACCAGCCCACCGCGCCCACCAGCGCACAGCAGGGGAGTGTGCGCTTAGGGCAGGCGAAGAGGACGGCGAAGCTCAGCGTTCCCGCCCCGGCCAGAAAGAACTGTGCTGCCAGCTGGCCGATCTGTGTGCTTGTCAAGGCCATCATGCCACCGTCACCCCCGTCAGCAGAGAAGTAAGGCTCAGCACGAGGCCGGTGCCGATGGCGATGCTGGCCGCGATGAGCAGGGCATCTATCATCCGGATGGTGCCGGAGAGGTAGTCGCCCTGCACGAAATCCCGGATGCCCATGGTGAAGGCGATGCCGGGGGTCAATATCATCAGGGCGCCGATGATGGCGTGGCTGGCCTCAGTGTCCAGCAGATGGCACCCCAGAATGCAGACCAAGGTAATGAGCGCTGCCGCCGAGATCTTGCGGAAGCCGTTGGAAAGATTCTTCTTTTCGCACAGCAGCAGATAGCCGCTGACAATGAAACCCGCCGCCGCTGCCGCCAGCGCCGAGCGTATCGTGCCGCCAAAGATGAGCGCAAAACAGGCTGTGCCGCTCATCCCGGCGAGGAGCTGGGTCTTGCCCTTGGGGAAGGGGATGCGCCGGGCCTCGGCCAGGCGGTGTTCAGCCTCGTCCAGTGTGACGCCCCCGGCTGCTATCTCGCGGGAAAGGGCGTTCACCGCGACCACCCGGCCTAAGTGAGTCGTCCGCACCGGCACGTTCCGCACTTCGGCGATCTCTGCCGTGCCGGCGCTGGCGAAGATGCCGTTGGTCAGCACATAGACGTGGAACTCCCGCAGATGGAAGCTGCGGGCCATGATCTCCATCGTCTGCTCCACCCGGAAGACCTCTGCTCCGTTTTCCAGCAGCGTCTCGCCCGCCGCCATGATAAAGTCCATGATGCGGCGCCGCTGCTCGTCGCTGGGATATAACTCTCTGCTGTCCATTCCGGCCCTCCCTGTCATGCCCGCCAAAGGGGGGCATATCATCTCATGCTATACTGTATCATAATTCCGGCGGCTTGCAAAGGCGTCTTTTCACATTTTTGTACAACTTCCGTCCTTGCCGTCGAGGGCGCAGTGTGTTACACTGATAACAACTATGAAAAGATCCAGAAACCACAGGAGGAAATGACCGTGAAGCAGAGTCTGAGTTTCGCGCGCCGTCTGGCGGCGCTGGTGCTGGCAGCTGTGATGCTGTGTGTGGCTGTCCCGGCGGCGTTCGCCGAGGATGCCGCACCCGGTGCCACCACCATTGGCGGTGCAAACACCACCCTTATCCCTGAGGAAGAGGAAAATTGTCTGAGCTGGCTCTTCGGCTCCAAAGATAAGATCACACTGCCCTATCTGAACATCAAGGGCAAGGGCCTGCGCCGGAACGTGTCGCTGGACCTCGTGGACTGCCTGGTGGGCATCACCTACACGGAGCTTGGCTCCATCGGCAGCTATGTCAGCGCCAGTGCCGCGCAGGAGGCGTGGAAGGCCCAGGCCGTGGCCATCCACTCCTACCTCGAGTACCATAAGCAGTACGGCTCCTCGGCCAACGCTCTCATCTACACCCCCGTGGAGGACATCCCGTCCTCGGCCCGGTCGGCCATCCGCAAGGCGGTGGAGGCTGTGAAGGATGAGGTGCTGACCTGCAACGGCAGCGTCATCGACGCCGTCTGGTCGGCCAGCGCGGGCTACAACACTCAGACCGGCGTCTACGGCACCTGTTCCAGCCTCGACGCCTGGGGCTCGGACGTGCCGTATCTCAAGAGCGTGGAAAGCCCCTATGAGCGCCAGTACCACGAGAAGATGCGCCGCATCATCGGCAAGGATTATGACTATGTCGAGTACAACGACAGCCGCACCGGTGAGCCCTACCAGAGCGCCGACACCACCCACAAAGACCTCGGCGGCTTCGTCCAGTACAATACGCTGGTGTCCAATGGCCGCAGCTACCGCTATATCGGCCAGTTCGTGTCCTCCCGCTACTGCTTCGATTTCAGCACGGATGCAACGGGTGTACCCTGTATGTACTACTACGGCTTCGGCCACGGCGTGGGCATGAGCCAGTGCGGCGCCGTGGGCTACGCCGCCGAGGAGGGGATGGGCTACCGCGAAATCCTGAAGCACTACTACTCCGGCGTTTCCATCCGGACGGTGGGCAGCGGCACGAGCTCCGGCGGCGGTCTGTTCGGCTGGCTGCGCCGCCTGCTGAGCATGTAAAAAATCAAAAGGAATTGCGCAAAATACTTCTCAAATGAGACGTGATTTGGTATACTGTACACGCTTGTACACAAGAGACAGACTATTTCGCGTTTCACGCTCCAGAACGGGAGCGATACGATAAAGAACAACAGGTGGAGAGAACGGAATGCAGTTGGAGAAGGAAAAGAAAGAAAAGCGGGAGCGGGATCGCTGCCGCGCACTGGCGCAGCGCATCGCGGAGGAGGCAAACCCCGCCTCGGCGGCCCTGCTGGGAGAGCAGATGCCCCTGCTGGCCAAGGCCCTGCACCGTGCAGGTGTGGAGGCAGAAGAGTGGACAGAGGGCTCTGCGGCAGAGCTTCTGGTGGTGACAGACCCCGCGTGGGAAACGCTGCCCGAGACGCTGCCCGCCCGGGTGCTGCTGGTGAGCGATGAGAGCACCGTGATGGCGGGCTGGGCCGAGCAGCTGGCTCAGCGGGGATACTTCCGCGATTTTGGCTGGCGCAGCAAGGGCCGCGCTCAGCCGTCGGCGCTGTTCTGCACCAGCCAGCCTACCCAGCTGAAGATGGTGCGGGGCTACGAGATGGAAATGGACATCCTGCGTGACCGGATGGTGCGCGCCGAGCGCACCTGCGGCGAGGAAGCCGAGCTCATCGCCCGGCTGCGCAGCGACCTTTCGCTCAGCCGCAGCCATGAGCAGCAGCTGGAAAAGACACTGGGCGAGGTGACGGGCTCGAAGTTCTGGAAGATGACCTGGCCCATGCGCTATGTCGTCAGCAAGAGCCGCCAGCTCTGGCACACTCTGCCCTTCTTCGTGTTCCTGCGGGAACTGCGCAGCGGCGGCATCGAGGGTGTGCGGGAACAGGCCCGCGCCCGCCGCGAGTACGCCGCCCTCTTCCCGGGCAAAGTCATGCGCGCCGACCGGTTCGCACCGGTGGAACTGCTGGTGCGGCAGGTAGGCGACCAGCCTGCAGGCCCCAAGATCAGCATCGTGGTGCCGCTTTACAACACCCCGCTGGACTTCCTCGAAGAGCTGCTGGATTCCGTCGTGAACCAGACCTACCGCAACTGGGAGCTCTGCTGTGTGGACGCCGGCACTGCCCCGGGTGTGGGCGAGATGGTGCAGCAGCGCGCCGCTGTGGACCCTCGTATCCGCTACAGGAAGCTGGAGAAGAATGAGCTCATCCCCGGCAACACCAACAAAGGCATCGAGATGGCCACCGGCGACTTCATCGCCCTGCTGGACCACGACGACATCCTCCATCCCTGCGCCCTCTGGTATGCGGCCAAGGCTATCGCCGAGCAGGGAGCCGACTTCGTCTATACCGATGAGGCGACCTTTGAGGGCAAGGTGGAGAATGTGGTGCTCTACCACTTCAAGCCTGATTTCATGCTGGACAACCTCCGCTCCAACAACTATATCTGCCACCTGACCCTGTTCAGCCGCCGGCTGATGGATGCTGCAGGCGGCCCGGAGCGGATGGAGTACAACGGCAGTCAGGATTACGAGCTCTTCCTCCGCCTGACCGAGACGGCCCGGAAGATCGTCCACATCCCCCACGCCCTCTATTACTGGCGTTCCAGCCCCGGCAGCACGGCCAGCGACATCTCCGCCAAGACCTACTGCATCGACGCGGGCATTGCCGCCCTCAAGGCTCATTACGCCCGCTGCGGCGTGGCCGTGGACGATGTGTCCCTCATCCCGGGTACGCCGGGCTACTACAAGACCGATTATACGATCGACCATCCGGGCCGGGTGAGCATCCTCATCCCCACCTGCGACCACATCCGCGACTTGGAGACCTGCGTGGAGTCCATCTACGCCCGCACCACCTACCCGGATTTTGAGATCATCCTCATCGAGAACAACAGCAAGGCCCCTGAAACCTTCCGCACCTATAAGCGGATGCAGAAAGAGCACCCCGATAATCTCAAGGTCGTCACCTGGGAGGGCAAGGGCTTCAACTACAGCGCCCTGAACAACTTCGGCGAGAAGTTCGCCACCGGCGAGTATCTGCTTCTGCTCAACAACGACACCGAGGTCATCACCGCCGCCTGGCTGGAAGAGATGGTCATGTATGCCCAGCAGAAGCGGGTGGGCTGCGTGGGCGCAAAGCTGCTCTACCCGGACGATACCATCCAGCACGCCGGTGTCGGCTTCGGCATCGGCGGCGTGGCGGGCCATCTGCACAAGTACTATCCCGCCAGCTCCGACGGCTATATGGGCCGCCTGAACTATGTGCAGGACGTCTACGCTGACACCGCCGCCTGCCTGCTCATCCGCAAGGAGATCTACGACGAAGTGGGCGGTCTGGACGAGAGCTATGCCGTGGCCTTCAACGATGTGGACTTCTGCGTCCGCGTCCGTCAGGCAGGCTACACCAACGTATTCACTCCGTTTGCCCAGCTCTACCACTACGAGAGCAAGAGCCGCGGCATGGAGGATAACCCCGAAAAGCAGAAGCGTTTTCAGGGCGAGGTGCTGCGTTTTCAGGCCCGCTGGGGCGATCTGCTGGCTGCGGGCGACCCCTGCACCAATCCCAACTTCGACATCCAGCGCGAAGATTTCAGCCTGAAGATATTACCGCTGGAATGATAAGGAGAACGAACTTGGAACTCTCTGCCTGTATCGTTGTCTATAACGGCTGCGACGAAGCCCTCAAGGCGGCGCAGACGGTGCTGCAATACACCCGCCGCCACCCGCTGACCCTCTATCTGGTGGACAACGCCAGCCCCGACGGCAGCGGCGCACGTCTGGAAGCCGCCGTGAAGGGCGGCGCTTTGAGCACTCAGCCCGGCCAGAAAGTCGAGGTGCGCTGCCGCAAGGAGAACGGCGGTTTCGGCACCGGACACAACACCGTCCTGCCGGAGCTGACGAGCGACTACCACTTCATCCTGAACCCGGACATCCAGCTCACCGCCGATACCCTCAGCGATTTGGCCGACTGGATGGCGGAGCATCCGGATGCTGTGATGGCCCGGCCGGGGCTGCGCTTCCCGGATGGCCGTTCCCAGAGCCTGCCGCTGCGGCGCTGTGCGCTGCGGCCTATGGTCTACCGCCAGCTGCCGTTTTTGAAATTCTGGGAGAAATATAACCGTGCGTATTTGATGGAGGGGGAGGATCTGTCCGCTCCCGTTGAGATCGAGTTCTGCACCGGTAGCTTTTCCGCCGTGCGGACGGCGGAGTTCAAGGCCGTAGGCGGCTTCGATGAGCACTACTTCATGTATGTGGAGGATGCCGACCTGACCCAGAAGATGCGCACCACCGGCAAAGCCTACCTCGTGCCGCAGTACACCGCCATCCATGCATGGCATCGCGCAGCCCACCGCAGCCTCAAGCCCTTTTTGTGGCAGACCGGGAGCCTGCTGCGGTACTTCCATAAGTGGGGGTTCAAGTTCTGAGGGCTTGCTGATGAAACATAAGAGCGCCATCCGCAAAAATTTTTGTGGAGGGCGCTCTTTCCTTGCTTTTTTTTCGATTTGATAGTAGAATAAGGTGTAATACTATCGCAAGCCTGCCAGTAGTGCACAGCGAGATTCTGCCAACGCGCGTGGCGCGGGAAGCCCGGCGGCTGGCGGCGTATTACCACCAACATTGTTTACAGCGGACGCAGCTCCGCTTTGAATCCATACAGGACCCGGCGGATACGCTGTCGGGCCTTGTACAAGCTGCACAACTTTTTTATTTCATAATATAAGGAGTGCACAAAATGAAAGGTATCATTCTGGCCGGCGGTGCCGGCACCCGGCTCTATCCGCTGACGATGGTCACCAGCAAACAGCTGCTGCCTGTCTATGACAAGCCGATGATCTATTATCCGCTGTCCACCCTCATGCTGGCGGGCATCCAGGACATCCTCATCATCTCGACCCCCACCGACACGCCCCGCTTCGAGGCGCTGCTGGGCGATGGCAGCCAGTACGGCATCCATCTGCAATATAAGGTCCAGCCGTCCCCGGACGGCCTGGCTCAGGCTTTCATCCTCGGTGAAGAGTTCATCGGCGACGACTGCTGCGCAATGATCCTGGGCGACAACATCTTCTACGGCAACGGCTTCTCCAAGATTTTGAAGAATGCTGTCTCCAATGCCGAGAACAAGGGCCGCTGCACCGTCTTCGGCTACTATGTGCCGGACCCTGAGCGCTTCGGCATCGTGGAGTTCGACGCAAACGGCAAGGTACTGAGCGTCGAGGAGAAGCCCCAGCATCCCAAGAGCAACTACGCCATCACCGGCCTGTATTTCTACAACAAGGAAGTCGTCAGGATGGCAAAGCAGGTCAAGCCCTCCGCCCGCGGTGAGCTGGAGATCACGACCCTGAACGATATGTACCTCAAGCAGGATGAGCTGGACGTCCAGCTGCTGGGCCGCGGCTTTGCATGGCTGGACACCGGCACGATGGACAGCCTCGTGGAAGCAGCCGACTTTGTGCGGATGATCGAGAAGCGTCAGGGCATCAAGATCAGCGCCCCCGAGGAAATTGCATTCAAGTACGGCTGGATCGACCGCGATACCCTGCTGGAAAGCGCAGAGCGCTACGGCAAGAGCCCCTACGGCCAGCACCTCAAGAATGTGGCCGACGGCAAACTGAAGTATTAAGAGAGGCGGTATCCGCATGAAAATCATTGTTACCGGCTGCAGAGGCCAGCTTGGCACCGAGATCATCAAGCAGCTCCGGGAAGGCCGCAGTGAGCTTGGCCCCATCCCCGAGAAGCTGGTGAGCGCCACGGTCATTCCGGTGGACCTGCCGGAGCTGGACATCACCAACTACAAGATGGTGGATGACTTCATCCGCCGTCAGCGCCCGGACGTCATCATCAACTGCGCCGCTTTCACCAACGTGGACGGCTGCGAGGTGAACCATGACACTGCCTTCAAGGCCAACGCCATCGGCCCCCGCAATCTGGCACAGGCCGCCACCAAGACCGGCGCACGTCTGGTACACGTCTCTACGGATTATGTCTTCTCCGGCCGCGAGAACGGCGGCATCCCGCAGGATGAGGCCACCATTCCCGGCCCCATCAGCGCCTACGGCTCCACCAAGCTCATGGGTGAGAAGTATGTGGAGCAGTTCTGCCACCGCCACTTCATCGTCCGCACGGCATGGCTCTACAGCTACTACGGCAAAAATTTCGTCAAGACCATCGTGAACGCCGGCAAAAAGTTCGGCAAGCTGGAAGTCGTCAACGACCAGTGCGGCAACCCGACCAACGCCGTCGATCTGGCCCACGAGATCCTGCAGCTCTGCGTGACCCACGAGTACGGCCTGTATCACTGCACCGGCGAGGGCATCTGCTCCTGGTATGATTTCGCATCGGAGATCATCCGCCTGTCCGGCGTGGACGCCACTGTGGCTCCCTGCACCAGCGAAGAGTACAAGGCAAAGCACCCGGACAGCGCCGACCGCCCCAAGTGGAGCGCTCTGGACAACCGGATGCTCCGCTGTACCGTCGGCAACGACGTCCGCAACTGGAAGGACGCGCTGGCCTGCTTCTTCGAGCACTGGGACGGCGACAATGGGATGAAGGATTAAAGAGGGATCAACGACTTATGAAAAAATATCTTATCACCGGCTGCGCCGGTTTTATCGGTTCCAACTTTGTGCATTATATGCTCAAGAAATACCCCGAGATCCTGCTGGTCAACCTCGACAAGCTGACCTACGCCGGCAACCTCGAGAACCTGAAGGACGTTGAGGGCGACCCCCGCCACGTCTTTGTGCAGGGCGACATCTGCGACAAGGAGCTGGTCGAGAGCCTGTTTGCAAAGTACGATTTCGATTACGTCATCAACTTTGCTGCGGAAAGCCACGTTGACCGCTCCATCAAGAACCCTGAAATTTTCGTCCAGAGCAACGTGATGGGTACTGTCAACCTGCTGCAGCGCGCCAAGGAAGCCTGGTACGACGCCGACGCCAAGACCTGGAAAGAGGGCAAGAAGTACCTGCAGGTGTCCACCGATGAGGTCTACGGCGCTCTGGGCGCTGAGGGCTTCTTCATGGAGACCACTCCGCTCTGCCCCCACAGCCCCTATTCTTCCTCCAAGGCCAGCGCTGATATGTTCGTCATGGCATTCCACGACACCTACGGTATGCCCATCAACATCACCCGCTGCTCCAACAACTACGGCCCCTACCAGTTCCCCGAGAAGCTCATCCCGCTGATGATCAACAACGTCAAGCACCACAAGCAGCTGCCCGTCTACGGTGACGGTATGCAGATCCGCGACTGGCTGTACGTTGAGGACCACTGCAAGGCCATTGATATGGTCTGCAACGGCGGCAAGGTGGGCGAGGTCTACAATGTCGGCGGCCACAACGAGCGCCCCAACATCTTCATCGTCAAGACCATCATCGAGCAGCTGCACGACCGCCTGAAGGACGACGGCATCAGCGAAGACCTCATCAAGCACGTCGCTGACCGTCTGGGCCATGACCGCCGCTATGGCATCGACCCCACCAAGATCAAGAACGACCTTGGCTGGTATCCCGAGACTCCCTTTGAGAAGGGCATCGTCCTGACCATCGACTGGTACCTCGACCACGAGGAGTGGATGGAGCACATCACCAGCGGCAACTATCAGAAGTACTACGAGGAAATGTACAAGAATAAGTAACTCCTTGTAAATAGCCTGAAAGCGAAAAAGAGCAGGGCGTGCGGCCATATGGCTGCACGCTCTGCTCTTTTTTGTCGGAGTTAAAGCTTGTCCTCTTTCATGCAGCGGATGAGCAGGGGCAGCTCATAGATCAGCATGGACAGCCAGCCGATGCCGTAGCTCACAGGCATGATTTGAAGGTCTACCTTGAGTACCAGCACCAGCACAGCGGCGGCGGCCACGCGGAAGCCCATGTTGAGCATACTGCTGTTCAGGGTGATCTTCAAATCGCCGAGGCCGCGGAAGCCGCCCTGGATGCCGTTGGTCACGCCGGGCATCAGGTAGAAGAAGGAGGCGCACCGCAGGAACTTGACGCCCAGGTCGATGACGGCGGGGTCATCCACGAAGAGGGAGATGATGGGGCGGGCGAAGAGCAGGCAGACGGCCATCAGGCAGAAACCGTAGATGAGCTCGATGCGCAGGCCGCAGAAAAAGCCCTGACGCACCCGCTCCTTTTTGCCGGCACCGTGGTTCTGGGCCATCAGGGTGGTCATGGCGTGGGCGATATTCTGCTGGGGCATATAGGTGAAGTCGTCCACCCGGCTGGCGGCGGTGAAAGCGGCCATTGCGTTGATGCCCAGAGTGTTGACGATGGCCTGCACGGCGATCTTGCCCAGCTGGACGGTGGCCTGCTGCATGGCACTGGTCCAACCGTACTGGACGGTGCTGCGCAGCAGAGAGCTGTCAAAAACGAACCAGCGCCGCCCCAGCTGAAGGACGGGAACTTTGAGCTGGATATAGACGACGCAGAGCACACAGCAGAGCGCCTCGCTGAGGACGGTGGAGAGGGCGCAGCCTTCGCTGCCCCAGCCCAGCACCTCGACAAAGAAGAGGTCGCCGCCGATGTTCAGCACCGAGCTTATCATCAGAAAGTATAGGGCGCTCTTGCTATCGCCCAGCGCCCGCATGGTGGCGGCGAGAAAGTTGTAAAAGAAGGTGAAGATGAGGCCCGCAAAGACGATGCGGAGGTACTGCACCGCGATGGGCAGGATCTCTTCCGGCACCTGCATCAGCCGGAGCAGCGGCGTCGCCAGCAGGACGCAGAGGGCCGAAAAGACCAGCGAGAACACCGTGCCTGCGATGGCGGTGGTGGAGACCTGACGCTCCACGCGCTGGGTGTCTCCGGCACCATAGGCCGTGCTGACAAGGATGCCGGCACCGAGGCAGAGACCGTTGATGAAGAGGATGGCCAGCGTCATCAGCGGGTTGGAGGTGCCGACGGCGGCAAGGGCGTCTTCGCCGACAAATTTGCCCACGATGATGCTGTCGGCGGCGTTATAAGTGAGCTGGAACAGGTTGCCCAGCACCAGCGGGATGGTGAATTTGACCAGAAGGGGCGTGATGGCTCCGGTCGTCATGTCTTTTGTCATGGATCTCTTCTCTTTTTCTTTTTATAGTATGTTCTGGCGTGCGCTGAACACGGCCAGTGCCGAACGGCTTTTGCCGTTTGCGATAAGCCGGGCCGCTGCGTGAAGGGCGGCACCTGCGCTGGGGGAGGCCGGGATGGCATCGGTGCGCAGGACCCGCTGCGCCGCCCGGACGGCATCGGCGGTGGTGACGGCAGCGATGTTGTCCACTACATAGGAGTTGTAGTTGCCGGGAACGAGGCCGAAGCCGATGTCCGGGATGCCATGCGAGCCGGTGAGGCCGCTGCTCAGGGCCTGACTCTCGTAAGGCTCCACTGCAACGATGCGGACGTCATTCGTCCACGCCTTGACCGTTTCGCCCACGCCGGTGATGGTGCCGCCGCTGCCCACGCCGATGACGATGCTGTCCACAATGCTGGAACCCTCCCGCGCGATGGAGCGCACCAGTGCAGGCCCCGTCACCCGGCGGTGATAGGTGGGGTTGTCGTCGTTGTTGAGCCAGTCCATATAGTACCAGCCCTTTTCGGCGGCGGTGGCTTTTGCCAGCGCCCGTGCGCCTGCAAGGCCCGCCTGGGCTGGGGTATGGATGATCTGCGCTCCGAGGCGGAGCAGGCTCTCCTGCCGCATGGCGGGGGCGTCCTCCGGCATGACCAGCGTCACCGGGTGGCCCGCCGTCAGCCCCGCCAGCGTCAGCGCTGTGGCAAAAGGCCCTGACACGGCCTCCACGATGGTCTGGCCGGGGGTCAGCGCCCCGCGCTCAAGGGCCAGCGCCAGCATCCCCTCAGCCAGCTCGTCCCGCGCCGTGCCGGTGGGGCCGTTGTAGTTCAGATAGGCGTACAGCCGCCCCCGCAGCCCGCAGGCCGCAAGATAGCCCCGCAGCTCGACGATGGGGCCGGGCAGCAGGGTCTGGTAGATGTTGGGGTAGATAGGCACGGGCGGTCTCCTTTCGCGTCCGGGGGGAAAACTTACGCCTATAACTTTAACGCAAAGGAGAGGAAGCGTCAAGCGGGGCTTGGGCAGAAAAGAGAAAAATCGGAAGAAAATTTGGCAAAATGACGCAAAAAGTCCTTGACAAGGGACACCCCGTCTGCTATACTCCGTATGTAAAGCAAAAAACCTTTACAAACAGCGGAGGTCAGAGCAGGACAGAACATGGCAAAAGACTTTGAAATGGGCTATCTGCTCGATTTTTACGGCGAAGTGCTCACGCCCAAACAGCGCGAGATGCTGCGCCAGTATTACAACGATGACCTCTCCCTCAGCGAGATCGGAGAAAACTTCGGCATCACCCGGCAGGGGGCGCGGGACGCCATCAAGCATGGCGAAACCGCCCTCAAGGAGCTGGAAGAAAAGGTCGGCTTCGCGGCCCGGTACCGCCGGGTGCAGCAGACACTGGAAGAGCTGGAGCAGCTGGTCATCGACGCCCGGTTTGAATGTACCGGCCCGAACGCCCGGCTGACCACCACCGAGTATGCCGCCACTCTGAACAAGATGCTGAGGCTCATCCGCTCCATCGACGAAGTGAATGAGAGCTGAAAACTGATTTGAGAGGAGCACCGAACAATGGCATTTGAATCTTTGACCGACCGCCTTGCCGGTGTGTTCAAAAAGCTGCGCGGCCACGGCAAACTGAGCGAGGCGGACATCAAAGCCGCCATGCGCGAGGTCCGGATGGCCCTGCTGGAAGCCGACGTCAACTACAAAGTGGCGAAGGATTTCTGCGCAAAGGTCTCCGAGCGCGCCATGGGCCAGGAGGTCATGGAGAGCCTGACCCCTGCCCAGCAGGTCGTCAAGATCGTCAACGAGGAGCTGGTCGCCCTGATGGGCGGCGAGGAAGCGCCTCGTCTGGTCATCAAGAACAAGGGCCAGACCATCATCATGCTCTGCGGCCTGCAGGGCAACGGCAAGACGACCCACGCAGCAAAGCTTGCAAAATACTACATTAAGCAGGGCCGCCGCCCGATGCTGGTGGCCTGTGACATCTACCGTCCGGCCGCTATCGACCAGCTGCAGGTGGTGGGCAAGCAGGCCGGTGCGCCGGTCTTCACCCTGCCCGGCGAAAAGCCGCCTGCCATCGCCAAAAAGGCACTGGCCCACGCCAAGGACTACGGCAACGACATCATCATCCTCGATACCGCAGGCCGTCTGCAGATCGACGAAGTGCTGATGCAGGAGCTGGTCCAGATCAAAGAGGCTGTCCCCGTGGATGAGACTCTGCTGGTCGTGGACGCCATGGCCGGTCAGGATGCCGTGAACGTCGCCAAGACCTTCAATGAAACGGTCGGCATCGACGGCATCATCCTCACCAAGACCGACGGCGATACCCGCGGCGGCGCAGCCCTCTCGGTGCTGTCTGTCACCGGCAAGCCCATCAAGTTCCAGGGTACCGGCGAAAAGCTGGATGACCTCGAAGTCTTCCATCCCTCCCGCATGGCAAGCCGGATCCTCGGCATGGGCGATGTGCTGAGCCTCATCGAGCGCGCACAGGATGCCGCCGACGAGAAGCTGGCCGAAGAGACCGCCAAGCGGATGATGGAAAACAAGTTCGATATGAACGATATGCTGGCTCAGTTCGCCCAGATCCGCAAGATGGGCGGCGCGGGTGCCATGCTGAGCATGATGCCCGGCATGTCCGGCATCGACGCCAGCCAGATCGACGAGAAAGCCTTCGACCGCATCGAGGCCATGATCTACTCGATGACCAAGGCCGAGCGCGAAGACCCCTCCATCATCAACCCCAAGCGCAAGCGCCGCATCGCTGCGGGCAGCGGCACTCAGGTGTCTGATGTCAACAAGCTGCTCAAGCAGTTTGAGATGATGCAGAAGATGATGAAGCAGTTCAAAAAGAGCCCCAAGGGCTTTGCCCGCAAGCTGGGCGGCCTGATGGGCAACCCGGGCGCCTTCAGAGGCATGAAATAATTCCGGTATACACCCCGCTGTGGGGTTGTACAGATAGATTTAATCCCCGCAAACCGGGGAACAAGAAATTTTTGGAGGATATTACCATGGCAGTTAAGATTCGTCTGCGCCGCGTCGGCGCCAAGAAGGCTCCCTTCTATCGTGTTGTTGTTGCTGACAGCCGCTTCCCCCGCGATGGCCGTTTCATCGAGGAGATCGGCACTTACGATCCCAACCAGGAGCCCTCTGTCGTGAGCATCGACGGCGAGAAGGCTAAGGCCTGGATCGCCAATGGCGCTCAGCCCACCGACACCGTTCGCGTGCTGCTGAAGAAGTCCAACATTCTGTAAGGTGGAGGGCTGACTCATGCAGGAGCTGTTGCTGGCAGTTGCCCGCGGCCTCGTGGAGGATAAGGACGCCGTCAAGGTCACGGTGGACGCCCCCCGTGAGGACGGCACCATCGTCTACCACCTGAGCGTGGCAGAGGGAGATATGGGCCGTGTCATCGGCAAGCAGGGCCGGATCGCAAAAGCCATTCGTGTGGTGATGCGCGCGGCTGCTGTGCGGGTCGATGAAAAGGTCCTTGTTGAGATCGACTAAGCACCCTACAGGCCCTTTGCTGTAATGGCAAAGGGCCTTTTTGATTTATGAACGGGCTTGCCCTCTCCGTCACCTTCGGTGACACCTCTCCCATAGGGAGAGGCACTGGCGTGCCGGTCAGGCCTACGCTGGACGAGGGAAGCTCTTGCTGCCGTAAACGGCAGTGCGCTGCTATCGCCGATAGCAGGCAGCTGCCGGAGGGCGCACCTACACACGAACCTATAATACAGGAGCAAATTTATGCAGCAATATCTGGAAGCAGGCAAGGTCGTCACCACCCACGGTGTGCGCGGCGAAATGAAGCTGGAGCTGTGGTGCGACGGCGTGGATTTCCTCAAAAAGACGGGCCGTCTCTATGCTTCGGCAAAGGGCGGCAAGTGCTATAACATCACCTCCATCCGCCCGCAGGGGCAGATGGCGCTGCTCCAGCTGGAGGGCGTGAACGATATGGACGCCGCCCGCGCGCTGCGGGGTCAGGTGTTCTACTTCGACCGCAGCGATGCCACCCTGCCCGAGGGCCGGTGGTATGTGGCCGACCTCATCGGCTGCGAGGTGCGGGACGCCGACACCGGAAAGGTGTACGGCGTCGTCACCAGCGTGGACCACCCCGGCGCACAGGACATCTATACGGTCAAGTCCCCCAGCGGCAAGGAATATATGTTCCCCGGTGTGGACGCCTTTCTCAAAGAGCGCAACCCGCCGGAAGGCTATATCCTCGTCACCCCCATCCCGGGCCTGCTGGACGACGATTTCGACAGTGAGCGGGAGGAGGAGTGAGCGATGGGGATGCGTGTGGACATCGTGACCCTTTTCCCTGAGATGTGCCAGCAGGTGCTGGACGCCAGCATCATCGGCCGCGCAGCCAGGCGCGGCTGCATCGAGACCCACTGCCATCAGATCCGGGACTACACCCTCAACAAGCAGAAGCAGACCGACGACTACCCCTACGGCGGCGGCTGTGGCATGGTGCTCTATGCCCAGCCCATCGCCGACTGCCTGTGCGCCGTTCAGAAAGAGGTAGCGGAACAGGGACGCCCGGCCCCGCATATCGTGTTCTTGACGGCGGGCGGTCAACGCTACACCGAAGAGCACGCCCGGCGGCTGGCCGAGTACGATAACCTGACGCTGGTCTGCGGCCACTATGAGGGCATCGACGAGCGCGTCATTGAAGCGTTTGCGGACGAAGAGATCTCGATCGGCGACTATATCCTCACCGGCGGCGAGCTGGCCAGTCTTGTGGTGGCCGACAGCGTCCTCCGCCTCAAGCCCGGCGTTCTGGCGGAGCAGAAGGGCTACGAGGAGGAGAGCTATTGGGACGGCCTGCTGGAATACCCCCAGTACACCCGCCCCGAGGTCTGGGAAGGCCGTGCCGTACCCGACGTTCTGCTGGGCGGCGACCACCAGAAGATCGACGCATGGCGGGGCGAAAAGAGCCGGGAGCGCACCCGTCTGCGCCGCCCGGAGCTGTATGAGCAGTGGTGCGAGAGCCACCCCATCACTGAGCTGCCCAAGTGGAAGCGGGGCGAGAATGTCCGCCTCGTCAAGACGGAAGAACAGTTTGCCGCTGCGGCAAAGCTGTTTGCGGAGGGACGCCGCGCCGTCTGCGCCGGAAACTGGACGGAAGAGTATTGTGCAAGCCTGACAGAAGAGGAGTTTCTCGCTCAGCTCAAGGCGGAGAAAAAAGGCGGCTGGGCCTGCTACCTGCACACGACGAAAGATGTGCCGGACGGCATGGTGAGCGTAGACCACAAGACCGGCCGCATTGAGCATCTCTTTGTGTCTGGGAATGCCCAGGGAAAGGGCATCGGCCAGAAAATGTTGGATTTCGCCCGCAAAAAGCTGGAAGAGTATGAGCATCCCCGCCTGAGCGTGCTGGACACCAACGCCCGCGCCATTGCTCTCTATCGTCGGATGGGATGGAAATTCACAGGCGAAAAAGACATGGAATTTGACCCTGCGGAATACCCTTCTGTTGTAAAGAAATGCGCGCTGCTGTGGATGCAGTACGAGGGTTGAGCGGAGTCTGCGGCAAACGTCATACTCTGCCGGATAAGCACAAAAGCAGTCGGAGCGCTGACCCTCCGTCGAAAAAATGTTGAAAACTTTTGTATTACCCCGCCAACACTGGGGGAATAATTTTGTTGTATTTGTATAAAAGGTGGAAAATGCCCCCCTCATCCTTGGGAAAACCGCCAAAAATGTGTCTGGGGTCTGTACAACGGTTTCGCTTTGCGCTAAAATAATCACAACGCAACAGGCGCAAAACATAATTGCATTCCCCAGAACGATAATAGATAGGAGCGTTTTACTATGTACGTCAAAGAAGTTACCGTTGAAAATCAGGTTGGTCTGCACGCCCGTCCGGCAACCTTCTTTATTCAGAAGGCCAATGAGTTCAAGTCTTCCATCTGGGTCGAGAAGGAAGAGCGCCGCGTGAACGCTAAGAGCCTGCTGGGCGTCCTGTCTCTGGGCATCGTGGGCGGCACCACCATCCGCATCATCGCTGATGGCGCAGACGAGCAGGCTGCCGTCGATGGCCTCATCAAGCTGGTGGAGTCCGGCTTCGCAGAGTAATTCAGTTCCATTTCGTGTATGAGCGGCGGGGGTCATCCTTGCCGCTTTTTTTGGTATGATGCATCAGAATAAAGGAGGCAGCCTCATGAAAGATTCGACGAAAGAAGCACTGTTCAAGTTTGGCGAGTTCTGTGATTCCGGTAAGCCGTGGTACTGCTTTTTTGGTGTCTATCTGGTGACGCTCATCGTCAATATCACCCTTCTGCTCACCTCGGAGCAGAAGCCCAAGTGGTGGAGCGTGGCCCTCGACGTGTGCGGTCTGGCGCTGGCGGCGTCGAATATTGCCAAGACCGAGATGATGCAGAAAGGCCGGCATAACACCTGATGACCAAGGCAGAACTTTACAAAAAGGCCTGTATGCTGCCGCTTCTGCCGGGCGTCTATATCATCCGGGACAAAAGCGGCACCATCATCTATATCGGCAAGGCCAAGCGTCTGCGCATCCGGGTGAGCCAGTATTTCCGGGAGGGTGTGCCTCACGACAACAAGGTCAGCCAGATGATCGCCCACGCCTACGCGTTCGACGTCATCGTCTGCCAGAGCGAGTTCGAGGCGCTGGTGCTGGAAGCAAGCCAGATAAAAGCCCACACCCCGAAGTACAACATCCTGCTCAAGGACGATAAAGGCTACAGCTATATCAAGGTGACAAAGGACGAGTGGCCGCGGCTGTCGTTCACGCTGCAAAAAGAAGACGACGGCGCGGAGTATATCGGCCCTTATACCTCGAGCTTTGCGGCCCGTCAGATGGCCGAGACGGCGATGGATGCTTTTCTGCTGCCCCGGTGCAGCCGGCGGTTCCCGCAGGAAATTGGCCGGGGCCGTCCCTGCCTGAACGCCCACATCGGCAAGTGCATGGCGGTGTGCAGCGGCAAGATAAGCCGTGAAAACTACGAGCAGGCCGTCAAAAGCGCTGTCCACCTCATCCGCTACGGCAAAAAGGATATTCTGAAAACCCTCAACGAGCGGATGCTGGAAGCCTCTGACCGGCTGGAATTTGAGACAGCGGCCCTCATCCGCGACCAGATCGCCGCCATTACCAAAGTGACGGCAGGGCAGAAGGTCGTGGTTGACCCCGACGTGGAGATGGACGTGGTAGCGCTGGCGGGTACGCCCGGCAGCGTCTGCGCGGCTGTCCTCCGCTTCCGGGAGGGGCGGCTGACCGACAAGCGGGAGTTTCTGTTCCACGACACCGCCGACATCGCGGCGGTGCGGGAGGAATTTCTGCCCCGGTACTACCTCGACGATGAACAGATACCGAAAGTCATCGCCGTGGACGAGCTGCCGCCGGATGTGGACGCCTTGCAGCAGGCCCTCAACGAGAAGCGGGGCAGTGAGGTGCAGCTCTATGTCCCTCAGCGGGGCGATAAGGCGCACCTCGTCGAGATGGCCCACACCAACGCCGTCGAGCGGCTGGCCCGCGAGAGCGGCCGCTATGCCCGGGAGGAAAAGCTTCTGGATGAGCTGGCGCAGGTGCTGGGCCTGCCCAAGCCCCCCCGCACCATCGAGAGCTACGATATTTCCAACTGGGGCGACGGCACCAGCGTCTGCGGCATGGTGACGTTCCGGGACGGCAAGCCCTACAAGGCGGGCTACCGGAAGTTCAAGATGAAGACCGTTGCCGGGACCGATGACTACGCCTCGCTGGCGGAGACCGTCTCCCGCCGTGCGGCTGAATACGAAAAGTATTCCGAAATGGCCGCAAATGGCGAGCCGAGCAGCAACTACTTCGGCCAGAAGCCTGACCTGCTGCTGATGGATGGCGGCAGGGGACAGGTGAGCGCCGCGAAGGCCGCACTGGCCGGGACGGCACTGGCCGATGTACCCATCTACGGCATGGTGAAGGACGATCACCACCGCACCCGCGCCATCGTGGACAGCGAGGGCCGGGAGATCGCCATCAACATGAACCGCGGGACGTTCACCTTCGTCACCGCCATTCAGGACGAGACGCACCGCTTTGCCAACGCCTACCGCAAGCAGCAGATGAAGCAGAAGAGCTATTCGTCCACCCTCACCGAGGTGCCGGGCGTCGGCCCCAAGACGGCCAAGGCCCTGATGGCACAGTTCAAGAGCGTGGGTGCTGTCAAAGAGGCCACCCCTGACCAGCTGGAGAACACCCCCGGCGTCGGACGGCAGATGGCCCAGACCATTTACGAATATTTCCACCCGCAGGGGTGAAGCAAGTGGAAAAGTCCGGCGCAGACCAGTCTGCGGCCGGGCTTTTTGTAAGGAGTTTTTATGTACCAGTTCCAATACGACATCAAGCCGGGCCGTTACCGGCACTTCAAGGGCAACGAATATCAGGTCATCGGGATGGCCCGCCACAGCGAGAGCGAAGAGGAAATGGTGGTTTACCGCCCTCTGTACGGCGAGGGCGGGCTCTGGGTGCGCCCGGCGGCTATGTGGGCCGAAGAGGTGGAGCGGGACGGCAAGCGTCAGCCGCGCTTTGCCTACATTGGCGAAATGTAAGGGCTTGCGCCCGGAGGTCAAACGCGATACAATGGGTTTTGCAGAACAAACGCGCCTGCGAAGCTGTATAAATAAGCACTATACATACAAGATGTAAAATTTTGGAGGATAACAGCTATGGCTTGTACTACCATCCTTGTCGGCAAAAAAGCCTCGTATGACGGCTCTACCATGATCGCCCGGAACGACGATTCCGGCTCCGGCCACTTCACCGCGAAAAAGTTCGTTGTCGTTCAGCCGGAGGAGCACCCGGCTGTTTACAAGTCGGTCATCTCTCATGTAGAAGTTCCCCTGCCGGGCAATGCCCTGCGGATGACCGCCATGCCCAACGCCGTGGAGGGCAAGGGCATCTGGGTTGCTTCGGGCGTCAACGCCGCCAATGTCGGCATGACCGCCACCGAGACGATCACCTCCAACCCCCGCGTTCTGGGCGCAGACCCGCTGGTGGTCTATCAGCCCGCCAGGGACGGCCAGCCGGAAGTCCCCGGCGGCATCGGCGAAGAGGATATTGTTTACCTCGTCCTGCCCTACATCCACTCTGCCCGCGAGGGCGTGCTCCGTCTGGGCAAGCTGCTGGAAGAGTACGGCACCTATGAGATGAACGGCATCGCTTTCCAGGATGTGGACGAGATCTGGTGGCTGGAGACCATTGGCGGCCATCACTGGATGGCCCGCCGTGTGCCGGATGACTCCTATGTGGTCATGCCGAACCAGCTGGGCATCGACGCCTTCGACCTCGACGACGCTTTCGGCGCACAGGAGAATTATCTCTGCTCTGCCGACCTGAGGGAGTTCATCCGGGACAATCACCTCGACCTCTCGCTGGATGGCCGTCTGAACCCGCGTGACGCCTTCGGCAGCCACGACGACGCCGACCACGTTTACAACACCCCCCGCGCATGGTTCATGCTCCGCCACCTCAATCCCAACACCTGGGTCTGGGACGGCCCTGCCGCTGACTACGGCCCCCGCTCGGACGACCTGCCCTGGTGCATGGTGCCGGAGCGGAAGCTGACCCCGGAGGATGTGAAGTATGTGCTGTCCTCCCATTATCAGGGGACTCCCTTCGACCCCTACGCCAGCTACGGCGACAAGAGCATGAAGGGAGCTTACCGCTCCATCGGCATCAACCGCAACGACTTCATGGCCCTCATCCAGATGCGGCCTGATGTGCCGGAAGACATCCGTGCGGTGGAGTGGATCGCCTACGCCTCCAATGCCTTCAATACCATGGTGCCGTTCTACGCCAACGTCGAGCGCACCCCGGCCTATCTGGCCTGCACCACCGGTGAAGTCTCCACCGACAGCTTCTACTGGGTGAGCCGGATGATCGCCGCCATGGCCGATGCCTCCTACGCCAAGAGCCTCATCCATGTGGAGCGGTACGAGGAGGGCGTCCTCTCCGCCAGCCGCGCGCTGCTGAATCAGTACGATAAGAACATCGCTTTGGCCGGGGAAAGCCAGCGCGCCGCCCTGCGGGAGGAGGCCAACACCGCCATCGCTGCCGAGCTGAAGAAGCGGGCTTCCGATACGCTGGATAAGGTCCTCTTCGAGCTGAGCAGCGGCATGAAGAACGCTTACGCCCGTTCGGACGCCTAAATCGCATCCGACCCGGCAGGGAAAATCATTTCTGGCAAAACCGTCAAAAACGGTCAAATCAAACCACAAAACCATCATCCGCCCCGAAGCTGACCGCTCCGGGGCGGATTTTTTGCGCTCTTTTGCGGGTTGTATCCCACTTCTTGTGCAGAATGCATGATTTTGACGGAAATATTTTGGCAGATAAACTGACGGAAAGTGATTGATTTTGACGGAATATTTGCTATAATACAGACAGAAACAGTCAAAACGATTCAAACACAAGCAGAAACGTGCAACAGGAGGGATGAAGATGTTGGCAGAGGAGCGGCTTTCCCGCATCATGAAGCTGCTGAGCCAGCAGCGCACCGCGACGGTGCAGGAACTCTGCGAGGCGCTGGACGCCAGCGAGTCCACCATCCGCCGCGATTTGAACGAGCTGGACAGGATGGGCAAGGTGAACAAGGTACACGGCGGCGCAACGCTGCCGGACAGCCAGTTCCTCGCCGACGAGCCGACGATGGCTGCAAAGGAAGCGCTGGCCGTTGTCCAGAAAAAGTGCATCGCAAAAGCGGCGGCGGCCCTCATCACCGCAGAGGATTTCGTCTTTCTGGACGCCGGCAGCACCACGCTGGCGCTGGCCCGGGAGCTGAGCGGCCCGGCACTGGACGCCCGGTACGTCACCAACGGCGTCGCTCACGCCCGTCTGCTGGCCCAGAAGGGCTGCAAGGTCTTTCTGGTGGGCGGTCTGCTGCGGCCCGAGACGGAGGCTATCATCGGCGCTGCGGCCCTCCACAGCCTGCAGCAGTACAACTTCACGAAAGCGTTCCTGGGGGCAAACGGCGTGGCGCTGGACGCAGGATTCACGACTCCTGACCCCGAGGAAGCGGCTGTCAAGGCCACGGTCGTGCGCCGGGCGAGAGAAGCCTGGTTCCTCGTGGATGACTCGAAATTCGCCCGCATCTACCCGGCGGTCATCGCCGAGCTGTCCGGCGGCGCGATCCTGACGAATCATTGTCCGAATCCGAAATACAGACAATTCACTCTGGTAAAGGAGGCAGCAGAATGATCTATACCGTGACATTCAACCCGGCCATCGACTACGTCGTGCGGCTGGACACGCCGCTGGAAGTGGGCGAGGTGAACCGCGCCAAAGGCGAGGACTGCGTGCTGGGCGGCAAGGGCATCAACGTGTCCGGCGTGCTGGCCGAGCTGGGCTGCCGGAACACGGCGCTGGGCTTTGTGGCTGGTGAGACGGGTGCGTGGCTCGAGCGGGGTCTGGCCGCGCAGGGCATCACCACCGATTTTATCTACCTCGAGCAGGGAATGACCCGCATCAACGTCAAGATAAAGGCGGGGCAGGAGACTGAGCTGAACGGCGCAGGCCCGGACATCCCCGAGAGCGCCATGGAGCAGTTGGAAGCACAGCTCGATAAGCTGGCCGAGGGCGACATCCTCATTCTGGCGGGGAGCATCCCGTCCAGCCTGCCCCAGACCACCTACGAGCGTCTGCTGGCCCGTCTGGAAGGCCACGGTGTGCATACGGTGGTGGACGCCACCCGCGACCTGCTGGTGAATGTGCTGCAGTATCACCCCTTCCTCATCAAGCCCAATAATCATGAGCTGGGTGAGATCGTGGGCCGCACCCTCACCACCGACGCCGACATCACCGCTGCCGCCCGCACCCTGCAGGAAAAGGGCGCCCGGAACGTACTGGTGAGCATGGCCGGTGACGGTGCGCTCCTGCTGGACGAGAAGGGCGAGGTCCACCGCATCGGCACGCCCAAGGGCAAGGTGGTCAACAGCGTGGGCGCAGGCGACAGCATGGTGGCCGGTTTCGTGGCAGGCTACCTGCGCAGCGGCAGCTATCTGGAAGCCCTGCGTCTGGGTACCGCCTGCGGCAGTGCCACTGCGTTCAGCCTCGGGCTGGCAAAGAAGGAAAAAATCGACGCCCTGCTGGCGACGATTTGAGCGATAGAAGGAAACAAGGAGAGGAGACACACTATGCGAATCACGGAATTGTTCACGGCACAGTCCATCGCGCTGGACGAAGCCCAGCAGGACCGCAGCCAGATCATCGACCGTCTGGTGGAGCTGCAGGCGACCCACGGCAACATCAGAGACAAGGAAGCCTACAAAAAGGGCTTGTATGAGCGCGAGGACGAGGGCTCGACCTATGTGGATAACGGCATCACCGTCCCCCATGCCAAGTGCGACTGCGTGACCCGGCCTAGTCTGGCGGCCCTCCGCCTCAAGACCCCGGTGCAGTACAATGCCGAGGACGACGGCAAGACCGACCTGCTGTTTGCGATCGCAGCCCCCAAGAACGGCAGCCTCCACGTGGATATGCTGGCCCGTATGATGCAGATGCTCATGAACGAGGACTTCGTGGAGAAGCTGCGCACCGCCAAGACCCCGGAAGACTTCCTCGCCGCCATCGACGCGCAGGAAGAAGCCCAGTTCGGCGACGAGAGCTTCACCGACCAGGAGATCGAGCAGGCGGGCTACCGTGTGCTGGCCGTCACCGCCTGTGTCAACGGCATCGCCCACACCTACATGGCCGCTGAAGCCTTGAACAAGGCCGGTGCCAAGATGGGCGTGACCATCAAAGTCGAGACCAACGGCTCCGACGGCGCAAAGAACATCCTGACGAAAGATGAAATTGCAAACTGCGACGGCATCATCGTGGCGGCGGAGAAGAAGATCGAGACGGCCCGCTTCGATGGCAAACCCGTTCTTTTCACCCGCGTGGACGACGGCATCCACAAGCCTGAAGAGCTCATCCATAAGATAACCTCCGGCGAGGTGCCGGAGTTCCACGCTAAGGGCAGCGCACAGGCCGCGGAGGACGCTTCTGCCTCCGACAGCTTTGGCCGCAGCCTCTACAAGAACCTGATGAACGGCGTCTCCCATATGCTGCCCTTCGTGGTGGGCGGCGGCATCATGATAGCGCTGGCCTTCCTGCTGGACGATTACAGCATCGACCCCTCCAACTTCGGCATGAACACCCCGCTGGCCGCCTTCTTCAAGACGGTGGGTTCTGCGGCCTTCAGCTATATGCTCCCCATCCTGGCGGGCTTCATCGCCATGTCCATTGCGGACCGTCCGGGTCTGGCCGTCGGCTTCGCAGGCGGCGTGCTGGCCATGAACGGCACCAACTTCGCCGGTATCGCCGCTGGTGAGACCACCGGCATCTCCGGCGGTTTCCTGGCCGCTCTGCTGGCTGGTTTCGTGGCCGGTTATGTGGTGGAGTTCCTCAAGAAAATCACCGAAAAGCTTCCCGCCAGCCTGAACGGCATCCGTCCCATGCTCATCTACCCGCTGGGCGGCATCCTCATCGTGGGTGCTGTCATGTGCGGTATCAACCCCATCATGGGCATGATCAACACCGCCATGACCAACTGGCTGAACGCCATGGGCGGTACCTCCAAGGTCCTGCTGGGCGCTATCGTGGCCGGTATGATGAGCATCGACATGGGCGGCCCCTTCAACAAGGCGGCTTACGTCTTCGGCACCGCAGCCCTCGCCTCCGGCAACTATGAGGTCATGGCCGCTGTCATGGTGGGCGGCATGGTGCCTCCCATCGCCATCGCCCTCTCCACCACTTTCTGCCCCAAGAAGTGGACTCCCGACGAGCGCCGCAACGGCATCGTCAACTACATCATGGGCCTCTGCTTCGTCACCGAGGGCGCTATCCCTTACGCTGCCGCTGACCCGCTGCGCGTCCTGCCCAGCTGTGTCATCGGTGCAGCCCTCTCCGGTGCGCTGTCCATGACCTTTGGCTGCGCTCTCCGCGCCCCTCACGGCGGCATCTTCGTCTTCCCGGTCGTTGACCACGCTGTGATGTACTGTGTGGCTCTGGCGGTCGGCAGCGTCGTGGGTGCGGTCATCCTGAGCCTGCTCAAGAAGACCCGCACCGAAGAATGATCAGGCTATCCTCCCCTTTTCAAGTATAAACAGCCAAAGGCCCCCATCCGGCATCTGCCAGATGGGGGCCTTTGGCGTGTAAGATACAGTTAAAAAGGCTCTCCCCTTGGGAGAGCTGGCGCGTGAGCGCCTGAGAGGTCAAATTACCAATAAAACACAAAAACCCGCCTGGCAGCGGGTTTTTGTGTATAGAGGGGTGGGAAAGTATATAAAGTGGTGAATCGCGTTATCAGTCGGCAGCGTATCGTACCCGAACACCGGAATCCCCGGCGGTACATCAGAACTTCAGTGACGCTGCCTCGCAGTATGTATTATACCCGAATTTGTTTTCTTGTCAAATGCAAAAATTTGGTTTCGCTTTAATTTAGCACTTTACTTTTTGACCAAAACTTTATATAATTAAAGACGGAAAAACGAAAACTGATTTTTGCACAGGTTGTGCTATTGCCACAACAATAAAACTTTACTTTCAGAAAATTTTATGTAATGTAACATATTTCAAAAGGAGTACTTTTCCTATGGACGATTTGGACCGCAAGATTCTCGCCCTCCTCGCAAAGAACGCCCGTATGCCGGTGAAGGAGATCGCCGAAAAGGTGGCGCTGACCAGTCCCGCTGTCTCCAGCCGCATCCACAAGCTGGAAACGGACGGCATCATCAGTGGCTATACCGTGATGCTCAACCGCCCGTCTGACCGGGTCTATGTGGATGCTCTCATCAGCCTCTCGGTGGCCCCGTCCCAGCGGGACGAGCTGGTGGAGCTGATGAAGAACAGCAAAGAGGTGCTGCAGTGCTACCACGTCACGGGCGCTTACACCTTCCTCATCAAGGTGAGCTGCGGCAGTATGCCCCAGCTGGAACACCTTATCTTACAGTTCCAGAAGCTGGGCACCACCAGCACCCAGATCATCCTCTCGACGCCCGTCAATCACGGTGACCTTGAGGCCATGATGCTGTAAGCGTTCATAGAATTGTTACACTTGTGGGTGCAATTTTCGCCCGCCGTGGGTCGTTTACCGAATAGCAGGGATAAATCATCAAATACTATCACTGCACACCGAAAACCTCACCCTGCGAACGAAAGGATAAATTGAATATGAAACGTATCATTGCTTGTCTGATGGCCGGCGTCATGCTGCTGGCTCTGGTGGGCTGCGGCGCGTCGGGCAGCTCCGGCAGCGCGTCTTCTGCCGCGAAGAAAGATTACACCCAGATCCTCCACGACGCCCGCAGCGACGAGGACAACAAGTATGAGATGATATTCACCAAAGGCGAGGATGGCAAGTTCACGGCCCAGTACGGCTACAGCGCCGAGTATGAGGCCGACCAGCTCTCCGATGAGGTGGCCAACATGATGATGCCTCTGCTGGGCCTCGAGGACGATATGTACGACGACTTCGCCGCCTCAGTGTCCGGCATGATGGTCAGCGTCTACGGCGTGGCCATCGTCAAGCCCGCCGAGGGCAAGACGCAGGACGTGGTGGATGCGATGGATGCCTATGTCCAGAGCCAGCAGAAGTCCATGGAGCATTACCTCGAAGACCAGTACCAGATCGCCTCTGCCGCCCGCGTGGCGACTGTCCCCACCGGCGAGGTGGTCATGGTCTGCTGTGAGGACAGCGACACCGTCTTTGAAAACATCAAAAAGGCTCTGGCCGCATAATGTATTGTAGGAAAAAGCCCCCGCTTCCAGCTGGAAACGGGGGCTTTGCTGTATTTGTTGATCACGGGTTCTCGATGGCGTTCACGAGCTTGTTGGCGATGTACTGGTGGCCCTTGATGGTGGGATGCACGTCGAGGGTGGTCTCGGTATTGGGGATGGCCACATAGGTCAAGTTATAAGTCTTGGCGATCTGCTTCTCAAACTTGTTCAGCTTGTTGAAGTAGCTGCGCCAGCAGGGGATGAGCGGCACAGGGTTGGTGTAGCCCACGAGGATGATCTGGGCATCCGGGTTCAGCTTGCGGATCTCCTGCACGATGGAGATGAGGGCTGCGGTGGTCTTGGGGTAAGTCTCGTCGCAGATCTTGCTCATGCCGGAGAAGAGCAGATTCCAGGTGGCGTCCCTCTCGGCTTTGGTCAGGTCCATCGCCTTGATGCTGCGGTAGATGGTGGACATGGTGGAGCCGGAACCTTCATTGCGCAGGTCGCCGGCCAGAATGGTAGCGGCCAGTTTCTCGCTCTTCCAGTTGGTGGCGTTGCCCAGAGCCACGATGCAGGGGACGAAGGCGTCGTTGGAGCCGATCTGGACGGAGACGACGTCGGCCTTGCGGATGTAGTCCTGGAACTCAGGGTAGTTGTACTCGCAGCCGGACGCCATGTTCATCTGGGGCATCTTGCCGTACCGGATCATGTCCGCGAGGTCGGGAGCCGTCAGGGCCGGCAGGCCGAGGTTGATGGCATGGTCACGGTCGAGGCCGAGAGCTGCAGCCACCTTGCCGACATAGCAGTCGGGAGAGTAGCCATGGAAGTTGGGAGTCATATCGACGCTGTAGCCGGAGCGCGCACTGTACTGGACATCGGCCAGACCGACGCCGGACACGATGCTGTCGCCCAGTGCGACGTAGGTGAGCTGCTCGTCCTTGGTGCCATCAGCCTTGACCTCGGCCTCAGCAGCGGTCGCTGCCTCCTCTGCGTCGTCCGCAGAAGGGACCGGGTCAGCCTGAGCCGTCTCGGTGGCAGAAGCCGCGGCTTCCGCCGGAGTCTCGGGCTGCAGGGCAGCCTCCGGGTTCAGGGTGACGATGACATGATCATCGCCGGCGGCGTCCGCAGCGGCCTCGGTCCCCTCGGCCAGCGCAGGGACGCTGAGCAGGGAGACGAGCAGCAGGGCAGAGACCGCCAGACTTGCAAAACGCTTGTTCATGGCAGAAGAGTCCTTTCATGAAAATCAATAGTCGCGGGGGGAGATGTCAGCTTCGAGCTGACGGTAATCAACCTTGCCCACAGGGGTCATGGGCATACTGGGAATAAACTTGTAGGCCACGGGCTGGACGTATTCGGGCAGCTCCTCGGCGCACATCCGCTCCAGCTCCCGTATCACCTGCTTTTTCTTGGCGGTGGTGTCGGCCTTGAGCACGATGTAGACGAAGGGCAGACGGCCCTGCACATGGTCCTTGTCGGTGCAGCCCACCACAGAGCACTGATGCACAGCGGGGTGGCGGCTGACGACATTCTCTATCATGGAGGGGAAGACTTTGAAGCCGTCGTGGCGGATGATGAGGCGCTTGATGCGGGAGTCGAGGAAGACGAAGCCGTCCTCGTCCAGATAGCCGATGTCGCCGGTGTGGACCCAGATGCGGCCATCGGGGTGGCGGCGGAGGATCATGTCCGTCTCGTCGGGCTTGTTGTAGTAGCCCTTCATGGTGGTGGGGCCGGAGATGCACAGCTCGCCCCGCTCGCCGATGGGCAGCTCTTTGTCCGTACCCGGCTCGAAGGCGGCGACGAGGGTGTTGACCATCGGGATGCCGACGCTGCCCAGCTTGTTGTTCGAGCCGGCGGCGACGGTGGCAGCGGAGGCCACCTCGGTCATGCCGTAGCCCTTGGCGATCGGATAGCGGACGCCATGGGCGGCGAGGAAGTCGTTGACGGTCTGCTCTGCGCCCCGGGCGATGGAGTCGCCGCCGGCGGCGTAGTTCAGAATGAAGGAGAGGTCCTTATCCCGCAGCTTGGGGTCAGCGGCCAGCTGCTGATAGTGGGCCGGCACGCCGAACATATGCTCGGGCTTGTACTTCAGCACCAGACTGCCCAGCTTGGCCGGGTCGAGGTTGGGGACGATGATGACTGTGAAGCCCAGCACCAGCGGCAGATGGACGCCGCAGGCGTAGCCGTAGGCGATGAAGGGGGGCATGATGTTCATGAGCTTCTGGCCCCGGTGGAACAGCTTATCGTAGGCGCGGAACTGCTGCGCGATGGCGTTGAAGCAGTTGTCGGTGAGCATGACGCCCTTGGGAGAGCCGGTGGTGCCGCCGGTGTGGACGACGACGCAGGCGTGGTCGGGGTCATAAGGCTCCGAAGCGGTGCTCTGGCCCTCGCCGCCCTTGATGAACTGCTTCCAGCGGATGACGTTGGAGGCATATTTGTTCTTGTCGGGGGTGGTCAGCTTGTATCCTACGGCCATCACCGGGGGCAGAGAGTCGGCCGGAGAGAGGACGATGACCTTTTCCACGTTGGTGCGCTTTGCGGCCTGACGGCAGCGCTCGTACACGACGTTCAGGCAGACCAGAAGATGGGAGTCCACCTCTTCGATGTACTCGTGGATGCCCTCGACACTGTAGCGGGGGTCTACAAGGTTCAGGGTGGCACCGATCATGTCCGCTGCATAGAACAGGGCAATGACCTCGGGGGTCATGACGCTCACTACCGTTATGATGTCGCCCTTCTGGACGCCGACGCCCCGCAGGGCGGCAGCAGTCTTCTTGACGTTGACGATAAGGTCAGCGTAGGTGAACTTCCGGCCGTAGTAATCCAACGCGGTGTCATTCAGATGGTTTTTGTTCCGCTGGCAGACATATTCGAATGCCGAGACGGTGGGAAGGGTCTGCTCAATGTACTTCTGGTCGTAATATTTGAGCCAAGGTTTGGCCTGGGATGCGTAAACAGGATTCTGCGTCGTCATCAATTTCTCATTCCTTTATGTTTGTAGACCCGCGCGGGGGCCAATGTTTTGTTTCGTTTTGTTACAAAGCTACTCCTGTTATTGTAGTAGAGCAGAGAACAAAAGTCAATAAACAGAGAGGCTGCAATGAGAAAAACGCAAGAAAAAGTTTACAATTCCCGGCACCAGTCTTCGGCCTCGGAGGCGCTGCAGAGCACCCAGTGACGGGGCCGCAGCTCCCGCCACTGGGGAGCCTCCGTGGAGTAGTCGTGCATGGAAGGGTCATAGACTAGCAGCTTTTTCTGCCGCTCGCGGCGGGGGCTGGGCATGGGGATGGCCGACAGCAGGCTGCGGGTATAAGGGTGGATGGCGTGGGTCACCAGCTCTTCGGCGTCGGCCAGCTCCACGATGTCGCCCTTGTGGATGACGGCGATGCGGTCGGAGATGTAGCGCATGACGGAGAGGTCATGAGCGATGAAGAGGTAGGTGATGCCGCGCTCTTTCTGCAGATGGCGCAGAAGGTTCAGGACCTGGGCGCGGATGGACATATCCAGTGCCGAGATGGGCTCGTCGGCGATGATGAATTCCGGCTCCACGATGAGGGCCCGGGCGATGCCGATGCGCTGGCGCTGGCCGCCCGAGAACTCGTGGGGGAAGCGGGACGCAAATTCGGGCAGCAGGCCCACATCCAGCAGCGCCTGACGGACTTTTTCGTCCCGCTCGGCGGCGGAGAGGTCGGGCCGGACGTTCATCAGGCCCTCGCCTACGATGTAGCTCACCTTGGCGCGCTCGTTCAGGGAGGACTGGGGGTCCTGGAATATCATCTGAATTTCCTTGATGACCTGCTTGTCCAGCGCGTGGGAGATCTTGCCGTTTATCTTCTGGCCCTTATAGAACACCTCGCCGCCCGAGGTGGGCAGGATGCGCATGATAGCCCGGCCAATGGTGGTCTTGCCCGAGCCGGACTCGCCCACCAGACCGAAGGTCTCGCCTTTATAGATGGTGAAGTTTGCGTTCTTGACGGCCTTGTAAGCCTTGCGGCCGGAGCCGTAGGTCACTTCGAGGTTTTTTACCTCGACCAGAACTTCGCGTTCGTCTGCCATGTTATTTGCCCTCCTCTTGCAGCATCCGCACAGCGGCGGGCGGTTCTATCTTGGGTGCGCGGGGGTCGAGAAGCCACGTCTTGGCCCGGTGGGTCGTGCTGACATCAAAATAAGGGGGACGCTTGACGAAGTCGATCTTCAGCGCCAAAGGGTTGCGGGGCGCGAAAGCGTCGCCGTGAATTTCCGTGAAGAGGTTCGGGGGCGTACCCTGAATGTTGAACAGGTCTTCGCCTTTCACGCCCATCTGGGGCATACTGGACAGCAGCGCCCAAGTGTAGGGATGGCGGGGGTCGTAGTAAATTTCGTCCGAAGTGCCGATCTCCACGATGTCGCCGGCATACATGACGGCCACACGGTCAGCGATGTTGGCCACGACGCCGAGGTCATGGGTGATGAGGATGATGGTGAGGTTATATTTGACCTGCATCTCCTTCAGTAGCTCGAGGATCTGGGCCTGAATGGTCACGTCCAGAGCCGTTGTGGGCTCATCGCAGATAAGGATCTGCGGGTTGCAGGCTACGGCAATGGCGATGACGACGCGCTGGCGCATACCGCCCGAGAACTCGTGGGGATACTGCTTGAAGCGCACTTCAGGGTCGGCGATGCCGACATCCCGCAGGTACTCGAGGGTCTTCTCCCTGGCGGCAGCACCCTTGAGGCCCTGATGGAGCTCCACGGCCTCCATGATCTGGTCGCCGATGGTCTTCAGGGGGTTCAGGCTGGTCATGGGGTCCTGCATGATCATGGCGATCTCGTGGCCGCGCACTTTCAGCCAGTCCTTCTCCTTTTTCAACTCGGAGAGCCGGATGGGCTGGTGGTCGTCGGCACCGAAGTAGTCGATAGTGCCGGAAGTGATGGAGCCGTTGGAGTCCAGCAGGCCCATGAAGGACTTGGTGAACACGCTCTTGCCCGAGCCGGACTCGCCCACGATGGCGAGGACTTCGCCGTGGTAGACATCGAGGTCGATGCCCCGGATGGCGTGGAGGATCTTTCCACGCAGATTGAATTTGATGTTGAGATCCCGCACAGAGAGGATCAGTTCATTCTTTTTCATGCCTGTTCCTCCTTACTGCAGATGGTTCTTGGGGTCGGCTGCGTCAGAGAAGGCGTTGCCGATGAGGTAGAACGCGATGGTGACGAAGCTGAGGATGATGGTGGGGTAGAGCAGCTGATAGCGCAGGCCGGCCTGCATCATGACCTTGCGGCCATCGTTGATGAGGTTGCCCAGAGAAGGCACCTCGACAGAGAGGCCGAGGCCGATGTAGGTGATAAAGACCTCGCTGCCGATGGCGGCGGGAATGGTCAGGGCCATGCGGAGCATGATGACCGACACGAGGTAGGGCAGCAGGTTGCGCACCACGATGCGGGAGGTGGGGGTGCCGATGCAGCGGGATGCCACGTTGTAGTCGCGGTCACGGATGATGAGGATCTGGTTGCGGATAAAACGCGCCATGGCGATCCAGCCCGTGATGGACATGCCCAGAATCAGCGTCTGGACGCTGGGACTGGCGACGTAGGAAATAAGGATCAGGATGATGGTGGAAGGCACATTGTCGCAGATATTGTACAGCTCGGTGAAGAAGAAGTCCAGCTGACGGACATAGCCCCAGAGCACACCCACCGTGATGCCCACCACGGCCTCGATAAGGGCCACGAAGAAAGCGATGGTCAGGCTGGTGCGGGCGCCGGCCCAGATGCGGGCCCAGAGGTCCTGGCCGATGGCGTTGGAACCCCAGATGAAGCCCTTTTCACCGGGGGCGATGTTGCGGTACTGGATGCCGGTGGCGGGGTCCACGGCGCAGAGGTTGGGGTCTACCTGACCGGGCAGGTAGGGCTGCAAAAATGCAAACGCCACCACGGCGATGAGGGCGACGAGCAGCAGCACGGCCACGCGGTTCTTGAAGAAGGCGCGGAAGGTGCTGCCCCAGTAGCTGTAGTTGGAGTAGGACGTGGCCTCGGCCCGCTCTTCGCTGAATCCGGCGGGGGTGAACAGCTCTTCTTCGGGCAGCTTTGCCCATGCGGCGGGGCCGTCCGCCTGTAACTTATCCAGCTCTGCCTCGAGCTGGTGTGCTTTTTCATCTTTCATACGGAAAAGCATTATCGGCCACCTTCTTTCTTGCCAAAGCTGATGCGGGGGTCAATGAGCACCATGAGCAGGTCGCCCAGAATAAGGCCGATGATGCCCACGCAGGCGTAGAGCAGAACGATGCCCTGCACCATCGTGTTGTCGTGGCGCTGGACACAGGTGACCAGCAGGCCGCCCATGCCCGGGATGCTGTAGAGGCTTTCGATGTAGATGGAGCCGACCACAGTGTTCAGGAAGGCGGAGGGAATATACTGCACCAGCGGCACCATTGCGTTGCGGAAGATGTGGCGCAGGGCGATGTTGTTTTCACTCACGCCCTTGGCACGGGCAAGGCGGACATAGTCCTTGTTGCTCTCGTCCACCATGTACCGGCGCAGCCACATGGCGTAGAACGCCACGTTGCCCAGACTCATGGAGCAGACGGGCAGCACCCAGTATTTCCAGTTGGAGGCGTCGAAGAGCAGGCCCACGTTCAGCGCAGTGGTGCCGTACATCTGGATGTACAGATAATACACTGCCGCAGGCACAGCCTGAATGAGGACGATGATGGCCGTGCCGATCTTATCGGGCCAGCGGCTCTTGAAGCGGCCCATGAACAGGCCCATCGGGATGCCGATGACAAGGCTCAGCAGCATGGCGTACACGCCCATCTGGATGGAAATGGGCAGCTTCTTAGCGAGGATGCTGGCGACGGAGGCGTTGACCTTATAGATGTGACTCACGCCGAGGTCGCCGTGGAGCATATTGACCCAGAAGCGGCCGATCTGCACCGGCAGCGGGTCCAACAGGCCCATGGACTGTAAGCCGGCCTGTATCTGGGCCTCGGTCATTTTTTCGTAGTTAGCAAAATAGCCTTCCACCGGCATCAGCCGCAAAAGGCAGAAAACGAGCGTGACGATAATAAACAGGGTCAGTATCGAGCGCCCGATGCGTTTCGCCAGATATTTGAGCATATCTGTGCGCACCCCTCTCTTTTATAAAATGAATGTCGGATAGGAATAGAATACAACAAAAAACCACTTTTGGAAAGTGATTTAGCAAAGTTCGTTACAAAAATTCATGTAAGAAGCTTTAGAAACGAAAAGCTCTCCGCTTTCCCGTGGGAAAACGGAGAGCTTTGGAGCAGACAGACTCAAAAAGTCTTAGCGGGCGTCGCGGTTGGCCTCGTACTCGCTCATGGAGATGTAGTGGTCGAGGACGTGGACGCCCTTCAGACGCTTGTTGGAGAAGCCGGTGGAAGCGTACTGGCCCTCCCAGTAGTTCAGACGGGTGGCGATGTAGGCCGGGATACTCATGCCCAGGGGGACGACGAGGGCATTGTTGATGAGGGAAGCCTCGGCGTTGGCGAAGGCATCGTAGCGGGCGTTGATGTCGTCGGTGATCTTGACAGCCTCTTCGATGGCCTTCATGTAGTTCATGACGGCGTCCGCGGTGTCGCCGGTGATGAAGCCGTCCTCGACGCCGGTGCGCAGGAAGGCGTAGCGGCTGCCGCGTGCGCCCTCGGCCTGATAGAAGGGGTCGGTCTCGGTCTGGGGGTCGGAGTAGTCAGCGCCCCAGTTGCACTGCAGGAAAGCGAACTTGCCGTTGCGGCGGACGCTGGACAGGAAGCTGTCGGAGGGGCCGGCAGTGATGATGATGTCAATGAAATCGAAACCGTCGTTCAGCACACCCTCGAGCTGCTGCTTGAACACCTGGCACTGCTTGTCCCAGTCGGTGGAAGAGGGATTGTATGGCATCTGCACCTTGATGGGGAAGGTCACACCAGCAGCGGTCAGCTCCGGGATGGCAGCGTCGCGGTACTCCTTAGCCTTCGCCTCGTCGAAGAACTCGGTGATGTTGGCCAGATCGCCGCATTTGAGGTAGTCCACGCCGTCAGCGTTGGCACAGAAGCTGGGGGGCGTGATGGTGTTCAGCTTGTAGTTGTCGTAGCCCTCGGGTGCCTTGACGGCCAGCGTGACAGAGTTGTTGATGCCGTAGAGGAAGGACTTGCGGAAGTTGGTGTTGTTGATGGCCTTGGCCCAGTTCTCCGGCTCGTACTCAGCGTCCATGCCCTCCACGCTCCAGTTGGAGAACTCGTGGGAGAAGGGCATGAAGTTGAACATATAGAAGTAAGTGTAGTTGGTATTGGGACGGTCCATGGACACCATGTCCTTGGTGGTATCGTCGGACAGCCAGCTGTCGAGGATGTCGGAGCCGATGGTGGCCTCGTCGATCTCGCCGCGCTTGATCATCTCGGGGCCGTTGACGCTGGCCTCGGCGTTGTAGATGCGGCTGATGGTGTCGATGAAGACGTTGTCAGCGTCGTAGTTCTCGGGGTTCTTCTTCATGACCCAGGTCTCCAGAGACTCGTAGGCGGCCAGATAGAAGGCACCGCAGCTGTAGGTGGTCTCTGCGCTGGTAGCGAACTGGTCGCCGGTCTCTTCCAGCAGCGGGCCGTAAGCGGGCTCGTAGGGCAGATAGCACAGCAGGCTCAGGAAGCCCGGGAAGTCGTAGGTCAGGGTGTAGGTCAGGGTGTGGTCATCCACAGCAGTGACACCCACGGCGTCGAAGTCCACCGGTGCGTAGGTGGCGGGGTCAGAGTCGGGGGCAGTCACGGTGACGACGCCGCTGCCGTCCACGGTGTAGGTGGTGCCGTCATCGTCCACGACGCCGGTGTTGGCGTTGTTCAGATAGACGTGGTAGTTGTAGTAGTCGTCAGCGCCTGCGATGTAAGCGGTGACAAGGCCCACGTTGGAGGCGGCGTAGTCCGGGGTCAGGACGTACTTCAGAGCGTCCACGAAGTCCTGTGCGGTGACGGGGGCCACGACCTCGCCGTTGCAGTCCACCCAGTTCTCCTCACGCAGATGGAACGTCCAGGTCAGGGTGTCGACATCCCAGTCCCAGCTGGTGGCCAGGCCTTCACGCATGACGCCTTTGTTGTCGTACTCGACCAGCGTATCCACGCAGTTTGCGCCCACGACCATCTCGAGGTCAGTGCCGGTGGTCAGGTAGTTCAGGGTAGCGGGCTGGCTGTCGTACAGGATGGTGTAGCTGGAGCCGGAACCGGAAGAGGCTGCGCCGGAAGCGCTGCCGGAGGAAGAGCCGCCGCAGCCAGTCAGCAGGCCGGCTGCGCAGGCACCGGCGGCTGCCAGGCCGCTGGCCTTCAGGAACTGACGGCGGGAGATGGAAGTGTTCATCATAAATTCCCTCTTTTCTTGTTTTTGCTGTACAAAGGACAGCATCGCGTTGTGCGGTGTCCGCTGTTTCCCGGAAACGGACAAATGGACCATTTTTTATGAAAAAAGAGCAACGGAAATCCATCCGTTACTCCTTTGTAACAGTCCCGGCCACCAAACAGTGTGGTCATGACTGAGTATAGCATTGATTTGCGGCCGCGTCAATCCTTTTCGGGAGCAGATGCTGTTTCTGCAACAGAAACAGCTGTTGCCGCCGCGGCGGCAGGTGCGGCAGAGACGGGAGCTGCTGCCGTTTCGGCTGCGGCGGCACCGGCAGCATTGGCTGCATTTTCAGCGGCCAGCTCTGCGGCAGCGGCCTTTGCGGCCTCCTCCGCTGCCTTGCGGGCCTCGCGCTCGGCGATCCGCTCCTTGGCGCGGGCTGCGGCCTCCTCCTGACGCTGCTTGGTGCGGCGCTTGATGCGGCAGACCGAGCAGATGCCCTCGGAGCTGTTCGGTGCGATGGGCTTGCCGCAGTCGGCGCAGAGGGTCTTGCTGCATTTGTAGACGCTCACCGGGCCGAGGGTGGTGAGCTGGCGCAGCTTCATGCCGTCGATGCCGCTGTTGGAGCAGGCCGCGACGCAGACGCCGCACTCACTGCACTTCCAGGGTGTGATGACCACGCGGGTCTGGCCGTCGGGCATATCCTCGAGCTTGAGTGCGCCGGAGCGGCAGGCTTTTTCGCACTTGCCGCAGCCGAAGCACTTCTGGGTGAAGTTCGGCAGATACCAGCCGTAGCGCAGCGGCGTCTCGGAAGCAGCCTTGAGCTGCTTTGTCCGCTGGTGGAGCATGAGGCGGAAGTCGGCGGCGCTGTCCTCCTCGCTGCGCAGGCCGGGCAGCATCTGCAGCAGCTTCTTGGTGCCGGCGCGGGAGCCCTCGGTCATGTGGGAGAACATCTCCCGGCGGCTCAGCTCCTGTACATGGTAGGGCGCTTCGTCCTGCTCATAGGCCAGCGTGACCCGGCTCTCGAAGAGCTGGGGGCCGAGGAACTCCACCAGACGGGTCAACTCTTTGCGGAGCTGGGCGGCGCAGACATCATTCTCGCACTCACCGCAGGGGGTCAGGTCAAGGACCAGCTTCTTGTTCAGAGCAAGATAGGCCAGCGTTTCCCACGAGAAGGAGGCGACGCAGGCGCGGACGGCAGTGTTCTTGCGGGTGCTTTTCTCGCAGCCCAGCCAGAGGGTGTCGTTATCGGTATCAGCCAGCGAGGTGTCCCGCTGTACCTGCTCGGGCGAAGGGACGATGCAGCCCGAGCGGCAGGCGGACACGCAGAGGCCGCAGTCGGTGCAGGGGTCCCAGTCTTTAACGAGGTTGGGGCGGGTGAAGATGGCATCGCCGTAGGGGCAGATGTCCTTGCAGGCCGTGCAGGGGGTGCGGTGGGGGTGGAGATTCCAGCACTGACGGCGGATGACCTCGGGGTGGGAGGTCTTCATCAGGGCGTCCATTGCATAACGGGTAAACAGACCCATAGCGGTATCACTCCTTTTCGGGGGCATCGGTCACGGTAGTGACCTGTGCGTTGTCCAGCAGGAAGCGCTGCACCTTCTTTGCGGCCAGCGCGGCGGCGATGGTATCCTCGGGCAGGGCTTTCCGGATCTCAGCCTCGGGGGTGTCCTGCAGCTGGGACAGGCGGCGGTACTCGGCGTTGACTTCCTCGGGGTGGACGACGATGTTCTCTGCCTCGGCGATGGCACGGGCTGCCAGCACGAAGCGGATGCGGCTCTCGGCCTGGGCGCGGTAGTCTTTCTCGAGGGCTTCCGGGGTGGTGCGGCTGTTCTTGCAGTGCTGCTCGAGGGTGATGCCGCTGCGGGAGAGGCGCTCTTTCAGCAGCTTCATCTCATTCTGGGCGGTGCGGTCGAGAATTTCGGCGGGCAGGTCTACGGTCATATTGGCACCGGCCATGTCCAGCAGCTGCTTGCCGGCGGCGCGGTCAGCCCCTTCTTCGTGGATCTTCTGCTTTTTGGCGCGAAGGTCAGCCTTCAGCGCATCGAGGGAGTCGAAGCCCAGACTCTTGGCGAAAGCCTCATCCGGTGCGGGCGTGACTTTCTCGGCCAGAGAGCGGAGCTCGATCTCGAACTGTGCGGTCTTGCCGGACAGCTCCGGCAGGCGGAAGTCCTGCGGGTAAGTAAAGTCGAAGCGGAACACCTCGCCGGCACGGTGGCCGTAGATGGCCTGCTCGGCGGCGGGCATCAGCTTACCGTCGCCCAGCACGACCATGACCTTCTCCATCCGGCTGTCGGGGATCTCCTTGCCGTCCATGTAGCCGGCAAAGTCCAGCAGAGCGCGGAAGCCGCGCCTGGCAGGTTCGGTGGTGGGGTGGTAGACCGCGTGCATCCGGGTCTGGTGGACAAGCTCGATGTCCACAGTCTTGTCGGTGACAGGGCGGACGTGACGGGTGACAGCCAGGCCCTTGTACTGGCCCAGCTTCACTTCAGGCGTGTTCTTCTTATCCATAGTGGCGTACTCCTTATGACGTAAGCAGGCCGGCGGGCGGCGCTGCGGGTTTTATAGCAACAAATCGAATTATACACGTTTTCGGCAGAAAGGGCAAGCTCACAGCCCGTGAGCGGTGAGCCAGGCTTCGGCCACCTGGGAGAACATTTCAGGGTACTGGGCGTCTTCCTCAGGAAAGGCGCTCAGATAATACTCCACTTCCTCCCGGGTGGGGGCGGCGGTGCGTTTCCAGATGGTAAAGGTGGTGCCATTGCCCATATCGAAACTCTGCTCAAAGGCGAAATACTGGTCTTTTACGGCGAGGAACCGGTCGTTCAGCTTGATGGACATCTCGCCGCTGCCCACGTAAGTCTGGGGGAAGGGCTCGCAGGTGATGACATATTTTGCCTCGAAGAACTGGGTGGGGAAGTTGTGGGTGCCGGGGACCGAGAAGCCGAAGGCCAGCTTGTCGTTGATGGGGGCGTCCGGCAGGCGGCAGTTCTTGAAGTGGTCGGGGTTGTAGAGCATATCGTGGGGAATCATGTAGCACAGCTCCCCCTCATCGCAGTGGGTGTCGATCCAGTCGGCAATGGCCCGGATCTGGCCAATGTCCTTCCTGTCGTAGATGAGCTTGTCCAGCGAGATGAAATACTCGGTGGCCGGGATCTGGATCGGGAAATGCTCGATGACGAAACTCGGCATGGCCAGCGTAGTCAGCGGCGAACACCGCACCGACATGGACAGCACCAGCACGAAGGCCCAGCAGCCCAGTTTGAGGGTGCGGCGGCGCGTGATGCCCTCGGCCAGCGCGGCGGCACCCAGCAGAAAGAAAATGAAGTATCCCGGCAGGAAGAGCAGGAACTGATGGGAGCCGGTGTTCTGCACCCGGGTGAAGAGCAGGATGCTCACCACCAGCTCACACCCGGCGAGACAGGGCAGGGAGGGCGCTCTGTGCTTCGCCGCAAAGGCGAGACCCAGCACCATGAGGAGGATGTTGAACAGGCCCATCCGGCCGATGTGATAGAACGCCTCGAGGACCAGACCGCCGCCGTTATAATAGGAGTAGCGGCCTGCGTAGTTGTAGGCGAGGATGTGGGACACCATCGGCCAGAGCAGGATGACTATCGCCACGACGGACGCGAGACCGAAGAGGACGAGGTTCTTGATTCGAACAAGGGCAGCGGCTTTTTCGCCGCCCTTCGCCAACCGCACACAGCCCGCGATGAGCAGCAGTGCGTAGGCGAAGTAGTAGCCCACCACAAAGTAGAGGAACCACCGGCGGGCGAGGATGATGGCGGCAGTGGCCAGGAAGATGAGGCCGAACCGCACCGGCTCCAGCTTGTCGAACCGGAGATCCAGCGTCAGCAGAAGGATCGCAAACGCGAAAATGAGGCCGAACCAGTCCGGCTGGGCCAGCACCGCGCTCATCCGTAAGAAGGGATAAGCCGCCGTGAGCGTCATCCCGAAGAGGAAATAGTACCTCCGATTCTTCACATTCAGGATCTGCCCGACCTTGACGACAAGGCCCGCCAGCAGCACCAGCAGGGTCGGCAGGATGCAGAACACCTGACTGAAGGAGTAGTCATCGCCGGTGTGGCTCGTGAGGCAGAAGGGAAACTCGGTGAAGAGGGTGATGAAATTGGTGTAGTCGTCGGCCATGGAGCCGAAGATGTACGCAAGGCCCGCGCCTGCACTCTGGGCAAAGGCGGCTTCTGCGTCGTACTGCTTGAGCAGGTAGTTGGCGTAATCCCAGACGTATACAAAGCTCCGACTTGACAATGTCCAGTAAAAATAGACGACAGCCACAGCCCAGATGCCGAAGACGACGGCTTTGTGGAAGAAGCCCAGCTCTGCGCCTGCCACACGGAGAACGCAGAGGGCCAGAACAAAGAGCCCCACGCTGGCCCAGAGACTGAGCAGCGGGAAAAAGAAGGCGCTGGCCGGTGCAAGCAGCCCCAGAAGAGCCAGCAACACCGCACAGCTGCCCAGACCGACCCCCGCCCATTGCAGAGGCGAGAGTCGGCGAACAGCAGCAGATAGCATAGAAGGATGATCCCTTTCATTTAACTTCCGGAAAATGCAAAACACAACTTTCCATCTAACAGTATAGCGGCTTCCGTAGGGGTTGTCCAGCAGAACACCGGGGCAAACAGCAGAATATCCCGCTGCATTTTCAGCAAACGGGATATTCCGAAACAAATATTACTTTTTGGAGTTGTATGCGGCGGCATCCGCCCTGGCGTTCTGGGTGCGGGCTGCCTTGCGGCGTGCGGCAGCGGCCCGGCGGGCGCTGGCCTGTGCAGCCTCGGGGCGGGGCGCTTCGGGGGTGAGCCGGAACATCCGGCTGCCCATGGCGGGCAGGTCCACGGTGAGGGTGTAGTCCCGGCCATAGACGCCGCCGTCCGAGGTGTGGAGGGGTTTGGGCTTCGATTTGTCCGCGCCGCCCCAGCAGGGGGCCTCAGTGTTCAGAAGTTCTTCGGCCCCGGCGGGGAAGCTCAGGTAGAGCGGGAACTTTTTGTGGGCAGTGTTCTGGGTGTTCATGACGCAGAGGATGGTCTGTCCCGCGCCCTTGCGCAGCCATGCGTACACGCCCTCGTCCCGGCTCTCGCTGGCCACCCACTCGAAGCAGCGGGGGTCATACTCGCCCGCGTAGAGGGCCGGCTGGGTGGCGTAAAGGCGGCTCAGAGCACCGAAATATTTCTGGAATGCATCGTGGAAGGGGTACTTGAGCAGATCCCAGTCCAGCTCCCGCTTTTCGTCCCACTCCCGGAAATGCCCCAGCTCGTTGCCCATAAAGTTCAGCTTTTTGCCCGGGTGCGCATACATATAAAAATAGAGGGTGCGCAGCTGGGCGCATTTTTCTTCGTAGGTACCCCAGAGCTTGTCGATGATGGTCTTTTTGCCGTGGACGACCTCGTCGTGGCTCAGCGCCAGCAGGTAAAGCTCGTTGTAGAAATAGTGCATACTGAAAATGATCTTCCCGTATGCGTCGGGCCGCTGGCCGAAGGGGGTGGCGAAGTAGTCCAGCGTATCGTGCATCCAGCCCATGTCCCACTTGTAGTCGAAGCCGATGCCATCGTAGCGGGTGGGGGCCGTGACTTTGAGGAAGTTGGTGGAATCTTCGGCCATGTAAACGCCGGTGGGCCAACGATCGTTCAGGCCGTGGTTGAGGTTCCGCAGGAAGGTGACGGCACCCTCGTTGACGCCCCGGGCAGGGTCGCCCTGCCAATAGAGGGCGCGGGAGATAGCGTCCATTCGGATGCCGTCGCAGTGGTAGACCTCCATCCAGAGGGCGGCGGCGCTGTTCAGGAAGCTGCACACCTCCCGGCGGTAGTAGTTGAAGTTGCAGGTACCCCACTCGCTGTGGCCCACATCGCTGTCGTACTCGTAGAGGTGGGTGCCGTCAAAGTTGGCCAGCGCGTCGGCGTTGGCCGCAAAGTGGACGGGGACAAAGTCCATGATGACGCCGATGCCCATCCGGTGGCAGGCGTTGACAAAGGAGGCAAACTGGGCGGGGGTGCCGTACCGGCTGGTGACGGCGAAGTAGCCGGTGGTCTGGTAGCCCCAGCTGCCGTCGAAGGGGTGTTCTGCCAGCGGCAGAAGCTCTACATGGGTGAAGTGGTGTTCCAGCAGCCAGGGGATGAGCTCCCGGGCCAGCTCTTCGTAGTCGTACCAGCCGTCCGAGCCGTCGGGCTGGGTGGAGTTGGGCTTATGCTTCCAGCTGCCGGCATGGAGTTCGTAGATGTTCATGGGCAGATTACGGCATTTATCCCGCCGCTCCATCCATGCGCTGTCGTCGAAGGAAAAGTCCAGTTTGGTCAGGCGGCTGGCGTTGGCGGGGCGGACTTCGGACGCGAAAGCGTAGGGGTCGGCCCGCATGACCACGCTGCCGTCGGCCCCATGGATGCGGTATTTGTAGAGCTCCCCCTCGCACAGCCCGGAGACAAAGCCGCTCCACACGCCGGTGTCGGCTTTCTGGAGCGGGATGCCTGCGCCCCAGCCGTCAAAGCCGCCGCAGACCTCCACAGCCGTGGCACCGGGAGCCCAGACCGCGAAGCGCCAGCCCTCTTCGCCGTGGTCACCCTGCCAGGGGTGTGCGCCGAGGATGCGGTAGGCGTCGAAGCAGTCGCCGTTGAAGAAGGATTTGGGAATGGAGGGAAGATTCATACGAAAGACTCCTTTTATCGCAATTTTTACAGAGAACGCATACTATGGAATATGTAAAATGAGAAATATACAACACTTTTACCACACTTTTGTCGGAAAATGTGCTATACTGAATAGGACACAGATGCACTTTTGTCGGAAAAGTGCTCTGCTGTAACTTTTTGAAAACAGGAGCGGTACAGACAATGGCTTGGTATGACAATGCGGTATTCTATCACATCTATCCTCTGGGATTGTGCGGCTGCGCGCATGAAAACGACGGACAGCCTGTCCCCGGGGCTTTCAAAAAGCTGGATGCATGGGCTCAGCACGCGGCAAAGCTTGGCTGTACGGCGATCTATATCGGCCCGCTGTTCGAGAGCGGTTCCCACGGCTATGACACCATCGACTACCGGCTGGTAGACCGGCGTCTCGGCGCCAATGAGGAATTCAAGCAGTTTGTCGCCGCCTGCCATGAGCGGGGCCAGAAGGTCATCGTGGACGGCGTGTTCAACCATGTGGGCCGCGATTTCTTCGCGTTCCAGGAGCTGAAGGAGCACCGCGAGAACGCCCGCTACCGCGACTGGTTCTGCGACGTGAATTTCTGGGGCAACAACGAGTACAACGACGGCTTCTCTTACGGCAACTGGGGCGGCTTCAACCTGCTGGTCAAGCTGAACCAGCGCAACCCCGAGGTGCAGAACTACCACTTCGACACCATCCGCTTCTGGGTGGATGAATTTGATATTGACGGCATCCGTCTGGACGCTGCCGACGTGCTGGACTTCGACTTCATGAGGGGCCTGCGCCGCGTTGCCAACGAGGTGAAGCCTGAGTTCTGGCTGATGGGCGAGGTCATCCACGGCGACTACAGCCGCTGGGCCAACCCCGAGATGCTCCACTCCGTCACCAACTACGAACTGCATAAGGGTCTGTGGAGCGGCCACAACGACCACAACTATTTCGAGATCGCCCATACCATGCGGCGTCTGCAGGGTCTGTGCCACGATACCCGGCTCTATAACTTCTCGGATAACCACGATGTGGAGCGCCTGCCCAACAAACTGCGCAACCGCGAGCACATCCGGCATATTGCTCTTCTAGTATATACGCTTTGGGGCATTCCGTCCATCTATTATGGCTCGGAATTTGGCATCGAGGGCAAAAAAGAGTGGGGCAGCGACTGGCCGCTCCGCCCCTGCCTCGAGCTGACCGACTACACCGACGCCGAGAAGACGAACCCTGTCACCAGCATCTATGCCGCGCTGGGCAGTCTGAAAGCGGAGTGTCCCGAGCTGAGCTGGGGCGAGTTCAAGGAGCTGACGCTGACCACCCAGAGCTACGCCTACGCCCGGGTGCTGGACGGCAAGGCTATCGTGGCGGTGTATAATAACGGTGACAGCCCGGTTTCGATGGAGTTCCAGCTGCCAGTGGAGGCTTCGGGTGTCGAAGACCTGCTGGCCGACTGTGTGGGCAGTCAGCCCATCCTGACGCAGGTGGAGTGGGGTAAGCTGAAAGTCCAGCTGCCCTCCAACTACGCCACCCTGCTGCGGCTGGTAGGATAAAAAGGGGGAGTGCGGAAGATGAATGCTGCGCAGCGCAGAAAAGTGATCTTAGAGCGGCTGACGGAGGCCGATGCACCGCTGAGTGCCAGTGTACTGGCCGGGGAACTGGGGGTCTCGCGGCAGATCGTGGTGGGTGACGTGGCCCTGCTGCGGGCGTCGGGGACGCAGATCGACGCAACGCCCCGGGGTTATCAGCTCCACCCGGCGGCGCGGGGCTACACGGGCATTCTCGCCTGTGTCCACAGCACTGCAGACCAGATGCGGGAGGAGTTGTATACCGTGGTGGACCAGGGCGGCATCGTGGTGGATGTGGCCGTGGAGAACCCGCTTTACGGTGAGCTGCGCGGCAACCTCAACCTCGCCAGCCGGTACGACGTGGACCATTTTATCCAGCAGGCGGCGGATACGCCCGAGTGCCTGCTGAGCCGGATGACCGGCGGTGTGCATCTGCACACCTTGAGCTGCCCCACGCCGGAGGCGTTCCGCCGCATCGAAGCGGCACTGGACGCCAAGGGCCTGCTCTATAAAAAAGAAGAATAAGGGTACTGCTTTCATTGTAAAAAATCCACGGGGTCTTGTCCATCGACGAAAGACGAAAACCGTTGGATAATCAACTAAAACACGGAAGAGGTGGATTTTGTGGACATCCGTATCGCCCGTACCGACCGCGCCATCGAACAGGCTTTCATGGAACTGCGGGAGAAGAACCCTCTGGAAAAAATCAAGATAAAAGACTTGTGTGCGATGGCCTGCATCAACAAATCGACGTTCTATGCCCACTATGAGGACATCTACGCGCTGGCCAATGCACTGGAAAACAAGCTCATCGAGTCTATCCTGGCCAGCGTACCCCACACCAACGACAGCGTGGCACTGCATCAGGCAGAGACGCTGACGCGGGAGCTGTTCCATGCCTTCATGCAGAACCAGCGGGCCGTAAACATCCTCTTTTCGGGCAGTCGGCAGGGCATCTTCGCCAACAGCATCGAGAAGGGGCTGCGCCAGCGCTTTGAGGAAGCCGACCCGACCTTCGCGGCTGATTTGAACCGGGGCATCCTGCTCTCGTTCTGCGTGCAGGGCTGCTTCTACGCCTTTGCCAACAACAGCAGCCGGATGGACGAGGGCAAGCTGGTGGAGCTGCTGGGAGCCATCGCCAAGGCGGCGCAGAGCATCGAGTTTTAAGAAGCAAAAAATGGCTCCGGCAGATGCCGGAGCCATTTTTTACGATGCAAAGTTATTTAGAGTAAAGCTCAACGATATTCAGCAGGATCTCGGTGGCCTTGTCCATCCGCTCGACGGTGGTGCATTCGCAGACGCCGTGGAAGTTGAAACCGCCGGTGCCGAGGTTGGGGCAGGGCAGACCCTTCCAGCTCAGGACAGCGCCGTCGGTGCCGCCGCGGACGGGGATCTCTTCCGGGGTCAGGCCGGCCTTCTCGATGGCCTTGCGGGCCGTCTCCACAAGGTGGAAGTGGGGCTTGATCTTCTCCAGCATATTGCGGTAGCTGTCCTTGATCTCGACTTCCACCGTGCCGGGGGCGTACTTGCCGTTGAGGTAGCAGGCGATGTGGAGAAGGTTGTCCTTCTTGAACTGCAGCTTGCCTGCGTCGTGGTCGCGGAGGATGTAGCCCAGCTTTGCCTCGGTGACGTCGCCGTACATCTGGCACAGATGGTAGAAGCCCTGATAGCCCTCGGTAGTCTCGGGACGGGCCATGACGGGCAGGGCCATGTGGAACTCCATTGCCACGTTGGAGGCATTGATCATAGCGTCCTTGGCGCTGCCGGGGTGGACGGAGAAGCCGTGGATGGTGACAGTGGCAGATGCGGCGTTGAAGTTCTCGTACTCGATGCCGCCCACGTCGCCGCCATCGACGGTGTAGGCGAAGTCTGCGCCGAAGCCCGGGATGTCGAAGAGAGAAGCGCCCTCGCCGATCTCCTCATCGGGGGTAAAGGCGATGCAGAGCTTGCCGTGGGGCAGCTTCTTTTGGATAAGGGTCTCGGCAGCGGTCAGGATCTCAGCGACGCCGGATTTATCGTCAGCGCCCAGCAGGGTGGTGCCGTCGGTGGTGATGAGAGTCTCGCCCTTCAGCTCCTTCAGGAAGGGGAAGGTGGAGGTCTTCATGACCATGCCGGTGCCGGGCAGGGTGACGTCGCCGCCGTCGTAGTTCTCGTGGAGGATGGGCTTGACGTTCTCGCCGGAAGCGTCGGGGGCGGTGTCCATGTGGGCGATGAGACCCAGTGCGGGCTTCTTCTCGCAGCCCTTGGTGGCGGGGATGCTGCCGTAGACGTAGCAGTGCTCGTCCACAAAGGCGTCCTCAATGCCGATGGACTTCATCTCTTCCACCAGCAGGTGGGCGAGGTCGAATTCCCGTGCGGCAGAAGGATGGGTGCCGGACTCGGGGTCCGAGGTGGTGTATACTTTGGCATATTTCAGCAGTCGCTCGTAAGCACGCATAAGTAAGGCTCCTTTGCTTTTTTCTTTATGATACCCTTTTTGAGGGCTTTTTACAAGGGTAGAGCGCTCTTCCATTAAGCTAAGTTCTCTTTTGCGTGCCAAAAGAGAACCAGAAAAGCACCAGCGATTTCGACGCGCTGGATCCACGAGAAAGGGGCTGCTCGCCCCTTTCAGACCCCGAAGGGGAAGTCGAAACGGAAAAAAGCTAGCCGCTTCGCTAAACGCTTTTTTCTCGTTTCTCCGATTTACGGCTTCGCCGAGGGTGTTACGTTTCAGCAGGACTTTACGTTCAGCAAAGGCGTAAAGTCTGCTGCAAAGCAGCAAATCGGCGGAGAGCTAAAATGCGGTTAAGAGATCTTCGTGCGAATGCACGAATCTCCAGCATTTTTGCTTGGAGCCCACTTCTTCGGAATTGTTAAGGGCGAGCAGCCCTTAACTCGTTGCGGGGAGAGTGGAGTCCAGAGGTAGGGAGGGGGGAATCGAAACACCCCTCCCTACCTCTGGCCCGCGCGGAGCGCAAGCCGCTTGACCAAAAGAAAAAACCTGCCCCGCGCCACCGGCGCGTGATGCCGTCAATCAGTAACAATTTCAAAATCTGCTTTCTTTTCAATGCCGTATTGCGCAAAATACCCCTCTTCCAGCGGGATCCACCGCTCCACAAAATTCGAATACAGCTCTCCCTCCCGTTTGCGGAGCCGCCGGGCCTGCTCATCGGAAGAGCAAGTGACGAATATTCTTATATCATAATAGGGTGCAAGGCTGGGATGATGGCTGTAGCTTCCCTCCACGATGACCAGCGGCGCAGAGCCGAGGGGACGCGGCGGCAGATAGGAACCTTCGCGGCAGGAGTAGGCCCGGTAGGAGAATGCCTGCCCTGCCCGGGCGGGAGCGACGACCTCATTCCGCAGGCGCCGGATGTCCATGTTGGCGCAGGGAATCTTCTCCCAGCCTGTGACTCGTCGGGATGGCGGGAGATAGAAGTCGTCGGTGTGGACGGTGATGCTTTGAGGAAAACGCTCTGCCAGCTGTGCGGCCAGCGTCGTTTTGCCGCTGCCGCAGCGGCCATCCAGTGCGACGAGGACGGCAGACTGTCGGGCCAGACGGTCGGCGATGGCCGAGGCCAGCTCTTCGGGTGCGATAAGATGCATGGGGATACCATTCCTTTTTATTGCAAGTCAAGAAATTAGTGCAACATCCAAACAGCATATTTGCGATATGCAATTCAACGCTGTTGCTGTTGCATTAAAAAGTTGAATTGCTATATCAGCTTTGGCTCAGTATAGCACGGCGGAGAAAATGGAGCAAATATTTTTGCAAAAAAGGTGTTGACACAGAGCCAGACCTATGGTAAGATAATGCCACGTTAGAAATGACTAACCGAGAAGCGGAAGAAGCTCGAGATGGGCAAGCTGCCGCATTCTTTTTGAAGTTTTAGTTAGCTCTTTCTAACCATATCTCCTGCATAAGCACCACACAGCAGGAGACAATAGTGGAAAACGGGCAGGGAGGCCGAAGACATGGAACGCAACTTTGAGACAGTCATGATCGAACAGTGCGCCCCGGTGCTGGCCAGCTTAAAGCCTGCGGGACTTTTCCGCTACGAGACGAGCGACTGCGCCGACCTTGCCCGCCGCGTCCGCAGCTGGAACGAACAGCTGGGCGAAAAGGGCCTCTGCGTCCGCGTCCTCAAGGGCTGTGTGCGGACCCATCAGTATCTGGTGTATGTCTACCGCGAGAGCAAGCTCCGCGCTGTGCTGGCCCAGCCGCAGGTGCGGGATTTCCTGTGCAAGGAAGGCTACACTCTGTCTGAGCAGTCGGACGACTACGCGCCGCTTTTGCGGCAGCTGTCCCGCCGGCTCTGCTGCGAGGCCGATTTTCCCCATGAAATCGGCGTATTTCTGGGCTATCCGCTTTACGATGTGGTGGGCTTTATCGAAAATGCGGGCCGCAACTTCACCTGCTGCGGCTGCTGGAAAGCCTATGGTGACCCCAGTGCCGCCCAGCGGCATTTTGCTCAGCTGAACAAGTGTACGGCAGTATATCTCCGTCTGTTCCGCAGCGGAACGCCCATCCAGCGTCTGGCTGTTGCAGCCTGACGCTCCTGAATTTTGACATTCTCTTCCAAATACTCTCTTTTTATCCTGGCGCCCGCCAGAGCGAAACCACGCACTGGCGGGAAGAATCCTCCTTTTGACACGCGGCCGCTCGTTGCAGAATACCCCCTGCACCGGGCGGCTGTGTCATTTGCGGGGAGTGTAAAAGAGAAAAATCGTAAATATGCGCAAACAAAGTTAGCATATAGAAACTGTAAAAATCTTCTTGAAATAAGGGAAGAAAATTTGTTTGTTCATACAAACTAACTTTTTTGAGTCGGAAAATGGTTGACAATGCGGGTTAGTAAGTATAAACTATCTGTGCTGATAGTTGCGACTGACTAACTGCCGTAGCTTTTCGGAGGGGGACGCGGGCATGAGCGAGCGCGTTGCGGCGTCTGGCTGGTGCGACCATCCCCGAGGACGAAAAAAGCGAACCGAAAAGCTCCCTGCAGAATGGGGAGCACGAATGGGAGTGGAACAATTATGATGCCTTTGACTATGGCAAAAGCAGGCGACACCGTCACCATCCGGAAGATCACCGGCAAGGACGAAGTGCGTCTGCATCTGGCGGAGCTGGGTTTTGTGGTGGACAGTCAGGTGACGATCGTCAATGAGATCGCAGGCAACCTCATCGTTCAGGTCAAGGAGAGCCGTCTGGCCCTCGACAAGACGATGGCAAACCGCATTATGATCGGCTGAGCAGCGGCGAGACCGCTGTTTGGGAGACGCTCCGAAACTGGATAGTCTCTGAATAGAAAGACAAGCAGAGGAGGATTTTTTATGAAGACTCTGAAAGACGTTAAGGTCGGCGAGACTGCCACCGTGGCGCGCCTGCACGGCGAAGGCCCGGTGAAGCGCCGCATCATGGACATGGGCATCACCAAGGGTGTAGAGATCTACGTCCGCAAGGTGGCCCCTCTGGGCGACCCGATGGAGCTGACCGTGCGCAACTACGAGTTGAGCGTGCGCAAGGCCGACGCTGAAATGATCGAAGTCGTTTGATCGCAACGAGAGGAAAGGAGCTGCAATGAGTATCAAAATTGCACTGGCCGGCAACCCGAACTGCGGTAAGACTACCCTGTTCAACAATCTGACCGGCTCGAATCAGTACGTCGGCAACTGGCCCGGCGTTACCGTCGAAAAGAAGGAAGGCAAGCTGAAGGGCGAGAAGGATGTCATCATCCAGGACCTGCCCGGTATCTACTCCCTGTCTCCGTACACTCTGGAAGAAGTCGTCTCCCGTACTTACCTGGTCAAGGAGAAGCCCGATGCCATCCTGAACATCATTGATGGTACCAACATCGAGCGCAACCTGTACCTGACCACTCAGCTCATCGAGCTGGGCATCCCCGTGGTCATGGCTGTCAACATGATCGACCTCGTCCGCAAGAACGGCGATAAGATCGACCTGAAGAAGCTGAGCGCCGAGCTGGGCTGTCAGGCTGTTGAGATCAGCGCTCTGAAGGGCGAAGGTACCGAGGCTGCTGCAAAGGCTGCTATGGCGGCTGCAAAGGCAGGCAAGGCCGGCGAGCTGCCCCACGTTTTTACTGGCAGCGTCGAGCACGCCATCGCGCACATCGAGGAGTCCATTCAGGGCAAGGTCGATGACCGCTTCCTGCGCTGGTACGCCGTCAAGCTGTTCGAGCGTGACGGAAAGGTCCAGGAGGAACTGAAGCTGTCCTCCGACCTGATGGCTCACATCGACCAGCATATCAAGGACTGCGAGGCTGAGATGGACGATGACGCCGAGAGCATCATCACCAACCAGCGTTACGCCTACATCAATGGTGTCGTCGATAAGGCTGTCAAGAAGAAGGCCCGCGTCGAGCACCTGACCGTTTCCGATAAGGTCGACCAGATCGTCACCAACCGTGTTCTGGCCCTGCCCATCTTCGCAGTGGTCATGTTCCTGATGTACTCCCTGTCCATGGGTACTTCCATCGCTGACGGCGGCCTGGCTATCGGTACCTTCGCTACCGACTGGACCAACGACGTCCTGTTCGGTGAGATCGTTCCTGATGCTCTGGGCGGCTTCCTCGAGGGCATCGGCGTGGCAGGCTGGCTGTACGGCCTGATCATGGACGGCATCGTCGCCGGTGTCGGCGCGGTCCTG